>Ga0209475_10001393_pt1 | contig 31174 bp, 29 predicted proteins | sample tdDd471_FD_187128 | JGI IMG/M metagenome (GOLD analysis project Ga0209475, IMG submission 187128) | Marine sediment microbial communities from the Atlantic coast under amendment with organic carbon and nitrate - tdDd47.1 (SPAdes)... | ecosystem: Environmental > Aquatic > Marine > Coastal >... | reverse complement strand
CGGTGACCTCGAACCAGGCGAGCGCCGCGGAGGCCTCTTGAACGCCCTGCTCCGCCTGCTCGACCTGAGCGGCGCCCGACGTGCTCGCGGCGCGCGCGGCCTCCCAGTCGGCGTCGGTCACCGTGCGGCTCGGCAGCACGTAGCGCTCGCCGACCGCGAAGTCCTCGAACCAGCGCTGCCGGGCGCAGAGGTGGGCGGCCGGGTCGAAGCTCTCGTCTGTCTTCGTCATGTCGGTCTCCCGGATCACGCGCTCTGGGCGGCGGCGCGGACGATGTCGTGCACCAGGTCGTCCTTGCGCACCAGCGGCGCCGGATAGGCCTTGCGGCTGTGGGCGAGGCCGGTGGCCAGCAGCGTCTCCGCCAGCTTGTAGCTGAGCGGGCCGGGGTTCACCAACGGCACCGGCAGGCGCGCGGCCAGGTACTCGGCGGCCTGGTGCATGGTGGTCGAGCCGAGGCAGATCACGTCGGCGCCGTCCTCCTCGACGCATCGCATGGCGACGTCGAGCATGATCGGGAAGGTCTTGTCCTCCTTGCCCTCGGTCAGGTTCACGAAGTCCGGCTCGACGTCGAACGAGCGTACCGAGGCGCACTGCCGGTCGAAGCCGTAGTCGCGGATCACCTTGCGGTAGCGCGGCAGCGCCGGCTTCCATTGCGCCAGCACCGAGAACTTCGCGCCGAGCGTCAGGGCGTACAGCATCGACGCCTTGCCGGGCCCGATCACCGGGATCGACAGCACCGAGCGCAGGGCCGCCATGCCGCTGTCGCTCATGGTGTCGATGACGACCGCGTCGAAGCCTTCCTCCTCCGCCGTCAGGCCGGCCTCGTAGACCCCGAGGTCCATCATCAGCCAGTCGTGCGGGCTCATGAACGAGACCGCGCTGAACTTGACCGGCCGGTAGACCAGCTCGGTGTCGGGATCGAGGGCGACGTGGCCGCTCTGGGCGGCGCGCCGGGCGACGCCGGCCTCGTCGAGCGGGAACGGGTTGATCACAAGGATCCTGGGCATCGTCGGTTCCTTACTTCGCGCGCGCCGCCGCACCCATGGCGGCGATCGCTTGCGCGCGCGGGGTCAGCGGGGTCGGGTAGGTGGTCTTGGAGTGGCTCAGCCGCAGGCGGATCGCCGCGTCGGCGAGGCGATAGCTGAGCGGGCCCGGGTTGATCACCGGCACCGGCAGCCGCTCGGCCATGTAGGCGTGCGCCTCGTGCATGGTGGTCGAGCCGAGCACGATGACGTCGGCGCGGTCTTCTTCGATGCACCGCTGCGCGACCTCGACCAGCACCGGGAACACCTCGTCCTCGCGGCCGCCGAGCAGTTCCTGGTTGTTCGGCTGCAGGTCGGCCGAGCGGATCGAGGCGCATTTGCTCTCGAGCCCGAGCTCGGCCAGCGTCTTGGTGTAGAGCGGCCGCCAGCGGTCCCACATGCACACCACCGAGAACCTGTCGCCCAGCATCAGGGCGGTCAGCATGGCGTGCCGGCCGGGGCCGATCACCGGGATGTCGAGCATCGAGCGCAGCGCGTTCATCCCGGAATCGCTGACCGTGTCGATGCAGACCGCATCGTAGCCGTCGGCCTGGGCGGTCAGGCCGGCCTCCAGGATCCCGACGTCGGCGAGCAGGGCGTCCTGCTGGCTGACGTAGTTGGCGGGCGCGATGGCGACAGGCTTGAAGTCGAACGCGATGTCCGGGCCGAGCCGGACCGCCTTCATCTGCGCCTGGCGTTTCGCGAGGTTGTCCGCGTCCATCGGGAACGGAACGATGACCAGAACCTTCGGCATGAGGCCGCTGCCTTCTCGTCGCTGGGGGCCGGCGGGGGACACCGGCGGAGGGAGGCCGGGATGGTCGCAAGCCTGAGCGGAGGCGTCCAGAGGCTGGAGCGGTGGGTCGGTCCCGGATCGACCGCGCCGGGGCGGCGCGTCCGTCCGGGATGAGGGAGGTTGTCGGGCTCTCCTTAGGTCCTCATCCCGGCCGGACCCCGGACTTGCTCCGGGGGGAGAGCCGGGACCCGCGGGGCGACAGGCGCGCTACCGCCCGGTCTTCTCCATCAGGAACCAGTTCAGGTCGTCGGCCGGGAAGTTCGGGTCGCGGTGGTACTGGAAGCCATAGTCGACCAGCCGCAGGTCGGGGAACCGGTCGAGCATCTCGCCGGCGAAGTCGCGCTTGAACAGCCGCTCGGCGTGGCCGCGGTACGGAATCGCGACCGGTGCCGGGTTGTAGTACTCGGCCAGCAGGATCAGCCGGTGCGAGGCGGCGTGCAGGTTGTCGTAGACCGTCGGCAGGGCGTCCGGGTTGATGTGGATGAGCACGCCCGAGCAGAACGCCAGCTCGAAGGTCCGGGTGACGTGGCGGTCCAGGATCGAGCCGTGGTGGACCTCGATTCCGTCCATCCGCTTCAGCGACTCTACGGCCTTGGCGTTGATCTCGACGGCCGCCAGGTCGATCGCCGGCAGCAGCCGGCGCAGCGCCACCAGGTTGAGGCCGATGTTCGGGCCGAACTCGACCGCCGAGCCGACCGTGCCGGCCCGCCGCAGCGCGTTCGAGAACATGTGGGTGCGGCCGGCGGCCAGGACCTCGCCGCGATTGCGGTCGACGTAGTCGTCGCCGAACGCGCCGCTCCAGAACGCTTCCTGCTCGGTCTTGAAGCCTTCAGCCATCGGCCACCCCGCTGCCCTGCCATTCGTAGCGCCGTCGCTTCTGGGCGACGCCGGCGTTCAGGATACGCCACTGCGGGTGCGCCTCCAGCAGCGTGATCACGTCGCGCCAGCCGAACTCGGGGTTCACCGGCAGCAGCGCCTCCAGGATCCGCTTGATCAGCTCGTAGTCGGAGGCCTCGTCGAGGGTCCAGCGGTAGCCGGACAGGTCCTCCGGTGCCGGGTAGCCGGCGGTACGGAACCGGTCAGGCTGGCGGTACAGGAACGGCATGACGTGCTCGCGGTCGTACGGGTCGTCGGCCTCGGCGGCGGCGGTGCGCAGGGCTGCCATCGACGCCACTTCGACGTCGAGCCCGATCGGCCAGGTCCGCGGAAAGCTGTTGGAGGCATAGTCGACCGGCGGCTCGGCCGAGCGGAACGCGCCGACCACCGCGTCGGTCAGCGCCGGGTCGGTCAGCGGGCAGTCTCCGGTCAGCCGCACCGCGACATCGGCACCGATCCGTTCCGCGGCGCCGACGAACCGGCCGAGCACGTCGGGCTCGGAACCGCGGAACACCGCCACCCCCTCGCGTTCGGCCAGGGCCGCCACCGGGTCGTCGTCGGCGTTGGTGGTGGTGGCGATGCAGATCGCCTCGACCGAGCGGGCCCGCCGCACCCGGTCGATCTGATGCGCCAGCATCTCGCGGCCGGCCGCGCGCAGCAGGACCTTGCCCGGCAGGCGGGTCGAGGTCATCCGGGCCTGGATCACGGCGGCGACGGTCACACGGCCTCCTGTCGTCGGTGCCCGACCCTAGCATGGCGTCGCCGGTGGCGTCGCAAGGCGCTAGAGTCCGGTCATGAGCGCGAACTCGCCGCCGGTCCTGCGCGTTGCCGAGCCTCGGGATTCCGGGGACCTGCTGGCGTGGCGCAACGACCCGGTCACCCGGGCCAACTCCCGCAACACCGACGCGATCGCCCGCGACTCGCACGAGGCGTGGCTGGAGCGGGCGCTGGCCGATCCGGACCGGCGGATCTGGATCGCCGAAGCCGACGGTCGCAAGCTCGGCACCGTGTCGGCGGCGCGGACCGGCCCCGACGCTGTCGAGGTCTCGATCACGGTGGCGCCCGAGCAGCGCGGCCGCGGGGTCGGCGACGCCATGCTGCGGGCCTGCGTGGCCGAGACGGCGCGGGTCTGGCCGGACCATGGGATCGTCGCCACCGTGCGCGTCGGGAACGCCGCCAGCCGCCGTCTGTTCGAGCGCTGCGGCTTCGTGGCGGCGGGCGAGCGGGACGGGTTCGTGAGCTATCGCTGGACCGGCTGACGCCCGACCAATTGACGCGCGGCCATCAGCCGGGCGATCAGGGCGATCAGGCGGTCGACGCCGCGGCCGTCGGCCAGTCGCCGGCCGGCTTGGTGCATGGCGCGCCGGCGGGCCGGGTCGCGGGCAAGCCCGGTGACGGCCGCCGCCAGGACTTGGGGCTGCAGCGCCTCGAAGGCACCGAGGTAGACGGCGGCGCCGGCGGCCTGCAGGCCGGTGCCGGGCCCGGTCTCGCTGGCGTTCTGGGCGGCGAGGATCATCGGAACGCCGAGGGTCGTCAGCTCCCAGACGGTCGACCCGCCGGCCGACACGGCGATGTCCGATTCGGCCATCAGGGCCGGCATGTCGCGGACGTCGTGGCGAACCGTGACGCGTCCGGGCAGCCTGGCCGCCTGCCGCTGCAGATCGGGCAGGGCGGGATTGGCGGCGCCGACCACCAGGACCACCTCGGGAGCCGGCGAGAGCGTGGCCGCCGCCCGAGCGACCGCGTCGAGGGTCGGCGCGCTGTAGCGCTTCGGATCGGCGCCGCCCAGCAGGACCACGATGCGGCGGACGGCGTCGGGCACCGGGCGTGGCATCGCCCGATGCCGGGCAAACCCGCCGCGCAGCAGGCTCCAGGGAGCTCCGAGGCAGAGTTGCGCCCGGGTCTTGCCGCGATATAGCGCCGGCGTGGCATGGGCGTTCTGGTTCAGCACGAGGTCGCCCGGATAGACGGCGCGGGCCCCCATGTCGTCGACGGTGATCAGCACCGGCGTGCCGCGGGCGAGGACCTCCAGCTCCGCGTCGGCGAGGTGCGGCGCGTCGACGATCACCGCGTCGGCAGCGGACAGCACGTCAGCGGCCGGCCAGGTCGCCCGCTGCGCGACCTCGGCGCCGGCGGCCCGGTAGCGCTCGGCCAGGGCCGCGGGCACCGCGGCGCAGGCAAGCCGCACGGAACCGCCGGCCGAGACCCAGCGGCTCGCGATCGCCAGGCAGCGCATCTGGTGACCCGTCCCGATCTCCGGATCGCCGTCGGCCCGGATCGTCAGTCGCCGGCCGGCGAGGTCGGGAACCTGAGGGTCGGCTTCAACTGCTGCCGTTTGGGCGGTATCGTCTCCGGCACAGGTCACACGGAACTCCCGACGGAGGATAGTGCGTGGCAGCCGAGTTCAGCATCGCCGGACGCCGGATCGGGCCGAGCGAGCCTCCGTACATCGTCGCGGAGATGTCGGGCAACCACAACGGCGAGATCGACCGGGCGTTCCGGATCCTGGAGGTTGCCAAGGCGGCCGGTGCCGACGCGGTCAAGCTGCAGACCTATCGGGCCGACACCATCACCATCGACTGCGACCGGCCGGAGTTCGTGGTGCAGGGAGGCCTGTGGGACGGGCGCCGGCTGTACGAGCTGTACGACGAGGCGCACACGCCGTGGGAATGGCACGCCCCGATCTTCGCGAAGGCGCGCGAGCTCGGTATCACGGTGTTCTCGGCGCCGTTCGACCCGACCGCGGTCGACCTGCTCGAATCGCTCGACGCGCCGGCCTACAAGATCGCCTCGCCGGAGATCGTCGACCTGCCGCTGATCCGGCGGGTGGCGCGGACCGGCAAGCCGATGATCATCTCGACCGGCATGGCGACCTTCGAGGAGACCGAGGAGGCGGTCGCCGCCGCCCGCGGGGCCGGAGCGACCGCGCTCTGCGTCCTGCACTGCGTCAGCGCCTATCCGACCCCGCCGGAGGAGGCGAACCTCGCCACCATCCGCGACCTGGAGCGCCGTCTCGGCACCGTGGTCGGACTGTCGGATCACACCATGGACACCGCGATCGCCACCCTGTCGGTCGCCATGGGGGCCTGCCTGATCGAGAAGCACGTGACCCTGGCGCGCGCCGACGGCGGGGTGGACAGCGCGTTCTCGCTGGAACCGGACGAGCTGGCGCGTCTCGTCCGCGATTCCCGGATTGCCCATGCGGCCCTCGGCGCGCCGGCCTACGGGCCGACCGAGTCCGAGCGCAAGACCCTGAAGTTCCGGCGTTCGCTCTACGTGGTGGCCGACGTCCGGGCCGGCGAGGAGCTGTCCGAGGCGGCGGTGCGCTCGATCCGGCCGGCGCTGGGGATGCCGCCGAAATGGCTGGACGCCGTGCTGGGGCGCCGCGCATCCCGGGACCTGAAGCGTGGCGAGCCGCTGACCGCCGACATGATCGCCGGGGGAGTGCCGGGCCTCGATGACTGACGGGACATCGACGGGACGGCCGTCGCTCGAGGCGGGCCTGGCCCTGCATCGCGCGGGACGGCTGCGGGAAGCGGCCGCGGTGTACGGGCAGGTGTTGAAGGCCGACGCCCGGAACCCGGAGGCGTTGCACCTGCTGGGGCTGGTGATGCACCAGCTCGGCGACAACCGGGGCGCGGAGTCGCTGATCGGCGCGGCGATCGGCCTGAAGCCGGCCGCTTCGCATTTCCGGAACAACTTCGGCATGGTGCTGCGGGCGCTCGGCCAGACCGAGCGGGCCCTGGTGTTCTTCCGCGAGGCGGTCCGCCTCAACCCCGGCTATGCCGACGCCCACGCCAATCTCGGCGGCCTGCTGCCCTGGCAGACGCGGGAGGATGAGGCCCGCAGGGCGCTGCAGCGGGCCCTGGTGCTGGAACCGGCGCACGACGACGCCTGGGGCAGCCTCGGCGCGCTGGAACGGGTCGCCGCGAACCTCGACCGCGGGCTCCTGGCGCACCGCCGCGCGTTCGCCGTCCGGCCGATACTGGCGATCCGCCGTCTCAACCTCGGCTCCACCCTGGTGGAGGCCGAGCGCTACGACGAGGCGTACGGACATCTGGTGCGGGCAGCGCTCCTCGACCCGGGGCTGGCGGAGCCGTGGAACGATCTCGGCTATCGGTTTCTTATCCGGCTCCAGGTCGACGCCGCCGATCGCAGTTTCCGGCATGCCGTCGAGATCCGGCCGGTCTACGGCAGCGCCTGGGCAGGCCGCGCGGAGGCCGCGTTCGCCAGGGGCGACGCCGGCTTGGCGGCGCACTACTCGGCGCGTGCCGTCGAGGCCGATCCGACCAACCCGCAGCTTCGCTTCCGTGCCGGGATCCACCGGCTCGCCGCCGGAGATCTTGCCGGCGGCTGGGCCGACTACGATGCTCAGTGGAAGAAGGCGAGCGCGGTCAAGCGAGTGGATGCCCCGCCGCGCTGGACCGGCGACGACCTGACCGGGCGGACCCTGCTGATCACCGCCGACCAGGGGATCGGCGACGAGCTGCTGTTCTCGAGTTGCATCCCGGACGCGGTGCGGGCGGCCGGCAAGGTCGTCGTGGAGTGCGACCAGCGGCTGGTGAGCCTGTTCCGCCGGTCGTTTCCCGACGTCTTCGTGCACCCGTACGACCGCGGCGGCACGCGCGCCCGCCCGCTCCAGCGCTATGGCTGGATCCCGCCGGACTGGAAGCCCGACGTCATGATCGAGGCGGGCGCCCTGATGCGCTGGTTCCGTCCGTCGGTCGCCGCACTCGACGCCGCCGGCGAGCCGTGGCTGGCGCCCGACCCGGACCGGGTGTCGGCGATGCGGGCCGAGCTCGACCGGCTCGGGCCGGGCCCGAAGATCGGCGTGTCGTGGCGCAGCATGCGGCTGACCGAGATACGCAACATCCACTACCCGGGGCTGGCGGCGTTCGCGCCGGTCCTGCGGGTGCCGGGCGTCACTTTCGTGTGCCTGCAATACGGCACCGGCTGGCAGGAGGAGCTGCGGGCCGCCGGAGTCTCGATGGCGGTGATCCCCGGCCTCGACACGACGGCCGACATCGAGGGCGTAACCGCTCTGACCTCGTTGCTCGACGCGGTGATCTGCCCGTCCAGCACGCTCGGCTGGATCGCGGCCTCGGTCGGGGTGCCGAACTGGCTGCTGTACAACACCCCGGTGTTCCTGGAGTTCGGGACCGACCATTACCCCGGCTTCCCGACCGTGCGCCCGTACCGCAAGGCCCAGATCGAGCCGTGGGAGCCGCTGATGCAGCGTCTGGCCGGGGATCTGGCCAAGTGGGCGAGCGGGTGAGCGGGTTGGAGGATGGATCCCGGAGTCGCCTGCTTCGCAGGCGCACCGGGATGGCGACAGGGTAGAAAACCCGGGCTTCTTTCCTTTCGTCATCCCGGTGGCGCGAAGCGAACGCCGGGATCCATGGAATGGCCGGGAGTGACCCTTGTCGATCTCGCCGCGTCCTCAGGTTCCCGACGACGGCTGATCGCGGGTGACCGTGACCTTCCTGTGGGTCTCGCGGTAGGTGATGTACAGGCCGCTCGCCACGATCACGCCGGCCCCGACGAAGGTCCACAGGTCCGGGAAGGTACCGAACACCAGCCAGCTCAGGATCGTCGCCATGATCAGCTGGCCGTAGGCGAACGGCGACAGCAGCGAGGCCTCGCCGAGCTGGAAGGCCCTGATGATGAAATAGTGGCCGATGCCGCCGATCACGCCGAGCGAGCAGAACAGGCCGATGTCGACCGCCGAATGCGGCGTCACCCAGTCGAACGGCACGACGAACGACGACAGCACGGCGCCGACTACCGCGATATAGGTGATCGAAGTCTCCGGCGTGTCGGCGGTCGAGGTCTTGCGGGTGACGACCTGGTAGAGCGCATACGAGAACGCCGTTCCCAGAACCAGCAGCATCGCCCAGTGGGTGCCCGCACCGCCGGGTCGGATGATGATCATGGCACCGGCAAACCCGACCGCCACCGCCGCCCAGCGCCGTGGCCCGACCTTCTCGCCCAGCATCGGCGCGGCGAGGGCCGTCACGATCAGCGGCCCGGTGAAATTGATGGCGCTGGCGGTCGGGACCTCTATCCAGCGCAGTGCCGTGAAGAAGCAGACGGTCGACACGAACATCAGCAGAGAACGGACGATGTGCACCCCGGGGCGGCTTGCACGCAGCAGCCCGATCCCGTGGCGCGGCATGAACATCGCCATCATGAACACCAGGTGCCCGGTGTAGCGGGCCCACAGCACCATCGTGGTCGGATAGTCGGCCGACAGGAACTTGGCCGCCACGTTCATGAACGGCAGCACGGTGATCGACACCCCCATGAACAGGAAGGCGATCATCGTATCTCGGTTTCCGGAGCGGGCCGGTGCGGGGGAAGCGACGGTGCCGGACGGCATTCAGGCAGCGTACGTTTGCGGTGCAGCACGTGGCAAGAGCGCGCGCCGCAGATCACTGTTTCCGGCGAGGCGCGGTCGCGCCGTTCAACCCTCGGACAGGCAGTGGCGCGCGACCTCGGCGTGGGTCGCGAACCAGACCCCTTCGTGCGAGCGGATGTAGCGGATCAGTTCCTCCAGCATCCGCACCCGCGAGCGGTGGCCGATGATGTGCGGGTGCATGGTCAGCAGGAACAGGCCGCCTTCCTCGTAGGCGCCGTCGAACTCGGCCTTGAAGATCTCGAGCACCGACGACGGCGGCGTGTACGGGCGCAACGCCGAGAACCGGTCCATGTTGAAGTAGACCGCGTCGTCGCGGATCCACTCCACCGGCAGCTCGACCACCCCGGTCTGCTCGCCGTTCTCCAGCAGCTCGTAGGGCTCGTCGTCGGCCATCAGCGAGGAGTCGTACAGCAGCCCCATCTCGCGGGTGATCGCGAGGGTGTGCTGGCTGAAGTCCCAGGACGGCGTTCGGATGCCTTCCGGGCGGACCCCGGCGATCCTCTCCAGGGTGTCGGCGGCCCGGAACTGCAGGTCGCGCTCGTCTTCCGGCGGCAGCTTGCTGTTCAGCTCGTGGATCCAGCTGTGGATGCCGATCTCGTGACCTTCGCCGACCAGTGCGCGCTGCTCCTCCGGGTGCAGCATGGCGACCACGGCGGGCACGAAGAACGTCGCCGGCACGTCGTGGCGGCTCAGGATCTGCCGGATCCGCGGGATGCCGGCGCGGGAGCCGTACTGCCCCTGCGACAACCGGCCCGGCGAGGTGTCGCCCCAGCGCAGGGTGCTGGTCTCGTGGTCGGAGTCGAACGAGATCGCCACCGCGACCCGCGCGCCGTCCTTCCAGCTATTCGGCTTCAGCGAGCGGCCGGCCCGCACCTTGTCGACGACGGAACGCCAGCGCGCCTCCGGCCACTGCCAGGGATGGTCCTGCGGGTCGGGCTGCTGGGGCGACATCCGGGTTCCTCGGGTCGGGTGGGACGTTCGCCATTCTGGCGCCCGATTCCCGTACAGGTCCACCGGCGACGGCGGCTCGCCGCTACCGCAGGTTCGCCGGCAGCCGCAGCTTGTCCCGATCCACCGGATGATCCCAGTCCAGCCCGGCGACCATGCGGGCCGCCAGCCAGCCCCAGTCGTCCGAGGATTTGGCGCCCTTGCCGTTGCCGCCGACCGCGACCGCGACGCGATCGTCCAGCACATGGTCGATGTAGGGCAGGCCGGTGGCGGTCCAGGCCACCACGCAGGTGGCGGTGTGCCAGTGCCGGCAACGTGCCAGCGGCGGGATCAGGTCGGTCAGGAACGCCTGGAAGTCGCGCCGGTTGGCCTCCGACCCGCTGCCCTTGAACCAGCCCTGCAGGTCGGCCAGCGAGCGCAGGTCGGCGTCCGACGTCGTGCCGATGCCGATCTTCAGATAGCTGTGGCCGTCCGGATAAGTGATCGGCGGCAGGATGTAGGCGCCGGTGGCGGCGTGGCCCATGGTCGGCATCCCGGCGAAGTCGGCCGCCATGTCGTCGTCGATCCGGGCCAGCACCACGGTCCGGCCGAACACCCGCAGCTTCAGGTCGACCGGCGACAGCCCGCAGGCGTCGGTGAACCCGCCGGTCGCCACCAGCACCCGCTCGGCCTTCAGGGTGCGGCCGCCGGAAGTCTCGACCTCGACGCCGCCGGCGACCGGCCGGACCGCCGCGGCTGCCTCGGCGACGATATCGGCGCCCTGCCGGCGCGCCGCCTCGGTCTGGGCGCGGACCATGGCGCGCGGGCTGAGGTGACCGGCGTTGCGGCCCTCGCGCAGGCCGTCGGCGTCGTCCGGCACGTTCAGGAACGGGTAGCGGGCGCGCATCGCGGCAACGTCGAGCCGCTCGACGTCGGCGCCGAGCTCGCGGCCGCGGGCCTCGGAGCGGTCGAGGTAGTCGGAGCCGGGACAGCCGATGCCGAGATAGCCCGACCCGGTGAAGAACCGGATGCCGCTCTTCGCCTCGAGATCGGCATAACGGTCGATCGAGCGCTTGGCGGTGACGGCCCAGGCCGGGTCCGGGTCGACCACCCGGGTCATCCGGCCCTCGTCGTAGTGGCTGGCGAACACCCCGTCATGAGAGGCGTAGTCGGCCGGCTCGTCGGGGCCCAGGACTGCGACGCCGTCGGTCAGTTCCGACAGGTGCCGCCCGGCGGCGCTGCCGATCAGCCCGCGTCCGATCACGATGGTCCGGTACATCCGTTCTCTCCTATCTCAGCCCAGCGCATGGCTCGCCAGCCCGAAGATCCGCTGCGGGCCGGTCCGGTCGGGGGCGGTCCCGCGCACCATGACCGGCGAGGCGCTGTCGAAGGTCAGGCCGGCATCGCTCACGTGCCGGGCGAACCGGGTCGCCTCGGTCGCCAGGTCGATCCGCAGGAAGCCCGGATGCGCCAGCGCGTCGAACAGGGCGATGGCGTCGTCCTCGGAAGTCGCGACCACCGGGCCGATCACCGACCCCCGGCCGAACGGCCGCTCGACTGCATAGCCGGCGACGGTGCCGTCCTCGACCAGCACGGCGGCCCGGCCGACGGCCATCAGGTGGCCGAGGACTTCCGGCCGCGCCGTGCCGAAGGCGGCGCGGTCCAGCGTGGCGATCGCCGTGCGGTCGGCCGAGGTGGCCGGGCGGACCCGCGGGTCATGGCGCGGCGTGCCCCGGTATTCGCCCTGGTGCTGCGAGACGCTGCCGGTCTCGACGAAGCCTAGCTTGTCGTACAGCGGCTTGCCGGCGCGGGTCGCCAGCAGCACGACCGGGCGCGGGGCGGCATCGGCCAGCAGCGCCTCGACCAGCCGGCGGCCGAGGCCGCGGCCCTGGGCCTCCGGCGAGACGATGATCAGGCCGAGCCGGGCCAGCGCGTCGTCGAACGACCACCACAGCCCGACCCCGAGGACCGGCCCGTCCTCGCCCTCGCGCACCAGGCGGCCGTGGCCGAGCTCGATCAGCGCGCCGGTGTCGACCCGGCGGTGCGGCCAGCGCACCTCGGCGACGAGGCCGTCGACCGCGTCGAGGTCGGCCAGCGAGACGGTCGGGAGGGTGATGGTGTCGGACATGCGACGCTACTCGGATCGTTCGGTGTTGCCGGCGACGGCGGCTTTGCGGAGTGGCTTGGTCGGGTCGCCGAAATGGCGCTGCAGTTCCTCGACCACGGCATCCGCCGGGGCCTCGCCGATCAGGCGGGCCAGGCGATGGTGCTCGTCGGCGAGGTCGCGGCTGCTGCGGTAACCGCCCATCAGCCGATGCAGGCACAGCCGGGTCTCGGCCTGCACGGTCGCGTAGGTGCGCGACAGCCGTTCGCTGCCGGCGGCGTCGACCAGGGTCCGGTGGAACTCGAAGTCGAGCTCGCCGCCGGTCGCCCGATCGCCCGACTTCAGCGCCCGGTCCATGCGGTCGGCGATGTCGTCGAGAGTCCGGGCGACCTCCTTGCGCCGGTCGCTCGCGACCACCCGGCGTACCGCCGCGACCTCCAGGGTCGCGCGGACGAAGAACACGTCGAGGATGTCGGCCTCGGACAGTTCCGGGACGAACACCCCGCGGTGCGGCGCGCTGCGCAGCAGGCCTTCCTGGACCAGCCGCTGCATCGCCTCGCGCAGCGGGCCGCGGCTGACGCCGAAGCCGAGGGCCAGTTCGACCTCGTGCAGCTGCGCACCCGGCGGGTAGGCGCCGGACAGGATGTCGTCGCGGATGCGTTCGGCGATCTGCACCGAGAGCGTCGCGCGCCGCAGAGGTCCCTGGGCGGCCGGCACCGCGGTCAGAGCCCGACCACGCCGGGCAGGCCGCCCAGGTCGGCGATCGTCCGGTAGCCGTAGGCCGGATTGCCGGGGCCGTGGCCGCGCTCGACGAACACGCGCTGGCCGATCCGCAGGTCGTGGGCCGACATCAGGTCGTAGCGCAGGCTGGACGACACGTGCAGGAAGTGCTCCGGCCCGCAGCCGAGGGTGTCGAACATGTACTCGAAGGCCTGGAACCGGGGCTTGTAGGCCTGCGCCTGCTCGGCGGTCAGCACCGCGTGGAACGGCGCGCCCAGCAGGTCGACGTTCGCCTGGATCTGGCTGTCGGCGGCGTTCGACAGGATCACCAGCGGCAGCTTCTCGGCGACCCGGGCCAGCGGGGCCGGGACGTCGGCATGCGGTCCCCAGCTCGGGATCGCGTCGACGATCGCCTGGGCGTCGGCCGGGTCGAAGGCGATGTCCCAGCGTCGGCAGGTGCGCTCGAGCGAGCGGTGCAGCACGTCCGGGTACGGCTTCCAGGCGCCCAGCACCTCGTCGAACCGGTAGGCGGTGAAATCCTCGAGGAACGCCGGCATGCGCTCGGCCGGAAGGCGGCCGGCCAGCCGCTCGCGGGTGACGGCGCCGACCCGAAAGTTGGTGAGGGTGCCGTAGCAGTCGAACGACACGTAGCGGATCTTGGAGAGCGGCATCGGGTTCCCTGGCATGCGGTGCGAGCTGCGCGGACCATGGGCGAACGATGTAGGATTGTCAACAATCCGACATGTCAAAATCGCAACACGATCGGCCAACGGCGTGCTTCCCCTTTCCGGGATCGCGGCGCTATCGTCCGGCGACTTCGGGAGGCGCGACATGAGCGGACGGGTTCTGAACTTCACGACGCCGGCAGGCAGCGTCACGGTCCAGGTGCGCGACTGCGTGGTGGCCGGCTGGACCGGTCGCGACAAGGCGGCGCTGGACCACCACATCGAGGAACTGGCGGCCATCGGCGTGCCGGGGCCGAGCACGGTGCCGCTGTACTACCGGGTGGCGGCCGAGCAGGTGCAGCAGGGCGAGATCGTGCAGGTTCTGGGGCGCGACAGCTCCGGCGAGGTCGAGCCGGTGCTGATCGCCACCGAGGACGGGCTGCTGCTGACCGTCGGCTCCGACCACACCGATCGCAAGGTCGAGAGCTATTCCATAGCGGTGTCCAAGCAGATGTGCCCGAAGGTGCTGGCGACCGCCGCCTGGCCGGTCGAGCCGGGGCCGTGGATGGACCGCCTGACCTTGGAGAGCCGGGCCACCATCGACGGCCAGGAGGTCGTCTACCAGACCGGCACCTTCGCCATGATCCGGCCGCTGACCGAGCTGGTCGAGGGCTATGGCGGGCTGAAGCCCGGCACGGTGATGCTGTGCGGGACCGTCCCGGTCGAGGGCGGCATCCGGCACGCCGACCGGTTCGCCATGCGGCTGTCGGATCCCGAGAGCGGGGCCGCCGTCGAACACGCCTATTCCATCGAAACCCTTCCGGAAATCCGCTGATGACCTTCGCGCCCCTGACCCCGATCGCCACCCTGCTGACCGACCTGGCGGCCGGCCGCACCAGTGCCGAGGCACTGCTGGACACCGCCCTGGCCCGCGCCGCCGATCCGGCCGGCGAGGGATCCCGCGTGTACGTGCGGATGATGGACGACACCGCCCGGGCCGAGGCCGAGGCCAGCGACCGGCTGCGCCGGGCCGGGGTTCCGGCACGGCCGCTGGAAGGCCTGCCGATCTCGGTCAAGGACCTGCTGGATGTCCAGGGACAGGTCACCATGGCCGGGTCCCGCGTGCTCGCCGACGAGCCGCCGGCCGCAGCCGATGCCCCGGTGGTGGCGCGCCTGCGGGCCGCCGGCGCCGTGCTGGTCGGGCGCACCAACATGACCGAGTTCGCCTATTCCGGCATCGGCCTGAACCCGCACTACGGCACTCCGGCGAACCCGTGGGACCGCGAGACCCGGCGGATCCCCGGCGGCTCCTCGTCGGGCGCGGCGATCAGCGTGACCGACGGCATGGCGACGGTCGGCATCGGCTCCGACACCGGCGGTTCGGTGCGGATCCCGAGCGGGCTGTGCGGCCTCGCCGGCTTCAAGCCGACCCAGCGCCGGGTGCCGATCGAGGGCGCGTTCCCGCTGTCGACCTCGCTCGATTCGCTCGGCCCGCTGGCGCCGACCGTCGCGTGCGCGGCGCGGGTCCATCACGTGATGGCCGGCGAGCCGGTGCGGCCGATCCCGAGCCGGCCGGTCGCCGGGTTGCGGCTGGCGGTACCGCAGAGCGTGGTGCTGGAGGATCTGGACGGCACCACGGCGCGGGCCTTCGAGGTCGCCCTGTCGAAGCTGTCGAAGGCCGGCGCGGTCGTCACCGAGGTGCCGTTCCGCGAGCTGCTGGAGATCGGCGAGGCCAACGCCAAGGGCGGTTTCGCCGCGGTCGAGTGCTACGAGGCGCACGGCCGCCACGTCGTGCGGGCGCCGGACCTGTTCGATCAGCGCGTGCTGGTGCGGATCCATCGCGCCAACGAGCAGAGCGCCGTCGACTACATCTCGCTGATCCGCCGGCGGGCCGAGATCCAGGCCGCCTGCAACGCCGTGAGCGCCCCGTTCGACGCGGTGGTGATGCCGACCACGGCGCGGGTGGCGCCGCCGATCGCCGAGCTGGAGGCCAGCAACGAGGTGTTCGCCAAGACCAACGCGCTGATGCTGCGCAACTGCTCGATCGGCAACTTCCTCGACCGCTGCGCGGCGACGGTGCCGGTGCACGAGCCTGGATCGGCGCCGGTCGGGCTGATGCTGATGGGCGAGACCATGGCCGACGACCACCTGCTGTCGGTCGCGGCTGCCGTCGAGGCGCTGTTCCGATAGGATTCCGGGCCGGCGCGGGAGCGCCGGCCTGCGACGTTTTTTTGCATCTCCAACATCTTGCCGCGGCGGCTTTACGCCCTCACGTCCAGAGGCGTAGCCTACTGAGTCCGGGCTACCCTGCCCGGAGCGGAAGAAAGGAGGTGCGTATGACCACCATCGATCGGATCGACACCCTTCGGTCCCGTCATGCGTCGCTGGAGACGAAGCTCGAGGACGAAGAGCGACGCCCCCATCCGGACGACGCGGTCATTCACGACCTGAAGCGCCAGAAGCTCTTGATCAAGGATGAGATAGCGCGCCTGGAGCGGGTCTAGCCGACACTCCACCCGGTCATTCGAGCCGGCCTTGACGTTGACAAGGCCGGCTACCGAAGCCCGCCTTTCCGACCGGAAGGCGGGCTTTGCTATGCGCGGGGCTTCCGAATCCCGGAGCCTGATGCCCGTCGTTCCGTGGGTCCCGGAGCCGGCCGCTGGCGCGGCCCCTCCGGGACGACGACAGGGAGAGAACTCCAGAGGATCGAATACCCACCTTTCGTCATCCCGGAGACGCGCAGCGTGCTCCGGGACCCACGGAGCGACGGGCGACGGTCCCGACCCTCAGATCTCCCGCGCCCGGTCCCGCAGCACGAACTTCTGGACCTTGCCGGTCGAGGTCTTCGGCAGCTCGCCGAACACGACGGTCCGCGGGCACTTGAAGTGCGCCAGGTTCTGCCGGCAGAAGCCGATGATGTCCTCGGCGGTCGCGGTCTTGCCGGGGCGCAGGGTGACGAAGGCGCAGGGCGTCTCGCCCCACTTCTCGTCGGGCCGGGCCACCACGGCGGCCTCCAGCACCGCCGGGTGCCGGTACAGCACGCCCTCGACCTCGATGGTCGAGATATTCTCGCCGCCGGAGATGATGATGTCCTTGGAGCGGTCCTTCAGCTCGACGTAGCCGTCCGGGTGCATGACACCGAGGTCGCCGGTGTGGAACCAGCCGCCCTTGAACGCCTTGTCGGTCGCCGACGGGTTCTTGAGATACCCCTTCATGACCACGTTGCCGCGCATGAACACCTCGCCGATGGTGGCGGCGTCCGCCGGCACCGGCTCCAGAGTGTCCGGGTCGGCGACCATCAGCCCTTCCAGGACCGGGTAGCGCACGCCCTGGCGGGCCTTCAGGTCGGCTTGCTCGGCGATCGGCTTGCCGTTCCATTCCTCGTGCCAGGCGCACACGACGGCCGGCCCGTACACCTCGGTCAGGCCGTAGACGTGGGTCACCTTGATGCCGAGCCGCTCCATGCCCTCCAGCACCGCCGCCGGCGGCGCCGAGGCGGCGGTCATCATCTGCACCGCCTGCGGGAACTCCCGGCGCGCCTCGTCGGGCGCGTTCAGCAGCATCGACATGACGATCGGGGCGCCGCACAGATGGGTCACCCCCTCGTCGGCGAACGCGTCGTAGATCGCCTTGGCCTCGACCCGGCGCAGGCAGACATGGGTGCCGGCCTGGGCGGTGATGGTCCACGGGAAGCACCAGCCGTTGCAGTGGAACATCGGCAGGGTCCAGAGATAGACTGGGTGCATCTTCATGCCCCAGACCAGCACGTTGCCGAGTGCGTTCAGGTAGGCGCCGCGGTGGTGGTACACCACGCCCTTGGGGTCGCCGGTGGTGCCGCTGGTGTAGTTCAGGGCGATCGCGTCCCACTCGTCGTCCGGGCGGACGCCGCGGCATTCCGGGTCGCCGGTGCGCAGGAACGCCTCGTACTCGGTGCCGCCGAGGCGCTCGCCGCCGGGGCCCTCGCTGTCGTCGACGTCGATCACGATCAGCTCGCGCTGGGTCATGCCGAGCGCCGCCTTGATGGTCGGGGCGAACTCGGTGTCGGTCAGCAGCACCCGGGCCTCGCCATGGTCGAGCATGAAGGCGATCGCGTCGGCGTCGAGCCGGGTGTTGAGCATGTTCAGCACGGCGCCGGTCATCGGCACGCCGTGCGCTGCCTCGAACGCCTCGGGCGTGTTGGTCAGCATGGCCGCGACGGTGTCGCCCTTGCCGATCCCGCGCCGGCTCAGCGCCGATCCCAGCCGCCGACAGCGCGCCGCCGCTTCGGCCCAGGTGTAGCGCCGCTTGCCGTGCGCCACCGCCAGCCGGGTCGGGAACACCGCGGCGGTGCGGTCGAGGAACGACAGCGGGGTCAGCGGGACGTAATTGGCGGGCGTCTTGTCGAGGTCGGTGTCGTAAGCGTTCATGACCGTTCGCGCGGAATTTCCGAGGGTCGGGAACCGTAGCGCCGCGACCGGGGGAGGGCAATCGGGGGGACGGAAAGGCGGGCGCCTTGACTTGGGACAACGCTGTTCTTGATTGGTCGGTGGTATCGACTGCCTCGGCCTGATCTCCAGGGAGCCTCTGAATGGTCGAAGCGAACGGCCGGCACGCCGACGGCGATCGCGGTGCCCATGACTGGCACGCCTACGAGCCCGGACACGCCCTCGAGCTCCTGGAGGCCTCCGCCGGGGGACTCGGCCGCGACGAGGCCGGTCGTCGGCTGGCGCGCTACGGGCCGAACCGCCTGCCGCAGGCGCATCATCGCTCGGCGCTTGCCCGGTTCGTCGGGCAGTTCGACAACCTGCTGATCTACGTGCTGCTGGCGGCGGCCGTGCTGGCCGGGGTGATCGGCCACGTCACGGACGCCGCCGTGATCGCCGCGGTGGTCCTGGTCAATGCCGTCATCGGCTTCGTTCAGGAAGGCCGGGCGGAACGGGCGCTCGACGCCATCCGCAGCATGATCGACCCGACCGCGTCGGCAATCCGCGACGGTCGTCGAACCACGCTGAGGGCCGAGGACATCGTTCCCGGCGACGTCGTTCTCCTGGAGGCCGGCGACAGGGTGCCGGCGGACCTGCGGCTGCTGCGGGCCAGGAACCTCCGAGTCGACGAGGCCGTGCTGACCGGCGAGTCGGTGCCGGTCGAGAAGGGCGTCGCCCCGGTCGACCCGGGCGTCGCGCTGGGCGACCGGACCTCGATGGCGTTCTCCGGCACCTTCGTCACCGCCGGCCAGGCGACCGGCGTCGCGGTCGAGACCGGCGGTGCTACCGAACTCGGCCGGATCAGCGCCATGATCGGCGCGGTCGAACGGCTGGCGACCCCGCTGGTCCGGCAGATGGACCGCTTTGCCCGGCAGGTGACGGTGCTGGTCCTGGGGCTGTCCGTCCTGGTCTTCGGCTACGCGGTATGGCTCCGGTCCTACCCGCTCGACGAGGCGTTCATGGCGGTGGTCGGCCTGGCCGTCGCCGCCATTCCGGAGGGCCTGCCGGCGGTGATGACCATTGCGCTGGCCGTCGGCGTGCAGCGGATGGCGGCGCGCAACGCCATCGTCCGCCGCCTGCCCGCGGTCGAGACGCTCGGCTCGGTCTCGGTCATCTGCTCGGACAAGACCGGCACCCTGACCCGCAACGAGATGACGGTCAGCGCGGTGGAGACCGCGTTGGCCGATTTTCGGGTCGAGAGCGACGGGTACCGCCCCGAGGGCCGGTTCCTGGTCGACGGCGAGCCGGTCGATCCCCCGGCCTATCCGGTGCTGGAGGAACTGGCCCTGGCGGCGCTGCTCTGCAACGACGCGCATCTGAGCGGGGCCGACGGCGGCTGGACGGTCGACGGCGACCCGATGGAGGGCGCGCTGGTCGCCTTCGCGGGCAAGGCGGGTCACGACCTGACGGCGGCGCGCGCCGGGCTCGTGCGGGTCGACGAGATTCCCTTCGACTCCCGGCATCGCTACATGGCGACCCTGCACGAGCGTCAGGGCCGCGCTCCGGTGGTCTACGTAAAGGGCGCGCCGGAACGGATCATCGCCATGTGCGCGGCCGAGGCCACGCCCGACGGAGACCGGCCGGTCGATCTCGACCGCTGGCACCGCCGCACCGAGGCGCTGGCGGCCGACGGCCAGCGAGTCCTGGCGATCGCGCGCCGGACCATGCCGGCGGGGACCGTGGGCATCGGTCCCGGCGACGTCGAGGAGGGCCTGACCCTGCTGGGGCTGGTCGGGCTGATCGACCCGCCGCGCCCCGAGGCGATCGCGGCGGTCGCCGAGTGCCGGTCGGCCGGCATCCGGGTGAAGATGATCACCGGCGACCATGGCGCTACGGCCCAGGCGATCGCCCGGCAGCTCGGCCTCGACGACGATCCCCGGGCGGTCACCGGCCACGACCTGGACCGGATGGCGGACGAGGACTTCCACCGCCACGCCCGCGAGGCGACGGTGTTCGCCCGCACCAGCCCCGAGCACAAGCTGCGGCTGGTGGAGGCCCTGCAGGCCGACGGCTCGATCATCGCGATGACCGGGGACGGCGTGAACGACGCGCCGGCCCTGAAGCGCGCCGATGTCGGGGTCGCCATGGGCGGCAAGGGCACCGAGGCGGCGAAGGAGGCCAGCGAGATGGTGCTGGCCGACGACAACTTCGCGTCGATCGTCGCCGCCGTGCGCGAGGGGCGGACGGTCTACGACAACCTGACCAAGGTGATCGCCTGGACCCTGCCGACCAACGGCGGCGAGGCCTTCACCATCGTGCTCGCCATCCTGTTCGGGCTGACCGTGCCGGTGACGCCGGTCCAGATCCTGTGGATCAACATGATCACGGCGGTGGCGCTGGGTTTGGCCCTCGCCTTCGAGCCGACCGAGCCGGGCACCATGCGGCGGGCGGCACGGTCGGCCGGGCAGGGGCTGCTGACCCGCCGCCTGCTGTGGCGGATCGCCTTCGTGTCCGGGCTGATGGTCGCCGGCACGTTCGGGGTCTACGCCTGGGCGACGGCCCGCGGGGTCGACCTCGAGACCGCCCGGACCATGGTGGTGAACGTGCTGGTGGTGATGGAGGTCTTCTACCTGTTCAGCGTCCGCTACGTGTACGGCGCCTCGATCACGTGGCGGGGCGTGCTCGGGACGCCGGCGGTGCTGGCGGGCATTGCGGCGGTCACGGTCGCGCAGTTCGCCTTCACCTACCTGCCGGTGATGAACGCCGCGTTCGGTAGCCGCCCGGTCGCGCCGCTCGACGGGCTCGCCATCGTTGCGGTGGGCGTCGCGTTGCTGGTGGTGGTCGAGATCGAGAAGCGCGTCGCCGGGTGGATCGGGCGACGCGGCTGAAGCGGCGCCCGGTTCGCGGACGGGCTGGAAAATCCGTCCGGGCGGCTGCACCCTATCCGCTAGGAGCCGGCGCCATCCGTGACCGGCCGAGCGAACAGGGGGATCGAGCCATGTGTCATCACTGCGTCGTCGAGTCCGTCAAACGCCGGATGCTGAGCCGCCGCGATGTCTTCCGGACAGGGGTGGCCGGGGTCGCCGCCGCCGCCGTCGGGACCGCCGCCACCGCCGCCTCGGCGCCGCCGGCGCTGGCCGCCGGAGTCGCCAGGATCCAGGACATGACCCACGAGCTGCACCACGACTTCCCGACCTATTTCGGCGAGCCGCAGTTCGACTACGAGCAGAAGTTCAGCTTCGACAAGAACGGCTTCAACCTCGGGGTCGTGACCGTCAACGAGCACACCGGCACCCACCTGGACGCGCCGCTGCATTTCTCGAAGGACGGCCAGGCGGTCAACGAGGTGCCGATCGAGAACTTGGTGGTGCCGCTGGCGATCATCGACATCCGCGAGAAGGCGGCCGGCAACGCCGACGCCCAGGTGACGCCGGACGACGTCAAGGCGTGGATCGCCAAGAACGGCCCGCTGCCCGAGAAGTGCTGCGTCGCCATGAACTCCGGCTGGGACAAGCACGCCGCCTCCGACAAGTTCCGCAACGTCGGCGACGACAAGAAGATGCACTTCCCCGGCTTCCACGTCGAAGCCGCCAAGATGCTGATGGAGGAGAGCTCGGCGGTCGGCATGGCGGTCGACAGCCTGTCGCTGGACTTCGGCCTGTCCGGCGACTTCGCGACCCACTATGCCTGGTTGCCGACCAACCGCTGGGGGCTGGAGTGCATCGCCAACCTCGACCGTCTGCCGGCGAACGGTGCCACCCTGGTGGTCGGCGCGCCCAAGCACCGCGGCGGCTCCGGCGGGCCGTGCCGGGTCATCGCGATGATGTGAGGGGCGCATCGCTTCGGATGGTGGAGCACCGCAGCAATGCGATGCTCCACCGCTGCGCGGTTGGACGGTCCACGCCGGCGGGCTCGCCGGTGATCGGGTGCGACAGGGTCGAGTATTTGTGGATTGAAATAAAAATTATCGTATATATTTACATCTTAGTGTCCTTTGGCTTGAAATTATAAATATTCATATTACATATCGAATCCAATATCGGCCCTACAATAAATAAAATCAGCCGATCGTCTCTGCCCGCTCAGTCATGTCCGACCGAGTTAGAGCGTCGCCCTGCGGCGGCTCGAACCCGGGTCCGTGCTTGCTGTGCCTGGAGGTACCAGTTGAAACCGTTTCTCAGAACCACGGCCATTGCCATCGCTCTCGCCTCCGCGCTTACGCTGGGCGCCTGCGCCGAGACCGGGACCAGCGAGAGCACCGGTGCCTACCTCGACGACAGCGTGATCACCGCCAAGGTCAAGACCGCGATCCTGGAGGATCCAGCCCTCAAGGTGATGCAGATCCAGGTCACCACGCACCGGAACGTGGTGCAGCTGGCCGGCTTCGTCGATACGCCGCAGATGGTCGGACGCGCCGGGACGGTCGCGAGCCGTGTCGAAGGCGTTGCCTCGGTGAAGAACGATCTGATCGTGAAGTGAAGATTCGGCGCCATTCGCGCGCCATGACGCTCATCTGGAGATCCGTGATGAACAAGCCAATCCTTGCAGTCGCCGCCGTGATCGTGCTCGTCGGCCTGGCAGCCTGCGGCAACACCAAGGGAGATCGCGCTCTCAGCGGTGCCGGAATCGGTGCCGGCGTCGGCCTGGTCGGCGGCGCCCTGATCGGTGCCCCGGTCACCGGTGCGGCGATTGGCGCCGCGGCCGGCGCTGGCGCCGGCGCGCTTACCAATGAGGACCAGATCGACCTCGGCAAGCCGGTCTGGAAGTAGTCGACGACCTCGATCCGCATCCACTGACTGGGGCTCGGACCATTGTCCGGGCCCTCCGGGCAGCGCCGCCGGTGGCGGCGCTGCTCCTTTTTGCTCAAGGACCAGACGACATCGGCCTCGGCGCCGCTGAGCCCGTTCGGCGGTGCGCGCTTTCGGCGTAATTGCGTCTGCTCTAGGCTTCCAGAGACATCGGATCGTTGCCGGGAGGAGTGGCCGACAATGCAGCAGGGGCGGGTCGCGTTCGGACGCATGGAGGCGGTCAGCTTCGGCCGGCCGGCGGCGGAGGCGGTGGCGCAGGAGGTCGCGGCCCTCGGCGCCGAGCGGGTGTTCCTGATGGTCAGCGGCACCCTCAACCGCGAGACCGACGAGATCGACGAGCTGCGCCGCGCGCTCGGCAACAAGTGCGTCGGCGAGTTCGACCGGATGAAGCCGCACACCCCGCGCGGCGACGTGATCGCGGCGGCCCGGGCCGTCCGCGAAGCCGGCGCCGACGTCATCGTCACCCTCGGCGGCGGCTCGATCACCGATGCCGCCAAGGCGGTGCGGCTATGCCTCGCGAACGGCGTCGACACCCCCGAGGCGATGGACATGTTCCGCCCGGTCAAGGGGCCGGACGGCGTCCTCGGCCCGCCGCCGTGCGAGGCGCCTGATGTGCGCCAGATCGCCGTGCCGACGACGCTGTCGGCGGGAGACTTCAGCGCTCTCGCCGGCGTGACCGACGAGCGGGTGCACGCCAAGGAGATCTTCCGCCATCCGGGGATGATGCCGTCGGCGGTGGTCCTCGACCCGGCCGTCACCGTGCACACGCCGGAGTGGCTGTGGCTGTCGACCGGGATCCGGGCGCTCGACCACTGCGTCGAGGGTGTGTGCGCGAAGGAGGCGCACGCCTATGGCGACGCCCAGGCGCTGCAGGGCCTGTCGCTGCTGGCGCGCGGCCTGCCGGGGGTGAAGCGCGACCCGGGTGACCTGGACGCCCGGCTCGACTGCCAGATGGGCATGTGGCTGTCGATGGGGCCGCTGGCCAGCGGCGTGCCGATGGGGGCGAGCCACGGCATCGGCTACGTGCTCGGCGCCATGTTCGACGTGCCGCACGGCCACACGTCCTGCATCATGCTGCCGGCGGTCATGCGGTGGAACAAGCCGGTGAACGCCGACCGCCAGGCGCTGGTCGCAACCGCCATGGGCCATCCGGGCGAGGATGCCGGCGACGTGCTCGACGCCTTCATCGGCGGCCTCGGCATGCCGCGCAGCCTGTCCGCCGTCGGCATCGGCCCCGACCGGTTCCACCGCATCGCCGAGGGCGCGCTGAACACCCCGTGGGTGCCGCGCAACCCGCGGCCGATCCCGTCGCCGGCCGAGGTGCTGGAGATCCTGAAGCTGGCGGCGTAGGCGGCCGGCTCAGGCCGCCTGGACGGTCGCGATGTAGCGGTCGATATCGGCCTTGAGCTGCTCGGCGTGGCCGATCAGCGCGGTCGAGGCGGCCATGACCTCCTCGGCGCCGCTGAGCGTGCTTTCGGCGCCGGAGCGCAGCGCGACCACGTGGCTCGTCACGTCGCGGGCGCCGGCGGCGGCGTGATGGACGCCCTGGTTGATCTCGTCGGTCGCGGCGGTCTGCTGGGCGGCGGTCGAGGCGACCGAGCTGGCGATCCCGGTGATCTGCTCGATCGTCTGCATGACCGCCTCCATCGCCGGGACCGCGTTGGTCACCGCGGCCTGCATGGCCTCGATCTGGCCCTCGACCTCCTGGGTGGCCTTGGCGGTCTGGTTCGCCAGGTTCTTGACCTCCGAGGCGACGACCGCGAAGCCCTTGCCCATCTCGCCGGCCCGGGCCGCCTCGATGGTGGCGTTCAGGGCCAGCAGGTTGGTCTGCTCGGCGATGTCGCGGATCAGGCTGATGACGGCGCTCACCGCCTCCGAGCCCTGCTGCAATTGGCTGACGTAGCCGCGGGCCTGTTCCGCCCGGTCGTGCGCCGCGGTGACGGCTTCGGCGGTCCGGCCGGCCTGCTCGCTGACGTCGCGGATCGACGCGGTCAGCTCCTCGGTGCTGGAGGCGACCGACTGGGCGTTGCTCGACGCCTCCTCGGCCGAGACGGCGACCGATCCGGCATCGGCGGTGGCCTGCCGCGCGACCTCGGTCATCGAGCCGGCGGTGGTCTGGAGCTGGCCGGAAGCGCTGGCGACCGCACTCAGGACCGCGCCGACGGTGGCGCGGAACTGCTCGGTCGCTTCGCGCAGCCGCTCGGCCTGCGCGGCGTCGGCCTCTGCCTGCCGGCGCTGCCGCTCTGCCGCGGCGGCGCGCTCACGGGCGGCCTCCTGGAAGGCCTGCGCGGCGCCGGCCATGTCGCCGATCTCGTCGCGCCGGCCGGTGTGCGGAACCTCGACGGTGTCGTCGCCGGACGCCAGCCGGTTCAACGCGCCCGCCATGTCGTTCAGCGGCCGCACGACCCGTCGGCCGAACAGGAACAGCGTGACCAGGAAGGCCAGCGCGGTGAGGCCGCCGCTGAGCTCCTGCGCCAGGGTCATCAGCCGGGCGAAGCCGGCGTTCTCCTCGACCGCCTGCTCGGCCCGGCTGTTGACGGAGTCCTGGAAGGCGGCGATGGCGCCGGTGACCTTGGCCTTCTCGGCGTCGTACTGCGGCCCGAACATCAGGTCCTGGGCCTCCATCAGGTCGCCCGAGTCGACGGCGTTCAGCACCTTTTCCTCGATCGCGATCAGCGCGTCGGACCCGCTCTTGGCGTTGCCGATGAGCTCGACCTGGGCCGGGTCCGTCACCAGCTGGGACAGTCGCTCGACCACGCGCTCGATGGTCTTGGTCTCGTCGATTTCCTGCCGGTAGTTCTTGAGCTGATCGAGCTTTCCGGTGACCGCGTAGGCCCGTGCCTCGCCCGTCAGATAGCTCGAGGCCCGGGCCAGCGAGGCGCCCAGGTTCTTCAGCTCGGCCTGACGCTCGCGCGCGGCCCGCTCGGACTCGACGGCCCGGTCGGCGAAGTACAGGGTGGCGCCGCTGACGACGCTCAGCACGATAACCCCGGCATACAACCCCCGCATGACGGCGGAGATGCGAAGTCCCTTCATCAGCATGGTCGAGCCTGTTTGCAGCGGTGTCGCGGTTGCCGGAACCGGCGGCGCGTTCGAGGATTCTGCGAGAGAAGTAGGGGGCAAAAGTAAACCACTGGTTAACTGGTGAATACTGTGTAAATCCAATAAATCTTTGTAATTGCGTCGTATTCGAGCGAAGTTTGCGGACGGCGCGCAGCCCGGCGGTGCGGACCGGTGCGACAAGTCGCGCCACGCCGGCTGCGGTGTTCACATCCGCCGCCGACTGGATCAGAATCGCCGGCAAGCACGAGCCCGGGTCGATCCCGGGCCAGGACCGGCACAGGGGAGGAGACATGGGCCGTTTCCATGACATCTACCGGCGCTCGCTCGAGGATCCGGAAGGGTTCTGGGCCGAGGCGGCCGAGGACGTGGCGTGGACGAAGCGCTGGGACCGGGTCCTGGACGACTCCAGGTCGCCGTTCACCCGCTGGTTCGTCGGCGGCGAGACCAACACCTGCTACAACGCGATCGACCGGCACGTGGAGGCCGGCCGGGGCCAGCAGGCGGCGCTGATCTACGACAGCCCGGTCACCGGCACGGTCGCCAAGTTCACCTACGCCGAGATGCAGGACCGGGTCGCCCGGTTCGCCGGTGCGCTGCGCAAGCTCGGGGTCGGCTACGGCGACCGGGTGATCCTGTACATGCCGATGATTCCCGAGGCGGCGATCGCCATGCTGGCGGCAGGCCGGATCGGAGCCATCCACTCGGTGGTGTTCGGCGGCTTCGCGGCCAAGGAGCTGGCGACCCGCATCGACGACGCCAAGCCGAAGGTCATCGTGTCCGCGTCCTGCGGCATCGAGGGCCAGCGGGTGCTGCCCTACAAGCCGCTGCTGGACCGGGCGATCGAGTTGTCGACCCACAAGCCGGAACGCTGCGTGATCAAGCAGCGTCCCGAGGTCGAGGCGTCGCTGGTCGAAGGCCGCGACCTGACCTGGGAGGACGCCGAGGACGGTGCCGCGCCGGCCGAGTGCGTGCCGGTCAAGGCGACCGACCCGGCCTACATCCTGTACACCTCCGGCACCACCGGGCAGCCGAAGGGCGTGGTGCGCCCGACCGGCGGCCACCTGGTGGCGCTGAAGTGGTCGATGAAGAACATCTACGACGTCGATCCCGGCGACGTGTACTGGGCGGCCTCCGACGTCGGCTGGGTGGTCGGCCACTCCTACATCGTCTATGCGCCGCTGTTCCACGGCTGCACCACGGTGCTGTACGAGGGCAAGCCGGTCGGCACGCCGGACGCCGGGGCGTTCTGGCGGGTGATCGCCGACCACAAGGTCAAGGTGATGTTCACCGCGCCGACCGCGATCCGGGCGATCAAGAAGGAGGACCCGGACGGCAAGCTGCTGGCGAACTACGACATGTCGCACTTCCGGGCCCAGTTCCTGGCCGGCGAGCGCTGCGACCCGGACACCCTGAAGTGGTGCCAGGACAAGCTGAAGGTGCCGGCGGTCGATCACTGGTGGCAGACCGAGACCGGCTGGCCGATCGCCTCCAACTGCCTCGGCATCGAGGAACTGCCGTACAAGCCGGGCTCGCCGACCCATCCGGTGCCGGGCTGGGACGTGCAGGTGCTGGCGCCCGAGGGCACGCCGGTGAAGCCGAACGAGATCGGCGCGATCTCGATCAAGCTGCCGCTGCCGCCGGGGGCGCTGTCGACGCTCTGGAACAACGACGAGCGGTTCGTCCAGAGCTACATGACCGAGTACCCGGGCTTCTACCAGACCGGCGACGCCGGGCTGATCGACGACGACGGCTACATCCACGTGATGACCCGGACCGACGATATCATCAACGTCGCCGGCCACCGTCTCTCGACCGGCGGCATGGAGGAGGTGCTGGCCAGCCATCCGGACGTCGCGGAATGCGCGGTGATCGGCGTGGCCGACGACCTCAAGGGCCAGGTGCCGCTCGGCTTCCTGGTGCTCAAGGACGGCGTGAACAAGCCGGACGAGGAAGTGGTCAAGGAGGTGGTGGCGATGGTGCGCGAGCGCATCGGCCCGGTCGCCGCCTTCAAGGTGGCGACGGTGGTCCACCGGCTGCCGAAGACCCGCTCCGGCAAGATCCTGCGCGGCACCATGCAGAAGATCGCCGACGGCCAGGATCCGGGCGTGCCGGCGACCATCGACGACCCGGCGATCCTCGGCGAGATCACCGAGTCGCTGCAGGGCGTCGGCTACGCGAAGAAGGGGTAGGAGGATGCGCCTGCAGGGCAAGGTCGCAGTCGTCACCGGGGCGGCGCGCGGAATCGGGGCGGCGATCGCCGAGCGGTTCGCCGCCGAGGGCGCCAAGGTGGTGGCGGCCGACATGGACCCGATGGCGGGCGACGCGGTGGTCGGCCGCATCAAGGCGGCCGGTGGCGAGGCCCGCTTCGTCGCCTGCGACGTCACCCGGCGCGAGCAGGTGGCGGCGCTGATGGACCGGGCGATCGAGGCCTATGGCGGCCTCGACGTGGTCTGCGCCAACGCCGGCATCATTCACAACACCCCGTTCCTTGAGCTCGACGACGAGACCTTCGACCGGGTCGTGGCGGTCAACCTCAAGGGCGTGTTCTACACCGGCCAGGAGGCGGCCCGGCGGATGGTCGAACGCGGCATTGCCGGCAAAATCGTCAACACCGCCTCGGTCAACGCGGTGATCGTCCCGCAGGGCCTGGCCGCCTACAACGCCTCGAAGGGGGCGGTGAACCAGCTGACCAAGACCATGGCCGTCGAGCTGGCGCCGCACGGCATCCGGGTCAACGCCATCGGTCCCGGCAGCGTGGCGACCGACCTGTTCCGCTCGGCCATGATGACCGACCCGGAGGCGATGGACCGGCTGCGCTCGCGCACCCCGCTCGGCCGCCCGGCCGACCCGGCCGAGATCGCCGGTGCCGCCCTGTTCCTGGCGACCGACGACAGCGCCTACTTCACCGGCCAGACCATCTACCCCGACGGCGGCCGTCTGGCGCTCAGCCACGTCATGCCGAAGGGGTAGGGGGCGGCCTGCCGGTAGCGAGCTGAGGCGGAGCCATTGCATGTCGACCGGGTCCGATCACTGGCAATGCCCGCACTGCGACCTGGGCGGTCGGCCGGTCCTTGAGAACGACCTCTGCCTGTTCCTCCAGAGGCCGCAGCCCGTGCTGATCGGTTCCGGCCTCATCGTTCCGCGGGAGCACCGACGCACGCTGTTCGACCTCACCGCGGAGGAATGGGCGGCGACGTGGAGCCTGCTGCAGGCCGTGCGCGACCATCTGGACCGTCTGCACGCGGCCGAAGGCTACAACGTCGGCTGGAACGTCGAGGCGGTGGCCGGGCAGGAGCTCTTTCACGCCCACATGCACGTCATTCCGCGCTTTGCCGACGAGCCGCTGGCCGGCCGGGGGATCCGCTACTGGCTGAAGCAGCCGGGCAACGTCCGGCCGGGCCGGCCGGACGGCGGGTCCGGGGAGGCTTGAGACGCGTCAGGACGTCAGCGCCTGCATGATCCGGTCGGCCGTGTCCGACGGCGGTGACTCGGACGTGTCGATGTCGATCGTCCACGGGTGGCCGGTCTCGAACGGCCTTTGGGCCGCATAGGCCGCGGCCCGGCCGGCGTCCCGTTCCTTCAGGCGCGCGGCACGGCCGGGCTCCGCGATCCGCTGGGCCAGCCGCTCGGCCGAACAGGAGAGCCTGGCCACCAAGGTGCGGGCACCGCGGCGCTCGGCGGTCCGCAGGATCTGGCCCGCGATCACCAGGTCCAGCGGGTGGCCGCCATCGGTCGACACCGCGTGGGTGAACACGAAACTGCGTTCGCGCGGTGCCAGGGTCGCGATGGTCTCGAGCACGGCGGAACGGACGGTGGCGGCCCGCTCCCAGATCGCGTCCGGCAACGGGGCGAGGCCGTCCGGCTCGACCAGGTCGAACACCGGGTTGTTCCAATAGTGGTTGTCGATCAGCCGGGCGGGCATCCGCGCGGCCAGCACCCGGCCGACGGTGTACTTGCCGACGCCGGGCGGTCCGATCAGGTAGACGACCGTGTTCTCCATGGCTCACCCACGCAGCAGCAGTTCGGCGATCTGCACCGCGTTCAGGGCGGCGCCCTTCAGCAGCTGGTCGCCGGCCACGAACAGGCACAGGCTGCGGCCGGACGGGTCGCCGAGGTCGGTGCGGATGCGGCCGACCAGCACTTCGTCGCGGCCGGACGCTTCCGACGGCATCGGGAAGTGGTTGGCGGCACGGTCGTCGACCACGCGCAACCCTGGGGCGGCGGCCAGCAGGCGGCGGGCCTCGTCCGGCGACACCGGCTCGTCGAAGGTCACGGTCAGGGCCATGGCGTGGGCGCGCAGCACCGGCACCCGGACGCAGGTGATGCCGACCGGCAGGTCGGCGGCGTCCAGCAGGCGCCGGGTCTCGGCGATCACCTTCAGCTCCTCGCCGTTGTAGCCGGTCTCAGGATCGACCGCGGCGTTGTGGCTGAACAGGTTGAAGGCATAAGGGTGCGGCAGGACCGTCGGCTCGAACGGCTCGTCGCGCAGCCAGGCCGCGGTCGAGACCCGCAGCTCCTCCATGGCGGCGGCGCCGGCCCCCGAGGCCGCCTGGTAGGTGGCGGCGGCCAGCCGGCGGATCGGGCGTTCCCGGTGCAGCGGCGCCAGTGCCACCGTGGCGATGGCGGCGACGCAGTTCGGGTTGGCGACGATCCCGCGGTGCCCGGCGAGCGCGGCGGCGTTGACCTCCGGCACCACCAGCGGCACGTCCGGGTCCATCCGGAAGGCCGACGAGTTGTCGACCACGATGGCGCCGGCCTTCACGGCGGCCGCCGCGTAGCGCCTGGAGATGTCGCCTCCGGCCGAGAACAGGGCGATGTCGACGCCCCGGAAGCTCTCCTCGGTCAGTTCCTCGACGGCGACGGCGCGCCCGGCGAAGTCGAGGGTGCGGCCGGCCGACCGGGCCGAGGCCAGCAGGCGCAACCCGCCGAGCGGGAAGCCGCGGGCGGCGAGGCAGGCGAGCAGCTCGACGCCGACCGCCCCGGTGGCGCCGACGATCGCGACGACGGGGGCGGCGGTCTCGACCTGGCGGAACGCGGCGGGGGCGGACAGTTCGATGGAGTTCGGCATGGGAGCATCTCTTCCGGTAGGCCGGGAGAGACGGGGCCGCTCGCTGCAGGGGCCCCGTCCGTTTCCGGCGGGGCCATCTGGCGGTCTATGCGGCGGCGATCGCCACGCAAGCACCAGAGGACGCCCCGCCGGCGGCGGTCGTCTTGGTCGGGCGCTTGATAGTGAGCATCGCGTTCATGGCGGTAAGTGGCCATGACAGACCGATGGCGTCAATATCAATCGTTACGGGAGCGCTACCGGTCACGGCGACAGGGTCTTGCAGTATACGACGAAGCCGGAGTACTCGGCGATCGCGTCGTACAGCCGCCG
>Ga0209475_10001392_pt1 | contig 31198 bp, 30 predicted proteins | sample tdDd471_FD_187128 | JGI IMG/M metagenome (GOLD analysis project Ga0209475, IMG submission 187128) | Marine sediment microbial communities from the Atlantic coast under amendment with organic carbon and nitrate - tdDd47.1 (SPAdes)... | ecosystem: Environmental > Aquatic > Marine > Coastal >... | reverse complement strand
GACCTCAACTTCGCCCTCGACGCCGCCCCGTTCCTGGTCGCCTGGGTCCCCCTGGAGGACATCGACGAAACCCGCATCGGCCTCGAGATCTGCATTCCGGCGGGAGCCGTCGACTTCAAGGCTCTGCTCGCACCCTGGAGGGCACGGCTCGCGAACCATCAGGCTCTTACCTTCAGCGAGGACGACGTTAGGACGATGTTCGGCGACGGCGGCTATCGGACCAAGATCATGCGCCTGCCGGCCGGGGGTGCAGCCGTCTTCAACCAGTTCCTGCTGCATCGGACGGAAACCAGCATGCAGGCGACGAACTCCCGACGGTCGTTCGAATTCCGGATGATCGACCTGGAGAACCTGCCGCGATCGACCAACTACGGGCTCAGTGTCCTTTGCCGACCCGATCCGGATTCGCCCGAAGGTATCGGCTTCCTGGCGAAGGACGAGGGTCCGTTGCGGCCCATCCGGCCAGATGCGCTCGGAAAGCTGCAGCTCCGGCGCGGCCTCTAGATTCCCGTCGGGAGCCCCGGCCCGCCCTGCGCAGAAGCGAGCCGGAAGCACCGGGCGATATCTGTCTTCGTCGCAACCCTGGACGAGCCGTTGGCACGAGCCGCACGATGAACCGACCGACCGATCTGAACGAACTGCTGACCCGCATCCGGGCCTGCCGGCTGTGCGAGGCACACCTGCCACTCGGGCCCCGGCCGGTGCTGGTGGTGCGGCCGAGCGCGCGCATCCTGATCGTCGGCCAGGCGCCCGGCACCAAGGTGCATGAGAGCGGGATTCCGTGGAACGACCGTTCCGGCGACCGGCTGCGCGAGTGGATGGGGGTCGACCGCGAGACCTTCTACGACGCCGACCGCGTCGCCATCGTGCCGATGGGGTTCTGCTATCCGGGGGTGCTGGCGAACGGCGGCGACGCCCCGCCGCGCCCGGAATGCGCCGCCACCTGGCACGAGCCGGTGCTGGAGCATCTGCCGAACGTCGAGCTGATCGTGCTGGCCGGCATGTACGCCCAGGCGCGCTACCTCGGAAAGGCCCGCAAGCGGACGCTGACCGAGACGGTGGCGGCCTGGCGCGAGTACGGCCCGCGCTTCATGCCGTTGCCGCACCCGTCCTGGCGATCCATGAACATCGAGCGCAAGAACCCGTGGCTGCGGGCGGAACTGATTCCGGAGTTGCGAAGCCGGGTCGCGGCACTACTCGGTAGTGACGGTTAGGCCGCGAAGGCGGAAAGCCGCGGCTCGGCGGCGCGGAGGTAGTCGGCCAGCGGCATGAAGATCGAGCGGTCGAGGCGGGCTGCGTTGAAGCAGACCTCCTGGTTGGCCTGGATCGCCGGGTCGGCGACCAGCGGCATCGCCGGGTCGAAGCTGAACGGCGGCACCGAGCCCATGACGCAACCGGTCAGGCGCCGGGCGTCCTCGGGGGCGGCGAACCGCACCTTCCTGGCACCGAACGCCCGGGCCAGTGCGTCGAAGTCGACCCGCCGGTCGCCCGGCAGCACCGCGAGGCCAAAGTCGACGGCACCGCCCTTGAGCGCCACCACCATCGCCTTCAGGGCCTGGGAGGGACGATTGCCGCGGATCACGCTGATCTCCTCGGAGCGACCCTCGGCCTCGTGCTCGACGATCCGGTAGGCGGCACCGGCCGCATCGAGATGCGCCACCAGCCGGGCATGGCTGTCCGCCGCTGGATTCGCCACCGCCGTATCCATCACTCGATCTCCACCACCCAGGGCTCGCGTACCGCCTCGGCTTCCCACTCGCGGACGTGCGGATGGGCCAGCACGGCCTCGGTGTAGGGGGCCAGATCCGCGGGAACAAGGACAAGATAGCTGCGGAATCGGGCCACCACCGGCGCGAAGAAGATGTCGGCCGCCGACCACTCGCCGAACAGGAACGGCCCGCCATGCCGGCCGAGACAACGCCGCCACAGCGCGAACACGCGGTCGATGTCCGCTTGGACACCCGGCCGTCCCTGGCGGCCGTCGATGCGCTCGCGGATCGCCATCGGCATGTGGGTGCGCAGCGCCGTGAACCCGGAGTGCATCTCCGCCACCACCGCCCGCGCCTCGGCCCGAAGGTCCGGATCGGCCGGCCACAGCCCGGCCTCCGGCGCCCGCTCGGCGGCGTGCTCGAGGATCGCGAGGCTGTCCCAGACGACGAGGTCGCCCCCCGGACCGGCCCGCCGCAGGACCGGGACGCGCGCCGGGGCGTCGGAGAACTCGGCCATCCGGCCGGCGGTGTCGTCGCGGAACAGCGGCACCACCTCGGCCTCGAACGGCAGCCCGGACAGGCGCATGGCCAGCCAGCCGCGCAGCGACCAGGAGGAATGGTTGCGGTTGCCGATCAGCAGTCGGTAGCGGTCCATGACGGCCTCGCCGGAGGTTGAATGCCGGCGACATCTACCCGCGATCTTGCCCTTGAAAAAGCGATCGTTTCTCCGATTTCTATGAGAATATCTCACAGGACGACGCCATGACCCCGCTGCCGCCGCTGAACACCCTCCGGGCCTTCGACGCCGCCGCCCGGCACGGCAACCTCAGCCGCGCCGCCGAGGCCCTGCACGTCACCCACGGCGCCGTCAGCAAGCAGATCGCGGCGCTGGAGGCCTGGCTCGGCACGCCGGTGTTCGAGCGCACCGCCCGCGGCCTGATTCCGACCGAGGCCGGCGCCGTGCTGGCCCCGGTGGTGGCGCAGGCCTTCGACGCGCTGGCCGACGGGGTGCGCCGGGTGCGCCGCGGGGCCGGGCCGTCGACCCTGACGATCAGCGTGCTGCCGTCGTTCGCCGCGCACTGGCTGATCCACCGGCTGCCGCGGTTCCTGGACCGCCACCCCGAGATCGACGTGCGGTTCTTCACCACCCGCCGGGTCGTCGACCTGACCCGCGAGGACGTCGACGTCACGATCCGCTACGGCCGCGGCGACTGGCCGGGGGTGCACGCCGAATGCTTCCTGCGCGAGACCCTGACCCCGGTGTACGCACCCTCGTTCCTCGACCGGCATCCCGGCCGCGCGCCGCTCGACCTGCTGGGCCATGCCATCCACTCGCATCACAACGACGGGGACAACTGGCGGCGCTGGCGCGAGGCCGCCGGCCTGCCGGCGGAGGAGATCCCGGCGATCGCCGAGTACGACGACACCGCCGTGGCCATGCAGGCCGTGCTCGGCGGCCAGGGCATCATGCTCGGCCGCAGCGCGCTGGTCCGCGACGACCTGGCGAGCGGCCGGCTGCTGCGGGCCTCGGAGGTCGATATCCCGGCCGTGGAGGCCAACTACCTGGTCTGCCTGGAGCGCAACCGGACCCGGGCATCGGTCCGGGCCTTCCGGGACTGGCTGGTCGCCGAGGCGGCCGACGCCTGAGCCGGCCTATCCTGATCGGCGCTACAGGGCGACGATCCGGCCGACGATGGACAGCAGGCTGCCGGCGGCATTGAGCAGGGCGGTGGCGTTCTGGATCTGCGCATTGGCGGCGGCCAGATCGGCGGTCGCCTTCTGAAGCTCCGCGCTGTTGGCCGACACCTTGTCGGCGATCACGGCGATCTGGGTGTTCTCGATCTTCTCGATCGCGGTCGACAGCGACGCCGACTTGACGATCGCGTCGTCCTGCTGGTCCTGGGTCAGGCCGGCAATGTAGGTCGGATCGTCGAGCGTCGCCTTGGTGGCGAGCATCTGTGCCTTGGCGTCGTTCAGCTTCTGTTGCTCGTCCATGCCCGTCGCCCCGCTCATTGTTGCGTGTTGGACTCGAAGACGGTGACCACCGCGCCGACCAGCGCGAGGGCGTTCTGCAGCCGGTTCAGCGAGCCGTCACCGCCGGTCACCAGCTCCTCGTAGTTGGTCTGGAGCTGCTCGGCCGCATCCAGCGCCGCCGACAGGGCATTGGTAATCGGCGCCGGCGCGAAGGTCTTCAGGCGCTCGGCCGCCCAACTCGACGGCAGCGGCTTGTCGAAGGCATCGAACGCGACCTTCACCGCCGCGTCGGCCGTGGCCTTGGCCCGCGCCCGCTCCTGGTCGAGCAGCAGCGCGAACATCGAGCGCTGCAGGGCGATCGCCTCCTGGACCTTCGGCGCCGACGTCTTCAGGTGCTCCTGCAGCCGGGAATTGCTGAAGGTCGACACCCCGAGGCTGACCAGCGGGCCGATGAAGCCGTTCAGCGCCTTGCCGCCGATGCTGATGTCCTTGATGCCGGGAGCGAGCTTCTCCAGCTCGCTGGCGGCATTGGTCGCCGCCTGGCCCGCGGCCGCCGAACCGCCGCCGGACGCCAGGGCATTCAGCTTCGTGAAATAGCTGTCCAGCAGCTGGGCGTGCGACTTCATGGTGTTGAAGTGAGCGAGGCGCTCCGACAGCGCCTTCGTATTGTTCACGAACGCCGTCTTGACCGCCGCCTGCACCGCCTCCGGCCGGCCCTCGGCACGTTTGCGCAACTGCTCCAGGTCCGAGGAGTCGCGGTTCACGGCCGACGCGAACACCACGTCGTAGACCCGCGGAGCCTGGGTGGCGAACGTCTCGCCCGACTGCGCGACCTGCGCGATCTGCTCGTTGCTGGCGCCGGCACAGGCCGTGACCGCCAGCAACGCCGCCATGGCGCCGGCCCTGCACAATTTCCTCAACGCTAGCGACATTCCCGATCCCTCCCGCTTGCCCGAGGGATCATGACTCGCCAAAAACGAGGAGTCACCCCGATCGCACGCCCTGAGGGGTTGCAGTCACCGGATCAGTCGCGCAACACCGCGACCGGCCGGCACCAGCCGGCGCTGGCCGCCTTCACCTTCACCGGGAAGCAGATCACCTCGAAGCCGGTCGACGGCAGGGTCTCCAGCGCGGCCAGCTTCTCCATGTGACAGTAGCCGCGCACCATGCCGGCACGGTGGCCTTCCCAGATCAGCGACGCGTCGCCGGTCTCGGCGACCTTCTGCGCGGTGTAGACGAACGGCGCGTCCCAGCTCCAGGCGTCGGTCCCGGTGACCCGCACGCCGCGCTCGGTCAGGTAAAGGGTGGCCTCGCGCCCCATGCCGCAACCGGTGGTGACGTAGTCGGTCTCGCCGTAGCGCGCGCCGGCGGCGGTGTTGACCAGCACGATGTCGAGCGGCTTCAGCTCGTGGCCGACGCGCGTCAGCTCGGCCTCGACGTCGGCGGCGGTCGCGACGTAACCGTTGCCGAAGTGCCGGAAGTCGAGCTTCACGCCGCGGTTCCAGCACCACTCGAGCGGCACCTCGTCGATGGTGATCGCCCGCTGGCCGCCGTCCATGGTCGAGTGGAAGTGATAGGGCGCGTCCAGGTGGGTGCCGTTGTGGGTGGTCAGCGTGACCCGCTCGATCGCCCAGCCCTCGCGGCCCGGCAGCTCGTCCGGCGTGACGCCGGGGAAGAATTGCAGCATGCCCTCGGCGGTGTCCTTGTGCGCGAAGTACTCGATCTTCGGCGCCAGGCCCGGCGGGTCGGCGTAGTCGGTGTTCTCCAGCGGGCGCGACAGATCGACGAGCTTCATCGGCTTCCTCCTGGCCTCGGCCCCCTTCCGGGGGCGGTTCAGCGCCCGAGAATAGCCAGAACCACCGGCGGGAACAGGACAACGATGACGAGCACGCCCGCCATCACGACGGCGAACGGAACGGCACCGCGGAACACCTCGCCCAGCCCGACCCCCTCGTCCTTCAGGCTCGACTGGACCACGAACACCGACAGCCCGAGCGGCGGGGTCAGCAGCCCGACCTCGACGGCCAGCACCGTGACCACGCCGAGATGCACCGGATCGATCCCGAGGTCGCGGGCGATCGGGTACGCCAGCGGCACGGTCACCAGCATGATCGACCCGGCATCGAGGACTGTCCCGAGCGCCACCAGCAGTGCGGCGAACAGCAGCAGGAAACCGTAGGGACCGACCCCGGAACCGATCGCCGCTTCCGTCAGGGCCGCCGGGACGCCGGAGAATGCCAGCATGCGGCCGTAGATCGAGGCGCCGATGATCAGGAAGCAGACCGCCGCGGTCACGTGGCCGGTCTGCACCGCAACCCGCCAGGCCGCCGCCGCATCCAGCCGGCGCAGGACCAGGGCGACGGCGAGCGCCAGGAAAGCGCCGACCGCGCCGGCCTCGGTCGGGGTGAAGAACCCGGTGTAGATGCCGCCGAGCACCGCCCCGGCCAGCCCCACGACCGGCAGCAGCAGCCGGGCCGGCGCCCCACCCGCCGGTTCCGTCCCCGCAGGTTCCGCGGTTATCGTCCCGAAGCGCTCCGGTCGCCGCCAGCCGAGCACGGCGAGGTAGACGCAGTAGGCGGCCGCCAGCAGCAACCCCGGCCCAACGCCGCCCAGGAACAGCTCGCCGATCGAGCTGTCGGTCAGCACCGCGAACAGGATCAGCAGCAGGCTCGGCGGGATCAGCATGCCGAGCACCGACGAGCCGGCGACCACGCCGACCGCGAGCTGCCGGTCGTAGCCGGCGCGCACCATCTCCGGCACCGCCACCTTGGCGAACACCGCCGCCGAGGCGATGGTGATCCCGGTGATCGCCGCGAAGATCGCGTTGGAGATCACCGTCGCGATCCCGAGCCCGCCGCGCACGCCGCGCAGCGCCCGGCTGACCACCGCGAAGGTGTCGCGGCCGAGCCCGGATTCCGACACCACCAACCCCATCAGGACGAACAGCGGCACCGCCCCGAAGACGTAGTCGGCGATACTGTCGATCGCCGCCAGCGCGACGAAGCTGACCGCCAGCTTCAGCTTGCCGGTGATCGCCCAGACCCCGAGCAGCGAGATCCCGGACAGGGCGATCGCCACGTGGACCCCGCCATAGACCGCGAGCCCGATCGCCGCCAGCGACAGGTAGCCGATGACCAGCGGCTCCATCGCCGGCCTACCCGCGCAGCCGGCGGGCCGCGTCGGCCGCCGAGACCAGGAACGACACCGCCAGCAGCCCCGAGCCGACGACGACGATCAGCAGGAACGGCCAGACCGGCAGGGTGAAATGTCCAGGGATACCCTCGATCTCGCCGCGCTCGAACGCCCGCAGCGCCCGCGGCCACACCGCCGACGCCAGCACCAGTGCCATGGCGGCCCCGGCGAGCTGGGCGAACAGGTCGCCGGCCGCCGCCAGCCGCGGCCGCGACCGCGCCAGCAGCGCCAGCAGCCCGTCCGACCTGATCATCCGGCCGAGGCGATGGGTATGGGCGACCTGCAGGAACACGATGCCGACGATCGAGAACTTGACCATCTCGGGCACGCCGGCGATCGGGCTGAGGAAGGCGTCGCGCCCGACCACGTCGGCGACGATCAGCAGCATCAGCAGCAGGATCCAGGCGGTCGCCAGCACGTTCGCCAGCGACATCGGCAGGCCCAGCAGCCGGACGAGCGGGCCGTCCGGCTCCGCCTCCGTCGGCTCCGGCGCTCCTGGGTCCGGCCCACCCGGATCCGTTCGCGACAAGCCGGCTATTCCTTGTCCCAGTCGCGCGGCAGGACCGTCCCCGCCGCCCGCAGGCGCGCCAGGTAGGCCTTCACGACCTTGGTGCCGGCCAGCCCCTTGGCGTCGAGGTCGCGCGCCCACTGCATCGGCAGGTTCGGCAGCGCCCGCGCCCAGGCGGCGCGCTCGGGCTCCGGCAGGGTGGAGAACACCGCCCCGCCCGCCTTCATGGTGTCGACCGCCGCGGCGATGCGCCCGCCGACCTCGGCCCGGTGGACCTTGGTCACTTCCGCGACCCCGGTGCGGATCGCCGCCTGGACCGGCGCCGGCAGGCCGTCGAACCAGCTCTTGCGGGCGACGATGGCGCCGGCGTACTGCGCCCCGAAATGGGTGACGGTGACGTATTTCGCCTGCTCGTAGAGCCTGGCCGGTGCGGCCGCCGTCGGGAACACGATGACGCCCTCGGTCACCCCGGTCTGCAGGTCGTTGTAGTAGGTGGTCAGGTTGCCGGAGACGCCGACGGCGCCGGTGCCCTTCAGCCAGTTCACCGCCGGCCCGGGGGCGCTGATCTTGCGGCCCTTCAGGTCGGCGAGGCTGCGCACCGGTTCCTTGGTCATCAGGAAGTAGTCGTCGATGCCGAGGCCGGCGCCGAGGTATTCCAGGTCGTGCTGCTCCCAGAGCCGGCGCATGTCCGGGACCTCGTCGTGCAGGGCATCGACCGCCCCCAGCACCACGTCGACGTCGGGCGAGCCGAACGGCGTGGCGTAGGTGACGTTCTGCAGCGACAGCAGCGACGGCTCGAACAGGCTGGAGACGATGCCGATCTCGGCCAGCCCGTCCTCCATCGCTTCCAGCTCGCCGCCGACCTTGGCGAGGGTTCCGCCATAGGCCTCGGTCCAGTCCATCGAGTAGCCGGTGCCTTCCAGCGCCTTGTCGACGGTCGGCAGCAGGACGTCCGACAGGGTCCGGACCCACACGAAGATCCGCGGATGGCCGGCGACCACCGTCGCCGGGATCCGTTCCGCGCCGGCCGGCACCGACGTCAGGGCAAGCCCGGCCGACAGGACCGAGGCGGCGAACAGCGAAGCCAGTCGCATGACACCCTCCCATGAGCTCCCCGCGCCGGACTATGCGGACCGACGGTCGGATGTCCAGAACGGAGATTTCCAGTCGAGGGTATCGGCGTACCGCCCGGCGACAGATCGCCAGCGTTCGGAGCGGCCTACAGACTCGTGCTCTTCAGCTTGGCGCGACGGATGCCTCGCACGGTCTCGCGGTGGATGATGAACAGGCCGGACGCGCAGATCAGCGACGCCCCCATCAGCACGTTCGGGCCCGGGAAGGTACCGAACACCAGGAAGCCGAAGACCAGCGCCCACAGCATGGCGGTGTAGTCGAACGGCGCGATCACCGACGGCGGGGCGTTACGAAACGCCTCGGTCATGAAGATCTGCGCGACCCCGCCGACCAGTCCGATGGCCAGCAGCAACATCAGGTCGTCCGCGGTCGGCGTGACCCATTGGGTCGGCAGCAGGGCCAGGCTCGACAGCGCGCCCGCCACCGTGAAATAGAACACGGTCGCCGACGACTTGTCGGTCGAGCCGAGCTTGCGCATGGCGATCATCGCGACGCCGTAGCCGAACGCCGATCCGACGGCGAACAGCGCCATCGGATCGAACCCGCCTCCCCCCATTGGGCCGGCGATCGGCCCGGCGGTCAGCAGCGCCCCGACGAAGCCGAGTCCGACCGCGCCGAGCCGCCACACGCCGACCCGCTCGCCCAGGAACGGGATCGACAGCAGGGTGCCGAACAGCGGGGCGGTGAACGAGATCGCCACGTAGTCGGCGAACGCCATGCGGGCGATCGCGTAGAACCCGACATACATCGAGCCGATGCCGGCGACCGTCCGCACCAGGTGCCAGCCGGGCCGCCGGGTCTTGAGCGCCGACCAGCCGCCCTGCATCGGCAGGTACAGGATCAGCGGGATCAGCGCCGGGGCGCAGCGGAACAGGATGATCTGCGAGGTCGGGTAGCGGCCGTCCAGCAGCTTGATGACCATGCCCATGGAGGCGAACAGCGCGACCGCCAGGACCTGCATGGCGATGCCGCGGCCGTAGCCGGTGGTGGGGGAAGCATCGGCAGTCAGCGCGGCCATCGGGCAAATCCGAAATCGGCCACGGCCCGCCGCCGCAACCTGCATCCGGAGAATGCCTGATTGCTTAGGCAACGATGCGTGCAATTGGCGCGGGGGAGCTATGCGGCGGGGGCTTGGGATTCGACCCCGATCAACCGCCGAGCGGGTCTCCGGATCGGATCAATCCGATCAGACAACAACACCCTCCTGCCCCTCAAAGGTCATCAAGAGGATAAGATGAATCTTAAATTTTGACGGATCAGTATAAACATGCAACCCTTCAGTAATCCACCTCGGCGAAAAACTTGGGATGCAGAAAAGGACTTATAAGTCCTGGCCTAACTATTATATGGAGGAGAGGGTATGTCTAAAAAGTCGAATCAAGACCTCATCAGGAATATCGAAGAAGCGGCTCGCGCAGGAAAGATGCCGCGCCGTGAATTCATCAAGTACTCGGTCGCTGCGGGCATGACGGCAGCGACGGCGAGTGGACTGTGGGTGGACAAGGCGCTGGCGGCCCCGAAGAAGGGCGGTACGTTCCGGTGGGGCATCCACGACGGCAACACCTCGGACACGCACGATCCGGGCACCTACGTCACGCGTCAGATGATCTTCCTGGCCCACCAGTACCGCAGCTATCTGACGATGATTAACCCGGACAATTCGCTCGGTCCGGATCTCGCGACCGAGTGGAAGGCCACGCCGGACGCCGCCGAGTGGACGTTCTCGCTGAACAAGAACGCGGTGTTCCACAGCGGCAAGAAGGTGACCGCCAAGGACGTGGTGGCGTCGATGAACCACCACCGCGGCGACAAGACGACGTCCGCCGCCAAGTCGCTGCTGACCGACGTCACCGACGTGGTCGCCGACGGCGACTATGCCGTCACCTTCAAGCTGGTGCGCGGCAACGCCGACCTGCCGTGGCTGATGACCGACTATCACCTGGCGATCTGCCCGGCGAACGACGACGGCACCATCGACTGGCAGTCGGGCGACGGCTGCGGTCCCTACAAGATCGACGCCGGCGAGTTCGGCGTGAGCTGGGATCTCAGCCGGCACGACGGCTGGCACGGCGAAGGCGCGTATTTCGACAAGGTCAAGATGATCGTCTTGAACGACCCGAACGCGCGCCAGACTGCCCTGGTCACCGGTGACGTCGACTGCGTCTCGCTGGTCGAGCTGAAGACCCTCGCCCTGCTGCAGCGCTCGCCGAACATCAAGGTGGACAACGTGCCGTCGGGCGCGGCGATCACCATGCCGATGTTCTGCGACACGGCGCCGTTCGACGACGTCAACGTCCGCAACGCGCTGAAGCTGTCGATCAACCGCCAGGAGATCATCGACAAGATCGCCTTCGGCGCCGCGACCATGGGCAACGATTTCCACATCGCTCCCGTGCAGCCGTATTTCCCGGCCGATATCCCGCAGCGCGAGTACGATCCCGACAAGGCGAAGTCGCTGCTCAAGAAGGCCGGGGCCGAGGGCCTGTCCGTGAGCATCCACACCGCCGACAGCGTGTTCTCCGGCGCCGTCGACATGTGCGTGCTCTACTCCGAGCAGGCCAAGGCTGCCGGGATCAACCTGAAGGTCGTGCGCGAGCCGAACGACGGGTACTACTCGGACGTCTGGCTCAAGAAGCCGTTCACGGCCGTGTCCTGGGGCTCGCGCCCGACGCCGGACGTGATGTTCACGCTGGCCTACAAGGACGACGCGGCGTGGAACGAGAGCCACTGGCGCAACCCGCGCTTCAACGAGCTGCTGCTGCAGGCCAAGTCCGAGCTCGACGACAAGAAGCGCGCCGAGATGTACCACGAGATGAGCCTGCTGATGCGCGACGACGGCGGGACCATCATCCCGTTCTTCAACAACTTCGTCTTCGCGCGTGGCAAGAACGTGATGCACGGCCCCGACCTCGCCGCCAGCTGGGCCTGCGACGGCGCCCGGGCGCCGAGCCGCTGGTGGTTCGCCTGATGTGACCGATGCCGCGCCGTCCTTCGGGGCGGCGCGGCCTCGCGACTCCCGGCGCCGGGGACCCACCCGGCGCTGCGGAGTCGTCATGTCCAACAAGAACGCCGCCGGCAAGGCGGATCATGCGGAGGGACATCGTGGGCGACGTCGTAAAGATCATCCTCAAACGCCTCGCACTGGGCGTCGTTACGCTTCTCGTCATCTCGGTCCTGATCTTCAGCGCGGTCGAGATGCTGCCCGGCGACGTCGCCGAGGCGGTGCTCGGCCAGAGCGCCACCCCCGAGAACGTCGCGGCCATGCGGGAGAAGCTCGGCCTCGATCAGCCGGCGCCGGTGCGCTACCTGAGCTGGCTGAGTGGCGCGGTCACCGGCGATTTCGGCGTCTCCCTGACGTCGGACGAGCGGGTCGCGGAGAAAATCGGACCGCGACTGCTCAACACGCTTTTCCTCGCCAGCTACGCGGCCGTGATCGCGGTGCCGCTGGCGATCGTGCTCGGCGTCATGGTCGCGCTGCTGCGCAACACGCTGTTCGACCGGGTCGCCAACGTGCTGACCCTGACATCGATATCCTCGCCCGAGTTCTTCCTCGGCTACATCCTGATCCTGTACCTGGCCGTGAAGGCGCCGCTGTTCCCGGCGATCGCCAGCCTCTCGAAGGACATGAGCTTCCCGGACCTGCTGGAACGAACGTTCCTGCCGGCCCTGACCATGGTGCTGGTCGTCACGGCACACATGATGCGGATGACCCGGGCGGCGATCATCAACCTGCTCGCCTCGCCCTACATCGAGATGGCGCGCCTCAAGGGCGCACCGGCCTGGAAGGTCATCGTGCGGCACGCGCTGCCGAACGCCTGGGCGCCGATCATCAACGTCGTCGCCCTCAACCTCGCCTACCTCATCACCGGCGTGGTGCTGGTCGAGGTGGTCTTCGTCTACCCGGGCATCGGTCAGCTGCTCGTCGACGCGGTCAGCAAGCGCGACTTCCCGGTGGTCCAGGCAGTCTGCCTGATCTTCGCGGCGACCTTCATCCTGCTCAACCTCGCGGCGGACATCGGGGCGATCCTGACCAACCCGCGCCTGCGTCACCCGAAGTGAGGGCGCCGACATGAACTACTTCGTCATCGGCTATTACGCCCTGCTGATCGGCACCTCCTGCCTCGCGGCCTTCTACGGTCGACGATCGGCCTTCCTGCTGCTGTTCTCGCTGACCCTCGTCTCGTTCGTGGTCGGCATCGTCGGCGGCGTCTCCGCGCTCTGGACCATAACGCTCTGTGCCGGCGCACTGGCGCTGTCGGCCGGGACGGCCTACGCCTTTCGGGAGTTCCTGGTGAACATCACCGGCCGGGAGACCGCGAAGGCGCTGCGGACGGCCCCCCTGACCGCCGCTTTCGGCATGTTCGTGATCTTCACCTACGCGGTGATGGGGATCTTCGCCCCGATCATCGCCCCGCACGGCGAGGCCGAGGTCATCTCCTCCGCTTTCGCGCCGCCCGACGAGACCATGCTGCTCGGTGCCGACCAGCTCGGCCGCGACATGTTCAGCCGGATCATCTACGGCGCGAGGAACACCGTCGGCCTCGCGCTCTGCGCCACCCTGCTGGCGTTCTTCATGGGCGCGTTCGCCGGCCTGCTCGCTGCGACCAAGGGCGGCGCCATCGACCAGGTCATGGGCCGGGTCGCCGACGTGATCATGTCGATCCCGTCGCTGATCTTCGCCCTGCTGCTGCTGTCGATCTTCGGCACCAACCTGATCGTGCTGGTGATCATCGTCGCCATCATCTACTCGCCGCGGGTGTTCCGCCTGACGCGGGCGGTGGCCGGCAACGTCGTGGTGATGGACTACATCGAGGCGGCGCGGCTCCGGGGCGAGGGCGACCTGTACCTGATTCGCAAGGAGATCCTGCCGAACTCGACGGCGCCGTTGATCGCCGAGTTCGGGCTCGAGTTCTGCTTCGTGTTCCTGCTGATCGCCGGCCTCTCCTTCCTCGGGCTGGGTATCCAGCCGCCGACGGCCGACTGGGGATCGATGGTGCGCGAGAACGCGACGCTGATCTCGTTCGGCGAGATCACACCACTGATTCCCGCCGGGGCGATCGCGTTGCTGACCGTCGCGGTGAACTTCGTCGTGGACTGGATGCTTTGGCGTTCGGCCGGCCTCAAGGAGTGATGACATGGCAGAGAAACCCGAGAAGAGCGTTCTGCTCGACATCAAGGATCTGCGCATCGAGGGTTATTCCGACGAGAAGTGGATCGAGATCGTCCACGGGGTCAGTCTCACGCTTCGCCGCGGCGAAGTGCTGGGCCTGATCGGCGAGTCGGGCGCCGGAAAGTCCACCATCGGCCTCGCCGCAATGGGGTATGCCCGGGACGGATGCCGGATCTCCGGCGGGTCGGTCGAGTTCGACGGGATGGAACTCACGACGTCGACGGAGGCGGAGCTCCGGGTTCTCCGGGGCTCGCGGATCGCGTATGTCGCCCAGTCCGCGGCCGCGTCCTTCAACCCGGCGCACACCCTGATCGAGCAGCATGTCGAGGCGCCGCTGCACTACCGGATGCGCAAGCGGACGGAGGCCCAGGAGGATGCGATGGAGCTCTATGAGCGCCTGCGCCTCCCGAATCCGCAAGAGATCGGCTTCCGCTACCCGCACCAGGTCTCGGGCGGGCAGCTCCAGCGGGCGATGACGGCGATGGCGATGGCCTGCCGGCCGGATCTCATCATCTTCGACGAACCGACCACCGCGCTGGACGTGACGACCCAGATCGAGGTGCTGGCGGCGATCCGCGACATCGTCGACCAGTTCGACACTGCCGCGATCTACATCACCCACGATCTCGCGGTCGTCGCCCAGATGGCCGACAAGATCAAAGTGCTGCTGAAGGGCGACGAGGTCGAAGAGTCGTCGACCATCGAGATGCTCGAGCATCCCAAGGAGGAGTATACGCGGAGCCTGTGGGCGGTTCGCAGCTTCAAGCGGCCGCAGAAGGCACGGCCGGGCGGCGACGCCGTGCCGGTGGTGTCGGTCCAGCACGTCGACGCCGCTTACGGGCAGACCAAGGTGCTGGACGACGTCTCCTTCGATATCCACGCCGGCATGACCGTCGCCGTGGTGGGCGAGTCGGGCTCCGGCAAGTCGACGACGGCGCGCTGCATCACCGGGCTCCTGCCGCCGACTGCCGGCAAGATCCTGTTCAATGGCGAGGAGTTGCCGCCGAGCTATCGCAACCGCACCAAGGACCAGCTCCGCCAGGCCCAGATGATCTACCAGATGGCGGACACGGCCCTGAACCCGAAGGTGAAGATCCACGAGATCATCGGGCGCCCGGCGCAGTTCTATTCCGGGCTGTCTGGTGCCGCCCTCAAGGCCCGGGTCGACGAGCTCCTCGACCTGATCGAGCTCGAACCGTCGCAGTACTACAACCGCTACCCGCCCGAACTCTCGGGCGGGCAGAAGCAGCGGATCGGCATCGCCCGGGCGCTGGCCGCCGATCCGACCTTCATCATCTGCGACGAGGTGACCTCGGCGCTCGATCAGCTCGTCGCTGAGGGAATCCTGAAGCTGCTCGACAAGCTGCAGCGGGAGTTCGACCTCGCCTACATGTTCATCACCCACGACCTGGCGACGGTCCGCTCGATCGCCGACGAGGTCGTGGTGATGCGCCGCGGCAAGGTGGTCGAACAGGGGCCGAAGGACGAGATGTTCAAGCCGCCGCACCACCCCTACACCGACCTGCTGCTGTCCTCGGTCCCGGAGATGGACCCGAACTGGCTCACCACGGTTCTCGAGGAGCGCGGCGTCGACAACGTCGGCGAGGCCGCCCAGGTGTGACGGCACGAGGCCTCAGGCACAGGTCGAGCGGGGCCGGACGGCAATCCGGCTCCGCTCGATCGCCTGGGAGGACGGGCCGGCGCTGGGTCGCCTACAGATCCACCGCCACGCTGGCCAGGAAGTCGCCGGCCTGCACAAGGCCCGGGAAGTGGCGGCCGATCAGCACGCCGCTGCGGCGCGCCACGTAGACCGCCGGCTCGTGCGACGGATCGTCCATGGAATGGATGCGGGCGACCGGCTGGCCCTCGGCGACCTCGTCGCCCAGCTCGGCCAGCGGCTCGTGGATGCCGTTCCGCTCGGCGGCGACGAAGCAGCGCTCGTCCGGCATGTCGACCATCCGGCTCGGCGCGGCGATCTGCGGCTCGCCCTGCAGGATCCCCATGTGCTTCAGGACGTTGCGCACGCCGGTCGCGGCCACCCGGTTGGAGCGCACCGTCGAGCTGCCGCCGCCGGCCAGCTCGGTGGTTACGAACAGCTTGCCCAGCCCCTCGACCCAGGTGTCGAGCATGCCCTCGGCGTCCAGTTCCAGCATCACCACGCCGACCGGCGCGCCGAACGCCTCGACCGCCGCGATCGCCTGCGCCTCAAGCGCCTTGTCGGTCAGCCGGTGGGTCGCGGCGAACGGCACGAAGTCCAGGGTCTTGCCACCGGAGTGCAGGTCGAGCACCAGGTCGGCCCGCGGCACCAGCACGGTCGCCACGTAGTGCGCGATCATCTGCGTGATCGTGCCGTCCGGCTGGCCGGGGAACGACCGGTTCATGTTGCCGCCGTCGATCGGCGAACAGCGGGTAGCCGACCGGACCGCCGGATAGTTGAGCCCGGGCAGCACGATCACCGTCCCGTTGACCTCGACCGGATCGAGGGTCCGCACCAGATCGCGCAAGGCGATCTGGCCCTCGTACTCGTCGCCGTGGTTGCCCGCCACCAGCAGCGCGCAGGGGCCGCCGCCGTTGCGGATGACCGCGATCGGGATGCGGATCGAGCCCCAGGCGCTGTCGTTGCGGGAATGCGGGACCACCAGCGCCCCGAACCGCTTGCCGTCGGCGTCGAGGTCGATGGTGGACTGGATCTTGGACGGTCGGTCGGTGCTCATCCATGGATGCTGGCGAACCCGGCCGGCCCGGTCAATCGCTCAGGCCGGCTGCACAACCATTGCCGATACCATCGGATGACATCTACCATATCAGTCGTGACGAGGCCCGGACGCAGAAGCCGGACGCCGGCCGTCACCGGTCCACACGGGGCACGGACCGCGACGCACGGCCCCGCCAAATGGGAGGAAGATCGATGCGCCTGAAACCCTTGCTGCGGGCGGCCGGGCTGGCGATGCTCGCCGGCGGCCTGGTGCTGACGACCGCAAGCGGCGCCGACGCCAAGCGCGAGCGCTGGAAGCTCGCCAGTTCCTACGGCTCCAACCTCGACGTCATCGGGGCCAACATCACCCGGACGCTGAAGAACATCGAAACCGCCACCGACGGCAGCCTGAAGATCCAGTTCTTCGAGCCCGGCGCGCTGGTTCCCGCCCTCCAGGTGTTCGACGCCACGTCCACCGGATCGATCGATGCCGCCTATTCGTCGGCCGGGTTCCACGCCGGCAAGCTGCCGCACATGATCTTCTTCGCCTCGGTGCCGTTCGGGCCGAGCGTGAACGAGTACTTCGGGTGGCTGGTCGGCGGCGGTGGCTACGAGATCTACGCCGAGGAATACGGCAAGTACAACGTGGTGCCGCAGGTCTGCGGCATCGTCGTCGCCGAGTCCTCGGGCTGGTTCCGCAAGCCGATCAACTCGCTGGACGAGCTGCGCGGCCTGAAGATGCGGTTCTACGGCCTCGGCGCCAAGGTGATGGAGAAGTTCGGGGTGTCGACCCAGCTGCTGGCCGGCGGCGACATCTACCCTGCGCTCGAGCTCGGGACGATCGACGCCACGGAGTTCTCCTACCCGTCGCTCGACAAGAGCCTGGGCTTCTACCAGATCGCCAAGCACGACTACTTCCCGGGCTGGCACCAGCAGGCGTCGCTGCTCGAGGTCATCGTCAACGGCGACAAGTGGAAGGGCCTGACCGACGGCCAGCGGAAGTCGGTCGAGATGGCCTGCGGCGAGGCCAACATCTGGTCGATGGGCACCGCCGAAGCCAAGCAGGGCGAGGCGATCGCCTTCCACCAGTCGAAGGGCGTGACCGTCCACAAATGGTCCGACGCGGAGATCGCCAAGTTCGAGGCGGCCTGGAAGGAGGTCGCGGCCGAGCAGGCGGCGGCCGATCCGAACTTCAAGCGGATCTACGACGCCTACACGGAGTTCCGCACGAAGTACAAGCCGTGGAAGGAGCTGGGCTACCTGAAGTAGCCCGCAGACCGCTGCCGGACGCCGGGGTCGGACGGCCCCGGCGTCCCGCGCGCCTCAGGCCGCGGCGGCCGGCAACGGCGGCTCGGCGCCCTGGATCTGGGTGCGGTGCATGACCCGCCGGGCAGTACCGTCGAACGGGTCGCGCCGGTGCATGGTGACCCGGTTGTCCCACATCAGCACGTCGCCGACCCGCCAGCGGTGCTTGTAGGTGTTCTCCGGCAGGCAGGCGTACTCCCACGCCCGGTCGAGCAGCGCCTCCGACTCCGCCAGCGGCAGCCCCACGACATAGGCGTTGCGGCGCCGGCCGAGATACAGCACGTCCGGCCCACCGGCCGGATGCCGGCAGATCGCCGGATGCGGCTGGCCCTCGCAGGTCGCCGGGTCGTCGTCGACCCGCACGCCGGCCCGCACGTAGCCGCCGGAGTTGTAGGTCCCGTCGTGCTTGATCATGCGGCCGTCGAGCGCCTTGCGCAGGTCGGCCGGCAGCGCCTCGAGCGCCGCCGCCATGCTGCACAGCCAGGTGTCGCCGCCGGCCGGCGGAACCTCGAGCGAATACAGAAGCGAGGCCCGCGGCGGGGCCGGCAGATAGGACATGTCGGTGTGCCAGACCGCCTCGCCGGACCCGAGGCTGCCGATCGGCTTGCCGTCGGCTCCCAGCACGTTGGAGACCACGTAGATCTCGGGATAGCCGGGCACCGCGGTCCGGCCGTTCTCCATCAGCGGCGCCTCGTCGAGCGCCCCGAACCGGCGGCTGAAGCCCACGAGGTCGTCGGGACCGAGCTTCTGGTCGCGGACCAGGATCGCGCCGTGGCGCTCGAAGGCGCCGCGGACCGCCGCCGCCTGCCCGTCGCTCATATCGGCCAGGTCGACACCCAGCAGTTCCACCCCGAGGCCCGGAGTCAGCGGCCGTTCCCCGACCGCACCGTCCGACAAGCTGTCCGTCATGGTTTCCTCCCGCGCTCTGACGTCGCCTTTGCGCAACGGTGCGCCCGACCGACGGGCCGGTCAACGTTCGCGCGAGGAACCGCTCAGCGGCGCACCACCCGGACCATCAGGATCAGCGGGATGACCGCGAAGGAGGTTATGGCGAACAGCATGAAGGCGTTGAGGTAGCCGATCATCAGCGCCTGCCGCCCGATCTCGCGCGACAGCCCGGCCAGCGCCCCGACGCTGTCCAGCGACCAGGTCCGGAACAGCCCCTCCTGCATCGACAGCGCCTCGTTCAGCGGCGACGCGTTGACCGTCAGGTTGGCGTAGCTCTCGCGGGCCGAGTGCAGGGCGAGCGCGATCGACAGCGATATGAAGATCGAGCTGCCGAAGTTGCGTACCAGGTGGAAGATCGCCGTCGCCTCGGCGGTGTGGCGCTTGTCGAGGGTGGCGAAGGTCACCAGGGTCAGCGGCACCCAGATCACGCCGACGCCGAAGCCCTGCAGGCAGCTGGTCCACAGCACGCCCCAGGTGGTCATGTCGACGCTGAAATGCGCCATCGTCCAGCCGGCGACGCCCTGGCACGCGAAGCCGGTGATCAGCAGGACCCGCGGGTCGAACTTGTTGGCCCAGAACATCAGGAAGAACCCGGCGAGGGTGCCGACCCCGCGCGCGCCGAGCACCAGGCCGATGATCGAGTCCGGATAGCCGCGCACCCCCTGCATCAGCGGCGGCAGCAGGGTGGTCGGCGTGAAGTTGAGCATCCCGAACACGAACACGATGAGCAGCCCGAGCGTGTAGTTCCGGTCGGTCAGCAGCTTCGGGTTCAGGAACGGCCGGTCGGCGGTGACCGAGTGCGCGATGAACACGTACAGCGCCATGGTCGCGAGCGCCGCGCACATCAGGATCGTGCCGGAGCTGAACCAGTCCATGCGCTCGCCCTGGTCGAGCATGAACTGGAAGCTGGCGATGAACACCGACAGGGTCAGGAAGCCGGTCCAGTCCAGATGCGAGGATCCCGCCCGGCTGCGATCCTGGATGTAGACGATCACGCCGGCGAGGGCGACCAGCCCGCACGGCACGATCATGAAGAACACCCAGCGCCAGTTGTACAGCTCCGACAGGTAGCCGCCGACGGTCGGCGCCAGCACCGGCCCGACCACCACGCCCATGCCGAAGATCGCCATCGCCGAGGCCTGCTTCTCGCGCGGATAGCTGTCCATCACGATGGCCTGGCTGAGCGGCACCAGCGGCGCGCCGAACGCGCCCTGCAGCACCCGGAACAGCACCAGGCCCTCCAGCGAGGTGGCGAGGCCGCAGGCCAGCGACGCGCAGGTGAAGCCGATCACCCCCCAGACCAGGATCGCGCGGCGGGAAAAGCGCGCGGCCAGCCAACCGGTCATCGGCGTGGCCACCGCGGTCGCGATGATGTTGAAGGTGACCACCAGGGCGATCTGGTCGGTCGTCGCCGACAGCGAGCCCTGCATCTGCGGCAGCGACACGTTCGCGATGGTCACGGTCATCGCGTACAGCATCGTGACCATGGTCAGCGTGCCGAGGATCATCGCCCGCCTGAAGGCGGTCGGACCCGCGTCGAGCGATGCGTCGGGGGCGGTCGTTGTCATGGCAACGATCATAGACCGGCGCCGGCCGGAGCGCACGCGATTGACGGAGACTCGGAGGGCGGCGGGATCATCCGCGGGGGCTGCGGGACCGGACGGCGGGTGCCTCCCCAGTAGGCACCCGCCGCCGGCTCTCCCCCCAAACCTCGACGATCGCTGATGAAGCGCTCGCCGAGGGACCGATCCACGTCCGGGACCCGTTTTAGGAAGATAGTCTGAACAAGTAGTTAAGGCCCCGGACCGGGGCGGCGATCACGCCGCCTGGATGCGTTCGAGGAACGACTGCACCGCAACGCGCATGCGGTCGGACTCGCCGGCCATGTCGTTGGCGACGGCCTGGACCTCGCCGGCCTGGCGGCCGGACTCCTCGGCAGCGCCGTTGACGCCCTGGATGTTCGACACCACCGCGTCGGTGCCGTGGGCGGCGTGATTGACGTTGCTCGAGATGTCCTGGGTGGCGGCGGTCTGCTGCTCCATGGCCGCCGCGATCGCGGTCGAGACCTCCTCGACCCCCTGGACCATGCGGCCGACATCGGCGATCTCGCGGACCGCCCGCTCGGTCTCGCCCTGGATCGAGGCGATCTGCGTGCTGATCTCCTCGGTCGCCTTCGCGGTCTGGGTCGCCAGCGCCTTCACCTCGGACGCGACCACCGCGAAGCCCTTGCCGGCTTCGCCCGCACGCGCGGCCTCGATGGTGGCGTTCAGCGCCAGCAGGTTGGTCTGCTCGGCGATGTCGGTGATCAGCTTGACCACCTCGCCGATCCGGACCGCCGAACCCGACAACGACGTCATCACGCCGCTGGCCCGGTCGGTGGCGGCCGCGGCTTCCGCAGCGTCCCGGCTCGCCTTCTGGGTCTGGCGGCTGATGTCCTGGATCGACGCGGTCAGCTCCTCGGTGGCGGCGGCGACGTTCTGGACGTTCGCCCCGGCCTCGGTGGCGGCGGTCGCGACCGACGTCGACTGCCGCTCGGTCTCCTCGGCGATCGCGCTCATCTGGCCCGCCGTGTCGCGCATGCGCGCGGCCTGCTCGGTCAGCTTCGCCAGCATCTCGCCGGAGTCGGTCTGGAACCGGCCGATCAGGCCCGCGACCTCCTCCGCCCGCTTCAGCTTCTCGGCCGCCGCGCGTTGCTGCTCCTCGGTCAGGCGCCGATTCTCGGCGATGCCGTCGCGGAACACCTCGACCGCCTTGGCCATCCGGCCGAGCTCGTCGCCGCGCTCGGTGCCCGGAACGGCCTCGTCGAGGTGCCCCTCGGTCAGCCGGCCCATTACCGTGGTCAGCCCGGCGACCGGCAGGCCGATGCTGCGGCCGAGCGCCAGCCACGAGCCGACGGCGATCACCGTGGCGACCAGTGCCGCGACCGCCGCCGCGGCCAGCGTCAGCGTGAAGGCCGTGTCCATGGAAGCCCGGCTGGCCTGCAGCGAGCGCGAGCCCAGTTGCAGGAGCGCCTGGATCTCGGCCCCCGCGGCCCCGAGGAAGTCGGTCCCGGCCCCGTTGGCCTCGATTACCCGGGCCTCGTCGACGGTCAGCGGCTTGCGCATCAGGGCAATCTGGCGGTCCGCCACGTCCTGACGCCAGGTGCGAACATGCTTCACGAGGCGCTCCAGGCTCGACGCGCCTTCGGTTCCCGCGAGGCGGCTCGCTGCATCGACCGCCACCTGGTCGAAGCGGGCGCCGGCCTCCTGGTATCGGGTGATGTTCTGACGATCACCCGACAGCAGGAGGCCGCGCACGGCCAGGACCTGGTCCGAAATGGCAACGCTCAGGTCGTTGAGGGCACGGTTGGTCTCGGCGACCGCGTTCGACCGCTCGGCTGCGCCCTCGAGCTGCCGGATCTCGACGGCGGTGACGAGGCCGCCGGCGACGATCACCACGACGATCGCGGCGAAAGCCAGCAGCAGCTTGCGCGGGATCGGCAGATTGTTCAGCCAGGTCATGTCGGTCCCTCCTTACGAGGTCTTCCGGGCGGCGGCGCGGCGCGCCAGCTCGGTCAGGTTCACTTCGGCGGTGATCGCGCCGATCTTGGCACCGGACGCGTCCGTCAGCGTCAGGTTGACCTGGGCGCGCCAGGTCGCGGTCTCCTCGTTGAACTCCGGCTCGTCGACGAATACGGCGTCGGGCCCGATATCGAAGGTCTTCTGGAACTTGGCCTCGTCGGCCTGCCAGTAGTCCGAGGTGATGCTGCTCTGGCCGGCGTTCAGGCCCTTCGCCGTCATCACGAAGATCTCGGTGAACAGCCCGGCCGAGCCCGCCTGGATACGGAGCAGGTAGCCCGACAGCGGGCTGGACAGCACCGCGGTGATCAGCGGCTGGTCGTCGGCCTTGCGCTCGTCGCGCCACTGCTTGTCCAGGCTGTCGATCGAAGCCTGGTCGAGGTCGCCCTGCCGCGCGTTGAGCGCCGCCAGGGTGAGACCGACCACCGGAACCGACGACCACTCCCGGATCGATTGAATAAGCGCGTCGTCGATGAGTGACTTCGGCGGCGATTCTGCTCGCGCGCCTCCCGTCATCGCCAATACGACCATGACAAGAGTCAAAACGTTAACAGACGTAAACCTTAGCCAGTTCACGGCTCGCCTCCAGCTCATCGATACGATTGCCGTGATATATGGATAAAATACTTGAAAATTTCCTTAACGCACAGTGATCGGCGGTGAAATCGAGAGGGGCGACCAGCCTCTTACCAACCGTCCGGTTCCCCACTAATCTCGGCGCCGCCCGTAGCAGAGGAGACCCGCGCATGGCCGACGCCAACCCGTCGCCGACCTTCCCGAAAGGCCCGTTCCGCTCGATGCCCGCCCCGGGTTGGCCGCCGACCCAGCGCGACTCCACCTCCGGCATCGCGCCCGAGCAGATCCGCCGGATGAACCTGAACGAGTCGCCGTTCCCGCCGTCGCCGAACGCCGTCGCCGCGATGCAGGAGGCCGCGACCAAGGTCAACTACTACCCGGACCCGAAGTGGCGCGACCTGACGGCGGCGCTGTCGGCGCACACCGGCGTGCCGCAGGACCGGATCGTCATGGCGCACGGCTCCGACGAGCTGATCGTGCAGATCGGTCGGCTGGCGCTGTACGAGGGCGACGAGGTGCTGGTGCCGACGCCGTCGTTCCCCGGCTACTCGAAGTGCGCGGCGGTCAACGGCGCCAAGCTGGTGGCGGTGAAGGTCCGCCAGGACGGCGCGCCCGACATCGACGGTATGCTGGAGGCGGTGACCGACCGCACCCGCCTGGTGTTCCTGTGCACCCCGAACAACCCGACCGGCGGCATGCTGGCCACCGAGGAGGTGGTGCGGTTCGCCCGCGGCCTGCCGAACACCACCGTGCTGGTGATCGACGAGGCCTATTACGAGTACGGCCGGCACGCCGGCGGCAGCGACCATCTGGCGGCGCTGGCCGCGGCCGACGTCGCGGTGCCGTGGGTGTCGTTCCGGACCTTCTCCAAGGCCTACGGGCTGGCCGGCCTGCGGGTCGGCTATGCGCTGTGCGGCTCGGACGCCATGGCCGAGGCGCTGCAGAAGATCCGCAGCGTGTTCAACGTCAGCCGGGTCGCCCAGGCCGGCGCCCTGGCGGCGTTGGCCGACCAGGAGCACACCCGCTCGATCCTCGAGCGCACCCGGATCGAGCGCGAGCGCATCATGGCCGGGCTGGTCAAGCTCGGCTGCGAGCCGTTCCCGAGCGTCGGCAACTTCATCGCCGCCAGGACCCCGAAGCCGCCGGCCGAGGTCTGCGCCGGGCTGGAGGCCCGCGGCGTGATGATTTCGCGGCTGCACGCGCCGGGGTTCGACGACTACGTCCGGATCACCACCGGCGCCGCCGACGACACCGACGCCCTGCTGGCGGCGCTCGAAGAAGTGCTGAAGTAGCGGCAGCGGATGGGGCCCGGAGCAGCCGCGCCGGGGCGCATCTGTCGAGGACGACGGCAACGGGGCAGGTGGCCCGCAAACGCCACCTGCCCGATGTCGTCCCTGCCACGGCGGCGAAGCCGCGCAGGATCCGAAGCGACGATGCGACGGGCGGCGACCGTCCGCATCTCCCGCCGTCGGCCTGACGGCGTTCCCTGTCTCCCGTTCACATGACATCGCGCTCCCGCCCGGGGAGGAGGCGAAACCGTGCCGCGTCCCCCTGACGAGTGCGGGTGTTTTGCATGTTGCTCTAGCGGGAAAAATGATGGCACTCTAGCAATCTTAGGGAGAGTGATCCGAAATCCATGAAATCGTAAGGGGCTCGACGGGCAGATCGGGACCGATGGCGCGACGTTTGGGTCCCGGCCGCATGAAGCCCCCCTGGAGGGACGCGCGTCATGGCCAAGCCCCACGCGAAGAGCGGCTCAAATCCGATATCCGTGCTGACGCCCGCCGAGATCCTGCGGGTCGAGTGGCTGGAGCTGACGAGCAACCGGGAGCAGGTCCTGAGCTGGCTGAAGCAGGACCTGCAGACGGCCGTCGAGATCGAGCTCGCGACCATTCCCATCTACCTCTACACGTACTATTCGCTCGTCCGGAACAACACGAGCGGCGAAAACCTCGACGCGGTGCAGCAGTTCGTCAACAAGGCCGGCGGCATGATCATGAGCGTCGCCGTCGAAGAAATGCTGCACATGTCGCTCTCGGCGAACATCTACTTCGCGCTCTGCGGCACCGCCCCTCAGATCTACAAGAAATCGCCGGGTCCGTACCCGACCGGCCTGCCCTACCACAGTCCCGAGGGCCCGCCGGGACCGGAAGCGGGCTCGCACCGCAGCAGCCCCGTGTCGATCCCGCTGGCGAGGTTCTCCTACGAGCAGCTGTGGCACTTCCTGCAGATCGAGTATCCGGAGGCGGTGGACGCCTGGCCCGAGGACCGAAACTGGAACACCATCGGGCAGTTCTACTCGAACATCCGCTGCCTGATCTCGACGCAGTTCGTCACCGACGCCGACTTCCAGAATGGTGCGAAGGCCAGCCAGATCCAGAGCTACAACTACTCGCCCAACAACGTCGACACGGTGTACCCGAGCGCGCCGTTCAACGCCTGGATCCCGGCGCCGCCGGCGAACGCGTCATGGGCGCCGGCAAACGGCCTGAGCGGCGCAAGGTCCGCGGTCTATCCGGACGCGCCGGACAGCCATGCAGGGCCGGTGGAACTGCTGTCGGTGGACTCGAAGAATGCCGCGCTCGAGGCGATCGACACGATCAGCGATCAGGGCGAGGGCTACGCGCGCCCCTGGCAGGGTGAGGAACCCACCGACGATCCGTCGAAGCGGGAGGACTCCCACTACTACAAGTTCCTGTCCCTGCAGGCGCAGCTCGTGCAGTACCCCCAGCACAGGGAAAAGCTGGCGGCCGCGCCGGTGCCGCCCGGGCAGATTCCGCCGGTGTTCGGGCCGGACGCCCTGTCCGGGCTGGTGGTCGATTTCCCGAACAGCCCGCGGACGGCCTACTACCCGGTCGAGCTGCAACCGCTCTCCGATTTCTGCAACGGCCTGTTTCAGTACATGCTGATCATGACCGAGACGGTGTACCGGGTGCCGCCGGCGGGCCAGAAGCTGTTCTTCAACGTCGGCCTGCACCGGTCGATGATCTGGGTTCTGGACAAGTACCTCCGGAACATGCGGGAGATGCAGATCCGGTCGGGGCTCTACCAAGGGCGGTATTTCGCGCCGACCTTCGAGTGCGTCGATCTGGGCCCGCCGGAAACCTCGTTCTCCGCCCTCGCGACGCTCGGCGAGACGGCGGTCGCGGCGGCCAACAACATCATCGACAACCTGCCCGGGGACGACCCCTGGGTCTCGCCGCTGGGCAACCTGATCTACTACATCGGGGTCGCGACGACGAAGACGGTCGACGGGCACTCCATGCACCTGCCGGATGTCGGGCCGTACTGGAAGCAGGGCTGACCGCCCGGCGGTCGCTCGGGTCGCGGCGTTCGCGAGCATACGGTGAAGAGGAGATAGCATGTCCGATACAGACACCGGCCAACCGGGCCAGCCGGTTCCGTCCCCCTATCCCTACGAGGCCGCCCCGCCGTTCCCGACGAGCATCGGCACGCAGCCGGCTGGCATGCCGCAGCACGCCTGCATGGGCCTGAACGGCTGCCAGGGCTCGGACCGCTTCGGGCTCGAGGGGAACCCGATCACCGGCAAGACGAACGACTGCGCCGGGCAGGGCTACTGCTCGACCGCCGTCGACCACACCTGCCACGTCCAGAACTCCTGCAAGGGTCAGGGCGGTTGCGGCCTGTACGGCACCGGCGAGGAGATGAACCGGCCGGGCGCCAACGCCTGCCGGGCGCTCGGATCGTGCGCGACGCCGATCAACGCCGAGCGGTTCAGCACCAACGGGCCCAACCGGGGCAAGAGCGTCTGGTGCCGGGCCCGGGAGGTGTTCGAGAAGGACGTGTGGCCGACCCTCCGGGCGGATCTCGCGAAGAAGCAGGCCGCCGGAGAGATCCCGGCGAGCCAGCCATTGCCGGCCTCGCTCGGCAGCGTGCCTGCGCTGTTCGAGAACACCGGGCCGAGCTACCTCTGGATCTCGGACGACAACCAGGACCGGGGCAACATGACGGCCTGCGGCTCCAGCGGGTTGAGCGGCGCCGGCGGCTGCAGCTAGTAGCGGCATGCCGGACAGCGATTCCCGCACGGCCGCGCCGGATCTGCCGCGGCTTGGACTGGGCCTCGGGCTCCGCAACGTCCACTTCGGCCACATCCTGTCCGAGTGGCCGGAGGTCGACTGGTTCGAGGCGATCTCCGAGAACTTCATGGATTCCGGCGGGCAGCCGCGTCACGTCATCCGCCGGGTGGCCGAGCGCTATCCGGTGGTGCTGCACGGCGTGTCGCTGTCGATCGGCAGCACGGACCCGCTGGACTTCGTCTATCTCGCCCGCCTGAAGGCCCTTGCCGCCGAGGTGCGGCCGGCCTGGATCAGCGACCATCTGTGCTGGACCGGGGTGCTGGGCGTGAACTCCCACGACCTGCTGCCGCTGCCGCTGACCGAGGAGACGTTGCGCCACGTCGCCGGTCGGGTGCGCCGGGTGCAGGACTACCTCGAGCGGCCGCTGATCCTGGAGAACCCGAGCACCTATGTCCGGTTCGCCGGGTCGACGATGGACGAACCGGCCTTCCTGCGGGCGCTCGCCGACGAGACCGGCTGTGGCCTGCTGCTCGACGTCAACAACGTGTTCGTGAGCTGCTTCAACGTCGGCAGCGACCCGGTGGCGTACATCGAGGCGTTCCCGTGCGACCGCGTCGTGCAGATGCATCTGGCCGGGCACCAGCACTGCGGCACCCACATCATCGACACCCATGACCGTCCGGTGCGGCCGGAGGTCTGGGAACTGTTCCGGCTCGCCTGGGCGTGCTGCGACGGTGCGTCCACGCTGCTGGAATGGGACGGCGACATCCCGTCGTTCGCCGAGTGCCACGCCGAGGCGCTGAAGGCGAAACGCTACATGTCGGGGCGTTTCGATCCGGCGTCGTTCGGCGCAACCGCCGCCGCGGAACCGGCGGCCGTCTCCAACCCGGTCGACTTCCTGATGCCGAAGGTGATGGGAAACACGGTGCTGGAGCGCCCATGACCGGCGCCCCGGCATCGCTGGACCGCCTCGAAAAGTGGATGATCGAGGCGCTCCGGTTTCCGAACGGCGCCGCCGCGGATGCGGCCGGCGAGGTTCTCGCGGCGTCGCCGCGGCTGAACGTGGCGGACGGCCTCGCCATCTACCAGCGAAGCTATTTCCAGCGGATCGCGCGCTGCATGCGCGAGCAGTTCCCGGCGCTGTGCCACGCGCTCGGCACCCCGCTGTTCGACGACTTCGTCGCCGAGTACATCGCGGCGTACCCGCCGGAAAGCTACACGCTCTACGATCTCGGCCGGCGGTTCCCGGCCTATCTCCGGGAGACCCGACCGGACCGGGATGCCGGCCCCGACGCGTCGGAGACCTGGGTCGAGTTCATGATCGACCTCGCGACCTTCGAGCGCGAGCTGTTCGTCCTGTTCGACGCGCCCGGTCACGAGGGCAGGCCGTTCGCCGCGATCGACTCGCCCGACGACCGCCTGCGTCTGCAGCCCTGCTTCGCGCTCGGCAGCTACGGCTTTCCGGTCGCCGTGTACTATCACGAGGTCCGCAACGGCCGCGACCCCGCCCCGCCGCCGCTGGCTGAGTCCCACGTCGCCCTGACGCGCGTCGACTACCTCACCCGCACGGTTCTCCTGAGCCGCGCGCACTTCGTGTTCCTGCAGGCCATGAAGGACGGCGGCAGCGTCGCCGACGCGCTCGGCACGGTGTCCGACCGGCTGTCGGTGCCGCTCCCGGAAGTGCGGCGTTCCTGGGCGGCGGACGACGGCGTCCGGCGACGCTGGATCGAGGCGGGGTTCTTCGTCGAGAGTGGCGGCGCCTGACCGTCCGTGCTCGGAACCGATCCCTCAGCCGTGGTTCCAGTTGTCCGGGTCGTCGCTGTCGCCCGGCGACAGGCCGAGGACGTCGCCGTCGGTGTTGACCCCGAGGCCGAGCACCGTGCGGTTGGCGTAGGCGAAGTACGCGACCACCTGGTTGATCTCCAGGATCTCACCGTCGTCCCAGCCGGCCGCCCGCATCGCCTCGACCGAATCCGGCGCCATGGCGGCCGGCTCGCGGGTCAGCCGCTCGGTGTAGCGCACCGCCGCCAGGTCCTTGGGCTCGAACGCCTGCTCGGCGCCGCCGGTCTCGAACGCGGCGCGGATGGCGTTGGCCCGGTCGTCGTCGGCCAAGAGCCGCCGCAGCCCCTGGAAGTGGTGCTCGACGCAGTACGAGCAGCCGTTCAGGTGGCTGACCAGCACGCCCAGGGTCTCCAGGAAGTGCTTCGGCACCTTGTTGGCGGAATGGTGCAGCACGTACTTGTAGAGGGTCATGTGGCCCTCCATCGAGTGCGGCCGCAGCGAGTGCGCCATCATGATGTTGTCGACGTTGCCGTCGGGGCCGACGACGCGGTCGTAGAGCGTCTTGAGGCGGCCGGTGGCCTCGTCGAACGGGATGGTCTTTATCCAGGTCATGCGGAGTCTCCGTGCGGTGCGGCCAGGAGTGTAGGGTGGGTGTACGCGACCCGCCAGCGGGTCAGCCGTAAGAACCGCCTGTCGCTGCGGGGGCACATCATGGATGACTCGGACTGGACTGAACTCGACCTCGAACCCGAGATCCCCGACCCGACCTACACCCTCATCGGCAAGGTCTCGGTCCAGTGGTCCAGCTTCGAGAACGATCTCCAATGGCAGTGCGTAGTCGAAGCCCAAGCGGACATGCTGGAGAACATCCCGGACAAGGGCGTGTTCAGCGGCCACATCGAGACGCGGTTCAAGTCCTTCGCGAGACTGCGACGCGCCAGGATCGGCCACGCCGACGGCTCCCGCCTTGACGAGCTTCAAGCCACCGTCCTCGCCATCGCCGAAGAACGGGCCCGCCTGCTCCACGGTCACATCTACGCAGAGAATGGCCAGCTGAAGGTCCGGCACCAACCCGTGAAGAGCGGATCGGCACCACAGCACGTCGACATCGAACCGACGGCGCTCGCAGACCTGCTTCAGCGGGTTCAGGCGGTGCGTCAGCGTTTCGGCGAACTCACGGCCACTCACATGCCACCCAACGCGCACGTCGACTAGGTGGGGCGCTCGCGTGAGGCCCTATCCGGTGCGCTGCAGTGGCGCGAGGGCCTCCTCCGGTCAACCGAGGAGCCGTCGTCCGCCAAGTTGCGAGGTCCGACAAAGACAGGTGGTCAGAGGTGTCTGGCAACACCTGCGGCCCGCTCCGAGTAGCAGCTTGACGGCGCATCCGCGCAGGCCGACAGGTGTCGCCTGGATTGCTGGTCCTGCCGGCGGTACCCTCAGACATGCATCTCGCTCTCCATCCTAACTGTTTGGCGGTCTTCGTGGACGAGACCGGTCATGAAGGGCTTGTCGAGGCTCTACCGGCCTTCGGCCTTGGTGGATGCTGCGCCATGGCTTCGGAGCTAGACCGACTCATCCGCGATCCCTGGAGGCAAGTGCGGATGCAGGTCACTGGCTCACCGGATATTCCCCTGCATGCCTCGTCGTTCACCCAGACGGCGTCGAAGGTCGAAATGGAGGCGGTCGGTCGGTTCTTCCGCACTTTCCCCTTCGGACGGTTCGGCGCAGTGATCACGACGGAGGTGAAGCGTCCGGCAAGCCTCACTCCGCTTGACGTCGTTGCTGAGGTCGTGAAGCGCCGGATCATCGAGGTTGCGAAGTGGACGCCTTTCCGAGCGGTTAAGGTCATCTTCGAGTCGTCCGACCGCGCGAACTGCCTGATCGAGGCCGCGTTCGGTCAATTTCAGATCGAGGAGGATGGACGGCCAATCCCTGTCGAGTGCTACTTCATGCCGAAGTCGGCGAATGACCCGGCCCTCGAAGTTGCGGACTTCGTGATGCATGCGGTTTGGGGCCAAGCGCGTCGCACCATGGCCAACCGTGCGGGCTACGGGCGCGACTTCATGGCCGTCTTCCACGGCGTCGACCCGAGGCTCACCAGCTACATGCACATCACCGGTATTGAGGGGCCGCAGTCGGCTCCAGCTTTGACCGTGACTCCCTGATGCCTCGGGGGAACCAGTCCGACCTTCGCGGCATACTCCGTGGAGTATCGGTCCCAGTGGACAGAACCGCCGAGGTAGACCCCTAAGCCTCTTCGAGGCTGGTCATGTTGTCGACGTTGTCACCCGGCCCCTTGACCCAGTCGTACAGCGTCTTCAGCCGGCCGGTCGCCTCGTCATAAGGCACGGTGCGGATCCAGGTCATGCGGTGGGTCTCCCGATCGAATTCACCGGCACTCTAGCGACCCACCGTCGGCTGCCCAAGTACCCAGGCGGCCCGGGCCTCACCCCGCGAACAACCGCTCGTCCCACCACACCGGGCGCTCCAGGCCGACCATGATGCCGGCGGCGTCGGGGTGTGCCGGGTTGATCACGACGTTCTCCTCCATGCGCGCCACCACCGACGGCACCAGCAGCACGGCGCTGCGGCGCTCGGCGTACCAGGCATG
>Ga0209475_10001390_pt1 | contig 31242 bp, 20 predicted proteins | sample tdDd471_FD_187128 | JGI IMG/M metagenome (GOLD analysis project Ga0209475, IMG submission 187128) | Marine sediment microbial communities from the Atlantic coast under amendment with organic carbon and nitrate - tdDd47.1 (SPAdes)... | ecosystem: Environmental > Aquatic > Marine > Coastal >... | reverse complement strand
TGAAAGTGCAGCCAGTTCCGGATATCCATTCTCGAGCAGCCAGGCAAAAAATTCCCTGTCACCCTGGATGGCCTTATCGAAAGCCAAAAGTATTTTCACCGGATATTTATGTAATTGCCTCAATGCAAATCAAAATTGGTTAATAAAATCAATACACGTTGTATTTCACCCTGATATCCTTAAGTTTTTCTGCAATTTCATACAGGTCTTCTTTGGGTACTTTCTTTAGCCCTGATGCTGCCGTTTCTCTGTCGATAGAATAAAGCATTACATATCGTGGCCTGATAGTCCTGATATGCTCCAACCAGGCATTTACCTCCTTATCGGTAGTATTGTCAACATTAATTCCATCAATCTCACCTCTTAGGAACATGGTTTGTATGATCGCTTTTTGCCCGAATTTTCCAAGGTTCCTGACTACCTTATCCAGCGTAAGGTACATTGGGTTGGGTTTGTTGATCAGTTTAAAAGTCTCCTCAGTACCAGCATCCAGTTTCAAAACGTTGTTATCTATTTTTATTAATGCATCAAAAATATCTGTTTTATGCAGCATGCTTGAGTTGGATAAAACTGTTATTTCAGCATGTGGAAAGTATTGATTTCTTAATCGCTCAGTATCGTCAATTACCCCGGCAAAGTCAGGATGAATGGTAGGCTCACCATTACCGGCAAAAGTTATCGAATCTGGTATGTTTTGTTCAGCCCGAAGTTGAATGAGCTTATTTTCAAGGGCATCAGCCAGCTCACTTCTTGAAGGGAGTGGTTTATCATCATCCTCCCTGGGTGTCCAACCACATTCGCAATAAATGCAATCAAAGGTGCATTGTTTCCTTTTGGTAGGCAAAAGGTTAATACCGAGAGAATTTCCCAACCTCCTGCTTTTCACAGGCCCGAATATCATTTCACTAAATAAAAAGCCACCCATATTATCTCACCTTGTGTTTTGGTTTGCATTGATATAATTTTCAATTATACAACATTTTTTTCTTCAAAATGTTATTGTAAGCGACTATCAATTTATAGGATAGATTTTAATACTTTTGCACTCTATTTAAAATGCAGACATTAAAGGAAATACAGAGACCGATTAAAAAACACATCGAAATCTTTGAAAAGAAATTCAGGGCTTCGATGAAAAGCAAAGTGCCATTGCTTGATATCATTACACGCTATATTATTAAGCGTAAAGGTAAGCAAATGCGTCCGATGTTTGTTTTTTTAGCTGCCGGTATTTCCGGAGAAATCAATGAATCGAGCTACAGGGCTGCTTCACTCATTGAACTGCTACATACCGCAACCCTTGTTCACGATGATGTGGTTGATGATTCAAATACACGCCGTGGATATTTTTCAATCAATGCACTTTGGAAAAATAAAATTGCAGTTTTGGTTGGTGATTATTTATTGTCGCGTGGTCTTTTACTGGCCCTCGAAAACGAAGAATTACAACTATTGAAAATCGTCTCGAACGCTACCCGCGAAATGAGCGAAGGGGAATTACTCCAGATTGAAAAAGCCAGGCGCTTAGATATTGATGAAGACATTTATTTTGAAATAATCCGTAAAAAGACCGCTTCACTGATTGCTTCCTGCTGTGCTGCCGGAGCTGCTTCTGCCGGAGCCAACAAAGAACTGGTTGAAAAAATGTATAGGTTTGGCGAATATGTTGGCATTGCATTTCAAATCAAGGACGACCTGTTCGATTACCAGGAAAGCAAATCAATCGGTAAACCTAATGGTATAGATATAAAAGAGCAAAAAATGACTCTTCCTCTGATCTTCATGCTCAACAACTCGAGCTTTATGGAAAAGAGGAAGGTGGTGAATGTTGTCAAAAACCATAACAACAATCCCGAAAAGGTTGCAAAAGTTATTGCTAAGGTTAATGGCAGTGGTGGTATAGAGTACGCTCATCAGAAAATGCTTGAATACCAACAAAAAGCGTTTGACATTTTGCATAAATTCCCTGAAAGCCCAACAAGAAGTGCCCTGGAAAATCTTGTAATTTATACAACTGAAAGGAATAAATAGGCAGTTATTTTAATAATCCGTCCACCTGAATTCATTTCAGGGGAGAAAAATACTTCAACTTTTTTTTAGGGTAAATGCAAAAGTAGTCCCAACATCTATTCTGCTCCTAACATTTATAGTTTGGTCGTGCGACTCGATAATATGTTTAACTATGGACAAGCCAAGTCCGGTACCTCCCTTATCTCTTGCCCTGTCTTTATCGGCCCTAAAAAAGCGTTCGAACAAGCGGGGAATATCCTCCACATTAATACCGGGGCCATCATCAGTAACTTCGATCAGGATATTTTCATCCATATCAAAAAAACTAACTTCTGTTTTCCCAACTTTTAAACGACCATATTTGATTGAGTTATCAATGAGGTTAACCAAAACCTGCCTGATCCATTTGAGGTCAGCTTCTACAATTATGGGGCGGTCATATTTCGCTCCAAATTCAAGGGACTTCTTTTTCTTTTTTGCTTTAAGTTCAAGATAATCAATCACTTCTTTCGTCAAATCAACAATGTCAAACTTTGACATTTTCATCGAAACCTGGTTTGTTTCAAGGTTTGAAATTGTTTCAAGGTCTTCAACGATAGCGATCATCCTGTTGATACTCTTTTCGGTTCTCAACAGGTATTCGCGGTTTATACTCTGGTCTTCAAGGCCACCATCTAAAAGCGTCAATACATAACCCTGGATATTAAATATCGGATTCTTTAATTCGTGATAAATATTGCCAAGAAACTCCCGCCGGTAGACCTCGGCACGTTTTAATTCCTCAATTTCAAGTTTTTTTGTTTCCCCCCACTCTAAAACTTCCTGGTTCACACTTTCGATGGATTTGATAGCAAATTCCCGTTTTTCAGGATTCGTACCCTTTTGCCGTTTCAGGTTGTAGATGGTTTTGTAAATCAAGCGAATTTTATGGTAAATAAACTTTTCAAGTGTGTATCGTAAAAGCAGGTAAACAAAAACAAATAAGAGAACATTGACAATTATAAACGGTAAAAGCCTGAACTGAAAAAATAAATAGCTTACAAGGGTGTAGATAATGCTGAAGAAAAGAGTAACCAAAAAAGCATTACCAAGTGATAAATTTTTAGGATCAGAATTTCGCATCAGGACTCATATTTATATCCAACTCCCTTAACTGTTTTTATACTCGTCAAACTTAGCTTTTCGCGAATCTTTCTGATATGAACATCTATTGTACGGTCGCCAACAATAACATCGTTGCCCCATACCCTGGCGAATATCTCTTCTCTCGAAAAAACCTTGTCTGGTTTTGAAGAGAGCAGCAACAGCAACTCGAATTCTTTTTTCGGTAAACTCAGTTCTTTGTCATCCTTTAGAATAAGGTATTTTTCTTTGTTGATGGTGAAATCCTTTAGTTCAATTATGCCCGCACTACTTTCAGGCTCTTTGTACCTCCTTAGCAAAGCTTTGATCCTGCTTACCAAAACTTTTGGCTTTACAGGCTTAGTAATATAATCATCAGCACCTGCTTCAAAACCAGCTATCTGACTATAATCCTCACCACGTGCTGTTAGAAAAACAACAATTGTATTAACCAATTCCGGAACTTCCCTGATCTCATTACAGGTTTCAATACCATCCATCATAGGCATCATAATATCCAATATGATGAGATGTGGATTTTCCTGCCTGGCAATGGTTATTCCGTCTCTCCCGTTGCGTGCTGTAAAAACCTGGTAACCTTCTTTTTTTAGGTTGTACCCAAGAAATTCAAGAATGTCTTTTTCATCATCAACAAGAAGGATTTTATAACTTTCTGATTCCATATGTTTGCACGTAATATGAGCGATTAAATAAGCAAAAGCCAGGTAACAATTGGGTATTAGTAACCTTTACCTAAACCGTGGTGTGTAAAATTAATATTATTTTTACATCAGCAAATTAATGTAACTACCAAAAACCGATTTATGAATTTCAGAAAATTACTGTTAACCATACTCCTTTTAACATCTGCCACATTACTTTTTAGCCAGCGCTTTAATGGTGGTATCCTGGCTGGTTTATCGACCTCAGAAATTTCAGGTGACCGCCTGGAAGGACCAAACAAAGCAGGTGTCTATGCTGGTGGGTTTGTAAATACCTACTTTACAAATAAATCATCGTTGCAAATGGAACTTGATTTTATTCAAAAAGGCAGCCGTCAAAACCCGGATTCTACAAATTATGACTCTTACATATTACGTTTAAACTATGTAGAACTTGTATTTCATTACAAATGGGATTTTGGTAAAATTTTTACTCTTGAGACGGGGCCATCCCTGGGTGTGCTTGTCAGTTCGTATGAGGAAGCAAATTATCAAATACTTACTGAACCTCCCTTTAACACTTTCGATCTAAGTTTTAATATCGGTATGTTTGTTACACTCACTGAGAGGTTGAGATTTAACATCCGGTACTCGAACTCGATAATTGCAGTGAGACCACATGCAAGTGGACAAACCTACAAATGGAACCAGGGCCAGTACAACGAGGTATTGAGTTTTACTTTTCACTACCAATTTTAAAACTACAGGATGAAATTAAAAATTGTGGTTGGGATTACAGGTGCTAGTGGTGCTATTTATGCAAAGGCATTAATCAATAAAATTAATGCACATCCTGAATTGGTACGAATTTGTGATATTATATTTAGTGATCAGGCAAAAAAGGTTTGGAAATATGAATTGAACGAAAATGATTTTGAACAACTTCCCAATAAAATTTGGCCAAATAACACATTCTTTGCTCCATTTGCCTCGGGCTCATCCGATTTTGATGTACTGATAGTATGTCCATGCACCATGGGAACTATGGCAAAGATTGCCTCTGGTCTTGCCAGCGATTTAATTTCAAGAACCGCAGATGTAATGCTTAAAGAGCGGCGTAAACTTATTCTTGTAACACGTGAAACCCCGCTAAACATCATACATATAAATAACATGAAAACAATTACAGAAGCAGGTGGTATCATTTTGCCAGCAAATCCTTCCTTCTATAACCACCCAAAAAAGGTGGATGATTTAGTAGATGGTTTAATAAATAAAATATTATCGATGGCTGGCTTTTCCGGCTTCCGGAAAAATTGGATTTCAGAATAAGAAATCAGGATCAGAAAAACTCATAATTATAAATTTACACCCTTTTATTAACAACCAGGAAACAATTCATAATCTTAAAATTGCATCTGTCAAGATATTCTAAATCCTTTAATTTTCGGAATAATATCTTTGTCAGGTCATAGACATTACCAAATACCCAACTATATCAACAGATTTAGGGGGTTTTTGATATTATCGAGGAGGCGATATCGAAACATATTCCCAGGTAAAAAAAAATGCCAAAGAATACCTTAAAAGCTTTTTAAACACAACATTTAAACAACTCTTTAACACATAATTACATGATAACTAAACACCTCATGGCTTATTAATAGTTTAGACTGTTTCTAAATTATTTTTTTATGGCTTCGACAATATTAATTTTTTGTTAATTTGTTCAACTATTTATAGAAATGGGCTAAATATGATGTAGACTGTGTTGATTAGGTGGCTCAATGATAATATAGCAAATCAAATCTGGGGAAAATTTTTAACTTAATCATATATAAATTCTAAAGCAAATTATTAAATTAATTTATTAACCAAAACTTAAATTATGAGAAAATTTACACTTTTCCTTGCCTTGATGTTATTCATCGGGATGCAAGTTGCACTAGCTCAAACCAGGACCATAACAGGTACTGTTACAAATGCAGATGATGGGAGCACAATTCCCGGGGTGTCAGTTGTAGTTCAAGGTACAACGTATGGAACCACCACGGATTTGGATGGTAAATACAGCCTGAATGTTCCTGAAGATGCACAAAACCTCATTTTCTCTTTTGTTGGTATGAAAACAGCAGTTAGGGAAATCGGAAGTTCAAATGTAGTTAATTTGGTTATGGAGCCGGAAATTACTGCTATTGAAGGGGTTGTTGTTACAGCTTTGGGTATTTCACGTGAGAAAAAATCACTTGGCTACTCAACGCAGGAAGTTGGAGGTGATGAGTTAAACACCATTAGGGGTAACAACTTCGTTAATAACCTCCGGGGTAAAGCTTCTGGTGTACAGGTGAAATCAAGTGGTAATATGGGTGGTTCTACCAACGTTATTATCCGTGGTACATCATCTATCACCGGTAATAACCAGGCTATGTATGTTGTTGATGGGGTTCCTATTAACAACAGCAATAATAACAATGACGGCCAGATTTCAGGACGTTCGGGTTATGACTATGGTAGTGCTGCATCCGACATCGATCCGAACAACATCGAATCGATTAACATCCTTAAAGGTGCTGCTGCTACTGCCCTTTATGGTTCAAGGGCTGCCAATGGTGTAATCCTTATTACCACCAAAAAAGGAAAGAAATCTGTTGGTGGTGCAAAGATCCTGGGTGTTACATTAAATTCAAACGTAACAACCGGTTTTGTTGATAAATCAACTTTCCCAAAGTACCAAACACAATACGGTGCTGGTTATGGCCCTTTTTACAGTGATACAGACACACCAGGCCTTGAGTACATCTATGATGTTGACGGTGACGGTCAAATCGATTTAACAGTTCCTACTACTGAGGATGCCTCTGTGGGCCAGGAATTTGATCCTGATTTGATGGTTTTCCAATGGGATTCGTACGATCCTGCTAACCCGAATTATCATAAAGCTACACCTTGGGTAAATACACCAAACGATCCTATCGAGTTTTTCGAAACTCCATGGTCATTTACTAATAACATCGACATTGTTGGTGGCGGTGACAATTCAACATTCAGGTTGTCCTACACCAACCTCGATCAAACAGGTATTATGCCAAACAGTTCGCTAAAGAAAAACAACGTACTCTTAAGCGGATCATACGACATTCTTGATAATTTGAAAGTTACAGCATCAGCAAACTATATTAACACTAAAGGTAAGGGCCGTAACCCAACCGGTTACAGCGACAACCTGATGTCTTCATTCCGCCAGTGGTGGCAAACCAACGTTGACATTCTTCAGCAAAAGGAGATATATGACCAAACCGGCAGAAACGTAACCTGGAACCCAAAAACTCCAACCAACCTTGACCCAATTTATTGGGATAACCCATATTGGGCGCGTTACGAGAATTATCAATCTGACGAGCGTAGTCGTCTTATTGGATATGCACAGGCCGACTGGCAGATTAATGATTACTTTAGCCTGATGGGTCGCTACTCAATTGATACTTATGGTGAACTACAGGAAGAAAGAAAAGCAATTGGGTCAGTATCCGGTGAACTTGGTGTTGGACGTCCAGATGTTACTTCAGGCTACACAAGGTTCGACAGAAGTTTCACCGAAACCAACATCGACTTTATTGCCCGTTTTAACAAATACCTAAGCGATAACTGGAACCTGAATGCACTTTTAGGAACCAATATCAGAAGGTCGAAAGAAGACCAGGTTTTTGCATCAACTGATGGTGGTTTGATCGTTCCTAACCTGTATGCACTTTCGAATAGTGTAAACCTGATGCAACCACCTGAAGAAAGGCTCGCTGAAATTGGAGTTAATGGTTATTTTGCAGGAGTTTCTGTAGGTTGGAAAAACCTTGTTTATTTGGATGGTAACGTCAGGTATGACCAATCTTCAACCTTACCTAAGGACAAGAATGGATATCCTTACGGATCTATTTCGGGTAGTTTCTTGTTCTCAAGCTTGATGGAAGACCAAAGCTGGTTACAATTAGGTAAATTCAGGCTGGGTTATGCTTCAGTAGGTAACGGTGCTCCATGGGGAAGTATTAAAGATACTTACACACTTAATGGAATATGGGGTGGTACAGCAATGTATTCACTTCCACACAACAAGCAAAACCAAACTCTTGAGCCGGAACGTTCGAATAGCCTTGAAGCAGGTCTTGAAATGGTCTTCCTGCAAAACAGGTTGGGTTTTGATCTTTCATACTATGATAAGAAGACCGACAACCAGATTATCCCAGTAGCTGTATCATATGCTACAGGTTATTCAGGAAAATGGGTTAATGCTGGTAAGGTAGAAAACAAAGGTCTTGAATTAACACTTTTCGGAACACCGGTTATTAGCAACGATTTCAGATGGGACATCACACTCAACTGGGCCCGCAACAGAAACAAAGTTGTTGAGCTGCAAGAAGGCCTCGAAAATCTTCGTCTTGCCTCATTGCAGGGTGGTGTAACTATCAATGCCCGTGTTGGTGAACCTTTGGGAACTATCCAGGGTACTGATTATGTTTACGATGACAATGGAAACCGCGTAGTAGCTTCTAGTGGTTATTACCTCAAGACTGCAACATCAGATGTTGTTTTAGGTGACATCAATCCTGACTGGACCGGTGGTATAAACAACGCTTTTTCATACAGGGCATGGTCACTTAGTTTCCTTATCGACTGGCAACGTGGTGGAAGTATCTTCTCACTTGACCAATGGTACGGACAGGGTACAGGACTTTATGAAGAAACTGTTTACACCAACGACCTTGGAAACCCTGTTAGGGATCCTGTCGTTGAAAATGAAGACGGAACCTACGCCGATAATAGTGGTGGTATGATCCTTGAAGGTGTTGTAAATACAGGTACCGAAGAAGCTCCGGTATATGAAACAAATACAACACGTGTTGAAGGTGGTGACTACCGCGTTTGGGGTTGGTCAAGAAATCCTAACAAAGCATTTGTATTTGATGCTTCATATGTAAAATTGCGCGAGTTGGTTATTTCTTACAGCATTCCAAAAGCTAAACTTTCGAAGGTATGGCTTGATGGCGCTACATTTAGCCTGGTAGGTGGAAACCTCTGGATTATCAGCAAAAACCTGAAACATGCAGACCCTGAAGCATCTCAAGGTGCAGGTAATATCCAGGGATGGCAATCAGGTGTTATGCCATCAGTAAGAAATCTTGGACTATCTGTAAAACTTTCATTCTAAAACCTTTAAAATTTAAAATATGAAAAAAATAATATTAGCGTTTATAGTTTTGATCGGGGTATCCACATCCTGTACAAAAAACTTTGAGGATTTTAATACAGATAAAAAGAATCCGACGGAAGTTCCGGGAGAATATTTATTTGCAAATGCTCAAAAAGAACTCGCCGATCAGGTTGCCAGTACAAATGTCAACCTGAATGTTTGGAAGTTGTTTGCCCAGCACTGGACAGAAACAACTTATACCGATGAAGCAAACTACGACATTGTTAACAGAACAATTGCCGATTATACGTTTCGTACATATTACCGCAATATTTTGGCGGACTTAAAAGAAGCTACCAATGTAATTACCGCTGAGGTTCCTGAAGGTGCTGTTGCAGCAATTGAAAGGGAAAACAAACTCAGGATTATTGAGCTTGTTGAAGTATATTGCTACAATAGACTGGTTGATATGTTTGGCGACATTCCTTATGGTGAAGCTTTGGATATTGAAAACATTTCACCTGTTTATGACGATGCAGCAACCATCTATGATGACCTGATTTTGAAAGCTACCAATGCTATAGCAGGATTGAATGCTGCTGAAGGAAGTTATGGTGGTGACGACCTGTTCTTCCATGGTGATGTTACAATGTGGAAAAAGTTTGGTAACACCTTGATTGTTAAAATGGGAATCACCCTTGCTGATTATAATGATGGCAAAGCAAAAACTGCCATTGAAGGTGCTTATGCAGGTGCTTTTGAAATGGGCGAAATTTGCGAATTGGTTTATCTTGGTGGCTCAAACTCGAACCCACTTTATCAGGACCTGGTGCAGAGTGGTCGTGACGACTTTGTTCCTGCAAACACTATTGTTGACCTGATGAATGGCCTGGAAGACCCACGTCGTCCAGCATATTTTACCCTTCATGAAGGTGAATATATTGGTGGTGAATATGGATACAGCAATACTTTTTCACAGTATTCGCACATTGCTCCTGAAATTCAAGAGCCAACTTATCCAATGACTTTGTTAGACTATACTGAATTGGCATTCTACCTGGCCGAAGCGGCAGAAAGAGGATACAGTGTAGGAGGTTCAGCCGCCGATCACTATACAAGCGCTATTACCTCTTCTTTCGATCATTGGGGCATTGAAGGTGCAGCTGATTATATTACAGCCAACCCTTACGATGCAGGCAATTGGAAAGAGAGCATTGGAACACAGGCATACATTGCTTTTTATGTTAGGGGATTTGTTGGATATACCGAGTGGAGAAGGCTTGGATTCCCTGCCATGAACATACCACCTAACCCTGCTGAAAGTGCAGGCGGTGAAGTTCCAAGGCGTTTCACATACCCTATCAATGAGCAAACATTGAACGGCACCAATTACACCTCGGCTTCTACAGCCATAGGTGGTGACTATTTGAGAACAAAACTTTTCTGGGATAAAAACTAGGATTGTTAGAACTTTATAAAGAAAGGCCATCGTTATTCGATGGCCTTTTTTATTACTCATAAGTAGGGTTTGTCAGTAGATTGTTTGAGAATTTAAAGTTATCAAACATTAATTTGATATTGTGCTGATTTATATATAATTTTAAGCACTTTTTATTTTCACCAAAAATTGATGAAGTGAATGGATTACCACAATTTCTGACCCGGATTAACATTTTGGTCTGGGTATTCCTAATTCTGAATGTGGGAATTTACAAGCCAGCAAATTCCCAAAATTCAAACGAGGTTACTTCAGAGCATGTAACCTTGCTGTCTGAATATACCGCAAAGCTTTACGGTACCGATGATATACTGGTCAACGGCAGGAAATATTTGCCTGAACACTATAATGCAAAAGGAGATCCATACTTTTTATCTGATAAGTGGGCGGATGGCAGTATAGTGATCGATGGTAAAAAATATGATGAGCTGGAATTGTTATATGATATCGACATCGAAAAAGCAATATTAAAAACCACTATAAATGATAGTACCGATGTTTTTTTGGTTTTAAATAATGATGTAGTTGAATCGTTTTATTTGGGATCACACTATTTTTTAAATGCAGCAAAACATGGATTGGGGAATGAATTTCCTGGTTTTGTTGAACAACTTTATACAGGTAGTTTTACGGTACTAACCCGGCATCAGAAATCATTTGTTTCTGAATATTCGAAAAACACTCCCAATGGCTTCTATGCAAGCACAAAATCAACAAACTATATTTTAAACCACGGGAAACTCTTTAAGCTTTCATCTAAAAAATCACTATTCGAATATTTTACTGCTAATAAAAAGGAAGTTAAGAATTTTCTGCGTAGGAATAAAATCAAGTATAAGCGGGCCACTTTTATACAACTAAATAAACTCTTTGAATTCTGTGACGAAATTACATCATCTTAATATTTCAGGTAAAGGTATATTATTTACTATTTCGCTATTCTTCCTATTGACTATAACAGGCTATAGTCAGCAAAAAGAAATATTTATCAGCAACGATTACAATGGTTTGTCATGGGGTATTTTCGTTGAAAAAGTTGAATCCAATTTTGATGTTCGTTTTTTTTATCACCCCGATTCCATACCAGATGTAACAGTAGTGGTAAAAACCAGCCCAACTCTTCTCAGCGATCTTCTGTCTGAAACATTTCTTCCTTTTGAGATGCATATTTCTTTTGACCAGCATGGCAATATTTTCGTTACCAAAGGGCTAACCTTTGTCACCACCCTGCCCAATGACTTTTTTGAATTTACACTCCCCCTGCCGGAAGAAATTGATACTCTTAAAATTTTAGACAAACCTGATAAAACTTTTCTCAAAACAAACGACGCATACGTTGCCCAATCGCGCGTGGTTGGAACCAGAAAAGAGGGTGTTAATAGCAAACGGGCAGAAGTTAGCGGCTATGTAATTGGACTTACCGACAGCCTCCCGATTATTGGTGCTACAGTATTTGTTGAGGACCTGGAAATAGGTTCAGCTACTGACAATAAAGGTTTTTACACCCTTTCTCTTCCTAAGGGAAAATACACAATGGATGTCAGGAGTATTGGATATGAAGAAATAAAATACAAAGTGGAAGTTTTATCAGGAGGGCACCTGGATTTCTATTTGCCTGATAAAGTATTTCTGATGGAAGCAGTTGAAATTTCCTCACAAACCAACCACAATGTGAGGGGCATTCAAATGGGTTTTGAAAAACTAAAAATAAGTGACCTCAAGGAAATCCCCGTAGTTTTAGGCGAAAGGGACATCATCAAGGTTGCCTTATTATTGCCGGGTGTGCAACAGATCGGGGAAGGTTCTTCAGGTTTTAATGTACGTGGTAGTCCTGCCGACCAAAACCTTTTCTACCTCAGCGATATCCCAGTTTACAATACTTCACATTTGTTTGGCTTTTTTTCAGCTTTTAATCCAGATGCGATTAGTGATTTTACATTGTATAAAAGCAACATCCCCGCTAAATATGGGGGAAGGTTGTCCTCGATTTTCGATCTCACTGCAAAACAAGGCAACAAAAAGAAATTCTCGGCAAGGGGAGGAATAAGCCCCATCACCGCACGGTTCCTTGTAGAAGGACCCGCCATTAAAGATAAACTGAATTATGTGGCTGGCTTCAGGTCGACATATTCAGACTGGGTACTTAATTTTGTGAAAGATCCAATGGTAAAAAACAGCACGGCCAATTTTGGTGATGCCATTGTAAACCTCTCTTACCAGATCAATCCCGACAACCAGTTGAAACTTTTAACATACTATAGCTACGACAATATCAGCCTGGCAAAAAAAGTTGATAACAACTACAAAAATGCCGGCGCATCTCTTTCCTGGTATCATACCTTTGGTGCCAGCCACGACTTCAACTTTTCGCTGGCCTATGGCAAATACAACTTTAGCGAAGACAACTATGAATACAGCCTGGCTGCCTATAGCCTTGATTATGAACTTCAACATTACCAGGCAAACCTTGATTTTACACTGAAAGCTTTTGAAAACCACACGATAACCTATGGTATAAATTCAGTTTTATACAAAATAGACAATGGCGCTCAACTCCCACTTGACGAAAACTCGCTGATCGTTCCTGTTGAATTGGGTAAACAAAAGGGAGCCGAATTAGCTGCTTATGTAGGAGATGCCTGGAGTATCCATCAAAAACTGACCATCTATGGTGGATTAAGATATAACAATTATTCCTATTTGGGGCCTAATACTGTTTTCACTTACGAAGAAGATCAGCCAAAAATCCCGGAAAACATTACCGATACGGTTTCGTATTCGAATAACGAGGTAATACAAAATTATGATGGCCTCGATCTCAGGCTTGCTTTAACCTATCTGATCAACCCCGATTTGTCGGTAAAATTTAGCTACAACAATCTTCACCAGTACATTTTTATGTTGTCGAATACCATTGCACTCTCACCAACTGACAAGTGGCAGTTGTGCACCAACAACATCGAACCCATGACGGGAAATCAGTATTCCCTTGGTTTTTACTCAAATTTTGGAGCCCAGGCTATTGAAGCCTCAATTGAAGGATATTATAAAAAAGTACATAATCTTGTTGAATACAAAGATGGGGCTAACCTGGTGGTCAACGAGTATCCTGAGATGGACGTGTTACAAGGTGAACTCGATTCATATGGTATTGAGGTGATGATTAAAAAACCATTTGGTAAGTTAAATGGCTGGGTTAATTATACTTATTCTAGTGCTTCAGTGTTGGTTAACAACTCAGTGACAGGAGAAAATAATAACTTTGGCCAAAGTTACCCGGCCAATTACGATAAGCCACATACTTTTAACCTGGTTGCCAACTACAAAATCAGTAAGCGTATTGGCGTATCAGGCAATGTAGTATATTCAACCGGGCGCCCTATTACCTACCCAACAGCTATTTATTACCAGGATGGTCAAAAAATACTCAACTACTCCTTGCGTAATGAATACCGCATCCCCGACTATTTCAGAATAGATCTTTCATTAAAATGGGAAGGCAACCTGAAACGTAAAAAGTTCCTCCATGGCTCGTGGATATTTTCGGTCTACAACCTCACCGGAAGAAAAAATGCCTACTCGGTATACTTTAAATCGGAACAAGGAGAAATTCATGGATACAAATTATCCATTTTTGGTGTGCCGATATTTTCGATTACCTACGACTTCAAACTTGGAAATTATGCGGACTAAGGTTTTAAATATCGCTTGCCTCATGGCTGTTGCAGTATTTACCACCTGTGAAGAAAAATACTGGCCCGACCTGGGTGGGAAATATCAGAATCTTTTAGTGGTTGATGGGATGATAACCAATGAACCCGGACCGTATGTTATCAGGCTTGCATACTCATCCCCGGTTAATGGGCAGGAATATTTACCCGCTTCAGGCTTTCAGCTAACAATCCGGGATGATCATGGAATATCAGAAACTCTTCACGAAATCAACCCTGGCATTTATACCACTGATTCTTTAGGAATACAGGGGATTGTAGGCCGTACATACCATATTGAAATCACTTCCCCATTGGGTGAAACATACAAATCGGAACCTGAATTACTGAGAAAACCAACTGGCATCGAATCGGTTTATACAAAACTCGAATACCGCCAAAACAACGACCTGAACTATGATATTGCCGGTTACCAGTTTTACCTTAGTACTGCCATTGCCGAACAGGATACAAACTACTTTTTATGGAATATGACAGCCACTTACAAATACCAGGCTGATCTTAAAATCAGGTTGATTTTTGATGGTTCCCTCAGACCATTTTACAATTCGGATTCGCTGAGAATATGTTATAAAACGCAAATCATTAAGGAAATATTTACATACAGTACTGAAGGTTTAGCCGAACCGGTTTTAACTAATTTTCCTCTGCATTATGTATCAACCGAAACAAGGGAAATTTCGATCAGGTACAGCTTGCTGGTAAAACAATTATCTATCTCCGAAACTGCACATAAATTTTGGTCTACTGCCCGGGAACAAAGTTCAGATATTGGGGATTTGCATGCCAGGCAGCCTTATCAGATTCGAGGCAATATCTTTAATCTAAATAATCCTAACGAACAGGTATTGGGCCTTTTTGTGGCTGCCGGTATAACCGAAAAAAGGATATTTGTCAATCGCCCGGATCCGCCGGTAAGAATGAGATACCCGGTATGTGTTGCTGGTGATGGTGCAGTTGAAAATTTTGCTGATATCTTTTTTACAGATGCAAGATTTTGGCCGGTATATGCCACATTTGATGTTTATGGCAGGGCCGCCCTACCACCACAGAAATGTATGAACTGTGAATTGAGCGGTGGTGTAATACAGAAACCTGAGTTTTGGGTAGATGAGTGGAGTGAGGAGTTAAAATAGGTAAAAGATAATTAGGTATAGGTTGGATAAGAGAAATTCTGTTCATAAAGGAGTTTTGAATTTATTGATTGATGATCTTTGAATAGGGTAAAGACCTTTCACCGTTCGATGGAAGAAAACCTGACATAGGCAAAAACAGATTTGATAAACAAAAGGAACAATTGAAACGCAACAACAAAATACTAATCCTAAAACTGATAAAATTGCAAAGAATTTTTGTTATTTCATTTGTATCCGGCTTCGTGATTATTGCTTGTGAAGATAAGTTCTACCCTGATATCGATCCTAAGTATGAAAATATTTTAGTTGTTGATGGAATGATCACCAATGCTCCCGGGCCTTATACAGTAAAACTAATGTCTTCGTTGCAATTAACCGAAGTGGAAGCAACTCCTTTAACAGGATTTCAAATTATTATTTGTGATGATTCCGGCAATACTGAAACCCTAAGCGAACCCGAACCCGGAATATATGTTACTGACGCCAATGGAATCCAGGGAATTCCTGGCAGGAGTTATCAACTCAAAATTCAGTCGCCAAATGGAAATTCATATCAATCGGATTTTGAACTATTGAACGATCCTGTTGCTATTGATTCACTATATCCCGTATTGGAATTCAAGCAAGACCCGAATCTGATTCATGATCTGTCGGGTTATCAGTTTTATGTGGATACTGAGCCCTCAGAAATCGATTCAGTGTATTTTTTCTGGAGACTCACTCATACCTACCAGTACCAGGCTGATTTTATTATCCGCTGGATTTATGATGGCACATTGAGGCCTTATACGAATTCAGATTCTTTGCGAACTTGCTGGAATACGCAAAGAGTTAAGGATATTTTTACTTTTAATACTGGAGGATTGATGGAGTCCTCGCTTCACAAGTTTCCACTGCATTATGTAAGTACCGAAACCAGGCATTTATCCATCAGGTACAGTTTGTTGGTCGACCAGATGACCATTAACAAAACAGCCTATGAATATTGGCATTCCATTGATGAGCAAAATACTGAAGCCGGCGAATTATACACCAAACAACCTTACCAGATACGTGGGAATTTGTACAATACTAATAACCCGGATGAACTGGTGCTTGGATATTTTATGGTGGCAGGGACAACTTCAAGGCGAATTTTTGTTGACAAACCCGATCCGCCGGTAACAATGTACTATCCGCTTTGTCAGCTTACAGAGGCGGATTACATGAATTTTGGAACCTTATGGTTATCCAAAGAAAGTGAGTGGCCCATTTTTGCTACCTTCGATGTTAATGGTGGAAATGCTTTGCCAAATCAAGAATGCCTGGATTGCAGGCTTAGTGATGGAACCATTGTGAAACCTTATTTTTGGGAGGACAATAATTAACAAAAATTCGTGTGAATTTAAATGAAGCTTTGTAATACAAAATATAATATTTTTACTTCAACAAGATTGCCCAGGATGTTGATTTTATCGATGCTGATAGCTTTCTTGAGTGTTTCATGCGAAGAGCGCTACCTGCCCGAACTTGACAACAAATACTACAATGTTTTGGTAGTTGATGGTATGATTACCAACACAGCGCCTCCCTACACCGTTAAACTGTCTTTGTCTTCAGATGTTCAGGATCCTGGATATATTGCACTTTCGGGTTATGGTGTAAAAATAATGGATGATTTGGGAAACCATGAAATTCTTACAGAAACAGAATCCGGTACTTATGTATCCTCTCCGGAGGGTATGCAGGGAAATGTAGGAAGAATGTACAAACTCGAACTTCAGTCCCCTGAAGGCAAAACCTATGAATCGGATTTCGAAACATTAAAAGAGCCGGTAGGCATTCAATCGGTGTATGCTGAAGTAGAATACGAGACAAGTCAAACAATCCCTAATGAAGTCCCCGGATACCAGTTTTACATCGATACCCAAATTGCCAAGTCGGATTCTACATTTTTACTCTGGTCGATGAATGAGACTTATCAATATGAATCCGATTACCTTATCTTTAATTCTTATTCCAATGATGGTATCCTGCGTACTGTTTTCAATAGTGATTCATTAAAAACCTGCTGGAAAACCAGTAAAGTTTATCCTTTTTTTGTTGAAAGTACCACGGGTTTGGCTGAGCCACGCTTTACCCGTTATCCTTTGCATTTTGTCGATACCAAAACCAGGAGGCTATCCATCAGGTACAGTTTGTTTATCAATCAATACAGTATCAGCGAAAAAGCTTTCCAGTATTGGAATGGTGTTAAAATTCAGAATACCGAGGTGGGCGATTTGTATACCAGGCAGCCCTATCAGTTGCGTGGAAATATCAACAACGTAAACGATGAGAATGAATTGGTACTGGGATTTTTTATGGTTGCCGGGGCTGCACAAAAAAGAATTTTTGTCGATAAACCAAATGCAACCATACCTATGTATTATCCGGTATGTGAGCTAAGCCAGGTTGATTATGAATTGTATGGATGGATGTTTGTAGGGCCACCACCGGATGAGCCGCTATTTGTTACTGAAGATGCTACCGGCAGAAGAGCCTTGCCCGACCAGAAATGCATCGATTGCACCCTGAGTGACGGCAAACTTGAAAAACCTGATTTTTGGGAGGAGTATTGATAAAACGAATATGAATTTAAAAATGAAAAAAATCACCATATATATATTGTTTTTTACATTGTTGAGTAGCATTCTAAATGCTCAAGTTCCGGTTGATGAAAAAAATTTGGAGTATGTAAATAAACTCACCGAAAAGGTACATGTTTTCACAGACAGGGATTTATATTTAACCGGTGAAGAGGCCTGGTTTAGTGTTTGTTTAGATATCAATAATGCATTTACTGAATTTGACTTAAGCAAAATCGTTTACCTCGAATTGTTTGATGCAAGCAAAAAGAAATACTATAAAGGAAAATTCGAAGTAATAAATGGCAGAGCTGCAGGAAATTTTCCAATTCCGGATGAAATGATAACCGGCAACTATTACATTCGTGCTTACACGCTGTACCAGAGGAATTTTCCGCCAGAGTATTTTACCACCAAAATAATAACAATCATAAATCCCGAGAGTGAACTGCCCGGAGCAGAACAAGTAGCTGATACAAAACCTATGGATCACGGCGAGGGTGATTTGTTCCCCTTGAACTCCGGACATGAATTTGAGATCGTTGTGCAGGCAGACAAACCTGTTTATAAGCGACGGGAACCTGTGGAAATGAAAATTTCGCTTCCCGGGGAATTCACCGAGGAGTTAGTAAGTATGAGTGTTTCCGTTGCCAGAAAGGGTACAATGCATGAGCCGGAAAGATTTATTTCCAGTCCATCCATAAATAGCACTGGCCTGAAAAATGGAGATACTGAACTTTTCTGGGTTCCTGAAACAAGGGGCATCAGTATCAGTGGAATTGTTTCAGAAAAGAATACAATGAAACCTCTTGGTGGCTTAAAAGTTTATTTGTCGGTGTTGGGTGACAAACCTCAAATGCACGTTTCACAAACCAAAGCAAATGGCTCTTTTATTTTTTCACTGAGCTACCTGAGCGGTTCCCATGAATTATTTATTGGTGTAGAGCCAAATAATTATGAAGAAATTCAGCTTTTTGTAAACAACGATTTCTCCAACGATCTTACCATCCTTAAAAACATCCCTCATTCTATTGATACTTCTTACAAATCCCTGATCGAAGAAATGCTGGTCAACCAGCAGTCGCAAAAGTTTTATACTTCAAATCAAGAAACTATTAACGACAGTATCCAAAAAGTAATTGAGGTTTTTGGAAAGCCGGATGTTTCAGTAGTTCTTGCAAATTTCATAGACCTCCCGAACCTGGAAACTATTTTTTCGGAATTGGTATCTACAGTGATGGTAAGAGGCAAAGAAGGTGAAAAAAAACTGAGTACTTTAAACCCTGAGACCTACCGGGTATTTACAAATCAACTACTCTTGCTCGATCATGTACCGGTTTTCAATGTTGATGCTATACTATCCATACCACCATCAAAAATCGAAAAAATAGAGGTGATCAACAGAACCCATTACCTGGGAGATAATACATTAAAAAGTGTAGTTGTGATGAACACCTATGCCGGGGATTTTGCAGGATATGTCTTCCCGGAAGGATCAATATTTGTTGAATACACAACTATAACTCCAGCATCAGAATTCGAAGCTCAAATCTATAATAACCAAACTGTAAAAAACAGCAGGATACCCGATTTCAGGACAACACTTTATTGGAATCCTCAAATATCAATATCAAAAAAGGATACTACAATTACTTTTTATACTTCTGATAATACGGGATATTATGACATCGTACTCAGGGGTGTGACAAAAAATGGGAAAGCTTGTTTTGGAAAAGGATCATTAAATATTCGTTAGCCTAATAATTATTCTAGATTACTTGACCGCAACCAATGTGCTTGTATCAGGTTTGTCAACGGAAATTGCATTCAGAATTTTTTGCCATTTTTCTTTCTCCACATTAAACCTTTCCAGGTTTGTTGAGTCCACAGGTTGAGCAGCCGGAGATTTAACTTTTAAGGGGTCGATGGGTTTCTCGTTGCGGTAAAACCTGAAATCGAGATGGGGCCCGGTAGATAAACCCGAACTCCCAACGTATCCAATTACCTGTCCCTGGCTTACCTGAACTCCCTTTTTTATTCCTTTTCCATACTTAGAAAGATGCATATACTGGGTGGTATAAGTACCATTGTGTTTGATTTTTACAACACGTCCGCCACCGCCATTATCCCAACTGGCACGCACAACCAGGCCATCGCCAACAGATACAACAGGTGTTCCCCTGTCGGCGGCATAATCCACACCAAGATGCGGCCTCCGGTATTTTAATACAGGATGCATGCGGCTGTACGAAAATTTAGAACTGATCCTTCTGAACCGTAAAGGAGCCTTTAAAAAAGTGCGTCGCAAACTGTTGGCTTCGTCATCAAAATAATCGCCGGTGCTGTCCTGCACAAAATAAATGGCAAGCAATTCTTTATCGTAATGGTTAAAAGTTGAAGCCAGAACTTTCCCGATGCCAATGCGATCGCCTTCAACCCAAAGGTTTTCGTAAACCACTTTAAAGTTATCCCCTTTTTGAATACCAAAAAAATCCACCGTCCACGCATATATTTCAGATAATTCATTGGCAAGGTTAGGATCTGCATTTGCTTCAACCATGGCATTCCAAAGGGAGCTTTCGATTACTCCGGATGTGGTATCAACCGTAATACTGATCTCTTTTTCTCCACGGTGGGCATGCACCGAATCCACAAGGTCAAATACAACATAATCAACCGGTGAGATTTCATACACAAAATAATTTGCCTTTTGCAAACTGTCGTCACTTAACAACACTGAATAATTATTGCCAGACCTGATTTTTCGCACATCAAATACAGGCTTCGATCTCCTGGCCAGCAAGTCAATGGTTGGATAATCCACCCCGTGTTTTAACAGAATATCCGAAAGGTGTTGATTTTTCCTGATCTTATCCTTCACCACAACAAGCGAATCAATATTCAATCCATAGGCCAATGTCGGCTCAGGTGGCACAGCAAAAGCCAGGTTCAGCGTTTCAATCGAATTGTCCTTGCCTGACCTTGGATAAAAAAAGAAAAGTAACAGGGCAACCGCAGCAATGCTGCTGAATATGATATAATATTTGGTTCTTGAAGTCATAAAATAGTTTTACGGATCACTTAAGTAAACTCCGGGAATTTACTGGTATTATTTAACAACAACATTTATTTAAATCTAATCGGCAAAACTAGTGCTATAATCACTACCGATCAGTTCAAATCGAAGGAAATATTAACAGGATTATTGTTGATAGAAATTTGTTTGATGGAAAACGGAAGAGAGGTAAGTTAAATGTTAATTGAAGAATGTAGAAAGTTGCATGTTTCAAGTTGCAAGTTACAGAGGATTGCCCATCAACAATTACCGACCACCGATTACCACTCACTATTCACTACACTCTAATTCTCTTCCCTGATTTTAGGCCGGTAACCCAAATTTTTAATCACATCCATCAAGCGATACTTATCAGTTAGCAAACTATCATACTCAATAAATATTACTGTGTCGGTCCAACAGGCAAAGTTAAAAACCACTCCGTCTGTAGCATCCAAAACATCCTGAACATGACCCACTGAAGCAGAATCCATTCCATAAACCGTGTATTCTACGATGGCAATATTTACTGTATCCGAATCACCCGAATATTCAAAATCAACGGATGCTGGTCGATTGGAAGTTAACGAAAAACTGGCCACGAAAATCAGGACTATGACTGGAATGAATTTGATAAAGGTCTTCATAATTTCTTTGATTTAGACTGCAAAATTACAAAACATGCAAAAATGGTCATATTTAATATTGTAAATGTTTCTTAAAAAGTACGAATAACCAGTCTGGTAGCAATTAAAATTTAACCTTGCTTTTTGTAATTAATTGTTGTATATTTGATACTTCATCCCCAACTCCAAAAAAAAATGATACCATGCTTACCAAATATAAAAACCCATTACTGTTTGACGATTTACATTCAGGAAAATTGCCTGCTTCTTTTATATTTCCATTCACAGTAATGAAAAAGATATTATCTAAAATACTTTTAGTCATCATTTGTTTGCCTGGCATTTTAAAAGTACATTCCCAGGAAGAATGGCCTAAATATTATGGCCTAAGCGCCAATGCAAAATCATTTGACCTTATTGAATGTTATGATAAAGGATACATAATAGCAGGGAGTTCCAAATACGGTGCCTATCAGCCGCAAGGCTGGCTAATAAAAACCGATATCAATGGCGAAATACTTTGGGACAAATGGATTGGTGATGGTTCCTATTTAACATCCAACTATAGTATTGCCCAAACCAATGATAATGGATTTATAATTTCCGGGGCAACCCAAAAGATCAATTTAAACCGGGATAGTTTTGTGTTAAAACTGGATGCTTGCGGCAATAAGGAGTGGTGTGTAATATACCCCAATAATAATCTTACTTTTGATTATGCCAATGGCATAGTTCAAAACCCGGATGGTACCTACACGGCCCTGGTATCATACTATGGTGGAAATACTGCGGAGGAGCGTATTTGGTTGTTTAAACTCGACCAAAATGGCAACACCCTGTGGCGCAAGCTCTATGCCACCGACCCGGATTACCTTGATGAGTACGGCAGGTCACTTATACGCGTTTCCGATTCTGGGGTATTAATTTCCGGCTCAAACTGGATGCAGGTTAACGGCTACCCCGGGCAATGGTGGTGGACTCCCTTTTGGATAAAAGTTGACCTTGAAGGGTACACTGAGTGGGAATTTGTTTGGCAGGAGAATAACTATTTTGGGGGAGAGTGTGGCCAAAGTATTGAGGATGGTTATGCTAACTTTTATGGCACGGGCTCAAACGGCTACCATCCCGGTGTGCCTTGCCTATATAAGTTTTCAGCCACAGGGCAACAAATTGCCCGTTACGATATGATGGGCGACACAATTGAGCATGGCAACACCAAAACCATAAGTATGTTTCACGATTCTGAAACTCTGGCCCTTGGTGGCGGATATGCACCTAATCCTGATACTTCAATATCCTTATTGTGGAAAACTGATACACTGGGGAATATTCTTAACCAAAGAACAATTCCAATTAATGGCTATCCGCCGGTTGCTTCCATTGTAACACATGACAACAAACTATTGCTTACTTGTTACGGGCAATACCTGCCGCCAAACAATACAGAAATCATCCTAATGAAATTTAACAGCAACCTGGAGTACGACAGCATTTACACCCGGCCCTACACCTACGACAGCCTGTGCCCGGGAACCATTATAAGCGATACCATACAATTAGATTGCGATATTGTGGTAATCCTGGATGAGCCAGCACTGCAACCTGAGAACAACTTATTGGTTTTCCCTAACCCTGCCAGCAACGTGGTTAGAATTCAACTGCCCAAAAACAAAATGACAGTTGAAAAACGGCATGGTATGAAAATAACCACAATAAGGCCATTAGATGAAAAGCTGGAATTGAACATCACCAATCTTGCAGGAAGACAGGTTTTTCAACACAGGCTTGAAAAAGGTGTTCAGCAAATTGAACTTGATATTTCAATCTGGAAAGCCGGCATTTACCTCGTTATCCTTACCGGGGATGAGGGGTTTAAATCAACCGAAAAACTGGTTGTTCAGTGATGCTTCATTAAAGACATCAGATTATTATTAGTTTGTGGAGTTTTATAAAAAAACTATTATGCATTGAAATTACATAGGTTTTAAGACTTCGAATGAATTTCGATAAAATATATACTTGTTGGTTTGAAGTTGGAAGTCAGAAGGCTGGAGTAAAGAGTTAAGTGTTCATTACTACATTCCTTTTCAAAACTTCAGACTTCGGTCTCCTGCCTTCGGTCTTTATGTATTAGAAATTTATAGTACCTAAAGTAGCTGCAATGAAATTGCAGGGTTTTAACCAAAAACTAGAAGATAAAGTATTTTCCGATTATAAATTAACCTTTTCCATCGCCAAATCATACCCTGCTTTCATTGCAGCCAGGTTTTGATTTAAAACTTTTTCTCCCTTTTTGCCAAATAATGATTTTAACGAGTTTTCAAGCAAAGCATAATCCAGATCAAGGAATGGAGCTGCAGCGCCAAGTATTACCATATTTGCCGACCTGGCCGAACCAAGTTCCTTCGCAATATGTTCTGCATCCATGGCAACATGATTATTTATCTTTTCTATTTCGGTCATTAAATCCTCTTTGGCAGGATAGTTAGGAATGTTCACAAAAGTCTGGGTGTTGGTAATAAGCCAGCCATCTTTAGACATCAGGGGCAAATACCGTAACGATTCCATGGGTTCCACCGAGATGATCATATCGGCTTGTCCAAAGGGGATCAGGTCCGAAGCAATCTCTTGATCAGAAAGCCGGAGGTTGGATTGTACATCTCCTCCACGCTGGCTCATGCCATGTACTTCGGCTTGTTTTAAAAACATCCCGGCTTCAACGGCTGCCAGCCCAATAGCTGCAGCAATGGTTAAAATACCCTGTCCGCCAACGCCTGCAAGTATGATATCTTTTTTCATTAAATGTTATCTTTTTTTGATTTCAAAAATTCAACTAATATTTAGTAAACAATTAACTCAAGCTCCAGAGTAGCCATCCCCTCCTTCATCGGGGTTTGCCTCCCTTTCAACACTATAACCCTATTTACCCTGTACAACTTATACCTTTTCTTCCGTCTTCTCCTTCGCCTTTGCACGCATTCTCCGGTTCAGGGTCTGGATACATTCACGTCTTGGAATGAGAACCGATACTCCGGGATATGCCAATTCTTCTTCGATGGTCTTTACATTGTCCTCGTGGAACTTCTTCAATGGCTTCATCACCTTGATATGATCAGGCTCAACACCAATGGCCTCACAAATGGCTTCAATTTTTCCGGTAGCAGATGAAGTTTGTCCCCCGGTCATTCCTGTTGTTGAATTGTCGGCAATGATAACTGTGATAGGTGAATTGTCATTTACCGCATCCAATAAACCGGTTATTCCCGAATGGGTAAAGGTTGAATCACCAATAACTGCTACTGCTGGAACAAAACCCACATCGGCAGCACCTTTGGCCATGGTTATTGAAGCACCCATATCAACACAGGTGTTGATGGCGTTAAACGGTTCCAATGCTCCTAAAGTATAACAGCCAATGTCGGAAAAAACACGTCCTTTAGTATATTCGCTCAGCACTTCATTCAAAGCATTGTAAGCATCAATATGCGCACACCCCACACACAATGAAGGAGGTCTTGGTGCAACAAGGTCGGGAATATCCTGGCCATAGGTATCTTCCAGGTTCAGTGCCCGGGCAACAATGTTGGGGTTCAATTCGCCGTCGCGCGGAACTGTTCCATCCAACCTTCCTTTTATATTTAACCCAATTGAGAAAAATCCTTTCAATAACTCCTCAACCATGGGTGCACCTTCTTCCAAAACAAGTATTTCATCACAGGCATCAACCAGGCGTTTAACCATTTTCCTGGGAACAGGATACTGTGTGATTTTTAAAACAGGGAATGGAATATTCCGGTCAGGATAATTTTCCATGAGGTAATTATAGGCAATCCCTGTGGTAATAATACCCAGCGATTTATCCGGCCCATCCTGGTATTTATTGAATCCCGATTTCTCCGAATCATCAATAAACAAACCCTGGCTGGCTAACAAACCTTTATATCTTTTACGTGCTATTGCAGGCAGCAATACAAACTGACGCAAATCGGAAGGAAGTTTTAATTCGTTTTGATCACGCTCAGGTTTCCTTACAACACCGGCACGCGAATGAGCCAGGCGGGTGGTAATACGTAGCAAAACAGGAATACTTAGTCTTTCTGATAATTCAAATCCATAATGAACCATATCATAAGCTTCCTGCTGGTTTGTTGGCTCCAGGATCGGCATCATAGCAAACTTCCCGTAAAAACGCGAATCCTGCTCGTTTTGCGAAGAATGCATTGATGGGTCGTCGGCTGCAACAACTACCAATCCACCATTTGCACCTGTCATGGCGGAGTTTACAAAAGCATCGGCAGCAACGTTTAATCCAACGTGCTTCATACATACCATGGCGCGCTTGCCAACGTAAGAAACTCCCAAGCCAGCTTCCATGGCAGTTTTCTCATTGGCTGACCAGGCCGACCTGATTTTCTTTTCTTTTGCCTGTTTTGAATGCTGAACGTATTCGGTAATCTCTGTGGACGGTGTTCCGGGATAAGCAAAAATTCCGGAGAGTCCTGCATCGATGGCAGCCTGTGCTATGGCTTCATCTCCCAGTAATAATAATTTCTGCATATGTATCTTTTTATTTTTTGATTATCTGACTAAAAATTTGGTGCGCAAAAGTACAAAAATAAATTCGGCCAGCCTTCACTAAAGATTAACCTTCAACTATTTATATTTCTTTTAGATAGTAACTTCAACAAAACCAAAGGATAAATTAATCTATTGTGAATTTAATAACAAAAACCCCCGGGGTTTCAAAAAGAATATATAAGTTTGAGCCCTTTTTTTAATTTAAATAACTAACATGGAAAACCATACGAAGCAAAGTATCCAGATGAATCCAAATCCCCTGGTGCAATATCTCAACAAACCTCCACAGGATTTTACCAGGGATGACCTGATTCTATACATTGAAGACCATAATATTGAGATGATTAATTTCAGGTATGCCGGTGAAGATGGCCGCTTAAAAACCCTGAGTTTTGTCATCAACAGCAAAAAGCATCTTGAAGACATACTCACCATGGGTGAAAGGGCTGATGGCTCGAGCCTGTTTTCACATATTGAGGCCGGATCGAGTGATTTGTATGTGATGCCAAGGTACAAGACAGCCTTCGTAAATCCATTTTCTGAAATTCCTGCACTGGATATTTTATGTTCGTTTTACGATAAGGATGGAAACCCATTGGAGAGTTCACCTCAATACATTCTTCAAAAGGCGCACCAGGTGCTGAAGGACAGAACCGGCTATGAGTTTCATGTAATGGGCGAACTCGAGTATTACATCATAAGCGACAAGCAGCCGCTTTATGAAGCTGTTGACCAGCGTGGATACCACGAATCTTCGCCATTCACCAATTGGGATCATTTCAGGCGGGAGGCCATGCATGCCATTGCACAAGCAGGTGGAAACCTGAAATACGGGCACAGCGAGGTTGGAAATTTTACGGTTGGCGATACAGAATATGAACAAAATGAACTTGAGTTTACACCGACTTTGTTGGAAGATGCCGCTGACCAGTTGCTCATAGCAAAATGGATTTTAAGAACCATGGGGAACAAATACGGCGTAACTTTAACTTTTGCTCCAAAAATTACCATTGGCAAGGCCGGCAGTGGTTTGCACGTGCATACCCGTTTGATGAAAAATGGCGCAAATGCTATGGTAGAGAATGGCGTATTGAGCGATGCCGCTAAAAAGGCAATTGCCGGCTACCTCGATCTGGCTCCATCGTTAACCGCCTTCGGGAACACCAACCCTACTTCCTATTTCAGATTGGTACCTCACCAGGAAGCGCCAACAAACATTTGCTGGGGCGACCGCAACCGCTCAGTTCTCGTTAGGGTTCCCCTGGGATGGACAGGAAATAAAGATATGTACCTGCATGCCAACCCAAATGAAAAACCAATTCAGGGAGATTTTGCTGAAAGACAAACTGTAGAGTTCAGGTGCCCAGACGGATCGGCTGATATTTACCTTTTGCTTGCCGGTTTAACAGTTGCCGCACGGCATGGCCTTGAAATGAATGATGGCCTTGCAGTGGCAAATAAAACCTATGTGGATGTAAATATTTTTGAAGAGAAGTATAAAGATAAAGTCAAAGACCTGAAACAACTGCCAACCTCCTGCTGGGAATCTGCTGATTGTTTGAAAGAACAGGCTAATTATTATACTCAGTATAATGTTTTCCCAAAAGGGTTAATCGACAGCTTTGCGGCTAAACTAAAAAGTTATAACGATAAAACATTGCGCGAAGAAACTGCTGATAACAATGAAGCCATTATGGATTTGGTAAAAACCTATTTCCATTGCGGATAGCTTAACATGAGAAAAAAATTCCCCATTTGAGGGTACAGATTAAATTTAGTGACTTGAATCTTTCTTTGATGGTATCACTTCAATTTTATCCTCGACATGAAGACTAACTAATTGTAAATAATTACATTTGCACGAAAAATTAATTTACTCAATCTAACTTTATAAATTCTGATCCTTGTATAATCAGGGTTCGTTTTAATTTAAATCAATACCCATGAAAAAACTTGTACTAGCTGTAATTGCAATGCTATTTGTTGCAGTAACTTTTGCCGAAGGCTGGCGTACCAACGAAATGGAAGTAAAAGTGAACATTTCATCCAAACACGAAGCCTATCAACTTACCGAGCTTAGACTTAATGGTGATTATTTCCTCGACTATGCCATTTTGTATGTAATTCCTGAAGAACTTGAGCTGATTAAAAATGCCGGTCTAAAATTCGACGTTGAAAAAGAAAATCTGAACGAGTACTACCAGGACTTTTGGGAAACAAGAGCCCAATATCACACTTACCAGGAGATCATCGACCTGGCCGACAGCCTTGTCGACAACTTTCCCGACATTTGCACCAAACAAATCTTTGGCACCTCAATGGGGGGCCGTCAGCTTGCAGCATTGAAGATCAGTGACAATCCAAATATTGATGAAAATGAAGCTGAAGTTATGTTTGATGGCGGAATACATGGGGATGAAATTTGTGGTGCTGAAAATATTATTCGTTTTGCACGTGATCTTTGCCTGGGCTATGGAAACGACCCGGACATTACTGATTTAATAGATAACCGTGAAACCTGGTTGTACATGATGGTCAATCCCGATGGCCGTGTTGGAATGACACGCTACAACAACAATGGTGTTGACCTGAACCGCGATTGGGGTTACATGTGGGATGCCTGGGGTGGTAGTCCGGGCGCTTTTTCCCAGATTGAGTCGAAAGTGCTACGCTCATGTTCTTACAACAACCAGTTTGTAATTCACACTTCATACCACGGTGGCACCGAATATATTTCATGCCCCTGGAGCTATCGCGCCAGTGTGCCTCATGATATGGACCGCATCCTTGAAATGGCAGGACTTTATTCTGATGTTTCGGGATATGCAAACATGGAATATGGCCAGGGATCCAGTGGAATGTATTTCATCAATGGCAGTACCAAAGACAGCAACTATGGTGCAATGGGATCCATCGCCTGGTCGATGGAGATTTCATACGACAAGCAGCCCCCGGCTTCGCAATTATTGATGTATTACAATTACAATGTACCATCGATGTTGGCAATGATCGAATACAGCGGTTATGGAATCGGAGGAATGATTACTGATGAGTCGAATGGAGACCCCATTGCAGCTTCCATTTTTGTAGAAAACTACCTACCGTGTTTCTCTGATCCTGAGGTGGGCGACTTCCATAAATACCTTGGTGAAGGAACGTATAATATTACTATCAAGGCCAACGGGTATGAGGATAAAATGATTACTGATGTAGTTGTTACGGAATTGAATTCTACTGTTGTTGATGTTGAAATGACAGCTGCAGAACATCAAAGTATTCACAGGATCATTAGTAGCCAGATTGAAGATAACAATGCCGGCGACCCCGGCCTAACATGGAATGCCATTGGGCAACCCGACAACCTGGTTTATTCCATTGGTAAAAATGGCTGGGTAATCGTAGATATGCTTGATATTATTTTTGACGGTTCCGGCCCCGACATCATGGTTTTTGAAGGCGATGCTGTTGCCGAAGGATACACTCTTTATGCCGGCGAATCAATGGATGGCCCCTTCCACTCGATGGGCGATGGTTCCGGAACAACAGAATTTGATTTTGCATCATGCAACATTTCAGAAGCAAGATATTTTAAAGTTACGGACGATGGTGATGGATCATCTTCAGGGCTGGGTGCTGGATTTGACCTGGATGCGATGCAGGCGCTCAGTTCAATCACCGGCCCATACATCATTATGGAAGGTTATGTAATTGACGATTCCAATGGAAATAATAATGGCCAGCTTGACCCGGGTGAAACTGCTGATTATACCATTACCCTCAAAAACGTTGGTTCCGAAGGTGCTATCGATTTATCAGGAACACTTTCTTGTAATGATCAATATGTTTCAGTAATTACTACCGAGCCACAATCGTTCGGCAATATTGCAATTAACGAATCAAGCGAAGCAACCTATACAGTAACTGCTGATGAAGCAACTCCTGCCGGACACAGTGCAATGCTGGAACTTGAGTATGAAGGTACAAACGTGCCTTCATCTACCAAATACATTGAAGTACCATTCCCGGATTATTGCGAAGCATCTACAACTACTGAAGATGAATTTATTTCGAATGTTTTGTGTGGTGAGATTGACAACGCCAGTGGATGGCAGGGTGGTGTTGCAGATTACACTGATCTGACAACAACCATTGATCCAGGAATGTCGGAGTCAATTACCGTTTCAAATGGCAATGCATGGTCCAGCGACCAGGTTATTGTTTGGGTGGATTGGAACCAGGATATGGATTTTGCCACAAACTCCGGTGAGGTTTTCGAGTTAACCAACGTGGGTGGCTTCGGTGAGACTTTCGAGGGAGACATTGAAGTACCTGCCGGTCAGATGCCGGGGAATTTCAGAATGAGAGTCAGGATGACCTACAGTTCTACTCCAACTCCCTGTGGAAATTCTTCATACGGAGAAGTTGAAGATTATATGATAACCGTAGGAGGTAATATTCTGATTGCAGCTTTCACTTCTGATATCTGGGAACTTTGCTATGGCAACCAGGTTCAATTCACTGATAATTCAACAGGAAATATCACCAGTTGGGAGTGGGAATTTCCGGGAGGAACACCCGATGCTTCAAATGAGCAAAATCCGCTGATAACGTACAATACACCTGGAATGTGGGATGTAACACTTACCATCGGTGATGGCACAAGCACAAGTACAGAAAGCATGATGGAATATCTGAATGTATACGACGACCCGGCCACTCCGGATACTCCTGTTGGCCTCGAAGAAATGTGCCAGGATGCAGAAGATTGCTCATATACCACCAACAACGCCTCCGGTGCTACAGGATGGGTTTGGGAAATGATACCGGAAGATGCCGGTGAGATGACAAACAATGGCCCAAGTGTGGATATCAATTGGAATCCTGATTTTGCTGGAACAGTAGAAATATCAGTAGCCTGCGAGAATATGTGTGGTACGAGCAATATGTCGGATGCCATCGAAATTACCATATTATCCTTCCCTGGATCTGCTGGTGATATCAGCGGTGATGACCTCGTTTGCCAGGAGCAGGTAGCC
>Ga0209475_10001386_pt1 | contig 31303 bp, 26 predicted proteins | sample tdDd471_FD_187128 | JGI IMG/M metagenome (GOLD analysis project Ga0209475, IMG submission 187128) | Marine sediment microbial communities from the Atlantic coast under amendment with organic carbon and nitrate - tdDd47.1 (SPAdes)... | ecosystem: Environmental > Aquatic > Marine > Coastal >... | reverse complement strand
CTTGCCGCCCCACTTTTTGTGCGTTTTTGGATAAACTTGAGATACTTTTTAAGGTTGTAAGCCATTGCCGAGAGATGCATGCATTTATTGGCCTGCTTGATACCTATGGTATTCACTTTTCTTAATCCCATAAACTGGGTGAGGGTCCCAAATACAGGTTCTACCGTACTTTGTCGCCTGGCTTTCATATAACGTCCCTGTGGACTGTTTACCCTGGCAATGTTACGCTCGTACTCGGCGCGGTAATACGTTACGGTAAACTTCTTTTCCTGAGCGCTTTTACCTAAACATGCGCTGCGTATCGGGCAATCAACACAAACCTTCTTTGAAGCTCGGTATTCTTTCTTTTTGGTCTGGTTCTTGGTTTCGTAAAACACCTTTTTAAATGGAATGATTTTGTCCTGAGGGCATACGTAATGATCTTCGATCTCGTTATAGCTAAAGCCATCTGGACAGCCTTTGTAAGTGCCATGCGGTGGAATAAAGCTTTTTAAGTTCCTACTTTCCAAAAAGGCGTAATTCTCACCACTGCTATAGCCGGTATCGGCCACACAGTTTTCCCAAATTAAACCCACGCGACGTAAACGCCGCTGCACACGAACCACAATATCTTCCAATTGCTGATTGTCCTTCCCATCGGCGTGGTAGGCTTTGATGTCGCTGATCACATGGTTTGCGGTATCTACCGTAAGCTGGCTCTGGTAATTGAGCTTTCGGGCCTTACCGGGTTTTACACTGATGCACGCACCTGCCTGCTCTTAGGTTTGCAAAGTTTGGTGCCAAACCATTAAACGGCTCTTATACAAACACATTAAGTGAAAGGTTAAATCTACTCCTCCAACAACCCAGCTACAAACTGGTCAAACTCTTCTGTAAACTCTGTGTACTTGTCTCCAGTTGCTGGACCGTTAAAACCTGTATGGATTTTTCTAACGGTTCCTGTTTTATCTATAAAAATAGTGGTAGGATAGCTTAACACGTGGTTTAACATAGGTAGTTTTTCTTGGGCAGACACCTTACTGGCTGTTCCATATTGTGCCAATAGCACAGGATAATCAATGTTCAATCTGTTTTTAAGCCTTTCTATATTGGTAAAGGCTTTTTCTTCTGTTTTGGTGTATTCAAATGCCAAACCTACAATTTCAAAATCTTTGTCTTTGTTGTTTTTATAATAATTTGCCAGGAATTTGCTTTCATCCATACAGTTAGGACACCATGTACCCATAATTTGCACCAAGACCACTTTGTTCTTAAAACGTTCATCTTCTAAAGAAACCATGTTTCCGTTTTCGTCTGGAAAAGAAAAAGCCACTTTATCATAACCTTCTTTTAAAAAGGTTAAATTGTTGGCATCAGGCAATTCAAAAAACTCATTTCGTTTTGCGATAAAAGGTTCTTTAAAATGGTTTCCAGAATAGAACATGCCTTGCATGCTACTATCGGTTACCGTGGCATTAAACAAATAGGCATGAGCACCATCAAAAGTAGAAAGTTTTAATTGATTTCCATCCAGAACTCCCTCCAGATATCTGTAATCTCCAGTCATGGTCCTAAAGGTTCCCGTTACTTTTTGATGGTCTTGTTTAAAAATCCCTTTGGCCACATAGCTATCAGCTTCAGAGTCTGGACTAAAAGTCGTTTCCCAATTTCCAGAGACATTGGTTTGAGGTTTACCAGAGGTTTTAAATCTATTTAATTCACCAAAAATAGCCCGAATAGGAACAGTTCTATTTAAATCTTCATGAACATAGTTACCTTCCAAGCCAGTTTCCGTTAGTTTCGCAGCTATATAACTATCAAATACAGGAGGCTTTATAAACACAGAATCGTTTCTATAGGAGATTTCATCGACCTCAATCTGTTCTTCAGCATTAAAAATTTGAAGTTTGTTGCTGGATAGCACTTCAAAGATAAAAGGCATGTCCAGACTGTCATTTACTTTTAAAAGTGCTTGGTAGGTCCCTACTTTTAAATTTTTGGGACCTTGTTGCTTCTCTTCTTTACAAGAAACTAAAAGAATTAAAAGACTCAATAAACTAATGACTCGCATAAAGGAATAGGTTTGTTAAAACGAAAAAAGCGACCAAGAGGTCGCTTCATCGTATTTATTTTTTCTTCGGATTAAATACAGGAAGCAATTGGGTAGAGACTTCACCAAAACCAATTCTGGTGCCATCTTTTTCGCAATATCCTCTCATAATAACCGTATCGTAATCGTTTATAAACTTTCGTTCAGTCCCATCTTTCAAGGTAATGGGCTTCTCTCCTCTCCAGGTCAATTCCAACATAGAGCCATATGAGTCTGGTGTTGGTCCGGAAATGGTTCCAGAGCCCATCATGTCTCCAGAATTTACTGGGCAGCCATTAATGGTATGATGTGCCAATTGTTGTACCATATTCCAATACATGTATTTAAAATTGGATTTGCTAATAACGGTTTCTTTGGCTGTTTTAGGCTTGATGGCCACTTCCAGCTTAATATCGTAGCTTTTTTTGCCTTTATACTGTAAATAAGGCAGTTGTGGTTTTAATGGTTTTGGGCTTTCTACGCGATAAGGCTCCAGAGCATCCAAAGTAACAATCCATGGCGAAATGGATGAGGCAAAGTTTTTTGCCAAGAAAGGCCCTAAAGGCACATATTCCCATTTCTGAATATCCCTAGCAGACCAATCGTTGAAAAGTACCAGTCCGAAAATGTACTCTTCGGCTTCATCTATAGGAATGGGCTCCCCTAAATCGTTGGCATCTGTAGTAATAAAAGCCATTTCCAGTTCAAAATCCACCAATTTCGATGGTCCGAAAACAGGGGTATCACTTCCTGCAGGAAGCGTTTGTCCTTGAGGTCTGTGAATAGGTATTCCCGAAGGGATGATGGAACTGCTTCTACCATGGTATCCCACAGGAATGTGCAACCAGTTTGGCATTAAGGCGTTTTCTGGATCGCGAAACATGGTCCCTACATTGGTAGCATGCTCGATACTGGAGTAAAAATCGGTGTAATCGCCAATTTGAACAGGTAATTGCATTTCTATTTCATCTAAGCGAAATAGGACAATTTCCTTATGTTTTAGGTTGTTTTTCAGTTCGTTATTCTCTGCATCAAAAATATCTGCTATTCTGTTTCTAACAGCTCTCCAGGTTTTTCTACCATCGGCAATAAAGTCGTTTAAAGTATCTTGAAGAAAAATATCGTCGGTCAACGGAATTCCATCAAAATAACCCAACTGGTGCAAAGCCCCTAAATCTATGGCTGTATCTCCTATTCGCGTTCCAATGGTAATAATATCATCACGTGTTAGGAACACCCCAAAAGGAATGTTCTGAATTGGGAAATCGGAGTTTTTATCGACGTGTAACCACGATCTTCTATCTGGATTGTTAGCTGACATTGGCATAACTGTTTCTGTGTTTTATATTAATAAATTCTATTCAAACCTACATAACTTTTTATTTTTAAACTAATAATAAAGGGAAAATGTGGTTTCACTTTATGCATTAAAAAAAATGCGAAAAGCGAAGTAAATATATGTTTTTTGATGAATTAAACTAATCTATTTGTTATTTTTGACATGATTTTAACTATAAGGAGATTTACCCTTGAAAGTACGTTAGCGGTTTGATGTTTGTTAAGGTGCCCATACACCTTAAAAACTTATTGACCCAACGGCTTAAAAGACCACAATAGTTTTAAAACATCCTCTTAGAGTCATCATCTTTAACTTAAAAATAAAATATAAATTAAAAATATATCTATATGCAACGCGACGAACAAATATTCGAATTGATAGAAGCCGAAAAACACAGACAATTAGAAGGTATCGAATTGATTGCTTCAGAAAATTTTGTAAGCAACCAAGTGATGGAAGCTGCTGGTTCTGTTTTAACCAATAAATATGCCGAAGGCTATCCTGGCAAACGTTATTATGGAGGTTGCGAAGTGGTTGATGAAGTGGAGCAATTGGCCATAGACAGAGCCAAGACCTTGTTTAACGCTGCCTATGTGAACGTACAGCCTCATTCTGGAAGTCAAGCAAACACAGCTGTTTTTGCTGCATGCCTAAATCCAGGAGATAAAATACTAGGTTTCGATTTATCGCATGGTGGCCATTTAACCCATGGATCTCCTGTGAATTTTTCCGGAAAACTCTATAACCCTGTTTTTTATGGTGTAAAAAAAGAAACCGGACTTATAGATTATGAGCATGTGGCAGAGATGGCCGAAAAAGAAAAACCTAAATTAATTATAGCTGGAGCTTCTGCATATTCCAGGGATATGGATTTTAAACGTTTTAGGGACATAGCAGATGGTGTTGGTGCTATTTTATTGGCAGACATTTCCCATCCTGCTGGCCTGATTGCCAAAGGTATTTTAAACGATCCTCTTCCTCATTGCCATATTGTGACCACAACAACCCATAAAACCTTACGTGGTCCAAGAGGTGGCATGATCATGATGGGACAGGATTTTGACAATCCGTTTGGGTTAAAACTCAAAAACGGCAACTTGAAAAAAATGTCTTCACTATTGGATTCTGCAGTATTCCCTGGAAACCAAGGTGGTCCATTGGAGCATATTATTGCTGCCAAAGCCATTGCTTTTGGTGAAGCTTTAACAGATGAGTTCATGCACTACATGCTACAGGTTAAGAAAAATGCTCAAGCCATGGCCAAAGCCTTTGTAGACAGAGGTTACCACATTATTTCCGGAGGAACAGACAATCACATGATGCTTATAGATTTAAGAAACAAGAACCTTACTGGAAAAGACGCAGAGCAGGTTTTGGTAAAAGCAGATATTACGGTTAATAAAAACATGGTTCCCTTTGATGATAAATCGCCATTTGTAACCTCTGGTATTAGAATTGGAACACCTGCCATAACAACCCGAGGGTTGAAAGAGAATGACATGGAAGGGATTGTAGCTTTGGTTGATGAAGCCTTAATGAATTACCAAGACGAAGACAAACTGGAAACTATAGCTGGAAAAGTAAATGCCATGATGAGCGATTTGCCTTTGTTTGCTTAAGCTGAAAACTTCTATATAAAATGAAAATCCCGTTTTAAGACGGGATTTTTTTATGAACGAATTAATCTTTTTGAACGAAAGTCAGGAATCTTTTAAATTGTAATCCTTATTCAACAGATTGCTTCGTGGCTCGCAATGACAACAAGTTTAAAAATCTTCATGCTGATAAGCTCCTGCATCTGGCGAAGCTGTTCTGGGTTTACCCAAAATATCGTTAGGTACCTGTCCTGCAAAAACTGGATCTCCAATACCATTTGCAGCAGAGTCATTGCCAATAATCAACTCGTTTTCATTAGCTTCTTTAAAGTCTGGGCTCTGATTGAAAATATTGCTTTCGTAATGAGGTCCGTTTAAATTATAATTTTCACCGGTAAAGTTTCCGTTGGTATCTTCAAACCTCAACAAACAATTGGTAAATTTAAAATTAAAGACCACAGCAGGATCTTCTATTTCATCCAAAATAAATTCTGGGTTATCGTTTCCATAAATGATACAGTTATTAAAATTGGCTTCGGTTAAATCTGTGATATATCTTGTATCTTCGGTATCAAAAAAATTGTTTATCAATAACGCTGGAAATTGTCTAAAACTATTGTTCCAGTAATTGGCAATCGTGCAATGTGTTAAGTTGTATCTCCCACCGTAAGTGGCAGCAAAACTGCTTTGACCAGCATTGTTAATTACAAGATTTTCACCAAGGATGGAGGTGTTTCTACCCAAAATGCCAAAATTGCTGGAGTTGTAAATTTGCGAATTGGTCAGGGTCAATTTGTTATTTATGGCATCTGGATTTCCTTCAGATAAGATGCCCACTGCCGCATTTTTAATGGTTACATGATTGATGATGTTATTGATACTGCCATCAAACAACCATATGGTTCCCCATTGTCCCGGAACATCGGAAAATGCAGGCTCCAATCTGTCGCCTTCAAAAATCACTTCGTTTTCCAAGAGTTCCTGGTCGGAACTTAAATCGCCATTAACATGCAAACTAGCACCTTCAGCAACCAAGAGTCCTGAATTGGCATGAAAATGCACACGAGCTCCTGCTTCAACAGTCAATGTTTGGTTGTTGGGCACAGCAGCATACCCATAAACAACATAAGGTTTTTGATTTGTAAAAGTAAGTTCGGCAGGTTCCAGGTAACGTCCTTGAATCTCGGTTTCAACGACCTCTCCACCAATATTTAAGGTCAAGGTTTCAACAACTCCAGTGGTATTGTCTTTATCTGGATAAATAAACACAGCATCTTTTACCAAGGTAACCAGTTCAACAGATTGGAAATTGGCACCCGAATCGAACTCAATTTTATCTGTATATAAGAATTCGCCATTGGTATTAGGTAAATTGTTAATATCGATAGTTGTTTCAATAAACACATACATGCTGTCTTTAGCAAGAATCTCTACATTTTCGAATGCTTTTCCAGGCATGCCATCCACATTCAATCGGTATTCTGAAGCTTCGCCCAAAGCCAAACGAATGGAAGGGATGCTAATATCGTTATTGCTTCTGTTATACACTTTCAGGTTATAGGTACTTGAACCAATGTTTGTAAAAACAGTATCTAAATAAACTGTGTCTTTTGAAAATTCCAGATTTCCGGAACTTGGTCCAAAATCCAGATCTTTTCTACAAGAGTTAGTAGTAATTATTAAGCTTAAACAAATAATAAGATAAAAGACTTGCTTCATTTTTAATGATCATTTAATAATTGTGAATCATGTACTTGGTAAAAATATAACTTTTGAATTGATGATATAGTATGAAAGTTGTTTTTTACTGAAATATTTTTGAAATCCCTTCTGGAATCCTATTGGGTTTCATGGTATTTGAATTCATAAAACACCATGTCGTTTCAGACTTGGCAAGTAGTTTGTTGGTGTTGTTGTTTGTTATTTCCACAACCCTTACGGAAGTGACTCCTTCAGCTTTGGTAACATATGTTTTAAGTTTTATAACATCGTTTAAAAGGGCTGGATGTTTATATTCTATAAGATGGGATAACATGATCCAAAAGTAGGTTTCCCTGATTTTATGGGTTGTAGCTGCTGTCCAGTGGTTTTTGGCAATCTCTTGAACCCATTGCACATATCGCACATTGTTTACATGGTTCAATTCGTCTAGATCGTCTTGTGTTACCTTTAATAGGCTTTCGTAAGTTTGCAAAACTAATTTTCTATAATTTCAACTTCAAAAAGTTTGTCCCAACGTTTACCTGTAATAAAAAAGGTTTTGGTTTCCGGATTGTAGGCAATACCATTAAGCACATCCAGTTTTGGGTGTTGTGTGACTTTTTTCCTTAAAGGTGTAAAATCTATCACACCTTCCACAGCACCATTTTCAGGATTTATAATGGCAACTCCATTTTTATTATATCGGTTGGCGTAAATTTTACCATCTACCCACTCCAATTCGTTTAGTTCCACCACTTTCCCCTTGTTATGATAGGCTTGAACAAAGTTTTCTTCTGCTAAGGTTTCTGGGTCCAAGGTCCATATTTTTTCGGTTCCATCACTTTTGTATAGTTTTCTCCCATCATTACAAATCCCCCAACCTTCTCTACTGTTGCCGTATTTAAAGCTTCCGGTTCTTTCAAAGGTTTCAACATCATACACAAAACCAGTGCCTCTTTTCCAGGTAAGCTGATAGATCTTGTTGTTTAAGATGGTGAGCCCTTCGCCAAAATATTCGTCTGCCAAATCTATATTCTTCAAAACCTCACCTGTTTTATAATCCACTTTTCTAAGTTTGGATTCCCTGTATTGCCCTGTACTTTCATAGAGTTCACCATTGTAAAATTCCAAACCTTGTGTGTAAGAGGTGATATCGTGAGGGTACTCATTAATGATTTTATAGGAATATACTTTTGGGGTTTTATTGTTTAATATGGTAATGCTTTGGGTAATGGTTTCGGTATCTCCAGCCAAATCCAGGGTTGCTTCCACCAAATGCTCTCCCAACCTAAAGGATTTTAAATCGACCTGTTGAGATACAGGTTTCCCATCTATGGTATATTTTACTGAGGAAATCTCATGGTTTTTAGGGTTGGAAATGTCCAGTTCTAAAGTTTTATCTATGGAAATTGCTTGTCCATCGGTATTGGTTTTAATGGAAATGTCCATTTTTTTCTGGGCAGAATTACTGCCACAAGACACCAAGAAAACAGCTAAAAATATGATAGTAAGAGGTTTAAAGATATTCATTTTTGTAATATAATTTTTTAGCAAGTTATTTATTAAAATTCAGTTTAAAAAATCATTGTGATAAATTTAAAAGATTGTATCTTTGCACGAGGCAAGTCCTACACAACCAGCTCCTGTTGAATCCTCCAGGGTGGGAACACAGCAAAGGTAGACGGTCGTAGCGGTGTGATGTAGGTAGCTTGCCTTTTTTTGTACACTACATTTAAGTCTTGAAAGCCTTGGCGATTCAAGATTTTTTTAGTTTAAACACCTTCCTTTGATATTGAAAAATCTGATGCAAATAGATTGTATCTCAACTTTAAAAGTACCTATCATTATTTTTATTATTGTATTTTTGAAATTCTAAATTAAGAATATGTCTAAAGTTGTTTTGATAACTGGGGGTTCTTCTGGAATAGGTAAATCGGTTGGAGAATTTTTAATCAGTAAAGGGTTTATAGTTTATGGCACTAGCAGGTCTCCTGAAAAATATCCTGCAAGTAAATTTCCAATAGTGGCTCTAGATGTTACGGACAATCAAACCATTACTCAGGCAGTAAGCGAAGTTTTATTAAAAGAAGCATGTATAGATGTTTTAATAAACAATGCAGGTGTTGGGATTACTGGTCCAATAGAAGAAATACCAGAGACAGAAATAAAAAACAATTTTGAAACCAACCTGTTTGGACCCATCAACGTGATTAAAGCAGTGTTGCCAAGCATGAGAGCACAAGGTTCGGGATTGATTATCAATATTACATCCATTGCTGGATATATGGGCTTACCTTACCGTGGCATTTATAGTGCCAGCAAAGGTGCTTTGGAATTGGTAACAGAGGCTTTTAGGATGGAATTGAAAGACTTTAACATTCACATGACCAACGTGGCTCCTGGGGATTTTGCAACCAATATTGCATCTGGGCGTTATCATGCTCCTGTTTTGGAAAGTTCTCCTTACCACAAACCTTACGGAAACACCTTAAAATTGATGGATAGCCATGTAGATGCAGGAAAGGATCCATTACTGATGGCAAAAGCCATTTATAAGATTATAAACACCCCAAACCCTAAAATCCATTACAAGGTTGGTGAATTCATGCAAAAGTTTTCCGTTGTGTTAAAAAGAATCCTTCCAGACAAAGTTTATGAGAAATTACTGTTAAACCATTATAAATTGTAATTTTGCAATTTGATAATCCACAACTAAAACAAACCCATTTTCCTTACCAAAGGAATTAAAAAATTGATTTATATGAAATTCTTTATTGATACTGCAAATTTAGACCAGATTAGAGATGCCCAAGATTTAGGTGTTCTTGATGGTGTTACTACAAACCCATCTTTAATGGCAAAAGAAGGCATTACGGGTCATGATAATATTTTAAAACATTACGTAGACATTTGCAATATTGTTGATGGCGATGTAAGTGCTGAAGTTATATCAACAGATTTTGAAGGCATGGTTCGCGAAGGTGAGGCTTTGGCCGAATTGCACGAGCAGATTGTTATTAAATTACCTATGATTAAAGATGGTGTAAAAGCTTGTAAATACTTTAGCGACAAAGGTATTAAAACCAATGTTACCTTGGTTTTTTCTCCAGGACAAGCTTTATTGGCTGCCAAAGCAGGAGCGACCTATGTGTCTCCATTTATAGGCAGGTTGGACGATATTTCAACAGATGGCTTAAACTTGATAGCTGAAATTCGTCATATTTACGACAATTATGGTTTTGCAACAGAAATATTGGCTGCATCGGTTCGTCATACCATGCACATTATAGATTGTGCCAAACTAGGTGCAGATGTTATGACAGGCCCTTTAAGCGCCATTGAAGGTTTATTGAAACATCCTTTAACCGATAGTGGCTTGGCTAAATTCCTGGAAGACTACAAAAAAGGAAATTAATACCTATTGGAAGACACCAAACAAAACATACCTATTAAAGCCTTAACTGTTGTTGAGGCTTTTTTTTATTGGTTTAATACACCTAAAAGTTCTTCTTCAAAATTAATGGAAAACATATTGGCATGAGCGTTTTCTATCAAGCCTTTTTTACCAACAATAATCACCTTGTTTATGGGATAAATGGCAAGGGCCTGTTTGGCTTCCGAAGGATTTTTGAACAAATATTCCTTAGGTGTTTCAAAGTTGTATTTTTTTAAGGTTTTTATCCATACATCCTTATTATCGTTATTGGCATTAATACCAATAAAAGTGATTTCCGGATACTTTAACTTTAATTCGTTCACTTTTTTATGGCATTCTTGGGCATGCATCATATTGGTCTGGGACCAGAAAAAGATAACGCAAGGCTTATTTCCTAAAACAAACCTTAAATTCAATTCGTTGTTAAATATATCAAACACCTTAACATCTGGCAATGGATTGCCTGGTTTTAAATCTTTTAAGGAACTTACAATCTTACTTACGTAATCCTTATGTCTGACATTAGTACTCTTTGCTAGGAATGAATTTAAAATGACATCATAATTATCCACCTCCTTGTTATTGCTTATAAACTCTATGGCAGCACTTATTAAAAGAGAGTTTTTTACATGGTCGTTGGTCATTAAACTATCAATCAAATCCAATCTAATTAAATTGTAGTCCAACGATTGTTTACTAAAAACACTATCGTTTGAATGTTTAAAGTGTTCCGTTAGGGCCAAATTTTCAAAGTGATGCTTTAAAAAAGAAGAGTATGGAAAATAACCTACCAACACAGAATCGTTATAGTTTATATGGTTTCTGTAATCGTAGAAATTATCCGATAAAGATTCAAAGTTTTTCCGTTCGCTGTTGGCATAATTTACAAAAGGATACACTTCTTTACTTAAGTAATAATCGTAATTAATGTTGGATTCTGCCAAATGGTTAAAAAGTTCGGAAGTACTTTGTTTGGTTATAAACTCACGAAGGTCGTTTAATTTAATTTCCCTAAGGGAATCCAATTTATTTTCAAACTCTTCAACAGGAAGTTGACTAAAGCCCAAAATCATTTTATCTTCTGCTTCACCATTTAAAAACAAATCCACCAAATAATTGTTTTTTTTGGCACCTTTTCCCGTAAAAACCAAAGACTCATCAAAATCCTTAGTGTTTAGCCTAAACATAATACTATCATTAGGTTCCAATAACACCATTTGAATTTCGCCTCCATGAGAAAAGGTATACAAGCCCGAAGAAAGGGTTTCCAATTTATATAAGAATCTATTATTGGCATCCAGGGTCATGGTGTCTATTACAGAATTCGCCTTAAGCAAGACCACATAGTTATTTGAAGGATTAATAACTTCTCCACCAATGTAAGCCGTATCCCCTTTGTCTTGTTTTGGGTCCTTTTCACAAGAAACCAGGGATAAAACACATAACATTACCACGCAAAAATACTTCATAAGGCTATTAATAAGGTCTTTAGCATAACTATAATCAACAAAAATATAAGTTGCTATCTATAAGTGTTGTTAATTCGTTGTTAAATATTAATAAGATTGCTTTTGTTTCTTGTTGTAGTAGGTTTTTTCTACTTTTGCAAAAATTACAGGAGATTTTATGTCAAGGAGTAAAATTCTATAATTTGCAAGTTCGCAAAGAGCTATTTGGAAAGTAATAATCATCTGAGTAAAAAAATAAATCATTTTATATGTTAACAGTTTCTAATTTATCTGTACAGTTTGGAAAACGTGTTCTTTTTGATGAAGTGAACACAACGTTTCATCAAGGTAATTGCTATGGAATTATAGGTGCCAATGGCGCAGGGAAATCTACCTTTTTAAAGATTCTAGCTGGAAAACAGGACCCTACGTCTGGTCATGTGCATTTAGAACCTGGAAAACGCATGTCTGTTTTGGAACAAGACCATAACCTATACGATGAGCATACGGTTTTGGAAACCATTATTATGGGCAATAAACCCTTGTTTAAACTAAAAACCGAAATAGATGCATTATATGCCGATTATACAGACGAAAACGCAGAAAAAATTGGGGAATTGCAAGTGCAGTTTGAAGAAATGAACGGCTGGAATGCAGACAGTGATGCTGCTGCCATGTTATCTAACTTAGGTATTTCGGAAGATTTGCATTACACCCTAATGAAAGATTTGGATGGCAAACAAAAAGTACGTGTGCTTCTTGCACAAGCCTTATTTGGAAATCCGGATGTTTTGATCATGGATGAGCCTACCAACGATTTGGATTACGAAACCATTTCTTGGCTGGAAAACTTTTTGGCAAATTATGATAATTGTGTGATTGTGGTGTCTCACGACAGACATTTTCTGGATGCTGTTTGTACGCATATTTCAGATATAGATTTTGGGAAAATAAACCATTATTCCGGAAACTATACCTTTTGGTACGAGTCTTCACAATTGGCTGCCAGACAACATGCGCAACAAAACAAAAAAGCCGAAGAAAAGAAAAAGGAACTGGAAGAATTTATCAGACGTTTCTCTGCCAATGTTGCCAAGTCCAAACAAGCAACCAGTAGAAAGAAAATGATTGAAAAGCTGAACATTGCAGACATTAAACGTTCAAGCCGAAGATATCCTGCCATCATTTTTGAAAGGGAAAGAGAAGCAGGAGATCAAATATTGAATGTAGAAAACCTTTCTGCTTCCTTGGAAGGGGATGTCCTGTTTAGTAAATTGGACCTGAACTTGGTTAAAGGGGATAAAGTGGTGGTGTTTTCAAGGGACTCAAGAGCCACTACTGCTTTTTATGAAATATTAAACGGAAAAGCCAAACCAGATTCTGGTACCTATGACTGGGGAATTACCACTACACAATCTTATCTGCCATTGGATAACAGCGAATTTTTTCAAAACGATTTATCTCTAGTGGATTGGTTGCGCCAATGGGCAAAAACCGAAGAAGAACGAGAAGAGGTTTATATAAGAGGCTTTTTAGGGAAAATGATTTTTAGTGGAGATGAAGCCCTAAAAAAATCGAATGTGCTTTCTGGTGGTGAAAAAGTAAGATGCATGCTAAGCAGAATGATGATGGTTAGAGCCAATGTTTTAATGTTGGACGAACCAACAAACCACTTGGATTTAGAGAGTATCACAGCGTTTAACAACTCCCTTAAAAACTTTAAAGGCACTGTGTTGTTTTCTACCCACGATCATGAATTTGCTCAAACCGTTGCCAATAGAGTTGTGGAATTAACACCTAATGGCGTGATAGATAGATACACCACTTTTGATGAGTATATGCAGGATCCTAAAATCAAGGAACTGCGAAACAAAATGTATGCTGTAACGGTATAAAAACATGACAGAACAAAGCTGTCACAGTTTCCAGAAATCTTATAAGACCAACTTCCAAGTTTTGGAATCAAAATAAAATAAGGAGCCTTACAAACTGTGACAGTTACCCAATATCAAGATTGGAGTTCAGCTGTAACACTTTCAACAATGGGAACAGCAGCATCCAACTCGTCTTCACTTACAAATATTTCCTGATATCCTGGTACAGAAGACCCAAATCCAGCCAATCTGCCAGATTCTGTTTCGTCTTTTACAATTGGACTAATGCCTACTGCATCCAGTTTATCCACGATAAGTTGTGCAATAATAAAACTGCCTGTATAAATTTTCACATAACTAGAATCCATAGCATTTAAAATTAAGAGTTTCTTAAAGATACAACATTAGTGTTTAAATAATAGTTAATATTTTTAAAATATATCTTGGGAATTACCATATCCAACTCATCCTAAATTTAAAAAAATGAGCAAAATATAAGTTTGTTAAATTATATCATTATATTTGTTTATTATTAAATATTATAAATTATTACAATGAGTAAAGGAACAGTAAAATTTTTCAACGATTCCAAAGGATTTGGTTTTATAGTTGAAGAAGACACAAACAAAGAACATTTTGTTCACATTTCTGGTTTAATCGATGAGATTCGTGAAGGTGATGTAGTAGAATTCGATTTACAAGAAGGAAGAAAAGGAATGAACGCAGTAAACGTTAAAGTATTATAATATATATTTAACTTATTGAAGACATTAAAAAGCCTCGAAATTCGAGGCTTTTTTTTATGCTTGATATAAATGGTCTTTATCTAAGTTCCGCTCCAACTTCTTTAGCAAAATTGTCTTGAAGCTTGTTCATTATTTTATCTATTTGTTTATCTGTAAGCGTTTTATGTTCATCTTGAAATGTAAAGCTCACTGCATAACTTTTCTTTCCTTCAGGTAAATTATTTCCTTGATAGACATCGAATAAATTTACGTTTTTAAGCAAGTTTTTTTCAGTGTTATTGGCAATTCTATCTATGTCCTCAAAGGAAACAGATTCGTCCAACAACAAAGCAAAATCCCTTTTAACTTCAGGATATTTAGGTATGTTTTTAAACACTATGGTTTTATGTTTTGCAAGATCAATAACTTCATCCCAGTTAAAATCGGCAAAAAGAACATCTTGGGAAATTCCAAAATGTTTTAAAATGGATTTTTTCACCAAGCCAAACTCAACCACCTGCTTCTTCCCTATTGAGAATATGATGCCTTCACTAAACACATCGTTTTTAAAAGGTGAGGTCTTTAAAGCTGTTAGTCCCAATCGTTCCAATACACTTGTAACAATTCCTTTTAAATAGAAAAAATCTGAGGTTTGTGAAGCTACATTCCAGCGTTCGTTTTGCTTGTTTCCTGTAACAAACAAAGACAGGTGTTTAAGTTCTACCTTTTTGTTGTTGTAGTTATGGTAGGTTTTACCAAATTCAAACAATTTTAGGTCGTCTCTTTTTCTATTGATGTTATGGCTTACATTTTCCAATCCGGAAAACAAGACAGATTGCCTTAGCACACTTAAGTCATGACTTAAAGGGTTTAACATGGCCACATGATGTGCTTCATCTAACTGTTGGCTTAAATTAGAATAATCTGGAGACGTTAAAGAGTTTGTAAGTGTTTCGAAAAAGCCTTGGGATGCCAATTGGTTACCAATGATGTTTTGCAGTTTATAATCTTCAAATCTGGAGGTATTGGAAATAGAAGCATTCAGTTTTTCGGTAGTCTTTATATTGTTATAACCATATACCCTTAATATTTCCTCTATAATATCGGCTTCGCGTTGTACATCGTTTCTGTAAGCTGGAACTGTTAGCCCCAAACCTGTTTCGGTAACATTGTTTATCTTGATATCCAAAGACATCAAAATGCTCTTAATTATATCTTTTGGAATGTCTTCTCCAATAAGTTTTTTAGCGTTCTCAAAAGTTAATCTTACTTGAAAATCTTCGATTTTATTTGGATAAAAATCCACGATATCACTGGTAATTTCCCCTCCAGCAATCTCCTGGATTAACAAGGCAGCCCTTTTTAAAGCATATTCCGTAATATTAGGATCTATCCCTCTTTCAAATCTAAAAGAGGCATCTGTGTTTATGTTGTGTCTTTTGGCTGTTTTTCTAATACTTACAGGATTAAAATAGGCACTTTCCAGAAAAATATTGGTTGTAGTTTCTGTAACCCCAGAATGAATACCACCAAGCACACCTGCAAAACACATAGGCCCTTCGGTATTGCAAATCATTAAATCCTCTTGATGAAGTTCGCGTTCCAAACCATCCAGTGTGGTAAATTTTGTGCCTTGTGCCAAGGTTTTAACTTCAATTTTATTTCCAGTAATTTTTGCTGCATCAAATGCATGCAAAGGTTGGCCCAATTCGTGCAACACATAATTGGTAATATCCACAATATTGTTTTTTGGGGTTAGCCCAATGGCTTTTAATCTATTTTGCAGCCAGTTTGGGGAAGCTTCTACCTTAACTCCCGAAATGGTCAATCCGCAATATCTAGGTGCCAACTCTTTGTTTTTAACATCCACATCAATACGTAGAGTCCTGCTGTCCACATGAAAAGCACTTACTGAAGGTGTAATAAGTTCTAGATTAACATTTTTTTGCAACAAACCTGCTTTTAAATCGCGAGCAGTTCCAAAATGGCTCATGGCATCTGCCCTATTTGGTGTTAGTCCAATTTCAAAAACCTGGTCGTTTTCAACTTCAAATAGTTCTGCCACAAGTGTTCCTGGTTGTAATTGAGCATCCAAAACCATAATGCCTTCATGGGATTTTCCCAAACCAAGTTCATCTTCAGCACAAATCATTCCATGACTTTCCTCGCCTCGTATTTTTCCTTTTTTAATGGTCCAAGCTTCGCCTTCTTCAGTATATAAAGTCGTTCCGATAGTGGCTACAGGCACTTTCTGCCCCACAGCTACATTGGGAGCGCCACAAACTATTTGTAAAGGAGCACCTGTTCCAATGTTAACGGTTGTAAGTTTTAACCTATCTGCATTAGGATGTTGTACACAGGTTAAAACCTCACCTACCACAATACCTTCCAAACCTCCTTTTACAGATTGAAAAGCAACAACCCCCTCAACCTCAAGGCCTAAGTCTGTTAAAAGCTCGCTTATTTGTTCTGGTGTCCAAGTAGTTTTTATAAATTGTTTTAACCAATTGTAAGAAATCTTCATATTTGCTTTATTCTTTAAGAGGGCAAAGATAAAATATTGCTTTTTAGCATTCAAACAATGTCTCGAAAATTGTAGGGAATAAATGCTTTAAAATCTTAAGAACAAGTAAACCGTAATTTCATTAATTGAAACAAAATTGTTAAAATTTTAACAATTTGGCATTATTCTTGTGATAAACGCCTTACAATCTGAACCATCGCTTATGAAAACTTATTTACTTTCCTGCCTCCTGTTTTACGCTGTTTTTAATGCGTATTGCCAAGAAACCCTTTCGGAAAAATCGAACGACATCTTACTTGAAAACACTTACCTAACCACTATTGAAAAAGAAAAGTTCTTTCTCCACACCAATAAAACAACCTATTATACTGGTGAGAAAATTTGGTTCAAGGCATACATTGCTGAAGGTTCCAGCAACAAACCAAGCATGAACACCACCAATTTGTTCGTTAATTTTTATTCCCCAGAAAAAAAACTCATCAGCAGTCAACTTTTCTATGCAGAAGCTGGCTTCGCCCATGGAGAGATTGATTTAAATCCCGACTTGCCTGCTGGGACCTATTATATTGATCTGGACACCAACAAGAACAGGAATTTTAAAAGTGGGTCCGTTGTTCCCATCCAACTATTAAGCATCAATAACAACGAAGTTACAGAAGGCCCTTTTTATGATCCAACAGTAAATAGCCCTCAGGCAATATACGAGCCCAATTACACCATGGCCTTTTACCCTGAAAGCCAAACTGTATTAACTGACGAAATCAACACCATTGCCTTTACCATACAAAACAACCAGGTTCCCGTAAAAGCATCTGGAACGATTAAGGACGATGCCACAGGGGAAACCGTTACCAGGTTTATGAGCGACGCATATGGCATGGGCAAGTTCAACTTGCTTTATAACAGTAGTTTTTCTGCAGAAATAAACATCGATGGAATTGTAAAAAAATTCCCTTTGCCCATTGCAAGCCCTTTAGGGTTTATCATTCAAAAGAAGTTACAATCAACTGATGCCAATACAACTTCAATTTCATTGAAAACCAACAGTGCAACAGCATCAAACTACAATAATCAATCTTTAATTTTGGTGCTGCACAGAAACGGATTCACTAAATCCATTGCGCCTATTGAAATAAATAAGATTACAACCAATTACCAAATTAACTTTTTAAATGAAAATTTATTTTCTGGCATCAATACCTTGACCCTGTTCGACACAAACAACAAACCAATTTCTGAATATTCTTTTTGGAACGAACCTGAAAACATTGAGCTGGAAGTAACAAAGTTTACATCTACAACTGATTCCCTTACTCTTCATTTTAGCATGCTTAACAAATTGTCTGATGCCAATTTAAGTGTTTCTGTATTACCAGAAGCAACCATTTCATACAGCAACCAACATAACATCATCACCGAATTTCAATTAAAACCATACCTTAAAGAGACCGGGTTTGGCCTAGCGGAATTCTACAACAAAACCAAGGGCAATAAACACAGCATGGATTTATTGATCCAAACGGCCATGAACAGCAATCCTGTTTATGGCGCCGTAAAAACAGAAAAAGACTTGGTGTTCCAACCAGAACATGGTGTAAAGATTAGAGGTTCGGTCAATTCAAAAAACAAAGACCTGTCCAAGTATAAGGTGATGCTATCTTCAATCGAAAACAACATCCTGCTTGTTGAACCTTTGAAAGGAGAAAAACAGTTTGAGTTTGACAGTTTGATGTTGGCACACCCAACTAAATATAAATTGGCACTTCTAAACCATAAAGGCGAAATTGAAAAAGCTAGCTTTTATATTTATAAAGATTATAACACATATCGTCCAGATAGTTTGTTAACCAAATCCATACCAGACCATACCAAAACGAAATATAAAACGGTTCACGAAATTGAAGAAATATATACGCCAATCTTAATGGATGAAGAAGTATTGGATGAGGTTTTAGTTAAAGCGAAAGTAGAATCTGACAGAGAGGTTTTAGAAGACAGAATAACTAAAAAAGTAAGATCTATAGGTTTTACAAAAATTCATATTGTTGATGAAAAAAGATTTATTGGAGCAAATTTGGTTTTCTATTTAAGAACGCTTCCACGTGTCCATGTTGCTCAAGACGGTAGATCTGTTACAATAATGAGTTCGAGAGGGCCTGGAGCAGGAGCATTAATGAAAGACGAAAATAACAATTATGGAAAACAACTTGGATACAATATTTATATTGATGAAATCCCCATAAATGATCATTCTGAGTTATTATTTATGCAAATGTTTGATGTAGCTGCCGTAACAGTCAATGCCATTGGAAACACCATAAATATTTATACCAAAACACCTAAATTGATGAAAGATATTAGTGGAGTAACAACAAACCCTAATATTAAAGTAAGCGAAACCGAGTTTGGCTTTAGTCTGCCAACAGAAACTTTTAAAAATGCTGAAATTTATTATCCAAATCAATCTTCAGAAGAATTATATAGCAGCATAGATTGGATCCCAAATTTTTATTTAAACGCTAAAACACCTAATTATTTAACCATTAACACAAAAAAGCACCAAAACATCAAATTGTTTATCAATGGCATGAATGCCAATGGCCAATTGGTCTATAAAAGTGTGATTCTAACCACAGAATCAAACTAATTCATTTTTTATAAAAAAATATTAATTTTAAATTTCACAAAAACCATCGCTTATGAAAACTTATTTACTTTCCTGCCTCCTGTTTTACGCTGTTTTTAATGCGTATTGCCAAGAGACCCCTTCGGAAAAATCCAACGACATCTTACTTGAAAACACTTACCTAACCAGTCTTGACAAAGAAAAGTTCTATCTCCACACCAATAAAACAACCTATTATGCTGGTGAAAAAATTTGGTTTAAGACATACATCGCTGAAGGTTCCAGCAACAAACCAAGCATGAACACCACCAATGTGTTCGTTAATTTTTATTCTCCTGAAAAAAAACTCATCAGCAGTCAACTTTTTTATGCCGAAGCAGGTTTTGCCTATGGAGAAATTGATTTAAAACCCGATTTGCCTGCTGGAACCTATTATATAGATCTGGACACTAACAGGAACAGGAACTTCAAAAATGGATCGGTTGTTTCCATTCAAGTGCTTAACACTTCAGAAACATCGGATAGCACTTTAGCCAATATAGAAACCAAAAACTCTTCTAAAACAAATGTTGAGGCTAATTACACGATGGCGTTTTATCCAGAAAGCCAAACTGTTTTAAAAAATGAACTAAACAACATCGCTTTTACCATAAAAAACAACCAAGTTCCTGTAAAAGCATCTGGAAAAATTATAGACAAAAACACTGGAGAAACTGTTACTAGATTTATGAGCGACTCCTATGGCATGGGAAGAATTAATATTCTTTACAATAGTAACTATACTGCAGTTTTAAACATAAATGGAACAGAAAAATCGTTTGCACTTCCTCAGGCAAACTCTATGGGATTCATCATTCAAAAAAAATTACAAGCTACAGATCAAAACACAACTTCAATCTTATTAAAAACAAATGAGGAAACAAGTTCTAACTACAATAACGAATCTTTAATATTAGTTTTACATAGAAATGGCTTTGCAAAATCTGTTGCTTCGATCAAAATAAACAAGAAAACAACTAACTATCAGATTAATTTTTTAAAAGAAAATTTATTTTCTGGAATCAACAGCTTAACCTTATTCGATAAAAACAACAAACCTATTTCTGAATATTCCTTTTGGAACGAACCAACAAACATAGAATTAGACGTGACGCAATTTCAAGCATCATCAGATTCTATCACACTAAATTTTAACATGATTAACAAATTGGCAGATGCCAATTTAAGTATTTCTGTATTGCCAGAAGCAACCATCTCCTACAACAACCAACAGAACATCATAACAGAGTTTCAACTGGTTCCTTACCTAAAAGAAACTGGTTTTAGCCTAACGGATTACTATAACAAAACCAATGGCAACAAACATAGAATGGATTTGTTAATCCAGACTGCAAAAAAAAACAATCAGTTTATAAACAATATTAAAAGTGAAGATGAATTAACATTCAAACAAGAACATGGTGTAAAAATAAGAGGATCGATCAACTCTAAAGATAAAGACCTCTCTAAACATCAAGTCATGTTGTCTTCTACAGAAAACAACATCTTACTCATAAAACCTTTAAAAGGGGAAAAGCAGTTTGAATTTGATAGCTTGATGTTGGCACATCCTACTAAATATAAGTTGGCACTTTTAAACCATAAAGGAGAAATTGAAAAAGCCAGCTTTTACATTTATAAAGATTTCAATACATATCGTCCAGACAGCCTATTAAACAAAAATGTTCCAACTTATAACAAAGTTGGTTTTGAAACCGTTTATGAAATAGACGAAGAATATGTGCCTCTATTGATGAACGAGGAAGTACTTGATGAAGTTTTAATAAAATCTAAGGTAGAATCAGACAAAGAGATCTTGAAAGAAAGAATTGAAAACAAAGTTAGATCCAAAGGATTCTCCACAGTCCATATTCCAGATGAAAAAAGATTTGTTGGAGCTGACTTGGTTTTTTATTTAAGAACGCTTCCAGGTGTCAAAGTAATACAAGACACACGTTCTGTTTCAATATTAAATTCTAGAGGTCCTGGACCTGGTTCGTTAAAAAGTGGCGGACATCAAGAAGCATATCGAGTGTTCTTAGACGATATTCCATTAAATGATCACTCAGAACTATTAGGCATTCAAATGTTTGATATTGCATCTGTAAGTGTAAACCCTTCTGGTGCAGGATATGGCATTCAAGGTGCTGGAGGTGTCATACATATTTACTCCAAAACTCCTGAAATGATGAAAGATATTGGTGGAGTAACAAACCCTAATATTAAAGAAAGCGAAACAGAATTTGGATTTAGCCTACCAACAGAAACTTTTAAAAATTCCGAAATGTATTATCCTAATCAATCATCTGAAGAACTATATAGTACCATAGATTGGATCCCAAATTTTTATTTAAACGCTAAAACACCTAATTATTTAACCATTAACACAAAAAAGCACCAAAACATCAAATTGTTTATCAATGGCATGAATGCCAATGGGCAATTGGTTTATAAAATGGTAACTATAAATAAGGAATCCAATTAGGTTAAATATTGCTCTAAATTCAAGCTATTAATAGCTCCATGTGATGCATGGGCAACCACTAATCCATTTTTAATAATGAGTAATTGTGGTGATTCGTGCATCACTTGGAATTTATAACCTGTTTCACTAGAAACATCTCGATAACTCAACAAATCTAAATAATACAAATCCAAATCCGATTCTGTCAAGTTATAAGAGGCTACAAATTGCTTTAAAACCATTCTACTGATACCACATCGTGTAGAATGTTTGAAAATGACCTGTGTTTTGGTTTTTGATTTATTTTCAATGTCTTTTAATTGATCTACTTGTGTTAATGTCAGCCAAGGCAACACCTTTTCTTCTTTATCTTCTGAAGAACCACTAAATATATTACTTAAAAATCCCATAAATTAAAATTTTGTCGTTTCCCAAACCTTTCAGTAGGCCATTAAGAATGGGAATCTAATTATTATTTCGTCTCAGTCGAAGCGAATAACAAAATCTTACAAACTGACTAAAAGTCATGCAAACACAGTGTTTTCAGGACATTTTGTCTTGCTTTGTGTCTTGGTAAGATAATTGACTTAAACAGAATGTAAACATAAAAAAACCTATTAACTTGTCAACAAGAACAACAAAGAAGAACAAATTAAGATTCCTCTTGTTTTCCCAAACGACAATTAACTGAAAATAATATGAATTTAAATAATTATACCATAAAATCGCAGGAAGCCATTCAACATGCACAACAGCTTGCTCAAGGCTATGGTCATCAACAAATAGAAAACGAACACCTTTTTAAGGCCATTTCTGAAGTTGATGAAAACGTTATGCCTTTTATCTTAAAAAAACTGAACATCAACATCCCAGTTTTACATCAAGCTTTAGAAAAACAATTGGAAAGCTTCGCCAAAGTGTCTGGTGGAGACATCATGCTATCTCGAGAAGCTGGCAAAACACTCAATGAGGCTGCTATTGTTGCAAAAAAAATGAAAGATGATTATGTGTCCATTGAACATCTAATCTTGGCCATTTTTAAATCCAACAGCAAAATTGCTCAAATGCTAAAAGACCAAGGAGCAACAGAAAAAGCATTATTGGCAAGCATTGAAGAGTTAAGAAAAGGAGATCGTGTCACTTCCCAAAGTCAGGAAGACACATATAATTCCTTAAACAAATATGCCAAAAACCTTAACCAATTGGCTAAAGACGGTAAATTGGACCCAGTGATTGGGAGAGACGAAGAAATACGTAGAATTCTTCAAATTTTATCCAGAAGAACCAAAAACAATCCCATTTTGGTTGGTGAACCAGGTACTGGAAAAACAGCTATTGCTGAAGGTTTGGCACATAGGATTGTAGATGGTGATATTCCAGAAAACCTAAAGGAAAAACAAATTTTTGCTTTAGATATGGGAGCTTTAATTGCTGGTGCAAAATATAAAGGTGAATTTGAAGAACGTTTAAAAGCTGTCATCAAAGAGGTTACAGAAAGCAATGGAGACATCGTACTGTTTATAGATGAAATCCATACGCTTGTTGGAGCTGGTGGTGGACAAGGCGCTATGGATGCTGCCAATATTTTAAAACCTGCTTTGGCACGTGGAGAGCTTAGAGCCATTGGTGCAACCACTTTAGACGAGTATCAAAAATACTTTGAAAAAGATAAAGCCCTGGAAAGACGTTTCCAAAAAGTAATGGTTAACGAACCAGATACCGAAAGTGCCATCTCCATTTTACGTGGTATTAAAGAAAAATATGAAACACACCATAAAGTGCGTATAAAAGACGATGCCATTATTGGTGCAGTGGAATTATCCGAACGCTATATCACAAATCGCTTTCTTCCAGATAAAGCCATAGACCTTATGGACGAGGCTGCTTCAAAATTGCGTATGGAAATCAACTCCAAACCAGAAGAATTGGATGTTCTGGATAGAAAAATCATGCAGTTGGAAATTGAAATAGAAGCCATTAAACGCGAAAAGGATGAATCCAAGCTTAAAACCTTAAGATCTGATTTGGCCAATTTAAAAGAAGAGCGCAACGAGATCAATGCCAAATGGAAAAGTGAAAAAGAAGTGGTTGACAACATTCAAACCACCAAAGCAAATATTGAAGAATACAAATTAGAAGCAGAACGTGCAGAGCGCGAAGGAGACTATGGAAAAGTTGCCGAAATACGCTATGGAAAAATAAAAGAAGCACAAGAAACATTAGAGAAACTTCAAAAAGAGTTACAAGAAAACCAATCAGACAGCTCGTTAATTAAAGAAGAAGTTACCTATGATGATATTGCAGAGGTAGTGGCCAAATGGACTGGAATCCCAGTTACAAAAATGCTTCAAAGTGAACGTGAAAAACTATTGAAGCTGGAAGACGAACTGCACAAACGTGTGGTTGGACAAGATGAAGCCATAGCTGCTGTTAGTGATGCCGTAAGACGCTCTAGAGCTGGTTTGCAAAACGCACAGAAACCAATTGGCACCTTTTTGTTTTTAGGAACCACTGGTGTTGGTAAAACCGAATTGGCTAAAGCACTGGCAGAATATTTGTTTAACGATGAGAATGCCATGACCAGAATAGACATGAGTGAATATCAAGAACGCCATGCTGTTAGCCGATTGGTTGGAGCTCCTCCAGGATATGTAGGTTACGATGAAGGTGGTCAACTTACAGAAGCTGTAAGAAGAAAGCCTTATTCTGTAGTGTTATTGGACGAAATTGAAAAAGCACATCCAGATACCTTCAATATCCTTTTGCAAGTATTGGATGAAGGAAGGTTAACAGACAACAAAGGTCGTGTGGCAGACTTTAAAAACACCATTATTATCATGACTTCAAACATTGGAAGCCATATCATACAGGAACGTTTTGAAGCCACAAAAGACATAGACTCTGCTATTGAAGCTGCGAAAGTTGACGTCTTGGCCTTGTTAAAACAAAGTGTAAGACCAGAGTTCTTAAACAGAATTGACGACACCATTATGTTTACTCCTTTAACCAAAGCCAACATTAAAGATATTGTTGGATTGCAATTGAAAGGCTTAACAAAAATGCTGGCACAGCAAAACATAACGTTTGATGCCACTGAAGAAGCTATAAAATATTTAGCGGAAAAAGGATACCATCCGGAGTATGGTGCCAGACCAGTAAAAAGAGTCATTCAAAAAGAAGTTTTAAACGAATTGAGTAAAGAAATACTTGCTGGAAAAGTAACCACAGACAGTATTATTTTATTGGATGCGTTCGACGATAAATTAGTTTTTAGAAACCAAACGAACATGGTTGAAGAAAACTATTAAAAACATAAGTTTTTCATATAGTTGGTTAGTTGAAAAAGCAACGTAAATCTTTAAATAAGAAACACGTTGCTTTTTGTTTTACATCCAAATTAAAATTTATTTAGTAACCAATCTTTTGGTATCTATTTTCTTACCATCCACATAAAGCGTGTAATAATAAATTGCAGATTGTAAATTTGATTTAGACAAATCTAAAGTACCTTCTTCACCAAATGTTGTTAAAGGAAAGTTGTAAATTACTTGTCCCAAAGAAGAAGTCACTACAATTTTAGCCGAATGATGTTTCATAGGAATAAAATATTTAATACTGGTTGTAGACTGAAATGGATTAGGCACATTTTGATTTAACCGAATATTATTTTCAGTTTGTCCTTGCTCCATGATCCCTAAAGTACCACCACAAGCACAGGCTTCTATAGCTGTTACACGAGCCAATAAATCGTCTATTTGAGCTTGTTGTGCTATATTTTCCGCTTCTAAATCTGCTAATATTGGTGCGAGATCTACATTTACAGATGTTCCATCTTCAATAGTTACAATTAAAGTAGATCCAGATAATGAGGCAGTGGTTAAATTTTGATTGTCTTGCGAAGGATTCACCCACTCTGTCCCGTTCCAGTAGTATGTCACGTTTTCATCTGTATCATAAACCATCATTCCAGCTACTGCTCCACCAGATAAAGTGGTTCTTTGCACCGTAGTCAACCTGTTTAATATCAAGCCTTTGTCTGTAGCTGAAAGATCCAAAGATGCATTCAAATTTGGGTTTTGCGTCCCCAAACCAATGGTTCCTGTAGCCGCAATGAACAATGAGTTATTTGGTGCTCCAGGCTTAATCTTAAATGGCAACAAATTTCCATTAGTAACATCCCTAACAAAAAAGTTTGTTTCGTTTCCTGCAACATCCCATGTTTGGGCTGTCCAACCACTAGCTCCATTCTGTTCCAGACGCATGGTTGGAGTATCACCATCTGCAATATGCAACTCCACATTTGGGGCATCAGTCCCCATTCCTACATTCCCTCCATTTCCAACATACAAAGCATTAGCACCAGCCGCTGCCAAAATCCTAAAGGGCATGTTTGCTGCTGTCACATCGGTTACTCCAAAATAATTTAACCCTCCAGCATCTGAATCATTAATGGTAATTTCCCAATCGTTTGCAGGAAAACCAGCTGAAGCACTTGTATCATCAAAAGCAATACGCAAGTTGTTTTCCATTAATCTAATGGTATGAAACCCAAAATTTGGAACATCTGGACAATCCATTCCTATGCATTCACTTCCTTTTACAATAAGATCTTCATTATATACAAACCCGTTAACAGGAATATCGGAATCAGGGATTTGTGCTTGAATAGTAGCACTAAAACATAGTGCAAAAATTAAAAAATAATAGTTTAAATGTTTCATAAGATATATTTTTTGATTAATAGTGCTTGAAGGTAACTTTTATATCATCAATACATTTAATCCTTTGTTAAAATGCATATTTTTTAGCTAAAGTGACTCTTTAAATTCTATTGATATTCACAAAAAAATTAAACTCTTTTTTAAATGCCCAAATTTAATATTGTTAAAAAAATATCATACCTTAGTAATTCAACAACATGGCTTAAACATCATTCCCAATGGGAATGCTACATTATTACAACTATCCAGAAACCGAAATTTTTGTTTTTAATGAATTTTTAATTTGTCAAATACGTGAAGGCGCAGAAATTCATCCGGAACACAACAACAAGCTAAACGAAGTGATACAAAAGCACTTTTCTGGAAAAAACATGGTGTATATTTCCAATCGCGTGAACTCTTATTCCGTAAATCCACTAACATACGTACATACAGAAAAAATCCCTAACCTCTTGGCCATTGCCATGATACCAGAAACCGAATTGATGAAAAAAAACGCAAAGTTTGAACGTGATTTTTTTGACAAACCTTATGAAATTTTCGACAACCTTAGCAAAGCCATAGAATGGGCTCATACCATAGTTAAAAATTCCAATTAATATATGAAATAAAAAAAGCTGCCCATTTCCAGACAGCTTTTCTTAAGTAAATTATAGTTAGTTTATTAAAATTTTCTTCCAACACCAACACCAACAATAAAAGGATTGATATCTACTTCAACAGGCAACACAGCTGCTCCTGTATTCACATCCACATCTGTAGAAAGCAATAGTTGTTTTAAATCCAGGTTTAAGAACCATTTGTCATTCAAGTTATAATCCACACCTGCTTGAAACGAAAAGCCAAAGGAGTTTTCGTAGTCCATATCTGCAACATCACCTTCATCTACACCATAAAAGATGGTATAATTAACACCTGCTCCAACATAAGGTTTAAAATCTCCTGCATAAAAATGGTATTGTAAATTTAAGGTTGGAGGCAATAACCATACGTGCCCTAAATCAACATCTTCAACATCCACATTGTGTTTGGTTGTTCCTAATATTAACTCGGCAGCAATATTTTTGGTAAAGAAAAACGTAAAATCCAATTCAGGAACTACAGATGTAGAAATATCAACATCTGCTCCATCAATATTGTCACCTGGAGAAGGTATAACCGTAATTACACGAAAACGCGCTTGCCATTTACTGTAATCTTGAGAGCTTGAACTGGTTTCTTGTGCTTGGGCATTAAAAACAAATAAAAAAGCAATTAATGCGCTAAAAATTATTTTTTTCATTGGGTAAACTATTTAATTATTATTTACCTCAAAAATACCCTCTAAATGCGTTTTAAATGCTGACAAAAGTCATGTTCTGGAATTAATTTTCCTAATGAACTTACAATCACAAGCCTCCATCAAAATTAATCTTTAAATAAGTCCAATTTGCCATACAAATTGTCGTTTTTTTAGGTTCATTTATAAAATACGGAAATAAAACTCATAAATATTTAATAATTTTTTAGAATGCATGTTGTTAATATAACAGTTAATCGTATTTTTGTTACCACTTAACCTATAAATACATAATTATGTCCATTAATCAATACATAGACCATACCCTCTTAAAACCTACTACCACCAAAACTGATATTAAAGTCCTGTGTGATGAAGCCAAAGAATACAGATTTTACTCTGTTTGCGTGAATAGTTATTATGTATCACTTGCAAAACATTTATTAACCAGAAGCAATGTGAAAGTATGTTCTGTGGTTGGTTTTCCATTAGGAGCCATGAGTACCGACGCTAAAGTGTTTGAGGCCAAAAAAGCTGTAGAGGATGGTGCAGATGAAATAGATATGGTAATAAACATAGGCATGCTTAAAAGCAAGAATTTTGTTGCCGTTTACAAAGATATATGTGATGTAAAAATAGCTATAGGGAACACGCCTTTAAAAGTTATTTTGGAAATAAGTGAACTGTCTAAAAACGAAATTATCAGAGCTTGCCAGATTTGTTTGGATGCCAAAGCCGATTTTATTAAAACCTCAACCGGATTTTCTAAAAGTGGCGCTACCTTAACAGCTGTTAAGATGATTAAAAAAACCATTAAAAACAAAGCTAAAATAAAAGCTTCTGGTGGCATTAAAGACCACGAAACAGCTTTAAAATATATTGACGCAGGAGCAGATAGAATAGGTACCTCCTCTGGAATCAATATTGTAACAGAGAAAAAATCCACTGTTGAAAATACCGACTATTAAAACTAAAACCAACATGTTATGAGCGTACATATTGAAGCAAAAAAAGGAGAGATTGCAGAAACCATATTGTTACCAGGAGATCCTTTACGAGCCAAATGGATAGCAGAAACTTTTTTAGACAACCCTGTTTGCTTTAATAGAGTACGTGGCATGTTAGGATATACAGGTACATATAATGGCAAGCCTGTTTCTGTTATGGGAACTGGAATGGGAGTTCCAAGCATTTCCATCTACGCGCACGAATTAATAACCGAATATGGCGTTAAAAACCTAATTAGGGTTGGTAGTTCTGGCTCTTACCAAAAGCACATAAAAATTAGGGATATTGTTTTGGCTATGGCAGCCTCTTCCAACTCTGGTGTGAACGAATTACGTTTTGGTGGTGCAGATTATGCGCCTACGGCCGATTTTGGCTTGTTTCAAAAAGCCGTTGAAATTGCCAAAAAGAAAAACATTCCCTTAAAAGCTGGAAATGTCTTTACTTCCGATGAATTTTATGCAGACGATTTTGAATCCTATAAAAAATGGTCCAAATTTGGTGTCCTTTGTGTCGAAATGGAAACTGCTGGCCTTTACACGGTTGCTGCCAAACACAATGTTAATGCACTCACTATATTAACCATTTCCGATTCTTTGGTAACTGGCGAACGTACTACAAGCAAGGAACGTGAAACCACTTTTAAAGAAATGGTTGACATTGCCTTGGAATTGGCTTAATGGGTTCTTGAAATAATATTATATTTGTGTTCATTCCATATCTTATGAAACACATCTCTTTTCTTGTTGTTTGTATGCTATTATGTTTTAGTTGTAATCAACAAGAACAGCCCATTCAAAAAACCGAAAACCCTATCGAAACCACAAGTTTATATTTTATTCGTCATGCTGAAAAGGACAGAAATGATCCTACAAACAAAAATCCACATTTAACCGAAGAAGGAAACGCTAGAGCTGAAAATTGGAGCACTGTTTTACAAAACATCCCTTTGGATGCCATTTATTCCACAAATTATCATAGAACCATTGAAACTGCACAACCAACTGCTAGGAAGAATGGGCTGGACATCAACACCTATGATGCAGGTACCATAGATACCGAAACCTTTTTAAGAGACAATCTTGGCAAGCATGTTTTGATTGTTGGCCATAGTGACACAACCCCTAAATTTGTAAATAGCGTTATTGGCAAGCAAATATATAGCGATATTGATGACAGCAACAACGGAAACATATATATCGTTACCATTACAGGAAACACCATAACCAATATGGTACTTACCATTAACTAACTTTTAAATTAATTCATCAACTTTTCTAATTGATTATTTACCTTTGTATGCTATGCAACAACATGTAAACATAAAAAACAAAAAAGCAAAGTTTCAGTATGAAATACTGGATAAATATACTGCTGGAATTGTTTTAACCGGAACCGAAATAAAATCCATTAGAAACAGTAAGGCTTCTATTGCCGAGAGTTTTTGTGAATTTAACGATCAAGGGGAATTGTTTGTGGTGAACATGACCATAGAAGAATATAAGTATGGTACACATTACAACCACAAACCCAAAGCTACCAGAAAATTACTTTTAAATAAAAAAGAACTCAAAAAACTGGAAAAAGAGGTCAACACTTCTGGATTGACCATTATTCCCTTAAACCTTTTTATAAATGATAGAGGGCTTGCCAAACTGGTTATCGCCTTAGCAAAAGGAAAAAAACTATTCGATAAACGGGAAACCATCAAAGACCGGGAAAACAAAGTAAGGTTGGACAGGATTAAAAAAAGTTTTAATTAAAACTGTTTTCTTTAAACCGGTTAACATAAACATTTAAAACACATTTCCATGAAACGCATCATGCTATTTGTCTTAATGCTTGCTTTCAACATTACCATCAACGCTCAGGAAAGCACAATAAAATACGCCAAAAAAGTTGAAACACTAGACAGTACCATAGAGACGCTTTATGCTGTTATTTCTGGTGAAAAAGGAGAAACAAGGGATTGGGAGCTGTTTAAATATTTGTTCATGCAAAATGCCAAACTAATTCCTACTGGCAAAAATCAGGAGGGTTTTTTTGTGGCAAGATATATGTCGCCTTCAGATTACATTAGCACCTCAGGATCTTGGCTGGAAGAGCATGGTTTTTTTGAAAAAGAAATCCACAGAACCGTAAACACCTTTGGAAACATGACCCATGTTTTCAGCACTTACGAAGCTTACCACAGCGAAGCAGACACAGCACCTTTTATGCGAGGCATTAAAAGCATTCAGCTCCTTTTTGATGGTCATAGATGGTGGGTTGTAAATATTTATTGGTCTCAGGAAACCAAAGAAAATCCGATACCGACAGAATATTTACCAAAAAATTAATTTTTGTCCTCCAACAAAGGCACAAATCTAAATTCACCAAATTCATGTTTTTCAAATTCCTTGATGCCTTTTCGTATATATAAAGTCATGATCTGTACCTCGTCACCTACAGGAATTACC
>Ga0209475_10001385_pt1 | contig 31315 bp, 31 predicted proteins | sample tdDd471_FD_187128 | JGI IMG/M metagenome (GOLD analysis project Ga0209475, IMG submission 187128) | Marine sediment microbial communities from the Atlantic coast under amendment with organic carbon and nitrate - tdDd47.1 (SPAdes)... | ecosystem: Environmental > Aquatic > Marine > Coastal >... | reverse complement strand
ACCATGCTGATCCGGGGTTTCATCGTCAAACCTCTCTTCTGTTTGTTCGTGTTATGTTCCATTTAAGAAGAGCCCGCGCAAGGGGAAAATTCCGCGTCCGGGGAATCTGTGAAGGCGGGGCAAAAGACCCCGGACCGGGAGCGCCCGCTTTTCCGCCCGTTCACGCTGGCAAGGCCGGGGGCGCACGGGCTACTCTCCCGCCGGAACACCATACCGGCCGTGAAACGGACCGGGTAACCTGAAGGGAGTGAAGAGCATGTCGGACCGGATCGGATTTGTGGGCTTGGGCCGGATGGGCCAGCCTATGGCGCTGAACATGGCGCGCAAGGGCTTCGCGCTGAACGTATTCGATACGCGCCCCGAACAGCAGCAGCCCTTCACGGAATTCAACACCTGCGAACAGGTCGGCTCCGCACCGGAAGCGGCCAAGGGCGCGGCCTGCTGCATCACCGTCCTGCCGGGACCGGCGGAAGTGGACGCGGTGGTCCTCGGCGCGGGCGGCATCCTGGACAATCTGGAGCCGGGCTCGATCATGATGGACCTCTCCACCATCCTGCCGGAAGTGACCGACAAGGTCGCCGCGGCCTGCAAGGCGAAGGGCGTGCATTTCGTCGACGCGCCGATCGGCCGTCTGGCCAGCCATGCGGACAAGGGCGAAAGCCTGTTCATGGTCGGCGCGGACAAGGAAATCTTCGACCGCGTGAAGCCGATGCTGGAAGCCATGGGCACCACCATCCTGCATTGCGGCGGGCCGGGCGCGGGCACGCGGGCCAAGCTGGTGAACAACTTCCTGGCCATCACCTCCTGCTGGATGAACGCCGAAGCCATGGCGCTGACCAAGGCCTTCGGCCTCGACCTCGCCACCACGCTGGACGTCATCCACGGCACCACGGCGACCAACGGCCAGCTGAAGATCAACTATGCCACCAAGGTCTTCCAGGGCGATATCGAGCCGGGTTTTCAGATCGACCTGGCGCATAAGGACCTGACGCTGATCGTGGAAAGCGCCAACAAGGCGAAGGTGCCGATGCCGGTCGCCGCCGCCGCCCGCGAAGCCCTGTCGGGCGCCCGCGCGGCGGGCTGGGGCGGCAAGGACTTTTCGGGCCTTGCCGACTATTGCTGCGAATTGGCGGGGGTCGAGAAGCCGCGGCTCTAGTCGCAAACCCCATGATCAAAACGAAAGCGGCCGGGTTATTGCCCGGCCGTTTCAATTCGTGCGGCGGTTCACGCCTTGCGCGGCGCCCGCTCTAGGCACGAACCTGGGCAATCGCTTGCGATCTGCTGTTCGGCTTCTTCTTCACGGTGATAATGAAATCGCGGTCGAGCCGGCGAAGATAGCGAAGCAAACGCTCGATCGTGAACCCGGCGATCTTGCCGTTTGCGAGCCTGGAGACGTCTGCCTGGGTCGCGCCGAGAAGTTCTTTCGCCTCGCTTTGCGTCAGGTGCCGGTGCTTGATGATCCTGTTGATGACGAACGCTAGATCGGATTTGATCTTGAGTTCGGCGGCTTCTTCGGACGCAAAGCCCAGATCCTCGAAAACATTACCGCTGCCGTCCTGAATTTCATTCATTTCATTTCGCCTTCATACGTCTGCCTGTGGTGTTCCACAGCAATCTTCAAACGCGTCTTGATTAAGTCGATATCCGGTTGGGGCGTCTTCCGGCCTGATTTCGATTTCTTCTTGAATGCGTGGAGCACATACACCGCCGGCGCCAATTTGACCGTATAGACCGCCCGGTAAGTGTCCCGGTCGAAATCCTCCACGACTTCGATCGTCTTCGGATTGATCCCCTTCAAAGGTTTCGCGTATTCGACTTTTGCGCCTTGTTGCGCGATCCGAAGCGCATGACCAACTTGGCTTCTTACTTCCGCTGGAAAATCGCAGATATCGTCCTTTGAGGAACCGACAAAATGAATCGGCCTGTCATCCATCGTTATCCCCGGCCTCTATATCAGATCTAACATATGGAGGCCAGCGATTTATATCAAATTCGATATATGATGGGATCGACGGTCCAGCCTCGGAATTCACCGTAGCACGCCCAAAATCTACCGAAAATACCTGTGGAGCGAGAAGTCTACAACCTACGCTCGATCGCATCCCAGATCTGGGCCGACAGGTCGGTGCCGTCGAAACGGCCGATTTCCTGCAGGCCGGTCGGGCTGGTGACGTTGATTTCGGTCAGGTAGTCGCCGATCACGTCGATGCCGACGAAGATCAGCCCCTGTTCCTTTAAGGTAGGGCCGATGGCCTCGCAGATGTCCATCTCCCGCTTGGTCATGCCGATCTTCTCCGGCCGGCCGCCGACATGCATGTTGGAGCGCGACTCGCCCTCCGCCGGGACGCGGTTGACCGCGCCCGCCGCCTTGCCGTCGACCAGGATGATGCGCTTGTCGCCCTTGCGCACCTCCGGCATATAGCGCTGGGCGATGATCGGCTCGCGGAACATCTGGGTGAACATTTCCAGCAGGCTGTTCAGGTTCTCGTCGCCCGGCTTCAGGTGGAAGACCCCCGCGCCGCCATTGCCGTAGAGCGGCTTCAGGATGATGTCCTTGTGCTCGGCCCGGAATTCCAGGATGTCGTCCTTGTTGCTGGTGATCAGCGTCGGCGGCATCAGGTCCGGGAAATGGGTGACCAGCAGCTTCTCCGGCGCGTTGCGCACATAGAAGGGGTCGTTCACCACCAGGGTCTTGGGGTGGATGTGTTCCAGAATATGCGTCGCGGTGATGTAGGACATGTCGAAGGGCGGGTCCTGCCGCATCAGGACGACGTCCATATCGGCCAGATTCATTTCCGCCTGCTCGCCCAGCGTGAAATGGTCGCCCTTCTTGCGGCGGACCTCCAACGGGCGGGCATGGGCGACGACCCTGCTCTGCTTCAAGCTCAAATCGCGCGGCAGATAGTGGAACAGCCGGTGCCCGCGCTTGGTGGCTTCCAGCGCCAGGGCGAAGGTGCTGTCGCCATCGATATCGATGGCGTGGATCGGATCCATTTGGATGGCGACGGAAAGGGACATGTAAGGGCGCTCCCCCAGAAAGCATGCGACGGTGAAATCTTCGTTCGGTTACCGGGTGATGTAGCGCCCCGCGTGACGCGGGTCCAGTGGGCAGGGGGCAAAAGACCTGTACCAATTAGACCCGGGACTGGCGGGAACAGAACCGGACGGACGGCGCGCTCAGCACCTGCCGTTGATCTGGATCGGAGGGCAGGGCGTGTCGCCATAGGAGCAGAAGACGCAGCAATCGCCGGGCTTCGGCTTCAGGACGGCGCCGCAATGGCGGCAGTCATAGAACCATTGGCACGCATCGGTCGGCATCGTCTCTTCCGTCACCTGTCCGCAGTCCGGGCAGGTCAGTCGAGATCTGGGCCGGTATTCCTTCGTGTCCGTTTCCATAGCGCATAGCCCGTCATCAGGAGAAAGCCGGCGAGGGCCGGCAGCAGCACGATATCCGCATAGCCGAGCAGCCCGGCAAGGCCGACGGCGCCCAGCGCCAGCCCCAGAACGGGGGTGAAGCAGCAGATTGCGGCGACGAGGCTTCCGACGACGCCGGTTGTCAGCAGAGGATCAGCCATGCGGCCACTCTAGCAGCGGCGCCGACCACCGGGGATGAACTTGGCGTGATATGAAGGGCTGTCCGGCGCGCCCGGCCGAAGTCAATTCAGCTTCAGGCGCAATTCCCGCATCAGGGCGGCGATCTGGCGGCGTTCGGAACTCTCGGGCACGAGGTCCACGAAATTGGAGAGCGCGGCGAGCGCGGCGCGCAAATTGCTGGCATCGGCATGCAGCAAGCCGGCTTCCCGCCACAGGCCCGCGTTCTGCGGGCTGTACATCAGCATGGTTTCGCAGACCGTGGCGGCTTCCTGCTTCTTGTCCGCCTGCATCAGGCGCAGTTTGATGTTGTTCTGCAGCCGGTTCAGCACGTCCAGGTCCGGCACCGGCTCGTAATAGGCCGGGTCCAGTTCCGCATCCTGCCCCTGCACGGTCTTCAGCAGATCGCGCAGCGAGGCCGCGTCCCGCTGCACCCCCCCGAAAAAGGGGTCCAGGATGGCGCGCCCGCCCGGCGCTTCCAGGCGGACCAGGAAATGCCCCGGAAAGGCGAGGCCGTCGACCCGGTAGCCGAGCGCCCGGCCGACATGGATATAGAGAATCCCCAAGGTCACGGGCAGGCCGCGGCGGCGTTCGATCACCCGGAACAGGTTGGCGTTCTGGATGTCGTCATAGGTTTCGGAATCGCCTTCATATCCGGACCGGTCGAGGATCGCGTGGTTGAGGGCCGCGGCCACGGTTTCCACGTCATCCTCGCCGTCCTCCAGCATCGCCCTGGCATCGGCGACGACGGCGTCCAGATGGCTCATCGCCTCGTCCAGGTGATCGGCGGCCTTGACGTTGACCGGGTCCAGCAAAGCCACGGCGAGCGCCGCCCGCGCGATCGGCAGGCGGCCTTCCGCGTCGGGACGCAGGTGCCGCAGCACGGATTTCGGGTCGGTGGGTTTCATGGCGCCGGGCGCGTCACCCGGCACGGGCGGGATCGTCCTTCATGCGGACATAGTCGGGGATGATCCGGCGCACATTCTCGATCGTGCGGGCATGGGCGATAACGCGCTGCAGCTCGCTCTCGTTCTGGGCGATGCCGAATAGATAGACGGCGCCGTCGACGACCTCGGCCGAGTAGTTCACCGCCTTGACCTGCGAATCCAGCGTGATCTTGGTGCGCAGCTGGGTCGCGATCCAGGCGTCCTTGCCCTTGTCGGCCAGCCCGTCGTCGGAGGTTCCGATGCGGATCTCGTTGATGACCTCGACGACGTCCTCCTCCTGCCAGGCCAGGCGCACGGCCTCGACCCGGTATTCCGGCTTCTCGACCCGCCCGGTCAGCAGCACGCGCCCTTCCACGACTTCGACGTTGACCGCGCCGAAGGCGTCCAGGTTGTAGTCGAACAGGCTTTTGGAGATCGCCGCTTCGGTCACCCGGTCCTTCACGCCCTGTTCGAACCCCCGTTCCTCCAGCGCGACCGACCCGACGGTCGCGCCCGCGCCGACGGCGACGCCGACCGGCGTGCAGGAAGACACGCTTAGGGAAAGCCCGATGAGGGCGGCGGTCAGGGAAAGCAGGTGACGATGGCGCATCGGTCCGGTCCGGAAATGAATATCTGACAATACCCCATTAGGAACGTGAGTCCCCAGTTCATTCAAGGGAGGGCAATTCAGAAGGCGCAGGTTGCCACCCGACGTCCGGTGGCCACCGGCTTGGCCCGGCGCCCAGGATCGGCCATTCGCGCCGGCCGGCCACACCGTCATGCTTGAAGTTGAATTACTGTTTCACTATTATTTAATGTGAAACCAATATGGAATAACCTCTCATGCTGGGGTGCCGCGGTAATAGTCCGCCGTCACCCGCCGCGCCGAACCGACAGGAGGCCAGCCATGCAAAGCGCCATAACACGATATATCGGCGAACTTGCCGAACTCGGCGCTTTGAAAGGCACCGACATCGCCAATATCACCGATGTCTCCAAGGCGACCGTGTCGCGCTGGAAAGCCGGGGATATCAAACCGCAGCCGAAGAATGAGCTGATCCTGTCAGACCTTTACTACATCGTCGGCCGGCTCAACGAGTATTACACGCCGGAGGAAGTCAGGGCTTGGCTCTACGCCCGCCACCCGCAGCTGGGCGGCGAGCGCGCCATGGACCTCATCCATAACGACCGCAGTCTGGAAGTTCTTGCGGTCATAGACCGTCTGGACAACGACGTTTACGTCTAGGCCGGTCAAATGATCAAAGCCCGCCGCGACTACACGCTGATCGACGCGCTGGAGGCGATCGACCCGGTGACCTTCGAGGGCCCGGTTTGGAGGCTGGTCAGGGATGGGCGAGACCCGCTTCAATGCAGCGCCTCCGGCGGGCGGTGGGACGACGGGACATTCGACGTACTCTACACGTCCATGGCGCGGACCGGCGCCCTGGAAGAAATGCGGTTCCACCTGATGCGCGGACAACCGGTGATGCCGAGCAAGGTTCGGTACCGTATGTTCGAAATCGACCTCGCGCTCGACCGCGCGCTGCGCTTCCTCGACTTGGAGGCGCTGGCCGCCGTCGGTTTGAAAACCGAAACATTCGGGCGCCTGTCCTACCAGCAGAAGACAGACGAATATCCAAGGACGCAGGAAATCGGCGAGGTCTCGCATTTCCTGGATTTCGATGGGTTGATCGTCCCCTCAGCGCGGGCGGACGCCAGCAACATCGTGATTTTCTGCGACAAGGTAGAACACCTGCGGGAAAGCACGCTCATCGACCATGGCATCGTAGACTGGCTGGCCTAGCCAAAAACCGCAATTCCCCAATGAAAGCAAAAAGGGCGGCCAAAAGACCGCCCTTTCCACAAGACATGTTAAAAACCGCTTCCGGGATCAGTCCCGGCGGCGCGGCCGGCGCTGCGGACGGCGTTCGCCGCCTTCCTCGCCGCTTTCTTCCTTCGGCGGGCGCGTGTCTTCCAGTTCCTCACCGGTTTCCTGATTGACCACGCGCATGGACAGGCGAACCTTGCCCCGCTCGTCGATGCCGAGGCATTTGACGTAGACCTCGTCGCCTTCGTTGCACACATCGGTGACCTGGGCGGTGCGCCCGTCGGCCAGTTCCGAGATATGCACCAGACCGTCACGGCTGCCCATGAAGTTCACGAATGCGCCGAAATCGACGACTTTCACGACCTTGCCCTTGTAGATCACGCCCGGCTCCGGCTCCGCAACGATGGAGTGGATCCAGTCCAGCGCGGCCTGACCGGCGGATTCGTCGACCGCCGCGACCTTGATCGTGCCGTCGTCCTCGATGTCGATCTTCGCGCCGGTGGTTTCGGTGATCTCGCGGATCACCTTGCCGCCCGTGCCGATCACTTCGCGGATCTTTTCGCGCGGAATGGTGATGGTCGTGATGCGCGGCGCGGTCGACGCGACGGATTCACGGCCCGACGTGATCGCCTTGGCCATTTCCTTCAGGATATGGATGCGGCCGTCTTTCGCCTGCGCCAGAGCGGTCTTCATGATGTCCTCGGTGATCGAGGTGATCTTGATGTCCATCTGCAGCGAGGTGATGCCGTTTTCCGTACCCGCGACCTTGAAGTCCATGTCGCCCAGGTGATCTTCGTCACCCAGGATGTCGGACAGGACCGCAACGCCTTCCGGATCCTTGATCAGGCCCATGGCGATACCGGCGCAGGACGCCTTCAGCGGCACGCCGGCATCCATCAGCGCCATCGAGGTGCCGCAGACGGTGGCCATCGAGGAGGAACCGTTGGATTCGGTGATCTCGGACACGACGCGGACCGTGTAGGGGAAGTCTTCCCGTTCCGGCAGCATCGGGTGGATGGCGCGCCATGCCAGCTTGCCGTGGCCGATTTCGCGGCGGCCCGGCGATCCCATGCGGCCTGCTTCACCGACCGAATAGGGCGGGAAGTTGTAGTGCAGCATGAAGTTTTCGCGGTATTCGCCTTCCAGCGCGTCGATGATCTGTTCGTCCTGGCCGGTGCCCAGCGTGGTGACGACCAGCGCCTGGGTTTCGCCGCGGGTGAACAGCGCGCTGCCATGGGCGCGTTCCAGAACGCCGACCTGGCAATCGATCTGGCGGACATCGGTGGTCGACCGGCCGTCGATACGCTTGCCGGTCTTCAGGATGTTGCCGCGGACGACCTTGGATTCCAGACCCTTGAAGGCCTTGGCCGCCAGTTCGACGGAAAGCTCTTCTTCTTCGATCTTGGCCAAGGCGTCGGCCTTGACCTGGGAAACCGCGGCGACGCGATCGACCTTCGTGGTGATCGCATAGGCTTTCTGCAGGCCTTCTTCGGCGATTTCCGCCAGACGGGCCGCGACCTTGTCGGCTTCCGGATCGGCTTCCGGCAGATCGTAGGGTTCCTTGGCGCAATCTTCGGCGAGCGCGATGATCGCGTCGATCACCGGCTGGAAGCTGCGATGGGCGGTCATGACCGCGTCCAGCATCTGCTCTTCGCTGAGCTCCTGGACTTCGGATTCGACCATCAGCACGCCTTCCTGCGTCCCGGCGACGACCAGGTCGAGCTTGCTGTCGACCATCTGGTCCTGGGTCGGGTTGAGGACGGTTTCGCCCTCGATGAAGCCGATGCGCGCGGCGCCGATCGGGCCCATGAAGGGCGCGCCGGAAATCGTCAACGCGGCGCTGGCGCCGATCATGGCGACGACGTCCGGGTTGTTTTCCATGTCATGCGACAGGACGGTGCAGACGACCTGGGTTTCGTTGCGGAAACCGCTGACGAAAAGCGGACGGATCGGACGGTCGATCAGGCGCGAGGTCAGGGTTTCTTTTTCGCTGGGACGTCCTTCACGCTTGAAGAAGCCGCCCGGAATCTTGCCGGCGGCGAAGGTCTTTTCCTGGTAATTGACGGTCAGCGGGAAAAAGTCGATGCCGACGCGGGGCGCCTTGGCGAAGACGGCCGTGCACAGAACCTTCGTGCCGCCGTAACTGGCCAGCACGGCGCCGTCGGCCTGACGGGCGATGCGCCCGGTTTCCAGGGTAAGCGTGCGCCCGCCCCATTCGATTTCTTTTTTGTGGATGTTGAACATCTGTTCGTTTCTTCCTTCACATACCTACGTTAGCCGCTCCGCCTCATTGCGGTAACGGCAGGAACGTCCTGCCATCTGCTCCACGATCCGCGACCCGGGCTTCGTAATCTCACAGCGCCCGAAAATCGTCATGCCGGCGCGTTTCGCCGGCGGCCACGGATGGGACCGAACGCATTTCTCCGCCAGGGCGCTCACGCCGAGACGGGACAACGTCCGATAAAAGCCATGGGAGAGACTGTTCCTCCTGTTCGGCCCGCAACTACCAACACGGAGGTGTTAAAAATCGTGCGGCACGGGCCATGCGAAAAGGGGCGCCGGTTGAACCGCGCGCCCCTTGCCATCGGCGGATTAACGCCGAATTCCGAGTTCCCCGATCAGGGTCTTGTAACGCTCTTCGTCCTTCTTGCGGACATAGTCCAGAAGGCGGCGGCGCTTGCCGACCATCACCAGCAGACCGCGGCGGGAGTGGAAATCCTTCGCATGGGTCTTCAGGTGTTCGGTCAGGTTGGTGATCCGTTCGGTCAGAATCGCGACCTGAACTTCGGGGGAGCCGGTGTCTTTTTCGGCACCGGCGAATTTCTGGATGACTTCCGCCTTGCGGTCAGCAGTAATCGACATACTCAATAGTCCTTTCGCGGCATCGCGGTTTTCATAAATTGAAGAGCCGAACCGGGTGCAACGCGCCCTTCTCGAACCGGACCATGGCCAGAGCGTTCCCGGCCAAGGTCGCGAGGACGATGTCGCCCGGGCCCATGCCGTTCACTCTTTCGAGGTCCAGTTTGCGAAGAAGGGATACAGCCTGACCATTCCGCAGGCGCATCGCTTCCGCTTCGCTCAAGGCAATCGCCGGGATGCCGTCCAGCGCTGCCTGCAACGGCAGTAAATGCCGCTGACGCGCGGCCTTATGCGCGTTTTCCCCCAAAGCTTCAAGTGAAATCGGGGCTTCAGGCGAAAAGGAAGCCTCTCCGGCGTTTTCATCCGTCTTTTCCACGGTGAATTCGGCAAGCGGAACCGCATTCTCGGCCTTGAAGGGGCCGACGCGCGTCCGCCGCAGCAGGGAGATATGCGCGACGGTGCCGAGTTTCTTCGCCAAATCGCGGCCGATCGCCCGGACATAGGTGCCCTTGCCGCAAGTCATCGTGAACCGCGCGTGGTCGGCGTCGGGCATGTCGATCAGCGCCAGGTCGATCACTTCCACCTGGCGGGACGCCAATTCCGGCGTCTCCCCGGACCGGGCCAGATCGTAGGCGCGCTGCCCGTCCACCTTGATGGCGGAATAGGCCGGCGGGACCTGGTCGATGGTGCCAATGAAATCGGGAAGCGCGGCTTCGATCGCCGCCCGGTCGGGCCGTACGGGGGATGTCGCGACGACCTGCCCGTCGATGTCCAGCGTATCGGTCTCCGTTCCCCAGGCGACGGTGAATTCGTAGGTCTTCAGCCCGTCGACGATATGGGTCATCGTCTTGGTGGCCTCGCCCAGCGCGATCGGCAGGACGCCGCTGGCGAACGGGTCCAGCGTGCCCGCATGGCCGGCCTTCCGGGCGTTGAAGCTGCGGCGCACCTGATTGACCGCCGGCGTCGAGCCGATGCCCGCCGGTTTATCGACTATGACCCAGCCGTTCACCGGGTCGCCTTTGCGTTTGCGCGCCATGATTGGAAGAAATCTTACCTGTCGGCCGCGTCGGCCGCGTCGGGCGCGTCGTTTTCCGGGTCTTCCCGGCCGTCCTCGTCCTCGTCGCCATGAATGTCATGGGCGACCACGGGGTCGCGCAGGGCGGCGTCGATCTTCGCGAACTCGTCGAAGGAGGTATCGGCCTTGAACGAGAATTCCGGCATGTATTTCAGGTGGACGCGCTTGGCGACCTCTCCGCGCATGAAGCGCGAGGCGCGGTTCAAGCCGGCCAGGATCGCCTTCATGTTGCCGCCGCCGAGCGGACTGACGAAAACGGTCGCGTTGCGCAGGTCGGGGCTCGGCCGCACTTCGGTGACCGTCAGGATGACGCCCGACAGGTCGGGGTCGCGAAACCCTTCGCGCTGCAATACCTGCGACAGCGCGTGGCGAAGTTCTTCGCCGACGCGCAACTGCCGCTGGGACGGGCCTTTTCCGCGGTTCATGCTTGGTATCCGTACCGTTTCACCGGCCCGGAAGGCCCGGGTAATTCAGGCTCATTCCGGGCAAATCCGGGCAAATCCGGGCAAACCCGGGAAGATCGCGGTGGGCGACCGCGCGCCGTTACAGCGCGCGGGCGATTTCCTCGACCTCGTAACATTCGATCATGTCGCCGGGTTTGATATCGTCGTAGTTTTCGAACGCCATGCCGCATTCATAGCCGTGCTGCACTTCGCGGACATCGTCCTTGAACCGCTTCAGCTGCTTCAATGCGCCTTCGTGGATGACGACGTCGTCGCGCAGCAGGCGAACCTTGGCGCCGCGCTTGACCATGCCTTCCGTGACCATGCACCCGCCGATCTTGCCGACCTTGGTGATGTTGAAGACTTCGCGGATTTCCGCGTAACCCAGGAAGTTCTCGCGTCTCTCCGGCGCCAGCAGACCGCCCATGATCTGTTTCGCGTCGTCGATCACGTCGTAGATCACCGAGTAGTAGCGGATGTCCACCCCATTGGTCCGCGACAGTTCGCGGGCCTGCGGGTTGGCGCGGACGTTGAAGCCGATGATGATCCCGCTGGTGGAGTTCGCCAGGATGACGTCGGATTCGGTGATCCCGCCGACGGCCCCGTGCAACACGCGGACCTTGACTTCCTCGGTCCCCAGCTTGTCGAGCGAGGACATGATGGCTTCCAGCGATCCCTGCACGTCCGCCTTGATGACGACCGGCAGTTCCTTGATTTCGCCCGCCTTGATCTGGTTGAACATCTGCTCCAGCGTACCGCGCGCGGCCACTGTCGTGGAGGCTTCGCGGTTCTTGCGCTGACGGTATTCGGCGATTTCCCGGCACTTGGCTTCGTCTTCCAGCACGGCGAAATCGTCGCCCGCGGACGGCGTGCCCTGGATGCCCAGAACCTCGACCGGCATGGACGGACCCGCTTCCTTGACGTTCCGGCCCTTGTCGTCGATCAACGCGCGGACACGGCCCCACTCGGCGCCGGCCACGAAGGTGTCGCCCACCTTCAGCGTACCGTGCTGGATCAACACCGTGGCGACGGAGCCGCGGCCCTTTTCCAGCTTGGCTTCGACGACGGCGCCTTCCGCGTTGCGGTTGGGGTTCGCCTTCAACTCGAGCAGTTCGGCCTGCAGCAGGATCATTTCCTCGAGCTTGTCGAGGTTGGTGCCCTTCAAGGCCGAGACTTCGACGGTGATGATATCGCCGCCCAGTTCTTCGGCGACCAATTCGTGGTCCAGAAGCTGGGTCCGGACCTTGGCGGGATCCGCGCCCGGCTTGTCGCACTTGTTGATGGCGACGATGATCGGCGCCTTGGCGGCCTTGGCGTGGTTAATCGCTTCCACCGTCTGCGGGCGGAGGCCGTCATCGGCCGCGACGACCAGGATGACGATATCGGTCACGTTCGCGCCGCGCTGGCGCATGGCGGTGAAGGCTTCGTGGCCGGGCGTGTCCAGGAAGGTGATGTGATTGCCGCCGGACAGCTCGACCTGATAGGCGCCGATATGCTGCGTGATGCCGCCGGCTTCGCCTGAGACGACGTCGGTCTTGCGCAGGGCGTCCAGAAGCGAGGTCTTGCCATGGTCGACATGGCCCATGACCGTGACAACCGGCGCACGCGGCTTCTGAAGCTCTTCCGGATCTTCCTGATGCTGGATCAGCGCGTCTTCGACATCGGATTCGGACACGCGTTTCAGCCTGTGGCCGAATTCGCTGACGACGAGTTCCGCCGTGTCGGCGTCGATCACCTGGTTCACGGTAGCCATGACGCCGAGTTTCATCAGCGTCTTCACGACGTCGCCGCCGCGTTCGGCCATACGGTTCGCCAGGTCGGCGACGGTGATCGCTTCGGGAACGACCACTTCGCGGATGACCTTCTCGGACCGCGCCAGCATTTCCTTGTTCTGCTGCTTTTCCCGCTCGCGGGCGCGGCGCAGGGCGGCCAGGGACCGGCCGCGTTCTTGGCCGTCATCCGCTTCCAGGGCCTGGGTGATGGTCAGCTTGCCCTGGCGGCGGCGCGGTTCGCCGCGCGGACGGGCCGGGGTCTGCTTCTGCTTCTCGCGGTCGTCCGTCTTCGGTGCGGCTTCCTTTTCGCGCGCGCGTTTCGCGGCCAGTTCGGCGCCTTCCGGATCGAGGATCTCGGCCGGTGCTTCCGCGGGGGTCATGATCTTGGGGCCGGCCTTCGCGGCGGGCTTCGAAGCGGCGGGTTGACGCGCGGCTTCCTGCTCCGCGGCGCGGGCGGCTTCTTCCGCCTGGCGGCGCTCTTCTTCCTCGGCCTTGCGGCGTTCCTCGGCTTCGCGGGCTTCGCGCTGCTCGGTCGCGCGGCGTTCCTGTTCGCGCAAGGACTGCTGACGCTCTTCCTCGACCTTCGCCGCCCCTTCAAGGGCCTTCATGCGGCGGTCGCGCTCCGCGGGGGACAGACCGTCCAGCGCGTGCGGGTCCTGGACACGGCCCTTCGCGCCGTCGGGACCGACGCGCTCCATCCTGCCGGATTCGTTCCGTTCGAAGGTCCGCTTGCGCTTCTTCTCGACTTTCACGGTTTTCGTTCTGCCATGGCTGAAGCTCTGGCGAACCTGCCCGCTATCGACGGTCTTCTGCAGTTCCAACCGCCCGGGCTTGCCCAGGGTCAGTTTGCCGCCGTTATCCTTGCTGTCACTCATACTTACTTCCCTTCGCCTCCGGTCGGGTCGGTCTCGACCAGCGTCTCAGCCGCCCGAAAGCCGGACAACCTTTTCACTTCGCGCAGGAAGGCGTCGGACAGGCCTCCCCGCATCAATACACAATGCACCGCCTCGTCACGGCCGAATGCGCGGCCGAGTTCCTCCCGGCCCAAGCAATCGACCCGGGGGCAATCAAGGTTGCCTGCACCGCCCCGTTGGCGGTCCAGTTTCCCGACGCCGTCCAATCCGGCGTCTCTGGCGGATACGTAAATGGCGGCCTTGCCGCTTTTCAACGCGGCGCCCGCTTTTTCAAAGCCGGTAACCGCTTCCCCCGCGCGTCTGGCCAGCGATAGCAGATCAATACATCTGCGCGCCAGCAGGCTCTCTACCCGGTCGGTCAAATCACGGGGAATGTCAACCTGCCGCCGTGCCGCGCGGCTGAAAGATTTCCGCTTGCACGCCTCGTCCAGCGCTTGGCGGTTGGCGGCGACCCAAAGGCCGCGGCCGGGCAGCTTGCCGGCCAGATCGGGAGTGACCCCGTCATCCGGCGCAATGACGAAACGGATCAGTTCGTCTTTCGGACGCACCTCTCCGGTCGCGATGCATTTCCGCATCGGGCCGTCAGTCGAACACTGCGCGTCGGAATCAGCGTCATGACCGGAATCATGACTGCCGGGTCCATTCGGCTCTCGTTCGATCGCTATATGTCGGTCGCCAGTCAGCACGTCGTCCTGTTGTCCACCTCAAAAACCCTATCTTGGCCAGGCCAAGCATCAGGCGCCGGCCGGGGCTTCCACCCCGCCTTCCTCTTCAGTCTCTTCGCCTTCATCGGCATTCGCCGCGTCGAGATCTTCCTGCGTGATCCAGCCGACGGCAACGCGCGCCTGCATGATCATGTCGGTCGCGGTTTCGTTGTCCATCCGGAATTCCCGCAGGATGCCGTCTTCCCGGCTGGTCAGCTCGTCCGCTACCAGACCGGCGAAATCTTCCAGCGTCTTGATGCCTTCGCGGCCCAGCGCGACCAGCATCGCGTTGTTCAGCCCTTCCACCGCGGCCAGGTCGTCGGCGATGCCGAGATCCGTCAGCTCCTGCTTCAGCCGCGCGCTTTCCTCTTCCAGGAAGGTGCGGGCGCGGCGGCGGAGTTCCTCGGCCACGTCTTCGTCGAACCCTTCGATGGAAGCCAGTTCGTCCACCGGGACATAGGCGACTTCGTCGATTTCGGTGAAGCCTTCGGTCACCAGCAGGCGGGCGATCACATCGTCCACGTCCAGGGCGGCCATGAAGCGCTCGCTGCGCTCGTTGAACTCGGCCTGGCGCTTATCGGATTCCTGTTCCTCGGTCATGATGTCGATGTCGAACTCGGTCAGCATCGAGGCGAGGCGCACGTTCTGGCCGCGCCGGCCGATGGCCAGGCTCAACTGATCGTCCGGAACCACGACTTCGATCTTCGCCGCGTCTTCGTCCATGACGACTTTGGCGACTTCCGCCGGGGCGAGCGCGTTCACGATGAAGGTCGCTTCGTCCTCGCTCCACGGAATGATGTCGATCTTCTCACCCTGCAATTCGGCGACGACCGCCTGCACGCGCGAACCGCGCATGCCGACGCAGGCGCCGACCGGATCGATCGAGGAGTCGCGCGACAGAACCGCGATCTTCGCCCGGCTGCCCGGATCGCGCGCGACGCGCTTGATCTCGATGACGCCGTCGTAGATTTCCGGCACTTCCTGGGCGAACAGTTTCGCCATGAAGATCGGATGCGTGCGCGACAGGAAAATCTGCGGCCCGCGCTGTTCGCGGCGGACGTCATAGATATAGGCGCGCACCCGGTCGCCGCGCTTCAGATGTTCGCGCGGAATGCATTCGTCGCGGCGCATGACCGCTTCGGCGCGGCCCAGGTCGATCGTCACGTTGCCGAATTCGACACGCTTGACGATGCCGTTCACGATTTCGCCGATCCGGTCCTTGAATTCCTCGTACTGGCGCTCGCGCTCGGCTTCCCGGACGCGCTGAACGATGACCTGCTTCGCGGTCTGGGCGGCGATGCGTCCGAAATCGATCGGCGGCAGCGGGTCGACCAGGAATTCGCCAACCTGGGCGTCCGGCTTCTTCTTGCGCGCCTGTTCCAGCGTCAACTGGGTGACCTCGTTTTCCACTTCGTCGACGACTTCCAGATACCGGGCCAGGACGATTTCGCCCGACTTGCGGTCGATGGCGGCGCGGATGTCATGCTCGTGTCCGTATTTGGACCGGCCGGCTTTTTGGATCGCCTGCTCCATCGCCTCGAGGACCAGTTCGCGCTCGATACCCTTCTCGCGCGCAACCGCATCGGCGACGTTCAACATATCCGTCCTGGTAATGGCGACTGCTTCCATAACGACCTCTGGACTCTCTATTTCGTCTACTCTGTAGCTTCTATTCGAAGAAGGCTCTCTACCAAGCTGGCGCCGGACCCTAGCCCGAAGCCTTCCCCACTTCCATCATGCCGCCTTCGACGGCGTTTCCATTCGCGCCTGCGCCTTCGAACGAGTCCTCTTCGGACCCGGACCGCGCGGCAGCGATCAATTCATCGGTCAGGATGAGTTTGGCGTTCCGGATACCTGCGAAAGGCAGATCGACGGCTTCGCCTTCATGCTCGAGCCGGACGGTATCCCCGTCCACGCCGAGCAACCGGCCGCTGAACCGCTTCCTGCCGCCCACCATGTGGTGCATCTCCACCTTCGCGTCGAAACCGGCGAAGCGTTCGAAATGGGGCAGTTTGGTCAACGGCCTGTCGATTCCGGGGGAACTGACCTCCAATACATAGGCATCGGTGATCGGATCTTCCACATCCAGGATGGCGGAAACCGCATGGCTGATATCGGCGCAATCGTCGACGCCCATCGCGGCGCCGTCCGACCGGTCCGCCATGATCTGCAGCGTCTTGCGCTGAGAGCCGGTAACGCGGACGCGGACGAGCTCATAGCCCATATCCGCCAGCGCCGGTTCGATCAGCGTTTCGATTTTCTGCACGACGTCCATTCAGGTTCCCAAAGGCTATTCCGGGCGGAAGCGGGGTCTTTCGCGGTAAACGGACCGCCGGCCTCCAAACATTAAAAAAGGCGGGCCGGGGGGCCCACCTCCCAACAATCGGTATCGCTGTATCGGAAGACCATCCGACATACGATCCGATATATGATCGGTATGGCCGGTGTGATACGCGAAGCGAAAAGAAAAAACAAGCCGTGGCGCGGTCTTTACTGGAACAGGCTTGGGCGGGACATGAAGGCTGTTGCGCGCGATCAGTCCCGATCGGGGCGGCGCAGGAAGCGCAGGTAGTGGGGCCGTCCCGCAAGCGACTTGCGTTCATAGCGCGTCGGCTGCCAGTCGTCGGGCCGGTTCAGCCAATCCGAAGACCGTTCGGCCAGCCAGTCGAAGTCCCGGGACCGGGTCATATGGGCCAGAATCCAGTCCAGATAGCCCGGATGGTCGGTGGCGATGCGCAATTCGCCGCCCGGCCGCAGGATCCGCGCGAGTTCGGGAAGGTTCTCCGGCCCGATGAACCGCCGCGCCCAATGGCGCCGTTTCGGCCAAGGGTCCGGGAACAGAACGAAAACCCGGTCGAGCGAGGCTGGCCGCAGGGCCGCCATCAGCAGCCGGGCGTCGTCGGCGAGGATGCGGACATTGGTCAAACCGCCCTCATCGACCGCGGAAAGCAGTTTCGCCACGCCGTTGATGAAGGGCTCGCAGCCCAGAAAGCCGATTTCCGGATGGCGTTCCGCCAGGGCGGCAAGGTGTTCGCCGCCGCCGAACCCGACTTCCAGCCAGACCTTCTCCACCGGCGCGTCGAACAGCGTCACCGGGTCCAGGTCCGGCCGATCGGTCGGAATGGTCAGCGTCGGCAGCAGGGTCTCGACCAATGACAGGCGCCCGGCCCTCAACGGCCGTCCTTTGCGGCGCCCGTAGAATTTCGGGGCGCCGTCGGGATCGATTTTCGATGCGGTCATGGCTTTGGCGAGATCCGCCGCGCGCCCGTGCGAAGAGCGCGGCGGAAGACGGTCAGGTCAGGGCGGCTTTCAGATCTTCGACCAGATCCGTGCGTTCCCAGCTGAAATGGCCTTCCGGCGTCGGCTGGCGGCCGAAATGGCCGTAGGCCGAGCTCGGCGCATAGATCCCGCGCGCAAGGTCCAGCTTCTCGCGGATGCCGCGGGGGCTGAGGTCCATCACCTCGTTGATGGCGCCGACCAGGCGGCTTTCCTCGACCGCGCCGGTGCCGCCCAGATTGACGTAGAGCGACAGCGGCTTGGAAACGCCGATCGCATAGGCGACCTGGATGACGCAGCGTTCCGCCAGACCCGCGGCCACGACGTTCTTGGCGACATAGCGCGCGGCATAGGCGGCCGAGCGGTCGACCTTCGTCGGATCCTTGCCGGAGAACGCGCCGCCGCCATGCGGGGCCGCGCCGCCATAGGTGTCGACGATGATCTTGCGGCCGGTCAGGCCGGCGTCGCCGTCGGGACCGCCGATCACGAACCGGCCCGTCGGGTTGACGTAGAATTCGTCTTCCGGCGGCATCCAGCCGGCGGGCAGGACCTTTTCGACATGGGCGCGGACGATCTCGCGGATCTCGTGCTGCTCCATGCGTTCTTCATGCTGGGTCGACACCACGACCGAGGTCGCTCGGACCGGCTGGCCGTCTTCGTACATCAGGGTCACCTGACTTTTCGAATCCGGGCCCAGGCCGCAATTGGGATCGGAATGGCGGGTCGCCGCCAGGTCGTGCAGGATCTTGTGGCTGAAATGGATCGGGGCGGGCATCAGGACGTCGGTTTCGCGGCAGGCGAAGCCGAACATCAATCCCTGGTCGCCGGCGCCTTCGTCCTTGTTCCCGGACGCGTCGACGCCTTGGGCGATATCCGCGGACTGGGCATGCAGGTAGATCTGAACCTCCGCCGTCGCGTGATGAAACCCTTCCTGCTCGTAGCCGATATCCTTCACCGCCGCGCGGACCAGCTTTTCGATCTGGTCCTGGTCGACGCGGTCGCCGTCCATCAGATGCGAGGGGCCGCGGACTTCGCCGGCCAGAATGACGCGGTTCGTGGTGGTCAGCGTTTCGCAGGCGACGCGCGCACCCGGATCGGCGTTCAGGAAAAGATCGACCACCTCGTCGGAAATTCGATCGCAGACCTTGTCTGGATGTCCTTCGGAAACCGATTCGCTGGTGAAGAGAAAATTGGTGGCCATGGCAACGCTTTTCCTATTTTCGGACAGTTCTATATGGGGCGTGACGACACGTCCGGCGGTCGAGAGACACACCGGAGCCCGGCGATATTGCAGGATGAACTTGCCGCGTCAAGGTCGCGGTTGCCACGGCAGGCGTTCGAAGGGTCATTTCGATACCGTTCCGGTTATGGCTCTTGCGCCCCGCGGGCGTCTCGATGCAGCCACAACGCCATGCCGGCCAGCCAGATCAGCAGCACCAGGAAAACAGCGTCGCCGACCCGGGCGTAGAGCGTCGGCGGCAGGGCGCCGGGCAGGCGGATGTCCAGCACGCCCGGTTCCTGAAGGGGGATGCGGCCGATTTCCCGCCCATAGGCGTCGAAGGCGGCGGTTATCCCGGTATTGGTGACCCGGACCAGCGGCAGGCCTTCCTCCACCGCGCGCAGCCGCGCCATGGTCAAATGCTGGTGCGGGCCCGCCGTCTTGCCGTACCAGGCGTCGTTGGTCAGGTTCAGCAGCCAGGCCGGCCGCGGGTCGGTGCCGGAAACCACGGCGCCGGGAAAAATCGCCTCATAACAGACCAGCGGGCTGAACGGCGGCAGGCCCGGCAGGCCGATCGTCCGCGGACCCGGACCGGGGGAATAGTCGACCGATCCGGCGGTGATCTTGTCGATACCGATCACCGAGCGGAAGGGAACATATTCCCCGAAGGGAACCAGATGGGCCTTGTCGTAGGTCGCCGCGACGGCGCCCCGTTCATCCAGGACGACGACGGAATTGTGCAGCGAGAAGGGCTCGTCCACCCGGCGCGGCGCGCCGGTTATCAGGTGGCCGCCCGCCGGAATGATCCGGGCGGCCGCGTCGCGGGCGGGGCCGTCATCCTCCAGAAAGAAGGCGGCCGCGGTCTCCGGCCAAATCAAATGGGTGACCCAATCCGGCCGGTCCGCCGCGCTCAATTCCAGATGGCGCATGAAATTCGGCCCGCGCAGATCGCGCTGCCATTTCTGCCGCTGCGGGATATTCGCCTGAACCAGGCGCAGGCCGATGCCGGGCACGTCGGCGATGCCGATGCCGGGGGCGTTCGTCAGCCGAAAGGCGCCGCTGGCCGCGACGGCGGCGGGCAGGGCCAGGGCAAGCGCGATGGCCGCCTGACGCCGCCGCACGGACGGCTTGCGCATACCGGTCCCGGCCGCCAATGCGGGCAGGACCGCGCTCGCCAGCGCCAGCGCCGACAGGCCGTAGATGCCGATCCAGGCGGCGGCCTGGGTCATCGCATCCGTGCCCGTCCAGGCATGACCCAGCAGGTTCCAGGGAAATCCCGTCAGGACATGGCCGCGCAACCATTCGAACAACACCCAGGCAGCGGCGAAGGCCAGCGCCCGCGCGGGGCCGGGCGCGGCCAGGCGGGACAGCAGCCCGGCAAGCCCGGTGAAAATCGCCAGGCCGGCGGGAAGGCCCAGGGCGGCGAAGGGCACCATCCACCAAAGCCGGTCCGAGAAGACCAGCAGCGCGTTGCTGATCCAGTACAGGCTGGCGGCATAGAGCCCGAACCCGAAACACCAGCCGATCAGAAAGGCCTGACGCTTGCGCTTGGCCCCGTCCAGCATCCAGACGAGGATGGGCAGGGTGGCCCAGAGCAGGGGAAAGGCGAAGACCGGCGGCAGGGCGAGGCTGGAAAGAATGCCGAGCAGCACCGCCGCCCCGTAGCGGCGCCAGCCGCGGAGCGCCCCCGCCCCCCGGCACAGGCCGTCCAGCCGCTGCCAGACGGCGCCGGGCCCTTCGGCGGAAAACTCGGCCGACAAGGCGGTTTCCACGCCGTCTACCGACACGGGATCAGCCCCGCGCCTGTTTCAGCTCGGGCAAATTCCGCAGCTTCAGCCGTTTGATGCGGCGGGGATCGGCGTCCAGAACCTCGAATTCGACGCCGCTGGCATCGTGGTGGATCAATTCGCCCCGGGTCGGGACGCGCCCGGCCAGGGTGAAGACCAATCCGCCCAGCGTGTCGATATCCTCGTCGCGCTCCTCTTCGTCCAGGATCGGCCCGAAAGCCTCTTCCAGGGTCTCGATCGGGGTGCGCGCATCCGCCAGCACGGTGCCGTCGTCGGCGGTTTCCATCTGCGGGCCCGCGACGATATCGTGTTCGTCCTCGATCTCGCCGACGATTTCCTCGACAAGGTCCTCGATCGTGACCAGCCCGTCGATGCCGCCGAACTCGTCGACGACCAGCGCCATGTGCCGGCGCTGCAGGCGCATCTGCAGCAACAGGTCCAGGACGCGCATCGACGGCGCGACGATCAGGGTCTGGCGCATGATGTCGCGCAGCGAAAAGCTCTCCCGGTCCCGCCCCTCGGGCGTCTTGGCGAGCATGCCCAGGATGTCCTTGATGTGGACCATGCCCAGGATGTCGTCCATCGCCTCGCGGTAGACCGGGTAGCGGGAATGCGGATGGGTCACGACCTGCTGGACCAGAGCCTCCAGCGGCGTGTTCACTTCGAAACCGATGATATCCGCGCGCGGCACCATGACGTCATAGGCCGTCATCTCGCCGAATTTCAGGATATTGGCGATCAGGGCGCGTTCGTCCGAGGCGATAGGGGTTTCCCGGTCGTCGCTCTCTTCGATCAATTCCTCGAAGGCGTCACGCAGATGGGATTCGCCGCCGCGTCCGAGCAGGCCGCGCAGCAGGCCGAACAGGCCGCTCCGTTTGCCCGAGTCGCCGCTTTCCGTTGTTTGAACGTCGTCGGCCATTATGGGCGCTCCCTCATCGGGCGATCCGGGGCGCCGTTTTCCGTTATCATGTCTTCCATCGCATCGGTCCCCGCATAGGGATCGGCCACGCCGAGCCCCGCCAGGATCCGTGTCTCCGTTTCTTCCATTTCCTCGGCTTCCGCCTTTTCAATGTGGTCGTAGCCGAGCAGGTGCAAAACCCCATGCACCACCAGATGACGTAGATGGTCATCCAGGGGCTTGCCGTCCAGGGCGGCTTCGCGTTCAAGCGTCTCGCGGGCGAGCGCGATGTCGCCCAGGAAATCGGGTTCGCCCGGGATTGCCGGCATATCCGACGGAAAGGACAGCACGTTGGTCGGGCTGTCCTTGCCGCGCCAGTCGCGATTCAGGGTCCGGACCGCCGCGTCGTCGGTCATCAGGATGCTCAGGGTATAGGCCGGTTGCGACGCGGATGGGGGTTCCTCATCCTCATCCGCGAGATCCGCGCCGGCGATGGCCGCTTCCGCGGCGGCCTGCGCGACCGCCTCGTCATCGGCGGACCAGCCGCCGGTGCGGGTGAAATCGATTTCAAGCTTAAGGGTCACGCGTTTTTTCCGTGCTCAACCGCATCAGGCTTCATGTTTCGGATGCGGGCATGGCCTTGTCCCGCGCGTCATACGCCTTGACGATGCGGGAGACCAGGGGGTGCCGGACGACGTCCTGATCGCTGAACCGGACGGCCGCGATGCCCTTGACGCCTTCCAGCGTGTCGAGCGCGTCGGCCAGGCCCGATCTTTGGCCGCGCGGCAGGTCGATCTGGCTCAAATCGCCGGTGATCACCATGCGGCTGTTCTCGCCCAATCGGGTCAGGAACATTTTCATCTGGACCGGCGTCGTATTCTGCGCCTCGTCCAGCAGGATGAAGGCGTTCTTCAGCGTCCGCCCGCGCATGAAGGCGAGCGGGGCGACCTCGATCTCGCCGCTTTCCAGCTTGCGGGTGACCTGGTCGGAGGGAAGGTTTTCGTAAAGCGCGTCGTAGATCGGCCGCATATAGGGGTCGACCTTCTCCTTCATGTCGCCGGGCAGGAAGCCCAGCCGCTCGCCCGCCTCGACGGCCGGCCGCGACAGGATGATGCGGTCGATCTGACCGCTGACCAGCATCGAGACGGCGGCGCAGACCGCCAGATAGGTCTTGCCGGTACCGGCCGGGCCGATGCCGAAGACCAGTTCGTCCTGCAGCATGGCTTCCATGTAGCTCGCCTGCAGCGGCGACCGCGCCTTGATCTGCCGCCGCTTGGTGCGCAGCACCGGTTCGCTTTCCCCGAACAGGTCGGTGGGGGTTCCGGCCATCCGCACCGCGGCGTCCACGTCGCCCGGCTCCAGCTCATCGCCGTCCTTCAGGCGCTGATACAGGCGCATCAAGGCGATCCGGGCCAAGTCGATGGCGTCTTCCGGCCCTTCTATGGTGACCTGATTTCCGCGGTTGATGAGCTGCACGCCCAGGGATTGTTCTATCCGAACCAGGTGTTTGTCGTGCTCCCCGAACAACAAGGGAAGAAGGCGATTGTCGTCGAACTGAATCAAAGTGGGCACCATGGCTTGGCGGGAACCTTTGGGAAGCGACGAAATCTGGTTCAAGCGGATATCCTTTCCTGGCCTCGGTCGGCGCTGTCGGGGGTTGGACTACCTGAATTTGAACTATCGACGGTGTTTGAACTGTTTGTGCTGTCTGAACCGGCCTGCCCGTCGCGGACCGGGACGGCGAAAAGGCTGTGACCGGTCAATCCGGTGATCGTGCAGTCGATGACGGTCCCGATCATGGCCGCGTGACGGCTGTCGGGAATGTCCAGATGCACGGGTTGCAGATAGGGAGAACGGCCGACGAGCTGGTCCGCATGGCGGCCGGGTTTTTCGAGCAGGACCGGCAGGGTCCTGTTTACCATGGACGCATTGAAACCCTCTTGCTGACTATCCAGCAACTGCTGCAGGGTGCTCAATCGTTCGGACTTCACTGCGTCGTCTACTTGCTCTCTCATGGATGCAGCGGGTGTTCCCGGACGTTCAGAATACTTGAAGAAGAACGCCCCTGCATAGCCGATATCGGTTACAAGTTTAAGAGTATCCGCGAAATCCTGATCCGATTCGCCGGGATATCCGACAATAAAATCGGATGTCAGCGCTAAATCGGGCCGCGCGCTGCGCAGGCGGTCGACGATATGGCGGTATTCCGCCGCGGTGTGCTTGCGGTTCATCGCCTCCAGGATGCGGTCGGACCCGCTTTGAACCGGCAGATGCAGATAGGGCATCAGCTTTTCGATCTCGCCATGGGCGGCGATCAGGTCGTCGTCGACATCGCGCGGATGGCTTGTCGTGTAGCGGATCCGCGCCAGCCCGTCGATTTCGGCAAGCGCGCGGCACAGCCGGCCCAGCCCCCATTCGCGGCCGTCCGGACCGTCGCCGTGATAGGCGTTGACGTTCTGCCCCAGCAGCGTGATTTCGCGGACCCCGTCGGCGACAAGGCGCTTCGCCTCCTGCAGGACCGTCGCCGCCGGGCGCGAATATTCGGCGCCGCGCGTATAGGGGACGACACAGAAGGTGCAGAACTTGTCGCAGCCTTCCTGAATGGTCAGAAAGGCGGTGACCTCGCCCTTGCGAACGCGTTCCTCGGGCAGATGGTCGAATTTGTCCTCGGGCGGGAAATCCGTGTCCAGGACCTTTTCGCCGACAGCCCGTTTCGCTTTCGAAATCATTTCCGGCAGGCGGTGATAGGTCTGCGGCCCGAACACCATGTCGACCTGCGGGGCGCGGGCCATGATCTCGTCGCCCTCGGCCTGGGCGACGCAGCCGGCCACGGCGATGATCATCCGGCCGCCGTCTTCGGCCTTGCGCTGCTGATGGGGCTTCAACCGTCCCAGGTCGGAATAGACCTTCTCGGCGGCTTTTTCACGGATATGGCAGGTGTTCAGGATGACGAGGTCGGCATCGTCCGGATTGTCGGACAGGCCGTATCCAAGCGGCGCCAGCACATCGGCCATGCGCTCGGAATCGTAGACGTTCATCTGGCAGCCATAGGTTTTGATATACAGCTTTTTCGTCACGCTTTTCGTCACACTACCCGTCCCGGCCCGCGGTTTCATATTCCGGCAAAGAGTACCTTCATCGGAGGTGCGCAGGGAATAGCACCAAGAAAACCGCGCTTTCAAGCGGACTCCGCCAAACGGGTCCCTCAAGCGGATTGCGACGTGATCGGCAGGTCGAAGCCGTCGAAGCGCAGCCGGCGGGGCTGGGCGGTGCGGTCGATGCGGCCGCCGAGTGCGTTGGACAGCCCGTCGGACACGACTTTTTCGCAGTGCTGCGCCAATCCCTTGCGGGAGCCGAAATCCTCAAGGCGCACGGGATCGTGGAAGATGACGTCGACGCCGATGGTGCCCATGCCCAGGGCGCGCCAGAGATGCGGCGCCAGTTCCATGTCGCCGTACCAGGCATAGAAGGGCCGCAGCATCCGGCCCATCGGCATGCCGTCGAACCTCGTATAGGCGATGGAAATCGGCTGGACCTCCACATGGCCATGGTCCAGCTCGATATTGGCGGCGTCGAACAAGGCGCTCTTGAAACGCAGGGCGCGGTTGCCGTCGGAACTCGTGCCTTCGGGGAAGAGGATCAGGCTGTCGCCCTGCATCAGCCGCGCGCGCAGCGCCTCGCGCTGGTCGGCGGCGCGGACCGCCTTGCGTTCGACGAAGACCGTGCGCTGCAGGCGGGCCAGATAACCGAAGATCGGCCAGCCGTTCACTTCCTGCTTGGCGACGAAACACGCGTCTAGAAGCGAGCCCAGGATGGAAATGTCGAGGTAGGAGACGTGATTGGAGACGAACAGGATCGGGCGGTCGGTGACCGGGTTGCCGTGCACGGTCGGCGTGACGCCGGCGATGCGGCAGGAATCGGTGTGCCAGCGGCGGATGATGGGCTTGGGGAACCCGATCTGCCTGATGGCGCGGTAGGGACTGCAGGCCAACAGCACGACCATCCAGACCAGCAGGGCGACTATCCGGCTGACGGCCAGATACGGGCTGGCCTTCGCCGGCCAGGCGTGAACCGTGTCCAGCGCCGGGTCCCGATCGACGGCAACGGCGTTCCGGCGGTGCTGGCCGCCTGTCCGTTTCGTCAGTGTTTGGCTTGCGGGTGTCATCGGTTTCGGTCGCTGCTTGGCCCTACTGGATCGCCCTATCACATCGGGGGCATGGATCGGTGTTGAAAATCGGCCCCCGTTACTCTCCGGCGTGCCGTGCGTAATGTTTGATATAGCGGCCGGTCACCAGATCCGTCTTCACGACGACGCAGACATCGGTCGTGTTGAACTGCGGGTCGATCACCGCGCCGTCGCCGACGAAGCCGCCCAGCCGCAAATACCCTTTCACCAGCGGCGGGACCGCAAGCAGGCCCGCTTTCCGGTCCACAGCCTCCAACGGCATGCAATTCATGTCCACATAGCGCTCGGGCAATGCCGTCGGGCACAGGTCGGGCGGCGCCTTGTGATAGTGGTGAAGATAAGACAGGGGCAATGCCAGGGTGCCGATATCCGTACCGGGCAGGCTGGCGCAGCCGAACATGATCTCGATGTCGTAATGGAAGACATAGGTCGCGATGCCGCGCCACAACAGGTCCATCACCCGGCGGGTCCGGTAGCGCTGGTCGACGCAGGACCGGCCCAGTTCCAGGATTTCGCCGGGCAGGGAGGTGATCGACGAAATGTCGTATTCGTCGATCGAGTAGAAGCGGCCATGGCGGGCGGCCTGCTCCCGGCGCACCAGGCGGTAGGTGCCGACGACGCTTTCGGGGCCGGAGCCGAGATCGTGATCAACCACCTGAAGATGATCGGCGACGGCGTCGAATTCGTCGAAATCGCGCAGCGCGGCGGCCATTTCCGGGGTCGGTTTGGCGCTCATTTCCTGATAGAAAACGCGATACCGCAGCGCTTGGGATGCGAGGATATCCTCTTCGGTCGACCCGATTCTGATTTCCAGGGATCCAGAGGTAAGCGCCGCGAGGCTGGAGGCGAGATCGACCTCCTCGCCTTCGGTATGCGCGGGTAACGCAGCGGACTTCATATCTTCGCTTTTCACAGGCTCATTCAATCATCGTTGTATTGTACGGCGGCATTGTTACGGCAAGGCGACAAGGATGCGACCGTTTGATGTCGCCGGCCACAATACCGTGATCCGAGGCGCGACGGGCGGAAAACGCCGCACTCATCATACGGCCCGCCTACCCGGTTCGCGCCCGTCACCTCCGCGGCACCCGCCCGTACAAGTTCTCCCGTACAAGAATGCCTAAGAAGTGGGCAGGCCCCGGGCCTCCCGCAAGGGCCTACTTCTTGCTCGGCTTGTCCGATCGCACACCGTAGAGCTCGAGCCTGTGATCGACGAGCCTGTATCCCAGCTGTTTCGCGACGGCGTGCTGCAGTTTCTCGATTTCCTCGTTCTGGAATTCGATCACGTCGCCTGAATCGATGTCGATCAGGTGGTCGTGATGATCGTCCGCCACTTCCTCGTACCGGGAGCGGCCGTCGCCGAAATCATGCCGCGTCAGAATGCCGGATTCTTCGAACAGGCGCACCGTGCGGTACACGGTCGCGATGCTGATCCGGTCGTCCAACGCGCTGGCGCGCTGGTGCAGCAATTCGACATCGGGATGGTCGTCGGACTCCGCTATGACTTGAGCGATGACCCGCCGCTGGCCGGTCATTTTCAGACCCTTCTCGACGCAGAGTTGCTCGATGCGGTTCAACTCGTCCGAATTGCTCATATACCACCCCGGCGCCGGTTCTGTCCGGCTGCCCCTTGTTCACGCTGTCTTATTTTCAATTCGCTTATTTTCAGGCGCTACGCCCTTTTCGTCCAGCCCCTAAAACCCTTCCAAAGGCATTGCGGGGGCGAAAAAGACGGCCGCACGCGACCGCCCGCGGCAAAGCGGAGGACAACGGCAGCGCCAAGCCCGGTTTGGGCCCGGGATCCGGTTGTGACTGAGACCGTGATTCAGGCCATGAATTAGGCCCGGGGGCGCGTGCCCAACCCGATCTTCTTGGCCAGGCGGCTGCGCTGCTTGGCGTAGTTCGGGGCGACCATCGGATAATCCGGCGGCAGGTTCCAGCGTTCCCGATATTCCTCGGGCGTCATATCATAGGCGGTCTTCAGATGACGCTTCAGCATTTTCAGCTTTTTGCCGTCTTCCAGACAGATGATGTAGTCCGGCGTAATCGATTTCTTCACCGGAATCGCCGGAGCGGGGCGGCCGTCGCCGCCGATCTCTTCGCCGCCGACCTGATTCAACGAAGTGTAGACCTGCTCGATCAAGCCCGGCAGGTCGCTGACGCTGACCGTATTGTTCGAGACATGCGCCGCGACGATCCGCGACGTCAATTCCAGCATATCCACCGTACCGGCGCTCTGTTCCCCATAGTCCGACATAGTCGATCAATCCTCATTAACGCCGCCAAGACCGGTGGCGACTAAAGTTGTGTCCCCATTTGCCTTGTCCTGGGTTGTTGTTTTCTATCGACCAACCGCGTTTGCCGGTATTCCTCCGCCCATGGCTTTTCTTAAGTAACCAGCCGTTTGGGGGCGGATTTGGAGGTATTATCCCAACAATAAATCGGTCATCCCAAGTACATTGCCCGGTGACTGTAACAACAATTCTAGAGAGTCTTCAAGAAAAGCTGCGCGATTCATGCGAGTCTCCGGGGCCTGTCCGGTATCCCCGTACCGGACTAGGGCAAATCTCGCCGGAGAATCAAGGCGTCAACATAGACGCCCCCGCGCCTTTTGTAGTAATTCCGCCGCAATCCGACTCTTTCGAACCCGGCCGCTTCGTACAATGCGATGCCCCCGGCATTGTCGGCGGCGACTTCCAGGAAGATTTTCGCGGCGCCTTTCAGCGAAGCGCGTTGCAACAAAGAGTTGATCAGCGTCTTGCCCACCCCCTTGCGGCGATACCCGGCGGAAACGCCGATGGACAGAATCTCCGCCTCGTCGGCGGCGGTTTGCGCGATCAGGAATCCGATGGGCCGGTCGGTTTCCGCGACCAGCGCCCAGGCCGAAGGCGGTTTCAGCAAATCGCCGACCGCGGCGGCGCCATAGGGTTCGTCGAAAGCTTCCTCGAAAAGGCGGCCCATGGCCGGGATGTCGGCAGACGCGGCGGTCCTGACCGCGATCCGGTTATTCGCCATGGTCCGGCGTTCCGGTTCCCCGTCCGGGCGCGGGCCGCGCCCGGGGCGATGCCGCCGCGGTGAGCGGTGAGGACGGGGGTTTCAGGTTGACGTCCGGCGGCCGCAGATAAAGCGGCCGCGGACCGGGATCGTCCGGGCCGGGCAAACCGCTGGCGGCGATCCGGGCGAGTGCGATCGTGCCGGCGACGAGAGCGCTGTTCGTTTCCGGCGTTTGCACGATGTGAAGGCCGGGAAGAACGGCTTGGGCGGTGGCGACCAACCGCGCCCCGCCGTCGCCCGTCACGGGCCAGTCCCCGCCATCATGCCGGGCGGCGGTGAGATATGCCGCGATTTCCTCCACGGGCAGGGCGGCGGGACTTGTCAGGGCGGCGCCGTCCGGCCCGAAAGCCTGCAGGTAGAAATCCGCCCGTTTGGTTTCCAAGGCGACGAGGACGGGGGAGAGCCCCTTGAAGGGCGCGGCGGCAACTTCCAGACAGCTGACGCCGAGGATGGGAATACCGGCGGCCAGGGCGAAGCCCCGCGCGGCGGCCAGCCCGATGCGAATACCCGTGAACGCCCCGGGACCGACGGTCACGACGACGGCGTCCAGCGCCGTGGCGTCGGTCGCGGCGGCGGCGAGGCATTCGGCGATCATCGGGGCGATCCGTTCGGCATGGCCGCGGATCATCGGTTCCGAGAGCGCCGCCAGATCGCCTGCATCATCAACCACGGCGGCCGCGCATGCATTGGCGGCGCAATCCAAGACAAGCAGACGCATGAAACGGTTCTTCTCTCCTGATGTCGGCCGGGCCGCAACGGGGCGGACAGTGACCGAAAGGCCCTTCGCAAACAAGTTCCCAGACAGGCGGCGGGGCGGAATTTTCCGCAAATGCGACACGAAATCCGAGCCGAAACGCGGGATTTGCTTGACTAAAAACCGCTAAGTGCCGTTCCCTCCTTCGTATGAAAAGCCCTTATTTTTATTATGCCGGATCCCGCCGCCGTATCGCCCGGCAAGGAAGCGGCCGCCGCATGGCCGCATGTCTGCTTGCCATGCTTGCCGGACTGCTCGCCGCCGCGCCTTTTGCCGCGACATCGCCGGCCCGGGCCGCCAATTCCGGCGTGGTGCTGATGTATCACCGTTTCGGCGAGGACGCCTATCCGGCCACCAGCGTCACGGTTGAACAGCTGGAAGCCCATATCCGGGAACTGCAATCGGGCCTCTACGCGGTGATGCCGCTGGCGGAGATGATCGACGCCTTGCGCGCCGGCACGCAGCTTCCCGACCGCGCCGTCGCCATCACCATCGACGACGCCTACCGATCGATCTACGACGTGGCCTGGCCGCGGTTGCGGGAGGCCGGATTGCCGTTCACGGTCTTCGTCTCGACCGACGGGGTCGATGACGGGGCGCCGGACATCATGACCTGGGACCAGCTGCGGGAAATCCATCAGGGCGGCGCGGCGATCGAGGCGCATACGACCAGCCACCTGCATATGGCCGACGCGGATGCCGAGCAGAACCGGACCGAAGTACAGGAATCGACCTTGCGGATCGCCAGCGAAATCGGCGAAAAACCGCGCTTCTTCGCCTATCCCTATGGCGAGGCCAGCGACGCGGTGAAGGAAATCGTGGCGGCCGCCGGTTATCCGGTGGCCTTCGGGCAGCAATCCGGCCCGCTCTACCCCCAGGCGGATATGCTCTATCTGCCGCGTTTCCCGATCAACATGTCCTTCGGCGGGCCGGACCGGTTCCGGCAGGTGGTCAACACCCTGCCCTTGGCGCTGACGGATGTTCTGCCGTCCAACCCGACCGTGACGAAGAATCCGCCGAATTTCGGCTTTACCCTGCCGGCGCGGAAAAGCGACGCGGACGGGATCGCCTGTTACCACTCCGCCTTCGGCCGGCTCAACAACCTGGAAAGGCTGGGGGAGAGCCGGATTGAAATCCGCTTCGACAAGCCGTTTCCCGAGGGGCGCAGCCGGATCAATTGCACCGCGCCGGGACCGAACGGCCGCTGGCGCTGGTACGGCATGCAGTATTACGTGCCGGCAAACTGACCCAGCGGCAGCCGCGCCGCCCGCCGCCAGATCGGAAACCGGCTTCGAACTTGGTCAAGAAAATGGGGGCGCATGGCCCCCATTTCCGTAACCGATCCGTCGGACAAGCGCGGTCAGGCGCGCGGGCGCAACCGCGGCCGGGCTTCCGCCAGGCGGGCCCGGTCGAAATGGGTCAGCTTGTTGACCCGGATGATGCTCTGCACCAGGCCGACATATTCGTGGCCTTTTTCCGAATAGGAATCGAGCGTGCCGGCCAGAACCATGCTGTCCAGCGGCTTCTTCTGCGTCCGCAGGTCCTCCCGCGCCAGACGCAGGCCCAAATAGGCACGGTGGGTGTTCAGATTGCGCAGATAGGACGCGACACTGTCGATCGGCGCGTGGAAGGCCCGGATCTTGTGGGTTTTCCCTTCCTCGCGGTCCTTGGGGACGATCCCGTCGAACTGTTCCGTCGTCCATTGACCGAACAGCGCATTGCCCTTCCGGGCGAAGCGCGACGTGCCCCAACCGCTTTCGATCGCCGCCTGGGCCAGCGCCAGCGACGGCGGCACCACGTCCATGCGGCGCAGCAATGTGCGGAAATCGCCGAACTCGGTCTTGTATTCCTTGAAGCGGTCGGTGAGCCAGGCCTGTTCGCGATCAGACAGGCTGGCGCCGCTATCCACGCGATCCTTCATCGAAAGCGCCCGGGCCCGATCGGTCCGAATCGATTCGTTGATCACCAGGACCATCGGAAGAACCATGCGCACGAAGGTCGCCTTCTTGCGGTCGACCTGTTGGATTTC
>Ga0209475_10001383_pt1 | contig 31319 bp, 28 predicted proteins | sample tdDd471_FD_187128 | JGI IMG/M metagenome (GOLD analysis project Ga0209475, IMG submission 187128) | Marine sediment microbial communities from the Atlantic coast under amendment with organic carbon and nitrate - tdDd47.1 (SPAdes)... | ecosystem: Environmental > Aquatic > Marine > Coastal >... | reverse complement strand
CATCCGTCGCCCGACGTCGACCGCGCGACCTGGCGGCGCCGGGGGCTGGCCCATCCCTATACCCGCACCCGCCGCCATGCCTGGGACGGGCCGGCGCCGCCGACGGGCCGGGCCGATCACCCGGTGGTGCTAGTGTCCCATGACGATGCCCGCGCCTATGCCGCCTGGCTGTCGGGCGCGACCGGGCGCGTCTGGCGTCTGCCCAGCGAGGCGGAATGGGAGAAGGCGGTGCGGGGGACCGACGGCCGACGCTTTCCCTGGGGCGACGTTTTCGACCCGGCGCGGCTGAACAGCGCCGATGCCGGCCCCTTCGACACGTTGCCGGTGGGCCGGTTCCCGGACGGCGCCGGTCCCTTCGGGCTGCTCGACGGCGCCGGCCAGGTCTTCGAATGGACCTCGACGCCGGCGACGGCGGGCCGCTATATCGTCAAGGGTGGCTCCTGGGACGACAAGGGCTGCGGCGTCTGCCGGCCCGCCGCCCGGCATTCGCGGGATCGTGAACTGAAACATATCCTGATCGGGTTTAGGCTCGTGGCCGAGGCGAAAAGATGACCGAACGGCAAGGAAATGGAGCCGCGTTCGATCCCACCGGGCTGACCGGCGAACGGCTGGCGGAGATGGCGGCGGCCGGGGCCGAAATTCTGGAATGCTACCGGGTGCTCGCCAAGACCGGCGACAATATCGTCGGCGAGATCCTGCGCGACCAGGGCGCGTTCGTCGAGTTGAACCACTTTCCCGACGGCGACGTCTACGATGCGGACAGCGGCGCCCAATATTACTATCACGCGCACCGGGACGGCGAGCATGGGCATTTCCATACCTTCCTGCGCCAGAAGGGAATGCCCGCGGGGATGGCGCCGGTGGCTCAATCCGACGCCGACTACATGCATCAGCGCGACGATTCGCTGTCCCACCTGATCGCGATTTCGATGGATTCCTACGGCTTTCCGATATCGCTGTTCACCACCAACCGCTGGGTGACGGCGGACAATTGGTACGCCTGCGCGGACGTGCTGCGGATGCTGGATTTGTTCGAGATCGACCATGCGCGGCCGTCCTGGCCGGTCAATCGCTGGATCACCGCGATGATCAAGCTGTTCCGCCCGCAGATCGCGGCCTTGCTGCGCGACCGCGATGACGGGCTGGCGCGGTGGCGCGCCGCGCATCCCGACCGCGATCCGTTCGAGGATCGGGAATTGGAGGTGATCTCGGAGCTGCCGATCTCGGTCGAGGACCAGATCCGCGCCGTGGAAGCGGCGCGCGCCTGACCGCCGGCGGGAAAGGAAAGGGCGCCGCCCCGAGGGGGCGGCGCCCGTTTCGCTTGTCTATAAGGCGTGCGCGGTTACTTGGCGCGGCCGTTCGCCTTGATGTAGGCGATGACGTCGTCGCGCTGCGACTTCTTTTTCAAGCCGGCGAAGGCCATGCGCGTGCCCTTGAGGAACTTCTTCGGCTTTTCCAGATACTTGTCGAGATTCTCTTCCGTCCAGGTAATGCCGGATTCCTGCATGGCGCTGGAATACTTGAAGCCCTCGGCCTGTCCGGCTTCGCGGCCGATCACGCCGGCGAGGCTGGGGCCGACCTTGTGCTTCCCCGCTTCCAGCGTGTGGCAGGCCTTGCATTTCCTGAAAACCTTTTCGCCCTTCTTGGCGTCGCCCGCTTGGGCGAGGTCGGCAGCGCCGAGCATGGCCAACGCCGCTCCGACCGCCAAAATGACCTTGAATCGCATCCTCGTCTCCCGCTCTGGATAGAACCCCGCGTAACCGCCGGAACGTCGTCGCTCCAGGGCCGCGCGCATTATGGTCATTCGCTAGTCGCCGTCAACCGCCCTGACCGCCGGCGGTTAACCCTGTCTTAAGGCCCGGCACCTAGATTTAGGCAAGCCGGACCCGTGCTTGCTTTCCCGTCGGATGAACGGCTCCGACGGGATGCCGGCGCCGGCAATGCGAGGACATACGGAAATCGGATGGACAATCGGTTGTCAAATGCGGATGTCGCGCAGCTTCGAGAAGCGGCGTCTCCGGAAGCGCGCCGCGATTCGATCACCAAGATCGCGCGGGCGTTCGATCAGGGCGCGCTGACGGGCAACGAGCGGTCCATCGCCGAGGATATCTTTCGTGTCGCCGCCCAGGATGTCGAGGTCCAGGTCCGTCAGGCCCTGTCCACCTATCTGAAGTCCTGCGCCGATCTTCCCCACGACGTGGCCCTGAGCTTGAGCCGCGATGTCGAGGAGGTCGCGGTTCCGGTTCTCGAATTCTCCGATGTTCTGACCGACGCGGACCTGATGGCGGTCGTCGACCGACAGAACGCGGCGACCCAGTCGGCGATCGCCCGGCGCGCCCAGGTCTCCGGTGTCGTTTCCGACGCGCTGGTGGAGAAGGGCGACGAGAGTGTCGTCTCGGCCCTGGTCGAAAACGAGGGCGCGGAGATCGGCGACGCGACCTTCGACAAGGTCATGGACCGGTTCGGCGACAGCGAGGCCGTCCAGGCGCCCTTGATGGGCCGCCGCGACTTGCCGATCGCCGCCGCCGAGCGGCTGGTGACCCTGGTGTCCGACCGGCTGCGGGATCAGTTGATCGCCCATCATCGGATTTCGCCCTCGGTCGTCGAGGACGCGGTTCTCCACAGCCGCGAGCGCGCGACCCTCGGCCTGTTGCCGGACGGCGCGGCCCGCATGGATGTCGACGAGCTGGTCCGTCACCTGGCGGCCAACGACCGGCTGACACCGACCATCGTCCTTCGCGCTCTGTTCCTGGGCGATCTTCGCTTCTTCGAATCGGCGGTGGCGGCCCGTGCCCAGGTGCCGCTGATCAACGCCCGCAAGCTGATCCACGATGTCGGCGCGCTGGGGCTGGACGCCGTCTATGCGCGCGCCGACCTGCCGCCGGCGCTCAAGCCCGCCGTCCGCATCGCCCTCGATGTCGCCGCCGAAACCGATTACGACGGCAACGCCCATGACCGGGAGCGCTACACCCGGCGCATGATCGAGCGCATCCTGACCCAATGCGAAGAGGTCGGCGCCGACAATCTCGATTATCTGCTGCGCAAGCTGGGCGAGCTTTCCGATATCGCCGCCTAGGCCCGGCCGCGTCGTCTCCGGCCGCGCTAGTCGCGGAAATTCACATATTGCAGGGGCTGGTCCGGCTTCGCGTCCTTGATCGCCTGGATCGCGGCCTGCAGATCGTCGCGCTTCTTGCCCGAGACCCTGAGCTCGTCGCCCTGGATGGCGACCTGGACCTTGAGCTTGCGCGCCTTGATCTCCTTGACCAGCCGCTTGGCGAGCACGCTTTCGACCCCTTGGCGGACGACGACCGTCTGGCGCAGCGACGCGCCGGCGGCCTTCTCCGGCGGTGTGAAGTCGAGCGCCTCGGCATCCACCTTGCGGCGCGTCAGATGGCCTTTCAGCAGTTCATGCATTTGGCGCAGCTTCATGTCGTCGTCGGCGAGGATGGTGAGCGTGTCGTCCTGCCGCTCGATCGACACCTTGCTGCCCTTGAAATCGAAGCGTTGGTCGATCTCGCGGCGCAGGGCGTTCAGCGCGTTGTCGACTTCCGCCAGATCGGTCCGCGAGACGACGTCGAAGGAAGGCATGGGGAGGGTCCTCTCTTGGATGGGGTCTGATCGGCCCGAAGGTCCGGACCGCGCATTAGCATAGGGCGGTTCGCGCCCGGTCTGCTAGACTGGCGGCGCCGGCGGGACGGGGGCGGCCCGGCCGAGACACGTCCGATCGCGAGACATGATCGGAAAAAAATAACAACCCGCCGCCGGAAAATCGACGTAGCCGATCCATGCAGCTTCTGATCCTGGCGGTCGTTGCCACCTTGGCGCAGCAGGCGCTGGGCCAGATGAGCCTGGTCGTCATGCCGGTCGTGGCGCCCAACGTCGCCGCGGATCTGGGGCTCGATCCGAGTTTCATCGGCGTCTATATCGCGGTCCTGCACGCCGCTTCGATCGTCACCTCGGTGCTGAGCGGGGCGTTCGTGATGCGCTATGGCGGCGTGCGGGTCAGCCAGATCGGCCTTTTGCTGGTCGTCGCCGGGCTCGGCCTCGCCCTGCCGGGCGGCATGGTCGTGTTCGCCGCCAGCGCCGTCCTTCTCGCCTGCGGCTACGGCCCGCTTACCCCGTCGGCTTCGCATATCCTGGCCAAGCACGCGCCGCCCCGCCTTGCCCCGCTGGTCTTCTCGATCAAGCAGACCGGGGTACCGCTGGGTGGGATCATCGCCGGCGCCGCGATGCCGGCGGCGGCGCTCGCCTTCGGCTGGCGCGGGGCCTTTGTCGTTGCCATGGTGGCCTGCCTGGCGATGGCGGTGCTCGTCTTTCCGTTGCGGTCGCGGTTCGATCGGGATCGCCAGCCCGACCATCCGATCTCGGCGCGCCAGGCCTTCTCGAACCTGATCTTCGTGGCACGGGATTCCAATCTGCGCGCGCTCGCCGCCGCGTCCTTCGTGTTCGGCGGCATGCAGATCATCGTCATCGCCTTCTATGTGACTTTCCTGGTCGAACGCCTCGATTACGATCTTGCGGGGGCGGGGTTCCTGTTCGCAGTGCTACAGGGCGCGGCGATGGTCGGGCGGGTTGTCTGGGGATGGCTCGCCGGCCGGTACCGCTCGCCGCGCGTCGTTCTCGGGCTGCTTGGTCTGGCGATGGCGGCCGCCAACATCTTTTTCGGATCGCTGGACGCCGGATTGCCGACGCCCGTCATGGTCGCGCTCGCGGTCGTGATGGGCGCCGCCACCATCGGCTGGAACGGAGTCTTCCTCGCCGAGGTCGCGCTGGCCGCGCCGGCGGAATCCGTCGGCGCCGTCACCGGCGGGGTGATCGCCTATTCCTATACCGGCTCGATGATCTATCCGGCGGTCTTCAGCGCCATCCTGGCGGCGACCGGCAGCTATTTCGTCGGGTTCGTCGCCGCCGCGGTGCCGGCGGCGCTGATCGGCATGATATTCCTATGGCCGCGCCGTGCGCGCGCCTGACGGTGGGAAGAAGAAAAAGGGGGAGGACCCATGCGAATCTGTATTTTCGGCGCCGGCGCCATCGGCGCCTATGTGGGGGCCTGTCTCGCCCGTGCGGGCCGCGACGTGACCCTGGTGGCCCGCGGCCCGCATCTGGCGGCGATGCGGGCGAACGGCGTGCGGGTGCGGGAATATCCCGGCCTGGAGGATTTCGAGGCCCGGCCCGCCTGCGCGGCGGCCGAGGAAGTGGGGCCGCCGCCGGACCTTCTTCTTCTGACTCTCAAGGGGCATCAGATCGCCCCGGCGCTGCCGGCGATCCGGCCCTTGCTGGGCCCGGACACGCTGGTCGCGGTGGCGGTCAACGGCATTCCCTTCTGGTATTTCCATGGGCTGGAGGGCCCTTGGGCGGGGCGGCCGGTCGAGACCGTCGACCCGGGTGGCGCGCTGTTGCGCGAGATCGGGCCGGAGCGCGTTCTGGGCACGGTGATCAAGCTCGGGGTCGAGGCGGTCGAGCCCGGGATCCTGAAGCATACCAGCCCCTACGCGACCCTCTATATGGGCGAGCCGGCGGGCGGCGTCACCGACCGGCTGCGCGCGGTTCACGCGGCCTTGCAGGCGGGCGGCATCGAGGCGCCGGCCTGCGAGAACATCCGCGACGAGATCTGGAACAAGCTGCTGGTCAATCTCTGCTTCAATCCGATCAGCGCCCTGACCGAGTCGGCCTCCGACGCGCTGGGCGGCGATGCCGGCATTCGCACCCTGGTCGATCGCATGATGACCGAGGCCCGCGCGGTGGCCGGGGCGCTGGGCGCCCGGATCACCATCGATATGGAGGAGAGGTTGGCGAAGCTCGCTACCAACCCGCCGCAGATCACTTCCATGTTGCAGGACCTGCGCCTCGGCCGGCCGATGGAGATCGATGGGATCGTGACTGCGGTTCTGGAACTGGCCGAGACCGTCGGCGTCGACGCGCCGATCATCCAGACCGTGCATGCCCTGGTGACGCGCCGCGCGCGGGCGGCGGGGCTGTATCCCGCGTCCTGACGATGCCCCGGCCGGGGCGCGACGGCCGCCCGGCTCAGGCGGCGTCGTACATCTCGATGCGCTGGCCGCGCACCGTGGTCCGGATCAGGATACGCTTTTCGTTCTTGGGGTAGTCGGCGCGGCCCACATGCATGATGCCGCCCAGATTGTCCCAGATCACCGTGTCGCCCAGGCGCCAGGCATGCTCGTAGCGGAATTCCGGCCGGTCGATCACCTCGTAGACTTCCTGCAGCAGCGCCTCGCTTTCCGCCGCGTCCATGCCGACGATGCCTTGGCAGAGGCCCGGATTGGCATAGATCGCCGGCCGGCCGTTCAGCGGATGGCGGGCGACGATCGGATGTTCGACCGGGTCCGGCGCGTCGACGCCCGCCGGCAGGGTCGAGGCCGCCTTGGCGACGAAGCTTCCTGGCTTACCGCCATAGATGAAGGTGCCCATCTTGCCGACCAGCTTGTCCTTGATCCGTTGGGGCAGGGCCTCGAACGCCTTGTTGGTGTTGGCGAAGCAGGTGGGCCCGCCGACCGACGGGATCTCCAGCGCGTGCAGGAAGGTCGCCCAGCAAGGGATTTCGTCATAGCAGAGATCCGAGTGCCAGCCGGTGATCGTCTTCTCCACCGCGCCGCGGGCGGCGGCGACGGGGTCGAAATTGCCCTTCTCGTCCACGTTGGTCATGTAGACCACGTTCGGCTCGTCCGGGTGATGGTACTTTTTCTGCACGTGCGGCTGGAGGTCGCCAAAATGGCGGGCGAAGGCCGCGAGCTGTAAGGCGTCCAGAGGCTGGTCGCGGAACAGCACGACTCCATGATCGATAAAGGCCTGGCGGACAACCGCGAAATCCGCCGGATCGATCGGGCGGGTGATGTCGACGCCGCCGATTTCGGCGCCGAGGGCATCGTTGAGGGGCGTAACCGTGACCGTCATGGATGTCCTCCACTTTTCTGTCGCGCGGCGTGGTCGGCTTCCGCACGTTTCGCCGATCATACGCCCCTACGCGGGATGTGGGCAACCGAGGCGTCGCCCGACGGCGGTTCGACTCGACCGGAAAATGAGCTAGCCTTCCCGGAAACAAATGGGAGGACATCCATGAGCGAGGAAACGACGTCGGGCATGCGCCCGCTGGACGGGGTGCGGGTGCTGGACGCGGCGACCTTCATCGCCGGGCCCTATTGCGCCTGTATCCTGGGCGAGTTCGGCGCCGACGTGATCAAAATCGAACAGCCGGGGGCCGGCGATTCGATGCGCAATTTCGGCACCCCGACCCCGCGGGTTTCCAGCGAGGGCGGGCGCGGCGACACGCTGGTCTGGCTGAGCGAGGCGCGGAATAAGCGCTCGATCACCCTCGATCTGCGCCATCCCAAGGGCGCCGAGCTGTTCAGGCGCCTGACTGAGATGTCCGACGTGGTGTGCGAGAACTTCCGCCCCGGCACCATGGAGAAATGGGGACTGGGCTACGAGGCGCTCGCCGCCGTCAATCCGGGCCTGGTCATGCTGCGGGTCACCGGCTATGGGCAGGACGGCCCCTACAAGGACCGGCCCGGCTTCGCCCGGATCGCCCATGCGGTCGGCGGCCTGACCTATCTGTCGGGCGAGCCCGACGGGCCGCCGGTGGTGCCCGGATCGACCAGCCTCGCCGACTACATGTCGGGCATGTATGGCGCCATCGGCGTGATGATGGCCTTGAAATCCCGCGACAAGACCGGCAAGGGACAGTTCGTCGATCTCGCCCTCTATGAATCGATTTTCCGGGCGCTGGACGAGATCGCGCCGGCCTACGCCATGACCGGCTTCGTCCGCGAGCGGCTGGGGGCCGCCACCGTCAATGTCTGTCCCCACAGCCATTACCAGACCGGCGACGGGCATTGGGTGGCGATCGCTTGCACCAACGACAAGATGTTCGCCCGCCTGGCCAAGGTGATGGGCCGGCCCGAGCTCGCCGATCCCGACCGGTTCGGCACCATCGACACGCGCTATCCGGCGCGCGAGGAAGTCGACGGGATCGTCGGCGACTGGACCGGGGCGCGGACCCGCGACGAGGTGATGCGGGCCTGCATGGAGGGCGAGGTGCCCTGCGGCCCGATCAATTCCATCGCCGATATCTTCGCCGACCCGCAGTTCAAGGCGCGCGGAAACCTGGTGCCGATCCAGGTGCCCGGCGTCGGCGAGGTGGTCGTTCCCGGCGTCCTGCCCCGGCTGTCCGAGACGCCGGGCCGGATCGACAATCTCGGCCCGCCGCTGGGCGACGCCAACGACGCGGTCTATCGCGGCCTGCTGGGGCTGGGCGACGACGACATCGCGGCATTGAAGGCCGACAAGGTCATCTAGGGGCCGGTTCGGTGGGGGGCGCGCCCGAAGACCCGCAGATACGCGATGTCCTGGCGCGGGCGGCGGCCTCCAGGCGGCCTCTGATTCATACCCTGCCGCCCGAGGCCGCGCGGGCGGAGGCGCGGGCCATGTCCGCCGTCGCCGCCGGCCCGCCGACGCCGGTGGCCGAGGCCCGCGACCTTCGCGTTCCCGGCGCCGGCGGCGCCCTCTCGGCCCGGCTCTACCGGCCGTCCGGGGCCGCCGCCGGCCCCTTGCCCGTCCTGGTCTATTTCCATGGCGGCGGCTGGGTGATCGGCGATCTGGACAGCCATGACGGGCTCTGCCGGCGGCTTGCCGCCGGCGCCGGATGCCTGGTCCTGTCCGTCGCCTACCGGCTGGCGCCCGAGCATCGCTTCCCGGCCGCCGTCGAGGACGCCGTCGCCGCCGCCCGCTGGGCCGCCGCCGAGGCCGCCGCCTGGGGCGGGGACGGGGCCCGCCTGGCGCTGGGCGGCGATTCGGCGGGCGGCAACCTGGCCGCCGTCGCCGCGCGGCTGCTGCGCGACGCGGGCGGCCCGACGCTCCGCTGCCAGCTCCTGATCTACCCGGTGACCGACCTGACCCTGACGCGGCCCGCCTATGCCCGGCTGGGCGAGGGCTACCTGTTGGGCCATGCGGCGATGACCTGGTATGTCGGCCATTATCTGGGCGGGGCCGACCCCCGCGATCCGGCCGCGTCGCCCCTGTTCGCCGCCGACCTTCGCGGCTTGCCGCCGGCGCTGATCGTCACCGCCGGCTACGACCCCCTTGCCGAGGAGGCCGCCGCCTATGGCGACAAGCTGGCGGAAGCGGGCGTTCCGGTGACGCGCCTCCACCATGCCGACATGGTCCACGGATTCCTGACCATGGACGGCCTCCTCGACGCCGCCGCCACGGCGGCCGCGGACATCGCCACCGCCCTGAAGGCCGCCTTGGCGCGACCGCCGGCCGTTTGAGTGGCGTCACGGATATGTCGCAAAAACGTCATGGAAATGGGGTCCAGCCTTTAACTTTCGTTAGTCGTCTCCGAAGATCATGCGCCGCGGCGACAGGCTTGTTCAGCCAATCGAACAGCGTTCGAGGGGGGACGTGGAATTGGCGGCGTTCGAACATGACGAAATCGGTAACATGGCGCAGCCGGTTCCGGCGGTGGCGGCCGATCTTTCCTGCGCCGCGCTGTATGAGAGCTTTTCCCGGGAGCCCGATCTGGTCGTCGTGCCCGTCGTCGAGGACGGCCGGCCCCTGGGGCTGATCAACCGCTACGAGTTCTGCCTGCGCCTGGCCGACAAGTTCGGGCGGGCGCTGTTCGAGAAGAAGCCGGTTTCCCAATTGATGGATCCGTCGTCGCTGATCGTCGATGCCCGGATGCGTCTGGACGATCTGGGACCGATCATCCTGAACGACCGGCCGAGCGCGATCTCCAACGGCTTCATCATCGCCGATTCCGGCGCCTATATCGGCGTCGGCACGGCCTTCTCGATGCTCCGCATGCGCGTCGATGTCAGCCAGCGCCGCGCCCGCGAGCTGGAAATCGCCCGGGCCATGGCCGAATCGGCGAACAAGGCCAAATCCGACTTCCTGGCCAATATGAGCCACGAACTGCGCACGCCGCTCAATGCCGTGATCGGGTTTTCGGACCTGATCCTGCAAGAGTCCTTCGGCCCCATCGGCGATTCCCGCTACGAGGAATATGTCGGCGACATTCATCGCAGCGGCACCCATCTGCTGCGGCTCGTGAACAACATCCTGGATCTGTCCAAGATCGAGGCCGGACGTTTCGAGCTGGATGTCGAACGGGTTTCCCTGATCGACACGATCCAGATGGCGGTGCGGATGACGGGGGAGCGGGCGCAGGCCGCCGGCGTCGATATCAAAATCCTTCTCGCCGACGAGATAGGCGAGATCGATGCCGACCGGACCAAGCTGCTTCAGGTCTTCCTCAACCTCCTGTCCAACGCGGTCAAGTTCACCCCCGGCGGCGGCCGCGTTCAGGTGACCGGACGCCGGAACGACGACGGGTCGGTCCTGGTCGAGGTGCGCGACAGCGGGATCGGCATGACGCCCGACGAGGTAAAGGTCGCCCTGGAACCGTTCGGCCAGGTCGAATCGGGGTTGGCGCGGCGTTTCGACGGCACCGGCCTCGGCCTGCCGCTGACGAAGTCGATCGTCGAGCTTCATGGAGGCGGGGTCGAAATCCAGTCCCGGAAAGGGAGCGGCACGCGCGTGGCCGTGCGGGTCCCGGCGCGCCAGCCGGCGCGAGACATGGAGGTCGCGGCGCGCGTTCTTTCGAGTCCGCTCAGCGCCTGAGGCTCGCCCCGTTCGAGCGCGCGAGGAAACAGATCCGGCCTGCCGGACTTAACGTATTGATTTCTTTTAAGAAAAATGGTCGGAGTGAGAGGATTTGAACCTCCGGCCCCCGCCTCCCGAAGACGGTGCTCTACCAGGCTGAGCTACACTCCGATACCACCTGCCGGTGGCCGCCGCTTATAGCCTCTGCCGGGGGCGTCCGCAAGCGGTCCGGGCCGGCTAGTTGGCCCGCTCGATACAGAAATCGACCACGTCCAGCAGCGCCGCCTTTTCGGAGCCGTCGGCGAAGATGCCGAGCGCGTCGCGGGCGATGGCGCCGTAATGGCGCGCCCGTTCGATCGAATCGGCGAGCGCGTCATGGCGGTTCATCAGCTCGATGGCGCGGTCCAGGTCGCCGTCTTCCTGTTCCAGCCGCGCGAGCGTCCGCTGCCAGAATTCCCGCTCCGCCGCCGAACCCCGGCGGAAGGCGAGGATCGTCGGCAGGGTGATCTTGCCCTCGCGGAAATCGTCGCCGACGGTCTTGCCGAGCGTCGCCTGGCGGGCGGAATAATCGAGCACGTCGTCGACGAGTTGGAACGCGATCCCCAGATTGAGGCCGAAGCTTTCCAGGGCCGCTTCCTCGGTCCGCGGCCGGCCCGCGATCACGGCGCCGATCCGGCAGGCGGCGGCGAACAGTTCGGCCGTCTTCTCCTTGATCACCGAGAGATAGGCGCTTTCGGTCGTTTCCGGGTCGTTGGCGGTGATCAGCTGCGCGACCTCGCCCTCGGCGATGACCGCCGACGCGTTGGACAGGATTTCCAGCACCCGCAGCGAACCGCTCGCGACCATTAGCTGAAAGGCGCGGCTGAACAGGAAATCGCCGACCAGAACGCTGGCCTTGTTGCCCCAAACGGCGTTGGCGCTTTCCAGGCCGCGCCGCAGATTGCTTTCGTCGACCACGTCGTCATGGAGCAGCGTCGCGGTATGGATGAACTCGACGGCGGCGGCGAGGCCGATATGGTCGTCGCCGGCGCTGCCGCACAGGCGCGCGGCGCCCAGGGTCAGCAGCGGGCGGACCCGCTTGCCCCCGGCGGCGATCAGATGGCTGGCGAGCTGCGGGATCAGCTCGACCTCGCTCTGCATCTGTTCGAGGATGACCTCGTTCACCCGCGCCAGGTCGTCCTCGACCAAGCCGCGCAGGGCGTTGAGAGTCGGGCGACTGTCGGCGCGGCGCTCGTCGCCGAGCGGGAGGACGGTTCCCACGGCCGTCTCCTTGAAAAGTCTCTACATGCGCCGGACCCGTTGCGATCGCGGGGCCGGGGCGACTTGACCGGCGCCAAGCCAGCGGCGAGCATAGAAGTCGGCTTTCGGGCACGCAAGGGATTGGGCCGCGCGCGGTTGCAGGCCAGGCAAGGGAGAGGGCGTGAAGGAGCTTCTCAGAACCAACGATCCGGTGCGCTTGTCCTGGGTCCAGGCCGCGCTGGCCGCCGAGGGGATCGAGACGCTGGTGCTCGACACCCATATGAGCGTCGTCGAGGGCAGTATCGGCGCGCTTCCCCGGCGGTTGATGGTCGCCGACGACGACCATCCCCGGGCCCGCCGCCTGCTGGTCGAGGCGGGCGAAGCGCCGCCCGCGTCATGACCGGGGCGACGCCCGTCCCAGCCGGTACCGACGGGGCCGGCGAGGACCGGCTGCTGGGCGGCCGGGTACGGATTCTGCAGCCGCGCGACGGCTACCGCGTGGCCATCGACCCGATCTTCCTCGCCGCCGTCGTCGCCGCCCGGCCCGGCGCGACGGTGCTGGATGTCGGCTGCGGGACCGGGGCGGCGGCGCTGTGCCTGGCGGCGCGCCTGCCCGATTGCCGGATCGCGGGGATCGAGATTCAACCGGACATCGCGGCGCTGGCCCGGCGGTCGGCGGCCCTGAACGGCTGGGACGACCGGATCGAACTTTGGGGGGGCGACATCGCCGACCCGCCCGCCGAACTGACGCCCGGCGGCTACGATTGGGTGATGGCCAACCCGCCCTATCTGGCGCCCGGCCGCGCCGATCCGCCGCCCCAGCCCGGCCGCGCCCGCGCCCATATGGAATCGGCGGCGGCGGGCCTTGCCGACTGGGTCGCCTTCGCGTTGGCGATGGCGCGCCGCAAGGGCCGGATCGCCTTCATCCATCGCGCCGACCGGATCGCCGAGCTGGTCGCGGCGTTGCAGGGCGCGGCCGGGGATATCACGCTTTTTCCCCTCTGGCCGGCGGCGGGGCGGGCGGCCAAGCGTGTGGTCCTCGTCGCGCGGAAGGGGACGCGCGGTCCGACGCGGCTGCTGTCCGGGCTCGTTCTCCACGGGGCCGACGGCGCCTATACCCCCGAGGCGGAGGCGGTTCTTTCCGGCGCCGCCGGATTGGAGCTCGAAGGCGCCGGCGGCCCGGTGTAGGCTGCGCCGATGCGCGAGGCATCCTCTTCCCGGCTCGGTCTGGTCGAGCGGCTGGTCCATCCGCCGCCGGTCGTCGCGGTCCTGCGCCTGTCGGGGATGCTGGGCGGGATCGGGCCCCTTCGCCGGGGCATGACCCTGGCCGAGACCGGTCCGCTGATCGAGCGCGCCTTCGCGTTCAAGCGGTTGAAGGCGGTGGCGTTGGCGATCAATTCGCCGGGCGGGTCGCCGGTCCAGGCCGGCCTCATCTGCCGCCGCATCCGCGCCCTGGCCGAGGAAAAGGACGTGCCGGTCGTCGCCTTCGCCGAGGATGTCGCCGCGTCGGGCGGCTATTGGCTCGCCTGCGCCGCCGACGAGATCTTCGCTGACGAGAACTCGATCCTCGGTTCGATCGGCGTGATTTCGGCCGGCTTCGGCTTCGCCGGCCTCCTGGACAAGTTGGGCGTCGAGCGCCGCGTCCACACCCAAGGGGCGCTGAAGGGCATGCTGGACCCCTTCCGGCCCGAGGACCCCGCCCATGTCGCCCGCCTGGAGGCCATCCAGTCGGACATGCATGCGAGCTTCAAGGAGCTGGTGCGCCGCCGGCGCGGCAAGCGTCTCAAGGGCGACGCGGAGGAGCTGTTCTCCGGCGCTTTCTGGACCGGACGCCGGGCGCTGGAGCTCGGCCTGATCGACGGTATCGGCGAGCCGCGCGCGATCATGCGCGACCGCTTCGGTTCCCGGGTGCGCCTGCGCCTCGTCGGGCCGCGCGCGGGATGGCTGCGCCGTCGCTTGACGCGCGGGCGCGCCGAGGCCGCCGCCGGCGCCTTGGGGACCGGCCTGATCGCCGCCGCCGAGGAACGCGCGCTTTGGGCCCGCTACGGGCTCTGAGCGCCGTTCCCGCCGATGACAGGCGGGGGCGGGGCTGATAGAAGAAGCCATGTTCGGGTTCAGCCTCACCAAGATCCTCGTCCTCGCGGTCATCATCGCGGCCATCGTCTATGGCTTCCGCTGGCTGGAGCGGACCGGCAAGGCGAAACGCTCGAAGGGCGGCGCGGCGACAGAGGAAATGGCCGAATGTCCGGTCTGCGGCGCCTATGTCGCCGCCGCCGGGGCCGCCGATTGCGGCCGCGCCGATTGCCCCTACGGCTGACTGCCCCTACGGCTGACCGGCCCTAAGGCCGACCGGCGTTTTCGGGACGGCTTGTTCCGGCCGGGTTCGGGGCGCGCCGATTATTGACCCTGCGCCGCGCCCTGAGTAGGGTGCGCCGCACCTCGCTTCCTCACGCGATTCAGGTCTCGAAATGGCCGACAGTTCGGCGCGATCCGCCCCCGGCGGGGCGCGCGATTTCCAGTCCTTGGTTCTTGCCCTGCAACGGTTCTGGGCCGAGAAGGGCTGCGTGATCCTCCAGCCCTACGACATGGAGGTCGGCGCCGGCACCTTCCATCCGGCAACGACCCTGCGCGCCCTTGGGCCCGAGCCCTGGAGCTGCGCCTATGTCCAGCCCTCGCGGCGGCCGACCGACGGGCGCTATGGCGAGAACCCGAACCGCCTGCAGCATTACTACCAGTTCCAGGTCCTGCTGAAGCCCTCGCCCGCCGACAGCCAGGGGCTGTATCTGGAGAGCCTGGCCGCCATCGGCATCGACAGCGCCCGCCACGATATCCGCTTCGTCGAGGACGATTGGGAAAGCCCGACCCTGGGCGCCTGGGGGCTGGGCTGGGAGGTCTGGTGCGACGGGATGGAGGTGACCCAGTTCACCTATTTCCAGCAGGTCGGCGGGATCGAGTGCGACCCGGTCGCGGTCGAGCTCACCTACGGGCTGGAACGCCTCGCCATGTATGTCCAGGGGGTCGAGAACGTCTACGACCTGGACTGGAACGGCGCCGGCATGACCTATGGCGACGTGTTCCTGCGCGCCGAGCGCGAATTCTCCGCCTATAATTTCGAGCATGCGGGGACCGACCGGCTGCTCGCCCATTTCCGCGACGCCGAGGCCGAATGCGCGGCTCTGGTCGAGCGCGGCCTGGCGCTGCCCGCCTACGACCAATGCATCAAGGCGAGTCATCTGTTCAATCTGCTGGACGCGCGCGGCGTGATCAGCGTCACCGAGCGCGCCGCCTATATCGGCCGCGTCCGGGCGCTGGCCAAATCCTGCTGCGAGACCTGGCTCGCCGGCGGCGCGGGGGCCTGACGCGCGATGGGCGAGCTACTCCTGGAACTGTTGTCCGAGGAAATCCCGGCGCGGATGCAGGCGCGCGCGGCGGCCGATCTGAAGCGGCTGGTTTGCGCCGGCCTGGACGAGGCGAAGCTGGCCTACGACCGCGCCGAGAGCTTCGTTACCCCCCGCCGCTTGACGCTGGCGGTCGACGGCCTGCCGGGGATGCAGCCCGACGCGACCGAGGAACGCAAGGGCCCGCGGACCGACGCGCCCGACAAGGCGATCCAGGGTTTCCTCAAGGCCAACGGCCTCGACTCGGTGGACCAATGCGAGACCCGCGACACCGGCAAGGGCAGCTTCTATTTCATGGTGCGCGAGACCAAGGGCGCGCCGGTCGCCGATCTCCTGCCCGACCTGCTCGCCGCCGCCTTGCGGGCGCTGCCCTGGCCCAAATCCATGCGGTGGGGAACCGGCCAGACACGCTGGGTGCGGCCCCTCCAAGGGCTTCTGTGTTTGCTGGACGGGGCCGTTTTGCCGCTGAAGTTCGCCGGGGCCGCCGCCGGCGCCGAGACGCGCGGCCATCGTTTCCTGGCGCCCGAACCGTTCGCGGTCACCGGCGTCGCCGACTATCGCGACAAATTGGCCGCCGCCCATGTCATTCTGGATGCCGGCGAGCGTCGAAAGATCATCGCGGCGCGGGCCGAGGAGATCGCCGCCGCCGAGGGGTTGCGCCCGCGCGCCGACGAGGCCCTGCTGGACGAGGTCGCCGGGCTGGTGGAATGGCCGGTCGTGCTGATGGGCGAGATCGACGCCCCCTTCATGGCGGTGCCGCCCGAGGTGCTGACCACCTCGATGCGCACCCATCAGAAATATTTCTCTCTGGAGACCGCCGACGGGGCGCTGGCGCCGAAATTCCTGGTCGTCGCCAACATGGTCGCCGGCGACGGCGGCGCCGCCATCACCGCCGGCAACGAGCGGGTCCTGCGCGCCCGCCTGTCGGACGCCAAGTTCTTCTGGGATCAGGACCGGGCGCGCAAGCTGGAAAGCCGGGTGCCGGCGCTGGGCGACGTGATCTTCCACGAGAAGCTGGGCAGCCTGGCCGACAAGGTCGCGCGGATCGAGGCCCTGGCGGCCGAGATCGCCGCCCTCGTTCCCGGCGCCGACATCGACCAGGCCCGCTCGGCCGCGACCCTGTGCAAGGCCGACCTGACCACCGATATGGTCGGCGAGTTCCCCGAGCTTCAGGGGCTGATGGGGCGTTATTACGCGCTGGAGGAGGGCGAGCGTCCCGCCGTCGCCGACGCCATCGCCGAACATTACGCGCCGCTCGGCCCCGCCGACGCCTGCCCCGGCGCGCCGGTCAGCGTCGCCGTGGCGCTGGCCGACAAGATCGACACGCTGGTCGGCTTCTTCGCCATCGACGCCCGCCCGACCGGGTCGAAGGACCCGTTCGCCCTGCGCCGCGCCGCCCTCGGCGTCATCCGCCTGATCGTCGAGAACCGGCTGCGCCTGGCGCTGCGCCCCCTGTTCGAGGAGGCCGCCCGGCTGCATGGCGACATCGCCGCCGGGTTCGAAGCCGACGATCTGCTCGCTTTCTTCGCCGACCGGCTGAAGGTCCATCTGCGCGAGGAAGGGGTGCGCCACGACCTGATCGCCGCCGTCTTCGCCCTCGGCGGCGAGGACGATCTGGTGCGGCTGCTGGCCCGCGTCGACGCCCTGCGCGACTTCCTCGCCAGCGAGGACGGCGCCAATCTGCTGACCGCCTACAGCCGCGCCGCCAACATCCTGCGCATCGAGGAGAAGCGCGACGGCGCCTCCCATGCCGGCCCGCCGGACCCGGCGCTGGTCGACCAGGCGGAGGAAAAGGCGCTCCTCGCCGCCATCGATACCGCCCGCCCGGCGATCGCCGCCGCCGTCGAGGGCGAGGAGTTCGCCGCCGCCATGGCGGCGCTCGCCGGGCTGCGCGGCCCGGTCGATACGTTTTTCGACGAGGTCACCGTCAATTGCGACGACGCGGCGCTGCGCGCCAACCGGCTGCGCCTTCTGTCGGGCATCCGCGGCGCGCTGGACGGGGTGGCCGACTTCTCCTTGATCGAGGGATAGAGAAGCGATGGCGAAATGGGTCTACGGTTTCGGCGCCGGCACCGCCGACGGCGATGCGCGCCTGCGCGACCTGCTGGGCGGCAAGGGAGCCAACCTGGCCGAGATGTGCAATCTCGGCCTGCCGGTGCCGCCGGGCTTCACGATCACCACCGAGGTCTGCACCGCCTTCTATGACAATGACCGGCGCTATCCCGACGGGATGGAGGACCAGATCGCCGAGGCCATGGCGGCGGTCGAGCGGGCGATGGAGGCCCGCTTCGGCGATCCGGAAGCGCCGCTCCTCGTCTCGGTGCGCTCGGGCGCGCGGGCGTCGATGCCGGGGATGATGGATACGGTCCTCAATCTCGGCCTCAACGACGAGACCGTCGAGGGCCTCGCCCGGCAGAGCGGCGATCCCCGGTTCGCCTATGACAGCTATCGCCGCTTCATCCAGATGTATGGCGACGTGGTGTTGGAGGTCGAGCACCATAATTTCGAGGATATTCTGGAGGTCCACAAGGAAGACAACGGCCATCTCCTGGACACCGACCTGGAGGCCGAGGACTGGCGCGAGATCATCGACGCCTTCAAGGAGATGGTGGCCGACCGGACCGGCGCGCCCTTTCCGCAGGACGTCCATGCCCAGCTCATGGGGGCGATCGGCGCCGTTTTCGGAAGCTGGATGAACCAGCGCGCCGTCACCTATCGCCGGCTGCACGACATTCCCGAGGGCTGGGGCACGGCGGTCAATGTCCAGGCGATGGTCTTCGGCAATATGGGCGAGGATTGTGCGACCGGGGTCGCCTTCACCCGCGATCCGGCGAACGGCGAGAAGATCTTCTACGGCGAATATCTGATCAACGCCCAGGGCGAGGACGTGGTCGCCGGCATCCGCACGCCCCAGCCGCTGACCCGCGCCGCCCGTGAGGCCAACGGAACCGACTTGCCGGCGATGGAAGAAACGATGCCGGACGTCTATGCGGATCTGGTCGCGATCAAGGACCGGCTGGAGGCCCATTACCGGGACATGCAGGATGTCGAGTTCACGGTCCAGAAGGGGCGGCTGTGGATGTTGCAGACCCGGACCGGCAAGCGGACCACCCAGGCGGCGCTCAAGATCGCCGTCGACATGGCCCGCGAGGGGCTGATCGACGAGGCCGAGGCGGTGTGCCGGATCGAACCCGCCTCGCTGGACCAGCTTCTCCATCCGACCCTCGATCCCGACGCCGAGCGCCAGGTGATCGCGCGCGGCCTGCCCGCCTCGCCCGGGGCCGCCTCGGGCAAGGTCGTATTCGGCGCCGAGCAGGCCGAGATTCTGGCCGCGCGCGGCGAGGACGTGATCCTCGCCCGGGTCGAGACCAGCCCCGAGGACATTCACGGCATGCACGCCGCGCGCGGCATCCTGACCGCGCGCGGCGGGATGACCAGCCATGCCGCCGTCGTCGCCCGGGGGATGGGTCGGCCCTGCGTCTCGGGCGCCGGCGAGCTGCGCATCGACTATGCCGCCGACTGCATGAGTGTCGCCGGGACCACCATCCTCGCCGGCGACCTGGTCACCATCGACGGGACGACCGGCGAGGTGATGCTGGGCGAGATCGCGACCGTCAAGCCGGAACTGTCCGGAGACTTCTCGGTCCTGATGGCGTGGGCCGACGCCCGCCGGCGCCTCAAGGTGCGCGCCAACGCCGAAACCCCCGAGGACGCGACGACCGCGCGCGGCTTCGGCGCCGAGGGAATCGGGCTTTGCCGGACCGAGCATATGTTCTTCGACGCCGAGCGCATCGTCGCGGTGCGCGAGATGATCCTCGCCCCCGACGAGGCCGGCCGCCGGACGGCGCTGGCCAAACTGCTGCCCATGCAGCGGTCCGATTTCGTCGAGCTGTTCCGGATCATGGCCGGGCAGCCGGTGACGGTGCGCCTTCTCGATCCGCCGCTGCACGAATTCCTGCCTCACACGGACAAGGAGATGGCCGAGTTCGCCAAGGCGACCGGCACCGACATCGACGCGGTGCGGACCCGCGCCGCGCGCCTGCGCGAGACCAACCCGATGCTCGGCCATCGCGGCTGCCGGCTCGGCATCACCTATCCCGAGATCTACGAAATTCAGGCGCGCGCCATCTTCGAGGCCGCCGCCCATCTGGCCGAATCGGAATCGCTGACAGTGATCCCCGAGGTGATGGTGCCGCTGGTGCTGTCCGGGCGCGAGCTGGAGATCTTGAAGGCGGTCATCGACCGGACGGCCGCAGAGGTCGCCCGGGAAACCGGCGCCGAGACCGCCTATCTGGTCGGCACCATGATCGAATTGCCGCGCGCTGCCCTGCGCGCCGGCGAAATCGCCCGTCAGGCGCAGTTCTTCAGTTTCGGCACCAACGATCTGACCCAGACGACCTTCGGCCTGTCGCGGGACGATTCGGCCGGATTCCTGGGCGCCTATCACGAGCAAGGCGTGTTCGAGATCGATCCCTTCGTCAGTATCGACGTCGAGTCGGTGGGCGAGCTGGTGCGCATCGCCGCCGAGCGCGGCCGGGCGACGCGGCCCGACCTCAAGCTCGGCATCTGCGGCGAGCATGGCGGTGATCCGGCCTCGATCCGCTTCTGCCACGAGACCGGCCTCGATTACGTGTCCTGCTCGCCCTATCGGGTGCCGATCGCGCGGCTCGCCGCCGCCCAGGCGGCCCTCGGCGACGCGCGGGAGCGGGACAAGTAGCGGATGGACGCGGGCGCCCTCCCGAAAGCGGGGGACAAGGCGGCCCTGGCCGCGGCGCTGGCCCAGTTGGAAGCCGCCGCCGACGCGCCCGCGACTCAGGCGCTGCTCGGCCGGGCCATCGACGCGCCCCGTGCCCATGTGATCGGCCTGACCGGCCCGCCCGGCGTCGGCAAGTCCACCCTGACGAGCAGGTTGATCGCCCGGATGCGCGGCGCCGGGCGGACGGTCGGGGTGATCGCCGTCGATCCGTCCTCGCGGCGCAGCGGCGGGGCTCTTCTGGGGGACCGGACCCGGTTGGTCGTCGACCCCGAGGACGCGGGGGTCTTCGTCCGCTCGATGGCGGCGCGGGACCGCCTCGGCGGCCTGGCGGCGCTCACCGTGTCGGCCATGGTCCTGATGCGCGCGGTCTTCGACCGGGTGCTGATCGAAACCGTCGGCGTCGGCCAGTCGGAGACCGATATCGTCCGGGTCGCCGACACGGTGATCTTCTGCGTCCAGCCGGGATCGGGCGACAGCCTCCAGTTCATGAAGGCGGGGATCGTCGAGATTCCCCATATCGCCGTCATCACCAAGGGCGATATGGGGGCGCCGGCGCGCCGCGCCCAGGCCGACATGCGCGCGGCGCTCGATCTCGCCCGGTCCGGCGCCGGCGACGCGGGCTGGCAACTGCCGGTCCTGTCGGTTTCGGCGCAGACGGGCGACGGAATGGACGCATTGGTCGCCGCGATCGATGCCCATGCGGCCTATCTCGGGGCGGAGGGTCGGCTGGCGCGGGCCCGCCACGTCCAGGCCGAGGAATGGCTGGCCGAGGCGGTGCGCGAGCGGTTCGGCCGCGAGGGGCTGGTCCGCGCGGGCGATCTGACCTTGGCGCCCGGCGAGAACCCCTTCGGCCGGCTTTCGGCCATCGCCGCCCGCCTGTCGGGCGACCGATAAGCGGTTAGGGAGCGGGGGCCGGTGTCGCCGGATCGGCCGGCGGGCGGGGCGTCAGGCGCGTGGCGCCGGCGGTCAGCGGCGCGCCGCCGTCCAGCGCGTCCAGGCGCAGCAGGGCGATCCCGCGCCCGTCGCGGCCGCTGCGCATCTCGCCGGCCTCCTTGTCGCCGGCCAGGATCGGCGTGCCGGGGGCGGGCAGGGGGCCGTCGACGGCGACCGCCACCAGGCGCCGGCGGACCGTGCCGCGATATTTGGTCCGCGCCGTCAGTTCCTGGCCGATATAGCAGCCCTTCTCCCAATCGATGCCGTTGAGGGCGTCGAACCCGGCTTCCAGCAGCAGCGTCTTCTCCACCGTCAGGTCGCGGCTGCCGTCGGGAATGCCGAGGGCGAGCCGGTGGGCGTCGTAGGCGTCCGGGTCGGCGGGCGTCAGGCCGGTCTCGGCCAGGGCCGCCTCGGCGGTCGCCGCGGGCAGGACGAGGCGGACGCCCAGCGCCGCCGCGCGCGGATCGACATAGGCGACGCCGCCGGCGAAGGCGCGCGCGCTTCCCGGCGCGTCGTCCAGGCCCAGGGCGGCGGCCGTGCCGGCGCCGAACGCCGCCGCCACCTTCCAATCGGCGGAGACATCGGCCAGCGCCACATCGGCGCGCAGCTTGTAGATCGAGAGGCGCTTGCGCAGGTCCGCCAGGCGCGCCGCCTCGCCGTCCAGCCACAGCGTCTCGCCGTCCGGCGCCGCGATCACGAAGAAATCATGCAGGAACTTGCCCTGGGGGGTCAGCAGGGCCGCGTAGCAGGCGCGGTCCGGCCCCACCCGGGCGACATCGTTGCTGATCAGGCCCTGCAAGAAGTCGCAGCGGTCCGGTCCGCGCACCGCGAGCAGGCCGCGCCCCGCCAATTCGCTCTGGAATATTTCCGCCATCCTCGGTCCCCGGCCGGTTCGTCCGTCGTATCCGTGCAAGACAGGTAGAGCGCCCATCGGGCGCTGGCAAGCCTTGGCAGCGTGGCGGCCTTGCCCGTATATAGGCCGCATGTTTTTCCCGCTTCGCCGCCGCGCCCTTTCGGGCGGGGAGGAGCCGGCCCGATGAGAGTCCTGTTCGTCACCTCGACACGGATCGGCGACGCGGTTCTGTCCTCCGGCCTGCTCGCCCATCTGATCGAGCGTCATCCCGGCGCCCGCTTCACCATCGCCTGCGGCGCCCCGGCGGCGGGGCTGTTCGCGGCGGTTCCCGGTCTGGAGCGCGTCCTCCCCATCGTCAAGCGGCGCCATGGCGGCCATTGGATCGATCTGTGGCGGGCCTGCCTGGGCCGTCACTGGGATCTGGTGGTCGATCTGCGCGGATCGGCGCTGGCCTGGCTGCTGCGCGCCCGCGAACGCCGGGTGCTGCGCGGCGATCCCGGCGCGACCCACAAGGTGCACCAGCTCGGGGCCCTTCTCGATCTCGACCCGCCGCCGGCGCCCCGGCTGTGGTCGACGGCCGAACAGGAGGCCGAGGCCGCGGCCCTGATCCCGGCCGGGCCGCCGGTGCTGGCGCTGGGGCCGACCGCCAACTGGCCCGGCAAGGTCTGGCCGGCGGTGCGCTTCGCCGATCTCGCCCGGCGGCTGACCGGCCCCGACGGCATCCTGCCCGGCGGCAGGATTGCCGTCTTCGGCGGGCCGGGGGAGGAGGCGATGGCCGCCGAAACGGTCGCCGGCCTGCCCGCCGACCGCCGCCTCGACTTGGTGGGGCGGATCGATCTGGGGACGGTCCATGCCTGCCTGACGCGCTGCGCGCTGTTCGTCGGCAACGATTCCGGCCTGATGCATATGGCCGCCGCCGCCGGGGTGCCGACCCTCGGCCTGTTCGGCCCCAGCCGCGAGGTCCATTACGCGCCCTGGGGGCCGCGCGCCGCCGCCCTGCGCACCCCCGACTCCTATGACGCCCTGGTCGGCGCGCCGGGCTACGACCACCGCACCACCGGCAGCCTGATGGGCGGGCTGGCGGTCGATGCGGTGGCGGCGGCGGCGGTCGATCTGTGGGCGCGGACCCGGGACGCGGCGGCCTGATGGCGACCCTGTCCGCCCTGGTCGTCGCCCATGACGAGGAAGCGCAGCTCGCCGCCTGCCTGGAGAGTCTCGCCTTCGCCGACGAGCGGGTGGTGGTGCTGGACCGCTGCACCGACGGCTCCAAGGCCATCGCCGCGCGGCTGGCCGACAAGGTGCTGGAGGGCGCCTGGCCGCTGGAAGGCGACCGCCGCAATGCCGGGATCGACGCCTGTTCCGGCGACTGGGTGCTGGAGGTGGACGCCGACGAGCGGGTGCCCGAGGCCCTGGCGAAAGAGGTGCGCGCCGTCATCGAGACCGCCGCGCCCGGCTATTTCCTGATTCCCTTCGACAATTATATCGGCGACCGGCTGGTGCGCCATGGCTGGGGCGCCGCCTGGGGGGTGAGCGCGGCGCCGCGCCTGTTCAGCAAGGGCGCCAAGCGCTGGGGGGCGGAGCGGGTGCATCCCGGCCTCGAGCTCGAGGGACCGAAACGGTTCCTTGAAACCCCGATGGACCATTATGTGGACCGCGACATTTCCGACATGCTCCGGCGGCTGGACCGCTATACCAGCGCCCGCGCCCGCGATCTGCGCGCCGCCGGGGATATCGGCGGCTTCGCCGGCAATCTGCGCCGGGTCTTCTCGCGTTTCTACAAATGCTATGTCACCCGCAAGGGCTATCGCGAGGGCTATTACGGCTTCCTGATCGGCCTGTTCGCCGGGCTGTATCCGCTGCTGTCGCATCTGAAGGCGCGGCTCGAGCCGTCCGACGAGGACCGGTGATGCGGGTCTTGCAGGTCATGGCCGGCGCGGCGCAAGGCGGCGCCGAGGCCTTTTTCCACCGGCTGGTCCCGGCGCTGGCCGAGGCGGGCGTCGAGCAGCGCGCGGCGGTCCGTCCCCATGGCGGGGAGGGGATGGCGCGCCTGGCGGCGGCGGGGGTGTCGGCGGTGCCGCTGCCCTTCGGCGGATGGTTCGACTGGCGGACCCGGCCGGGCCTGCGCCGCGCCATCGCCGACTTCGCGCCGGACGTCGTCCTGTCCTGGATGAGCCGGGCCACCCGCTTCTGCCCGCGTGGCGATTTCGTCCATGCGGCGCGGCTGGGGGGCTATTACGACCTCAAATATTACCGCCGCTGCGACCATCTGTTCGCCAACACGCTGGGGATTCGCGACTGGATCCTGGGGCGGGGCTGGCCCGAGGATCGGGTCCATTTCCTGCCCAACTTCGTCGCCGAGGAACCCGTGACCGCGGCCGACCGGGCGGCGGAGGAGACCCCGGCCGACGCGCCCCTGATCGTCGCCCTCGGGCGCCTGCATCCCAACAAGGGCTTCGACGTGCTGCTGAGGGCTATGGCTCATCTGCCCCATGCCCGGCTATGGCTGGCCGGAGACGGCCCCTTGCAGGCCAAGCTGGAGGGGCTGGCGGCGGAGCTGGGCGTTACCGACCGGGTGCGGTTCCTCGGCTGGCGCGACGACGGCCCGGCCTTGATCGCGGCCGCCGACGCGGTCGCGGTGCCGTCGCGGCACGAGCCGCTGGGCAATGTGGTCCTCGAGGCCTGGGCACGCGGCAAGCCGGTGATCGCGGCGCGCGCCCAGGGGCCCGAAGAGCTGATCGATTCGGGCCGCACCGGGATTCTCGTCCCGGTCGACGACGCGGCGGCGCTCGCCTGGGCGTTGCGCGACCTCCTGGGCGCTTCGGGGACCGCCGCCCAGCTCGCCGCCGCCGGCCAGGCCATGTACGCGGCGCATTTCGCCCGCGCGCATGTGGTCCGCGCCTATATCGAGGTTTTCGACAGGATTTGCGGGAAAGGCGACGGGGAGCCATGTGTGGCATCGCCGGCCTGATGACCCGCGACGGGCGGCCGCCCGACGCCGCCGCCCTCGCCGCCATGAGCGCCGCCCTGGTCCATCGCGGCCCGGATGGCGACGGCAGTTACGCGAAGGGCGATGTCGGGATGGTCCATCGCCGGCTCGCCATCATCGACCTGGATACCGGCGACCAGCCGTTGGGCGATGGCGGCGGCGCGGCGTTGGTCGCCAATGGCGAGATCTACAATTATGTCGAGCTTCGCCGGGAGCTGGGCGAGGCCAACTTCGCGACGGCGTCGGATTGCGAGACGCCGCTGCATCTCTACGCCGCCGACGGCGTCGCCTTCGCCGAGCGGCTGCGCGGCATGTACGCCATCGCCCTGCACGACCCGATCGCCGGGCGGCTGCTCCTCAGCCGCGATCCCTTCGGGATCAAGCCGCTCTATTACGCGGAAACCGACAAGGGGTTCGCCTTCGCGTCCGAGATCGGCGCCTTCGTCGCCGCCGGGCTGGTCCGTCCGCGAATCGTATCGGACCGGCGGGACGAGCTGTTGCAGCTTCAGTTCACGACCGGCCGCGAAACCATCTATGCCGGCGTCAACCGCGTCCTTCCGGGCGAGACCGTCATCGTCGCCGGCGGGCGGATCGTCGAGCGCCGGCGGATCGAGGCGCTGCCGGCGGGCGGCCCGACCCTAGCCGACGAGAGCGAAGCGCTGGCGGCGCTGGAAACGGCGCTGACCGACAGCGTCGGGCTGCATCAGCGCGCCGACGTGCCCTATGGCATGTTCCTGTCGGGCGGCGTCGATTCGTCGGCGCTTCTGGCGCTGATGGCGCGGCTGAACGCCCGTCCGGTCCGCGCCTTCACCGCCGGGTTCGCCGGCGCCGGAGTGCCGGACGAGCGCGCCCATGCGCGGGCCGTCGCAAGGGCCGTGGGGGCCGAGCATGTGGAGGTCTCCTTCGACGAAGCCGATTTCTGGGCCCTGTTGCCCCGGATCGTCGCAAGCATGGACGATCCGGCGGCGGACTATGCCGTCTTGCCCACCTACAAGCTGGCCGCCGAGGCCGGGCGCGACCTCAAGGTCGTGCTATGCGGCGAGGGCGGCGACGAGCTGTTCGCCGGCTACGGCCGCTATCGCAGCCTGGGCCGGCCCTGGTGGCGGGGCGGCCGGCGCCTGCGGGCGCGCGGCACTTTCGACGGCCTCGGGGTGCTGCGCGACGGCCCGTCGGGCTGGCGCGACGGAATCGGCGCCAGCGAGATCGCCGAGGCCCGCCCGGAGCGCACCCGGCTGCAAACCGGTCAGGCCGTCGACTGCGCCGACTGGCTGCCCAACGACCTGTTGATCAAGCTGGACCGCTGCCTGATGGCCCATGGGGTGGAGGGACGGACGCCGTTCCTCGATCCGGCGGTCGCCGCGGTCGGTTTCGGCCTCGCCGACCCGCTGAAGATCCGCAACGGCACCGGGAAGTGGCTGTTGCGCCGCTGGCTGGCCGACGCCTTGCCCGAAGCCGCGCCCTTCGCCCGCAAGCGCGGCTTCACCGTGCCCGTCGGCGAATGGATCGCGGCCAAGGGCGCGCGGCTCGGCGCCCTGGTCGCGGCCCAGCCCTGCATCGCCGAGATCGCCGACCCGAAACGCGCCGCCGCCTTGTTCGCGGCCACCGGCAAGCGGCCGCGCTTCGCCGCCTGGACCCTGCTCTACTACGCGCTGTGGCACCGCCGCCATGTGGAGGGACGGCCGATGTCCGGCGACGCGCTCGAGATTCTTGCCGACCGGCGTTGACTCTTCCTGCCAAAGCACCATCTAAGGTAGTGTTTTTGACCAAAGTGCAACCAAAGTAGCGGTGGGGTGGTAGCGATGGTCATTTGGGAAAGGCGCCTCGGCAGGAAGAGACTCGCGCGATCGGACCCCGCGTCGCCCGGCATGCGCGACCTTCTCGCGCTGCCCATTGCCGGCGTCTTCTTCCTGCGCGGCGGCCGGTTCGTCGAGGTCAATCGCCGGTTCGCGGAGATCCTGGCGTTCGCGCCGGACGACCTGACCGCATCGTTCGCGGCGCGGGCGGATCGACGGCGCCGCTTGCCGCGCTCCGGCGGCGCTCCTAAACTCGCCGGTCTCCAGACCGCATTCCCGACGGGCAATCATGAGCGCGCATTTCGATCTGATCCTCAAGGGCGGAACCTGCCTGACACCGGGCGGCCGCCAGGTTACCGATATCGGCGTCTGCGCCGGCCGGATCGCGGCGCTGGGCGATCTCGCCGGCGCGGACGCCGCCGAACGTTTCGACGCTGACGGCCTGCACCTTTTGCCAGGGGTGATCGACAGCCAGGTTCATTTCCGCGAGCCGGGCCTGGAGCACAAGGAGGACCTGGCCTCCGGTTCGGCCGGTGCCGCGCTGGGCGGGGTGACCGGCTTCTTCGAGATGCCCAATACGAAGCCCGGCACCTTGAGCGCGGCGGACCTGGCGGACAAGCTGGCCCGCGCGGCCGGACGGGTCTGGACCGACCATGCCTTCTATGTCGGCGCGGCGGCCGAGAATGTCGACGCGTTGGCGGATCTCGAACGCCTGCCGGGCTGCGCCGGCATCAAGGTCTTCATGGGAAGCTCGACGGGCTCGCTGCTGGTCCCCGACGACGCGACCCTGGCCCGGGTCCTGGCCGCCGGGTTCCGGCGCATCGCCGTCCATTGCGAGGACGAGGACCGGCTGGAGGCGCGCAAGGCCGACATTCCCGACGGCGCCGGTTCCGAATACCATCCGGTCTGGCGCGACGAGGAGACCGCGCTGGCGGCGACCCGGCGGCTGACCGCGCTGGCCCGGGCCGCCGGCCGGCGCGTTCATGTCCTGCATGTAACGACCGACGCCGAGATGGCGTTGCTGGCCGATTTCCGGGACGTCGCCTCGGTCGAAGTGACTCCCCAGCATCTGACCTTCGCCGCCCCCGACTGTTACGAGCGGCTCGGCAGCCTCGCCCAAATGAACCCGCCGATCCGCGCGGCGCGCCACCGCGACGCCCTGTGGCGCGCGGTCCGCGACGGGCTTGTCGATGTGGTGGGCTCGGACCACGCGCCCCATACCCGCGAGGAAAAGGCCCGGCCCTACCCGCAATGCCCGTCGGGCATGACCGGCGTGCAGACCCTTCTGCCGGTGCTGCTCGACCATGTGGCCAAGGAAAGGCTGACCCTGGAACGGCTGGTGGATCTGACCAGCGCCGGCCCGGCGCGCCTGTTCGGCTTGGCGGGCAAGGGACGGATCGCGCTCGGCAACGATGCCGACTTCTCGGTTGTCGATCTCAAGGCCCGGCGCCGCATCTCCAACGACTGGATCGCCAGCAAGTCGGGCTGGACCCCGTATGACGGGATGACGGTGACCGGCTGGCCCGTGGCGACGGTGCTGCGCGGGCGCTTCGTCATGCGCGAGGACGAATTGCAGGGCGCGCCGGAGGGCCGCCCGTTGCGCTTTACGGAGTGCCTGCCGCCCGCGCCGGACCGAGCGGCGTAAAACCGGCGATCCGCGCCGCTTCGCCGACCGGCCTGCCCGGATAGCATTGGGCGATGCTGACCAGAAGAATCACCGCCGCCGTCAAATGCTCGATATCGCGATGTCTATCGGGCTCGGCGAGGGAGATGTTGCAGATGTCCGTTTCCAGATGGCGGGCGATCTCCAACGGCGGCAGATCGGGATGACGCGCGGCGAAATAGGCGATGCATTGGGCGGCCGACGACCCGTGCCCGTCTTGCGCTCGCTCGTCTTGCGCTCGCTCGTCTTGCGCTCGCTTCCTAGGATAGATTGCCCGAAGCGCCACCCTGCCGCGCCCCCGTCTCATTTCTCACAGAACCTAACCTATGACGAAACCGGCGCCCGGCACGGCAAGGTCACGGAATTGTGAGGGTCTCTCGCGGCCGGCGCCGGACCGGCCGGCGGCGCTTGCCTATTTCCGCCAGCGACCCAGTTTGATAGTCTGGCCGTCAATCGAAGAAGGCAATCCGTATTCCTGTTCGCGGCGCCGTTTCCGGGTGCCGTTTTGCATCAGTTGGAGGGATCGAACATGACCGCTTGCATCGTCGGATGGAGCCATACCCCGTTCGGAAAACACCAGGACCGGGACTACGAATCCTTGATGGTCGAAGTGGCGACGGACGCCATCGCCGACGCCGGTCTGGCGCCCGCCGATATCGACCAGATTTTCGTCGGTCTGTTCAATGGCGGGTTCGAGCGCCAGGAATTTCCCGGCTCGCTCGTTCTCCAGGCCCATGACGATCTGCGCTTCAAGCCGGTCACCCATGTCGAGAATGCCTGCGCCACCGGCTCGGCGGCGATCTATCAGGGGATCAACGCGATCGAAGCCAAGAAGGCGCGCACCATCCTGGTCGTCGGGGTCGAGAAGATGACCCACGCATCGGGCCGCGAGGTCAACGACATCCTGGTCAAGGCCAGCTACGTGAAGGAAGAGGCCGACGGGATCGGCAGCTTCGCCGGCGTCTTCGGCGACATCGCCCAGCGCTATTTCCAGAAATATGGCGACCAGTCCGATGCTCTGGCCCGGATCGCCGCCAAGAACCACCGCAACGGGGTGGCCAACCCGCTGGCCCAGATGCGCAAGGATTTGGGCTACGATTTCTGCCGCAATCCCTCGGACGGTAATCCGATCGTCGCCGGCCCGCTGAAGCGCACCGACTGCTCGCTGGTGTCCGACGGCGCCGCCGCGCTGGTGCTGACCGACGTCGAGAACGCCCTCGGCCACGACAAGGCGATCGTTTTCCGCGCCCGCCAGCACGTCAACGACTTCCTGCCCATGAGCCGCCGCGACATGACCCATCTGGAGGGCGCCGAGCGGGCCTGGTCCCAGGCCTATGCCGAAGCCGGCGTCGGCGTCGACGATCTCAGCTTCGCCGAGACCCATGACTGCTTCACCATCGCCGAGATGATGCATTATGAATCCATGGGCCTTGCGCCGCTGGGCGAGGGCGCGCGGGCCATCAACGAGGGCTGGACGGAGAAGGACGGCAAGCTGCCGATCAATCCCTCCGGCGGGCTGAAATCCAAGGGCCATCCGATCGGCGCCACCGGCGTGTCGATGCATGTTCTGGCCTCGATGCAGCTCACCGGGACCGCCGGCGACATGCAGGTCAAGGACCCGACCCTGGCCGGCATTTTCAACATGGGCGGCGCCGGGGTCGCGAACTATTGCTCGATCCTGGAACGCATCCGCTAGCCCCCACGGGGCGGCGGATGCGCCCGGCGGAGACCGGCGGATGAGCTTTCGGGCGTTGGTCCTGGAAAAGGACGCCGACGGCGTATCCGCCGACATCCGCGATCTGGACGATGCCGACCTGCCGGCGGGCGAGGTCACCGTCGAGATCGCCTATTCGACCCTCAACTACAAGGACGGCATGATCCTGAACGGGATCGGCGGGATGGTGCGCGCCTTCCCGCACGTGCCGGGGATCGATTATGTCGGCAAGGTGACCGCGTCCGAGCAGCCCGATTACGCGCCGGGCGATGCGGTGATCCTGACCGGCTGGGAGGTCGGCGAGGCCCATTGGGGTGGCTACGCCCAGCGGGCGCGGGCCAAGGCCGGCTGGCTGGTGCCGCTGCCCGACGGGCTGACGCCCAAGCGGGCGATGGCGCTGGGCACGGCGGGATTCACCGCCATGCTCTGCGTCCTGGCCCTGGAGGAGCACGGCCTGGAGCCCGGCGCCGGCGAGGTGCTGGTGACCGGTGCGGCCGGCGGGGTCGGCAGCGTCGCCGTCGCGGTCCTTTCGGCACTCGGCCATCACGTCGTCGCCGGCACCGGACGGCCCGAGACCCACGACTATCTGCGCGGTCTCGGCGCCGCCGATTTCATCGACCGGGCGGAACTGGCCACCGAGTCCAAGCGGGTCATGCAGTCCGAGCGCTGGGCCGGCGTCGTCGATACGGTCGGCAGCCGCATCCTCGCCAACGCCATCGCCGCAACCCGAAGCCATGCCAGCGTCGCTGCTTGCGGCCTGGCCGCCGGGGGCGATCTGCCGGCGACCGTCTATCCCTTCATCCTGCGTGGGGTGAACCTGCTCGGCGTCGAATCGATCCGCACGCCCTTCGCGCGCCGGGTCCGGGCCTGGGACCGCCTGGCGCGGGACCTGCCCATGGACAAGCTGGACGCGATGACCGAGACGATCCCGCTCGGCGATCTGATGGATCGGAGCAAGCGGATCCTTGCCGGGCAGGTGCGCGGCCGTACCGTCGTCGACGTCAGCGCCTGACGCCGTCCGCGCCTTTCTGGCGCCACGCGCGGCGCTGGGCTAACCTTGCCAAAACCGGGGGGTACGGGTGACGGGACGCCGATTCCTTTTCTTGCTCTTCGCGCTCGCGGGCGCGGTTGGCGCAACGGGCTTGGCGCATGCCGAGAACGGGCCGCCGGCCGGCTATGGCGCGGCCATGGGCTGGTACGAACGCGCCGCCGCCGCTGGCGATGCCGACGCCCAGTATTATCTGGGCATGATGTATGCGCGCGGCCTGCGGGTGCGCCGCGACGCGGCGGAAGCGGCCCGATGGTACGCCGCCGCCGCCCGCCAGGGGCACGCCCGCGCCCAGTTCCAGATCGCGTCCGCCTATCTG
>Ga0209475_10001381_pt1 | contig 31341 bp, 21 predicted proteins | sample tdDd471_FD_187128 | JGI IMG/M metagenome (GOLD analysis project Ga0209475, IMG submission 187128) | Marine sediment microbial communities from the Atlantic coast under amendment with organic carbon and nitrate - tdDd47.1 (SPAdes)... | ecosystem: Environmental > Aquatic > Marine > Coastal >... | reverse complement strand
TGCAAGCCGCAAAAACCCCTATTGCGTAAACGCAATCTCTAGGGAAGTTTTTGAAAAACCTGCACCTAACAAGTGCTAAAAAAAATTGGCTAGCGCAGATATAAGTAAAAAATATAAAACAAAATCGCAATGCGTTTCCAATAGAATAGAAGGCGACTCGAGCCGCCAACTATTCTTAGCACGAAACGTTAGGCGTAATTAGGTAAAGTTCACCAAAGAAAAATAAATACTATGAATATAGATAAAGCATTTGAAAGTTTAGAATCACTTGAAAAAGACTACTTTAATGATCTCAGAAATAAAGACCTTACAGAAGCAGACACAAGAAGTAAACTTTTGGATTATATCTTAATTAATATTTTGGGTTGGTCAGAACAAGATATTGAAAGAGAAGGGTATGTTAAACCTGGATTCTTTGATTATGAAATAAGAACTTCAACATTTAAATTCCTTATTGAAGCCAAGAAGAACCTTGTTGACTTTGATATGCCCTCTAAAGGGACCAACGTTAAAATAAAAACGATATATAAATCTAATAAAGAAGTAATTGACCAAATAAGAACATATCTATTTGAGAGAGGGTTACAATATGGCATTATTTCTAATGGTCATCAATTCATAGTAGCAAAATTTCTAAATCATGACGGCACTCCGTGGGGAGATAATATAGCTTACTATTTTAATGGATTTGAGGATATTAGAAAACGGTTTACAAAATTTTACGAATTGTTTTCCAAAGAGTATATTACCTTTTTTGGTCGCATTAAAATCGACAGAATTGAATCAAAATCGAAAAGAATAATCAATGACGTCAAATTGCCTCATCTACATGATGAATTAAATAGAAACAAATTAAGCTCTGAACTTATACCAGTATTGACTCGTGTTTTTGAGGAGATCTATAAAACTAGCATTTTGAGTGATAAAGAGATAATGAAAAAATGCTATGTTGGTAATGAAGATGTTCAAAAATATAGTGATGAATTAAATGCTATTTTTTTAGACATCCCTCCCTCATTTGATGAAAAAATAGCGAAAGTTCGAAATACAAAGCATACCCAGGAGCAAATAAAGAAAGACATATATATTGAAGGTTATAATCCAGATCCTATTGTTGTTATTGGAACTGCAGGAGCTGGTAAAACTACATTTATTAAGAATTTCATTGATATAGAATTAAATCCAAAAGAGAAAAAGAAAAGACCAATAGTTTATATTGATTTTAGAGAATTCTCGGCTCAAGAAGTTTATGACACAAAACTAATCTACGAGAAAATTATTCTAGGAATAAAGAAGGAGCACCCTGGATTAAACATACATAAGCGAAATATACTAAAGACCATATATAAGAAAGAAATAAGCGAAAATAAAGAAGGTATTTGGGAAGAATTACAAAACGATAAAGTTGCATATGAAAACAAGCTTTCTGAATTTCTCGAGGAAAAAACGAAAAACCCATTACTTCATTTAGAATATATCTCCAATTATCTAAACTTTCAATGTCAAAAAAAACTATGTGTTGTTTTTGATAATGCTGACCAATTAAAAGACACTGAACAGAGAGAAATATTTCTTTTAGCTCATAGCATTAACAGAAAATTAAACTGTATAGTAATATCCTCATTAAGAGAAGGATATTATTATAGATGGAAGGACAAAGCACCATTTAATGCCTATCATTCAACTGTCTATCATATTACTGCACCTCCTTACAGAAAAGTACTAAAAAAAAGAATAGAGTATGTGTTGGAAAATTTTGATTTTAAAGAAATATCTATTCAGTTTGATGACAAGAAAGTCGGCTTTGAAAAAGGAAGTTTGAAAGTCCTATTTAAGAATCTATACAAAACTCTTTTTGAAACGAATAACTCAGAAATCCTACGTTTCCTAGAAGAAACATCATATCCAAATATTCGTCATGGGTTGGAAATGTTTCAAACGTTCCTTTTATCTGGACATTCTAAAATCACTGAATATATGTCAGTAGACTATGTAGAGGGAATCCCTTATTGGGAGTTTATTAAATCTGTTGCTTTAGAATCAGCATATTATTACACAGCCAAAAGCAAGATTTATAATTTATTCCAACCGATTGCGTCAAACCAAAATCACTTTACAAAAATTCGACTACTTAATTACCTATTAATCGAAAACCAGAAGGATGGAAAAGGATTAAAATATGTTGTTTTAAAAGATATTCAAAGTATCTTTATTCAGATAGGTTATTCATCTGATATAATAAAAGATGAACTGAATGATTTGTTAAACCATAATCTAATCTCAACATCGGATTACTTGTCCGATATAGATGAAGTTATTGAATTAAAAGAGGATTCTAGGATAGCTATAAGTCCTATTGGAAATTACTATATTGATGAATTAATATACAACTATTCGTATCTCGATCTAACTGTCCAGAATACTTCATTCTATGATAACAAATTTTTTCAAAAGATAATTTCTGGTTTTCCTGTTTCTGATAAATATGGTAACCGAGACTTAACGAAAAGATTGAATACAGCAAAACTGTTTTTAGACTATCTCAAAAGTCAAGAATTGCATGATTTATCTCGACAAAAACTTGAAAATGAAAATGGCGCATTATCGTTACACATAACTCAAAAAATAGAAGATCGATTTTCAAAAGAATTTAAGCGAATTAAAAAAATAATTAAGAAATAACTACGCCTAACAACAAATATAATTCATGCCGCAGTTTCATTTTCACAGAAAATGATTTAGTAATTTTGAAAATATGTGATACACAGAAACTTATTGAACAAGATGCGGCACGCATCATATTCAAACCGTTAGGTGCAAGTCGCAAAAACCCCTATTGCGTAAACGCAATTTCTAGGAAAGTTTTTGGAAAACCTGCACCTAACAAGTGCTAAAAAAAATTGGCTAGCGCAGATATAAGTAAAAAAATATAAAACAAAATCGAAATTCGTTGTAAAGAGAATAGAAGGCGACATTAAGCCGCCAACTATTCTTAGCACGAACCGTTAGGTGCAAGTCGCAAAAACCCCTATTGCGTAAACGCAATCTCTTGGAAAGTTTTTGGAAAACCTGCACCTAACAAGTGCTAAAAAAAATTGGCTAGCGCAGATATAAGTAAAAAATATAAAACAAAATCGAAATGCGTTGTAAAGAGAATAGAAGGCGACATTAAGCCGCCAACTATTCTTAGCACGAACCGTTGTGTGCAATTCCCCACATCAGCCATCCGAAATAGAATTCAAATAAAGTTATCTATTTCTACTAGCTGATTAACTACCGTTGCTAACGTTAAATCGGGGACAGATTATAAAGAAAAAGACTATTTTTAAGTAGAAAGAAGACCGTTGATAATCAGGAACTTACTTAACGTTAGTCAGAATTAACCAAAACAGAAAATTATATTTACTATCAATTAATTTAAGACAATATGAACAGGAATTTATTTGTGATCATCAATATTATAATATTAGTCATTTTATCTCAAGAAATAATTTGTCAAGATACAATAACGATATATTTTGATGATCAATGGGAGCAATGTGATGAAGAACTGTCATCTTATTATCGGAAATATTACAAGACTGAATCTAACGAATATTATGTTCAGGACTTTTATAACAATGGTCAATTACAAATGGCAGGTACATTTAAAGAACAAAACTGGAAAGAAAAAACTGGGCATTTTAGTTATTACTATGAAAATGGGCAAAAAAAATCTGAAGGTAAATATATTGATAATAAAGTAACGGGCAAGTGGATAGGTTGGTATAAAAATGGTACAATAGCATCTGAAGGAGAATATGTTGATGATAAAGCAACCGGTAATTGGATAAGGTGGAACGAAAATGGAAATATAAGATATGAAGCCGAATTCAAAAACGGCGAATCAATTAGCTTAACAAAGGAATTTGATAAGGATGGTAACTTTTTAATAGAATATGCTGGTGATCCCAAAATACTTGACAATTATTCTGATTATTGGTTGTCAATAACGAACTACACAAAATTTATAAGTGAAAATATTCATTATCCCGAACAAGCAAAACAATTCAACCAACAAGGAAGAGTGTATGTAAGTTTTTCAATTGATGCGAACGGAAATGTTTTCGATACAAAAATATTGAGGGGTATAAGTGATGAATTGGATAAAGAAGCCATAAGAGTAATAAAACTATATAAATGGCCAAAACCCAGATATAAGGGAAAAGAAACTATTGTAAAATTCAATGCTCCTGTTAAATTCACTTTAAACTAGATTTTGAAAAAAGATACGCATTGTAAATTATTGTGAGTAAAACAACTGCACACAACAAAAAATATAATTCATGCCGCAGTCTCATTTTCATAGAAAATGATTTGTAAATTCGAAAATACGTATACTAAAAAACTTATTGAACAAGATGCGGCACGCATCATATTCAAACCGTTGTGTTTCATGCAAAGAGAGACCGTGCAACTAAAGCCAACGCACATTTGGCACATTTGCAAGCCCAAACCCACTAGCTGAAGCTTCAGCTTGCAAAAGAGCCAAATTTTTGCCAACGCACTGGCTGACTGATTAAGAATTTTATAACTTAAGGATATTGGACTAAATAGTAATTTCATGAGTAATCCAGACCAAATAGAAAAATCAATTTATAACCAGATACTTGATAAGATGGTTGATAAATTGAGTGATTCAGATATTTTTAATCAAGAATTGTTGTCGGAAATTAAATCCTTGGATTTGTCTGATAAAAATAAGGTTAAAGAGGTGATTTCAAAACCACGAAAAGAAACAGACAATGAAAATTCTTAGTCTAGAAATAAAAAATATTCGTGGAATACCCGATTTTCAACTTAAACCAAATGGTAAGTCTTTGGTAATATATGGACCAAACGGTTCTGGTAAAAGTGCAGTGATTGATGCTTTAGATTTCTTACTAACTGGGAAAATTGCAAGATTAATTGGAGAAGGAACAGAAGACATTTCGTTGAAAGATTATGGACCACATATAGATAAAAAGAATGATTTAAATAGTGTACAGGTTAATGCAATAATTAAAGTGCCTGATATTAATGAAGAGATTAACATCTCTAGGACAATGCAAAAACCTAATGAACTAATATTTGATACTAAATACGAAAATCAATTAGCACCAACTTTAGAACTTTTAAATAGAGGACAATATGTATTTACAAGGAGAGAAATATTAAAATTAATTACATCAAAATCTTCAACTCGCGCTCAGGAAATACAAAAAGTGTTGAAACTGACGGAATTAGAAGATATCCGCACTAATCTTGTAAAAGTTTTTAATGAATCTAAACGTGAATCTAAAAGCGCAAAAATAGCTTTCGACTCTGCCAAACAATCAGTTATATCGATAACGGGTCATCCTGAATACAAAACTTCAGAGGTGCTGAAATTTATTAATGAACAACGTTTGAAACTTGGAGGTAGTGAGATTCAGAAAATTGATTCAACTAAATTAAAAGAAGAAATCGGCAGTATCCAAATTAATCCTTCAAGTGTTAATCATAAAATTCTTGAAGAGCGTTGTAATAATCTAAAATCATCTGAACTTTTAAAAGATAATATAGAATTAACGCATACAATTGCGAAGTTGCGTCAAACCATTAATACCATTAATGAAGATAGCAAGGCTAGTTGGAATTCGAAAAGGTATCGTTTTACTATTAATGGAATAAACTTACTGAGAAAATCTGGTGAGTGTCCACTATGCGATATCGAATGGACTGATGGTGAACTGAGAAAATATCTACAAACTAGAGTTGATAATGAAAGTGCAGTCCAAAAAGATTTAGAGGAGAGTGTTGACAAAATTGCATCTTTCATTAGCAAGGCACAAAACAGGATAAATCAGCTACTCGAAACACTTAAACCTGTTTCTTCTTCAAAAGATAAGGAGGACACCAAAGAAAATATTAAAAATGGATTTAACTGCCTTTCCAATTGGAATAGTAACCTTTTAAATTTATCAAATGCATTAAAAAATCCTGTTGAAGAATTCAAAGAAGATATATTTCCCACAAGTGATATAGAAAAACTGTACTCTAATACTTCTTCTGACAATGATTTGGATAATTTAGAGTCAGAAGTTAAAGTTCAATTTCCAGAAGCAACACCAGAACAAACGGCTTGGGATAATTTGACAAAATTATCGGAACGGATTAAAAACGTTGAGGATAGTCATGTTATATATGATAATATATTAATTACATACAATAGAGCTACTTTAATAGGGCAAAAATATGTTGAGGCAAGAAATGAAGTTCTTGAAGGACTTTATGATAAAATAAAGGAAAGATTTGTTAGCCTCTATAAAGAAATGCATGGTGCTGATGAAGATAGTTTTAATGCTGACTTTTCACCTCAAGATTCAGGTTTAAAATTAAAAGTTGATTTTTATGGTAGAGGATTGCATCCACCAAATGCAATGCATAGTGAAGGTCATCAAGATAGTATGGGTATATGTTTGTTTTTAGCACTTTCTGAATATCTGAATTCTGGATTAATTGATTTAACAATTCTAGATGATGTGGTAATGTCTGTTGACGTTGAGCATAGAAGGTCATTTTGTTCAGTCTTGGCGAAAAATTTTTCAGAAAAGCAATTTATTATTACTACACATGAGACAGCTTGGGCTAATCAATTGAGATTTGAAGGAGTTGTTGAAAGTAAACAAATGCTAAACTTTTTTAACTGGAATGTTGATACTGGTCCAATGTTACATTTTGAAGCTGATGTATGGAACAAGATAGAAAGAGACTTGAATCAAGAAGATGTAAGTGCTGCTGCTGCAAAATTAAGAAGAGGTTTAGAAGAGTTTACACGACACGTTTGCCATAATCTAAGAGCTCCTGTTCCATATACCATTGGAGATGGTGGCAGTTTAGGCGATTTTGTTACTTCAGCAATTGGGCAATATAAAAGGCTTTTAAAGAAGGCAAAAGGGGCAGCACAAAAATTAAAACAGCCAGATATCTTTGATAGATTAACTAGTTTGGAAGAGGAAGCATTTGCAATTGTTAATAGAACAGAAGCGGAAAAATGGATGATTAATCCAGCAGTACATTATAATGAATGGGGAAATTTCTCAAGAAATGATTTTAAACCTGTGGTTAAGGCTTTTGACGACTTATGTAATAAAGTATTTTCCTGTGAATCTTGTGGCTCAGCAATTCGGGGTAGCTTCAATGGAGCGAGTATTGATTGTGTAAAATGTAAATGTGGAAAAATAAATTGGAACATAATTAATTAATTGTTCCAACATAACAACTACATTTTTTCACATAGTTTGTTGTAATATGTTGGTAAAACGAAACTTTAGATAAACCTCGTTAAATTGTTTCGAATTATATTAAGAATAAAAATATGGCTAATTACACTTTTGAAGATTTACTTTCACCGCTAGATTTTGAACATTTAATAAGAGATTTATTGTCTAAAGATTTGGGAACTGAATTATCAGCTTTTGCAGAAGGAAAAGATAAAGGAATCGACTTGAGATATTCCAAGGGCGCTGAAAATAATATAATTGTACAATGCAAAAGGGTTAAAACAATCTCAAAAACACAGATTGATAAAGAGCGCGATAATGTTAAAGAATTAAATCCTTTGAATTATTATTTTGCAATCTCAAGTGAGCCGAGTGTTTCAAAAGTGGATTTTATAAAGACAAGCTTCAAAGAATGGATGTCTGGTGATGAAAATATCTACACCAAAAGTAGGCTTAATAAGCTTCTTGACGATTATCCAGAAATACATCAGAGGAATTATAAACTCTGGATTAATAGTTCAGAAATGTTTGGTTCAATTATCAATAATCCATTATTTGAAAGGGCTAAATCATTGATTAATGACCTTAAAAATGACTACAAATTCTATGTTAAAAACGAGAGTCTTCAACAAGCCATTGAAATCTTAAACAAGAATCAGTTTATAATTATTAGTGGTATACCAGGTATTGGAAAGACCACGCTAGCTAAACTGATTTTATGGGAATACCTTCAAAAGGGATATGAAGTTGTTGAGATAAGGAAAGTAATTGAAGGTGAACAATTATTGGAAGAAGACTCTGACCGCAAACAAGTATTTTATTTTGATGACTTCTTAGGAGAAAATTTTTTGAAGTATGATGCAATAGAAGGACGTTCATCAGATTTGGTTCAGTTAATTAATCGCATTATGAAGAATAAACATAAAGCGTTAATTATGACCACTCGTGAATACATTCTTAAACAAGCAAGAGAAAAATATGAAAAGCTAGACTCTAACGATTTGGATATTTATAAGTACACTCTTGACTTGACTAGTTATAGCAAAAGGATTCGAGCCTTAATATTATACAACCATCTTTATTACTCTGGTCTTTCGATAGATTACATTAAAGTTTTAATTGAAAGCAAGGCTTATAAAAAGATAATCAATCATAAAAACTATAGTCCAAGGATTGTCGAACAAATGACACTAAAGCTTAATAATGTATTAGTTGAGGATTATCCAAATGAATTTATCTATAATCTAGATAACCCATTTGGAATTTGGAAAAGAGCATTCAATAGTCAAATTTCCGATGGCGCTAAGTATACTCTTCATATTCTTTTATCTATTGGCGAACCAATTTTATTGTCAGAGTTTCAGGAAATAATAATAAATTTCCATAAAAAAAATACTCGAAAGTATAATTTAGAGTTTCGACCATTAGATATTCGAAATTACCTTCGTGAGTTAGAAGATAGCTTTATTAAATTAAATATATCAACCAAAAATAATCACTACATAACTTTCCAGAACCCATCTATCAAGGATTTTATGTTAGGTTTAGTAAAAGACAATAAGGATTTATTATTAATGATATTGGATTCCTTGTTATATTTTAATCAACTATCTTATACTTTAAACTATTTGGTAGATAAGATAGCAACTGATACTGAGATTATTTCAATTGTAAATTCTATTATTCAATCAAAACTTGATTCTATTCCTACAAATACTTGGTTGCTATCTGGGGAAGAACATAAGTTCTCAGATTCTTTAATGTCCAAGATTGATGAACTTAAGACGTTCGTTAATAAAGCAAAAGATAAAGAGTGCCTTAAAAATATAGTTGAATTGTATAGGCAAATTGATGTATCAAAGCTTTATTTATATGATGAGAAAAAATATATTAAGTTTACTACTGAGTTTAAAAAAACAATCAAACCTGATACTGCAACAATCTTTGCTAAAATAGTTAGTAACATTAGTTGGTTTGATAATGTAAGTAATTTTCTCGCTCTTAGAAATGTAGATTCTAAGAAATATGATGAGTTATTAGAAACTAACAAAGAATCAATAAAAGTAAAAGTCGAATCAGCAATTAAAAAAGATATTGAATTAGCTAAAAATATAAATGCCGTAGATAACTTTAGTGAAAAGCTTTTATCAGCTGAAGACAATTTGTACTCTCGATTCAGTGTTGATATTTCATACTTTGAAAATGATATTAAGGAAAAACGAGTGCAGCTCGAAAGTGAAATTAAAGAAGAAGGCATAGAAAATTTAGAAATTAAAGACGTTGAACAAGAATCGATTGAAGATGAGTTTAATGAAGATGAATATTTTAAAATTGAAATGTTTTGCTAACTCACCAAGCCATGCACATTAAGCAAACGCACATATCATCCGCACAACCAAATTTGCTTAAAGAGCATGTCTCCCCAACACACGGGATGACTGCAGGGTTAAAGCACGAAAACACAACAATGTGTATAATTCATAAGGGTTTCAGCGGTTTTATAGCGTTGTCATCCGCATCAATTTTGGTTGGTAACTTGATAGGTTTGAAGCACGCAATCCCTTACGAAATCATACACGAAACGTTAGGTGCAAGTCGCAAAAACCCCTATTGCGTAAACGCAATTTCTAGGAAAGTTTTTGGAAAACCTGCACCTAACAAGTGCTAAAAAAAATTGGCTAGCGCAGATATAAGTAAAAATATATAAAACAAAATCGCAATGCGTTGTAAATAGAATAGAAGGCGACATTAAGCCGCCAACTATTCTTAGCACGAAACGTTAGGTGCAAGTCGCAAAAACCCCTATTGCGTAAACGCAATTTCTAGGAAAGTTTTTGGAAAACCTGCACCTAACAAGTGCTAAAAAAAATTGGCTAGCGCAGATATAAGTAAAAATATATAAAACAAAATCGCAATGCGTTGTAAATAGAATAGAAGGCGACATTAAGCCGCCAACTATTCTTAGCACGAAACGTTGGCGGTAATGCGATGGGACAAAGGCATATAGCTAACATTTTTTCAATGGAAAACTGTACCAAGAAACTAATTATCAAGACTGGGAAAAACAACACAAATATGGATCAAGAAATGAAAAGTGCTAATCTATTTATCACCTTATGTTGGAAACTACATAAGATAAGATGGTTTATATTAATCCTCTGTATTGTGTTACAGCTTAATTATTCATGGGCACAAACACCAGGTAATAATCATAATGCGCCAAATCCTGATAGGAAAACTGTTTTTACAATTTCTGCACAGCAAACACCAGGCAATCAAAACATGCCCTTACATTATGAGGCAAACACTAGCCGTGTTGAATCAACTTTATCGAGTACAATTAATTATGATAGTGATTCACTATTACAGGGAAACGCAGGGCAAAGATGGAATACAACTTATGGTACAACAAATCATTATGATGGAATTTATGATCTACTTGAAGACTATGATAAAGGATATTTTATGGTAGGATATGATGTGATTTATAACACTGATGGAGAGGGCTGGAATATTAAAACAGATATCAATGGAGATTTATTGTGGGATCAAAAACTAACTCATCCTCCGATTTACGAAGGATTTGCAGTTTGCCGCGACAGTATTGGAAATAAATATGTTGCCGGGGTGGATTTTAGCGAAGTTTCTTGGCCCTTTTTGATCAAATTTAATGCCTGTGGCGAAAAGGAATGGTGTACATTGTTCAAAGACTGGGGCTATATGTGGGGATATCCGCTTGATGTTATTATAAATGATCAGGGAAACATACTTGTATTGAGCCGTCTTGAAAGTGAAGCGCAAATCAACCAAATATTCTTGCTGTGTTATAATATTGACGGAGATTTATTGTGGGCCAAACCATATGCCTCTAAAACCAATTATCCGGTAATGTATTTTGCTTCGGGAGAAAAATTATACAAGATTGGCGAGGATTATATCATCAGTGGCCATTGTTATTACCCTTATCCTGATGATCCTAATCAATATCATGGATGGTTACACCCCTTGTTTATTGGCATTGATAACCAGTTTAATGAAAAATGGGTGTTACCCTTTGGGGTTAGTGATAGCATAGTGGGGCAAGCTTATTCGGTGATCCCAATAAATGATTCTGTAATAATGGGTGTGGGAAGTAAGTCTCTTGATTATCCTAATGGGTATATTCGTAATTCACTAATGATGTTTATTAATCATGAAGGTGAAGAACTTGGTTATAAACGTATTTGGGGTGATTCCATCATTCCAGGTACTCAGGATAATCTTTTCGTGGAGGTCGAACCTGTAAATGATTCTATGTTTATTTCAAGCGCAGTTTTAGGGCCTGAAGAGGTTTATAATCCATTTGGAGAGGTGGTTTTTGATACGACAGGGCATGTTTATAATGCTCAAATAAGGCCAAATACAACAGGTATTTCCAGTATGGTAAAAACATTTGATGATAAATATGTAATTACCTGTAATATATTTGAAAACGACATGAATCATACTGATATATACATGTACAAGATAAACTCTAGCCTGGAGCAGGATACAATGTATACAAATAGTTTTGTTTATGACAGTCTATGTCCAGATTCAATTATATCAGGGAATATTGATATGACAGATTGTTTTCTACAGGTGGAGGTTGAAGAAACACCAAACCCGGAAGAATACTGTGTTCGTTTAGATGCAGTACTCATTAATGTATATCCCAACCCATCTGGTGATATCATAATATTAGAATATAAAAACACAAAAGAATATCAGCAAATACTCCTACAATGCATCAATTCAACTGGGCAAAAGGTGCATGTAGAAAGAATCTTAACCGGTCAACAGGGTAGTAAATTAAATGTATCAGAATGGAATAGTGGTCTATATATTGGTACGTTGTCAAACAATGGTATTCCTCTTGGAAAGTTTAAATTTATTGTGAAATAAAAAAAATCAAAAGCACTACCGCCAACAATAAATATAATTCATGCCGCAGTTTCATTTTCATAGAAAATGATTTTGCAAATTTGAAAATACGTAAACCAAAGAAAACTTATTGAATAAAATGCGGCACGCATCATATTCAAACCGTTGGCAACAATTATGAGGACATTTTTCAACATATTAGGAATATCATTAATAATACTTGCTTCTTGTCAAACAGAGAAGAAAGAATTAATTAAGCCAGACAAAGTCTTACAAATCTTTGAGAATAGACTTGAAGGCTTTTTCGACGGAACAAAAGACTCGTTAAGCATTTACAATTGCTTTCTTTATGACACTGCTAATAATAATTTAATGGCATCAGGTAAATATATCATTTACGATGATGATTTCCCTCTTCCGTTTGGTTGGTTTGAATATTGGAATATTGAAGGAAACTTAGTTGAGAAAGTTCATTATACAGCGGATAGTAAGTCCAGAATATTCGAAATTAATCAGAATATCAAATTTGGACATGACACAATAGACACTATTTTCGAAGAATCTAGCTTCATAAACCACAATATTGACTATTTGAATGAAGACACTCTGGAAATCAAGCTCAAATACAGGGGTTGGAGAGAAAATGAATCTAATTATGCATTTCTAGCCTTGACAGATTTACATGATGAGTTCGTTTTTAGGACAAGTAAACCTAGAATAACATTTAAGCTTCCAATAAGGAAATTCAGCGATGACTCAAACATTACTATTTTAATGATTAAAACCAGTGACTGTGACACTAACCAAGATATGTTAAACCTAGAGAATATATATTATAACATTGACTTAAAAAAATAATTAACTGTTGCCAACAAAAAATATAACGCATGCCGCAGTTTCATTTTCATAGAAAATGATTTTGTAAATTTGAAAATTCGAAAACCTAAGACACTTATTGAACACGATGCGGCACGCATCATATTCAAACCGTTAGGTGCAAGTCGCAAAAACCCCTATTGCGTAAACGCAATTTCTAGGAAAGTTTTTGGAAAACCTGCACCTAACAAGTGCTAAAAAAAATTGGCTAGCGCAGATATAAGTAAAAATATATAAAACAAAATCGAAATTCGTTGTAAAGAGAATAGAAGGCGACATTAAGCCGCCAACTATTCTTAGCACGAAACGTTACCTACAACTAAAGACACAAAGGACCTACATGGATCAGGAGTATATAAATATAGTCGTAGATAAATCTTCTTTCTGTGAGTCTTTGATCTATATGAATAGTTGATTTGGTAGATGATTAATTTTTGACATTAGGCTTTTTTTGGTAAAGTGTCGCTTTTTGCTTCGCCATATGATTGCAGAAAAAAATATTAAGGACACAAAGGAAAAAAGCAGTAGGTAACAATAAATATACTGCATTTGGCAGTTGAGATATAAAATGAAAATTTGTATACAAAAAAATAAATCGTCGCAGGTTGAATTGTTGCTAAGGCTAACGCCAAACGCACCATATTCAAAACGTTAGCAAACATTAGGTCGCAGAAAATTACAGCATGAGAATCATTGAATGGAATAGTCAGGGAGCATTTAGAAAAAAGAATGAGAGGATTCTGTCATTGCAACCTGATATTTTGATAATTCCAGAATGTGAATCGGAAATCAAACTAAAATTTGGTGATTTGACTACAAAACCGACTGACTTTTTCTGGTACGGTGATTCTGAAAACAAAGGAATTGGAATTTTCTCATACTCGGACTACAAATTTGAATTATTAAAAATATTTAACCCAAGATTTAGATTTATTATTCCATTAAAAGTCACAGGAAAAGACAGTTCATTTTTGCTTTTCGCAATTTGGGCAATGGACAATAAAGAAAAACCAGAAGCAAGATACATCGGACAGATTTGGCTTGCAATAAATTATTACTCAAATCTTTTATCCTTACCATGTGTTTTGACAGGTGATTTTAACTCCAACAAAATTTGGGACGAGAAAGAGCGAGTTGGAAATCATTCTGATATGGTTGGCTTCCTAGAAAAGGAAAATATTTTCAGTTTGTATCATAAGCAAGAGAAAATTGAACAAGGAAAAGAAATTCATCCAACTTTTCATATGTATCGCAAGACCGAGAAACCTTACCACATTGATTATTTTTTCGCATCGGACTTAATAATAAAAAATGGATTTGAAATTAAAGTTGGTAAAGCGGAAAACTGGATTGATTTAAGTGACCATGTTCCTTTGACTCTTGAATTGCAATCAAAAACAAAACTTGAAAATATAAACGATTCGTTTAGTGACTTCTTGACAGCTAAGTTAAAGGAATTATCATCTGACTCCCAGACAAGATTCTCTGACTTAATCTCAGACTTGATTGAAAAAGCAAAGAAAATTGATAATTTAAAGGGTTCGATTGAGAATTTAAAAAAACGAGAACAGTTGATTGTAAAATATGAGAAACTGTTTGAAATAGATAAATTGATTAACGAGTTGAATGAATAACGTTTGCTAACAAAAAATATAATGCATGCCGCAGTTTCATTTTCATAGAAAATGATTTAGTAAATTTGAAAATACGAAAACCTAACACACTTATTGAATAATAATGCGGCACGCATCATATTCAAACCGTTGTGTGGCATTTAAACATACCAGTCATAAATTACATGTAAATATGAAAATCCTAAAATCTACTCTGCTTTTAATCATTATCGCAATCTCATTTTCTTCTTTGGGACAAAACAAAGCCGAATTTAATGGACCAAAATTCCCTGCTGAAATAATAGACCAAGCAATAATACAAAAGCGTGGATTAGAACATGATATTGATATGCTTAAAAACGATTGTGATTGGGAAAAAAGAATTGGTAAGAAAATTGACGTGTTTTGGTTGAGGACTGAAAATGGTGACTTTTTTGGTTACGTCTATGAGTACTTCCTTGACTGTGACAATTTAAGATTAATTTATTGGTATAATAATCCTTCAGGTAATGGAAAGATTGTTGACTTTATGGTTGAAAACCTAGAAGATGAATCCATATTTGTAGTTTCAAAAAAGAAGCATCTTAAGAATAAGAAGAAGTATAAAAAATATCTAGAACCAGAACCAGAACCAGAAATCAAAAGTTATGAGAATACAACAGACTAAAATTGAAAACAATAACGCCACACAACAAAAAATATAATGCATGCCGCAGTTTCATTTTCATAGAAAATGATTTTGTAAATTTGAAAATACTTAAACCTTAAACACTTTTTGAACAAGATGCGGCACGCATCATATTCAAACCGTTAGCGGTCATACAAATGAAACACTACTTAAAATAATGAATACTATTAAAGAAATAAAACTTGCATTTCTAGAGAACATCTTTAAGGATTCTATTGAGTATTTTAAGGGCTCTCAAAATCCAGACGGAGGTTCGCCTTACAATGATGCTGGCTCACCAAGTGGTGCTTGGAATACGTCAGGAGTTTTGTGGTCAATCGTGAATATTTTTGATTATGAAGATTATACTTTTCTTGAAGAAACACTTCAGTATCTTTTAAAAGAGCAAAATGATGATGGTTCAATCCCAATAACAAACAAAGGGGATAAAGCATGTATTGATGCAACTTCTCAATTTATTTATTCTCTAGGAATTATTTATAGAATAAACCAAGATAAGAACATTTATGTAGCATTAGAAAAGGCAGTAAAATGGTTATGCAATTCCTCTAAAAATGGAAGTTATGGAACTCTCAGCGATACAGATGTCGTTATATCAAGTACCTCGTTTGCTATATTATCATTAAATTCAATATATGATATAATTTTAATACCTGAGGTTACATATACAATCTCAGCTGGTGTTAATTGGTTACTTTTAAACATAAACAGTGATTCAGGTTGGGGTATATATCCCAAAAACCCGACAAAAAGTGGAACAACGGCTCTTGCAATTTCTGTCTTGGTTGATTGTAAAAGATACATGCAAGAATCCCAATTTCAGGATATTATTTGCAAGGGAAAGGAAATACTATTTAAAAATCAATACGAATTAGGTAACTGGTCAGATATTATTGAAAGAAAAGCAGGATTAACTGTAATTAGAATTAGTACTCCATATTGTGTTATAGCCCTTCTTAAAATGGGTGTCACAATATACGACACAAGACTTCAGCGAGCGGTAAAATATATTTTATCAAAGTTTGATAATGGAAAGTTCACTTATCAAGATAGTGATATTGTAACGTGGTCAACCAGAGATGCTCTACTTGCACTTTCAGAATTACAATCTGCAATAACAAACAAAGAGGTATTATCAATTTTTGATAAAAATATTCAATTAGAAAAAGAGAACACTTCATTAAAAGAAAAAAATGATTCTATTGAAAATCGAATTAATCAAATTGAAAGTGATTCTAAAAATAAATATCAAAGTATTTATAAGGCAAAGTATAGCAAATTCAAAGCATATGTTGAATTTTTTAGAAATATAACCGCACTACTTTTAATATTACTGTTTACAGTAAGTGTATTATTGATAAACAAAATATATACGCTTACGCAAGGAGAGCTAATAAGTCTTATAGGAGTATCTGTTGCAGTATGGGCGACACTTTCTACATTAATAAAGTCAAAAAAAGTCGATGAAGAGTAATATTAAAAAAGAAAAAATCCGGCGTTTTAATTTGGCTTCAAGAATTCAATGTCTATATATATTTGACGAAGTTAAATCTAAGTATAAGAATGTACTTGACCTAGGTGCTGGTGATGGAGAAATTTCACTAATACTTCAATCTAAATCGGATAAATTATTTTCATTGGATAGTGATATTAATCGTATTAAAAGAATACATAAATGTTTGTCTAAAAGCAATTATAACAATACTACTGTCAATTATTGTTATGCACAAAAGTTGCCTTACGAAGATTCTTTTTTTGACTTAATAATATGTAACTCAGTAATTGAGCATATAAGTGATTATAATAAAATTGTAACTGAAATTAGGAGGACAATAAAAAAAGATGGTACTGTGATTATCACAGTACCGAATTGTGATATACAATTCGGAAATTTTGGGAGGAAATTTTGGAACAAGGTATTAACAATCTCACCTAAACACCGTAATAAGTTATGTCGCAACTCACAATTAGCTGGCTGTACATCTGTTGAAGAAATTCAAAGTTACTTCAATACTTATTTTGAACATAAAATTCAATTCAATATTGAAAGAATACAAATAGAGCTAAATAAAGATTTTGAAATAATAAAGCACCGTTATTATCTCAATTACCTTTCTGGCTTTTTTCACGACTTAGCATATTATTTTAAAATATTTGATAACAGATTTTTACTTCGTTTTTGCTATTTTATTGGCTGGGTTGAATTCCATTTCTTAAAAAACAAACAAGGCAAAGGCATCCTAATTAAGATGAAAAAAAAGTAGAATCAAAATGATATCTGTCAATAAGCTTACAAAATACAAAAGAATTAAATTGCTACATAAATATGGCCTCAATACACCTTGTTATATACTCATAAAAAGAGGAAGTGATACTAATCAAATTATTAATTTACTACCCTCTTATGAATATTTAAGTATACGCACTCAAAGTCCTAAAGCTGGTTCTGATTTAAATTTACCAAAGTGTGTTAACATTAGTAGTAGTAATGCTTTGGAAAAGATTAAATATTTAGTTAATGAATTTGACGTTCTAGTATCAGAAGCAATCTCTCCTGATTTTTGTATTAAATGTGGTAATATCGCTTTGTTAAAAACAGAGATTATTATAGAAGTAGTCTATGGTAGTGGGACTTTAGATAGATTGACTCGACATGGTCAAGTCGAAGCTTCTTGGTTTCTAAATTATCAAAACTTTAAAGAAAACTTAGAGGATAAAGAAATTTTGAAAATTTTGAAAAGAGTTACAAATATACCCATCCGTGATATAATTATAGAGTTTTCAATCTTTTCTAAAGGAGTTGGAACCCTAAATGAAAATTATATTGCATGGGAAGTTATTAACTATTAAAATTAAATAAAATGAAAAAATTTAAGTACGTAAAGTCAGAAAATGCTATTACAAGAGGTGAAGGTAGTGATTATGTTATCAATAATTTCATTACAAAAGAAGACAATCAAAGTGTGAGTCTTGCAATTTCAACTTTGAATGGTGCTGCACCAACAACAAGAAATAATGAAAGCGATAGACTTTATTATTTCTTAGAAGGTAATGCGGAGTTTAAGTTTGAAGATGAGACTGTGAAAATTGAGAAAGATTCAACATTGTTCATTCCTAAAAATACAAAGTATAAAATGACTGGTACATTTAAAGCGGTTCTAATTAACAGTCCAGCATTTAATTTTTCTAATGAAGAACATTTTGATTAATAACTTATATGAAAGTTTTATTTGTTGCCCCACCTGTTGATTATCCTAAAGTCAATGTTAACATAGGTTCAGAGTTAGGAATATTAAATTTGGTTGCTCAGGTAAAAAAACACTGTAAGGTTCAAGTCGATTTTTATTCATTTGAGTATGCAAAGTTGGTGCCCCCGAGATATACAATAGAAGAGTTATTTAGTGTATTTCAACCTAATATTATTTGTATTTCAGTTTTGACTCATTCATATCCATTTGCAAAACAAATATCAAAAGCAGCAAAAGAAAGAGGTTGCATAGTTATTTGGGGCGGTATTTTTGTATCTCAAAAAGGGGCTGAAATACTAAATGACTTAAACTATGTTGACTATTATATTACTGGAGAAGGAGAACTATCATTACCTAAACTAATAGATAATATATCTTTAAAAATTGATAGCTTTAGACTTAATATACCTGTTAACAAAATCTTTCAACCAAAGTCATATGATTCTTTTCATAATTGTGCTTTGCCTGATTATTCAATCATCCCAAGTGAATTGATATCAAAGCACAATCTTAGAGCAACCCTAGAGACTTCAAGAGGTTGTAAGTTTAGTTGTGAATTCTGTTCATTAAACAATTTGAATTACAACCAAAAGGATAAAGGAATGAGTCGAATTGAGTCAGAATTAGTAAACATTAGTGCTCTAGGTTTTCAAAAGATTTTAATATGTGACAATAATTTTTTGTTAGAAAGTAAAACTTTAACAGAATTCTATAATTGTAAGCAAGAAGTTGCTCCTGATATTAAACTGCGTATAACGATTAGATTAGATTTAATTGATTTACCTCTACTGAAGAGATTTAGAAGTTTAGGTGTAGATGAAATAATAATAGGAATAGAACATGTAGACGATAATATTTTGTCTTCAATGAAAAAAACAGCTTTTAATGGTAATAGTTGGCAGAAAATGGCAGAAGAAAAGATTACTCTTGCTGCTGATATGGGATTTCTTGTTCATCCAATATTTATGTTTGGCTGGCCAGAAGAAACACCATTTTCAATTGAAAAGAACAAGATTGTCGCCTGTAAACTAGGCAGTCATGTAAATATTGAACCTTTTGTAGCTTTCATAACACCACATCCTGGAAATAATGTAGAGTCATTTATTACGCAAGCAAAGATTAAACGTATTACTAGTGATTACTCGAAATATATCCATCTCTATCCAGTTGCTGTTCCTATTTCTTTTGATAAAAAGAATATCCTCCAATTAATTGAAGCTCATAACGAAATAAGAACAATATCTAATATGACTTATAGGAATCCTTGTATTTCACCTGAGTTTGTATTCTCATATTCTGACTTAATTAATTAGTATGCCTTCAAGTAAGTTTGATAAAGAAATTAGCGAATTATATGAGAAGAAAACAATTCTTCCAGATGAAGTATTTAAGCTATTAAATAACTCTTTTGAAAACAAATTCTATGAAGCCAATCAGTACTATTACGAAGTTAGAAAGCTTGACATAAAGCACATTGATTTTATAAATGAGTTTTTACAGAACATTAGAACCTTTATTCAAGATAAAATTTCATTTAACAATACAAATTTCATTATATGGGGTTCATTTGGTGCTCAGATAAATATCATTGAACACAAGGAACTAGATATCTTGGTTCAAAATAAGGACTTAACCTTTTATGAATTAAAAAAAATATTTGGGACAGGGAGCAATAATATTAATCCCCCAAAAATATTAGAGTATAATAATCTTAGAATATCAAACTTATATTATAATCGATTGACATTTAAATATAAATTCAAGGATTATGAGATTGATTTGAAGTTTATCAATAATAAACAAGCTGAAATTGAACAAATAAAATCTTACGAAAAAATTAAACAGATATCACTCAAAAATAAGATATTGGTTACTTGGGCAAAAAAACAATATCAAAATGAGTCACTTTATAAGAAAATAAAAAACATATGGTATAGGACTTATTTTAATTGGTTGGATAATAAAACATAAAGTACGAACCGCTAACATTTTGTATAGGTAATGGCAGGTTTGGTGCGGGTTCTGTGGTTTTGTAGCCCGCTCGTACTTCATCTCGGTCGGAAAGTGAAAGCTCACGCAATCTGCCACTACCCATACAATTTACCGTTAGGCACAAGCATATCAGAGACCCGAACATGGTAAAATTATTCCAAGAAAATATTGAGATAAAAAGCCCACGCACAAATAGCACATTTGGTTTTTGCCTACACACACAAAACCGGACTGAAAAAACCAAAAGAGCTATTTTATCCAACTGCTGTAAAAGCATAAAATTTAGATAGATGAAAAACTTTCTGAAGAAATTAATTGAATTCTTAATTGATCTTTTAACACGAATTAAAATTTGGATTGAAAGAAATAAAACTAACCCTAATCCAAATCAATTTGAAGACTTAACACCAATTGACAAAGTTGAAGATGAGAAATATATTGAAAGCTTGAGGTGGGCATTAAAGAATGAGAAAGTAAAGAATATTGCAATTACTGGTCCCTTTGGCTCTGGGAAAAGTAGCATTTTATCCACGTTTAAATCAAATCATCAAGAATATAATTATCTAAATATTTCATTAGCTTCATTCAGTGAGGACAATAACCATAATGGAGATATAAATCGATTAATTGAGCGTAGTATATTACAGCAGATTTTTTATGGGGTTAAAGCGAAAATCATACCCGATTCAAGATTCAAAAGAATAAAAAGCTTAAATATTAAAAAGCTATTAACAACATCTATTCTTTTGATAATCTGGGGATTATCGACACTAGTCATTATAACCCCAAAGTTTTTAAGTACAAACAACTTTTATAAGGAATTAATACCTGTTGACAATCAGGTTTTTACCTATATAGTACTTGGTGTGTTTTTTTTAGGATTGTTAAAAATTGTCCTTAATGTTCTTAGAATATTTAATAATGCCAAATTTAACAAACTAAATATTAAAAGTGGTGAAATTGAACTGAACAGCAATATTGAGTCATCAATCCTTAATAAACATCTTGATGAGATACTATACTTCTTTGAAGTAACGCAATATGACGTTGTGATTATTGAAGATTTGGACAGGTTTAATAATTCTGACATTTTTACAAAATTGCGTGAAATGAATCTGTTAATTAATAACTCAAAGCAGATTGGCAGACGAATTGTTTTTATATATGCTGTAAAAGATGATTTATTTAAAGATAAAAAAAGTCGAACTAAGTTTTTCGATTTTATCATCCCTGTAATTCCTGTTATTAATTCCTCAAACTCAGGTGAACTTCTTTCGAAAAAATTTAACGAAGCAAATATTGGAGAACTTCTTTCAAAAAGCTTTATTAGTGATATTTCTTTATATATCGATGATATGAGAATTTTGAAGAATATCTACAATGAATTCATTATTTACAAGGATAAACTTGGAAATATTGGTTTGAATCCAGAGAAACTATTTAGTATAATTATATACAAAAACTTATATCCTGAAGATTTCGCAAAATTACACTCCAATGAAGGACTAATATTTGAATTGTTCGCTAACAAATCAGCTATAACAGCAAAAGTCCGCTCTCAGTATGAAGACAGACTTAATATAATTAAGTCTCATATTTCTAAAGCAAAAAATGAAAAGGTAAAGTCTGTAAAAGAATTGAGACAAATTTACTTAGGTGTTCTAGCATCTAAACTGGAACCTATTTATAGATTAATCCTCAATAACAATAAACACGAATTAAAGGAAATAATTAAGGATAATGTATTTAATGAACTTAAAAGGCAAAGTAATATAAAATATGCCACTGATTCATATAGCTATAGTAATCAAAATAGTGGTATCTCATTTGAGGATATAGACAAAGAAATAAACCCTAATAGTTCATATGATGAGCGTGAACAATCAGTAATTATAAAAGAGACTACGAAAGAAGAAAACCTTAAGACGGAGTCAGAAACCATTCTGAAAGAGTTGAAGATCCTTGAATCATTACCACTTAAAGAGCTTCTTAAAAAATCTGAATTTGAATCTGAGCTTGATGAGAAAATAAAAAAGGAAAGGATAATATATTATTTAATTCGAAATGGGTATATCGATGAAATGTATCATTCATTTATTTCATATTTTTATGAAGGTTCATTATCAAAAGCAGATATGGATTTTGTCTTTAGTGTAAAAGATTCAATTACATTAGATGCATCTCATAAAATTACAAACATTGAGGAAGTATTGAAAAAGTTACGGTTAAACGAATATTCACAAAAAGAAATCTTGAATTTTAGCATCTTAGAGTATTTACTAAATAATACAAAAAATTACAAGAATGAATTTCAAGCTATTTTAACTCAACTAGCAAATCAAAATACAGAATCTTTAGAGTTCATTGATGGGTTTATAGACACAACAAAGAACATTGAGTCATTCATTTTTTCACTATGCAATACTTGGACGAATATTTGGAGTTATATTGAGAACGATTCCAATTTCTCAACTTCGAAAAAGAATAAATATTTGAAGTTGATTCTAGAATATGGAAACATAAGTGATTTAAGAGAGATCAATAGGGTTTCTAAATCACTTTTGACAAAATACATATCAAATATGGATTCATTCTTAACAGACTTTCAGTCACTTAATAATATAAGCAAAATAAAAGAAGTGTTATTAGAATTTAACATTAAATTCAAAAAACTAAAATCTTCAACTGATTCTAAAGAGCTACTAAATTATGTTTATGATAATAATTTATACGAGATTAACATAGAAATGATTTCCTTTATTCTAGCAAATTTTGGTAAGGATTCAATATATGAATTTGACAAGTCAAATTATACTTTAATACTTAATTCTGGTTGTGATAAATTAGCAGAATACATTTCTCAAAATATTGATATATACATTTCTCAAGTATTTTTAAATCTTGAAAATAACACAGAAGAAAAAGAAAATACTATAATCGATTTACTGAATAATGAACTTATTGATATTGAGAATAAAGAAAGAATAATTCAGAAAGAGTCTGTACGAATAGTTGATATTACAGATATAATCACGGAACTTTGGGCTTCATTATTGCTAAATTCAAAGGTTGAATCTAATTGGGATAATTTAATTGCTTATTACGAAAGAGAAGAAATAGATGAAGATGATGTAGAATTTGACAATGCGATGATTATCTATTTAAATAAAAAGGATAATTATCAAATCTTATCAAACAAAAAGCTAAATTCTGGAATGGAGATTTCAGAAGAATTAGCTAAGAAAATATCGAAGGATATTGTGTTATGCAATGAATTATCTGATAATAGTTATGCCCAAATATTAAAGAGTATTCCTTATGTATACAATTCTCTAAGTTTTGAAGATTTGTCTACAGAAAAAGTTTCGATAATGGTTAATTCTGATTTTCTAAATTTAACAGAATCCAATTTTGAAATTTTGAAGGATAGTTTCAGCCCACTACAGATATCTCTTTTAGAAAAGAATATTCGCGAATTTTTATCGAATGAATCTGAAATTACAATTGATTCAGATGATTTACTGTTACTATTAAAATCTGAACACATTAAATCTCCTCATAAAATAACTTTGATAAAGGAACTTGATATCGAATCTATTACTTTTAATGTAGAATTGTCCAATGCAGTTATTTCAAATCTATTACCGGCAGTTGATTTTGAAATTGAATTTGAAGTTCTAAAAGAACTCGTAACTCATAGTTCCTCAATTGAGAACAGAATTAAAATATTTAATGAACAGATTGATTATTTAAGTTTTAATCAAATTACTTCATTGCTTAAGCTATTACCAAAACCATACTATGATATATCGCAAAAAGGACATAGACCCAAATTGACAATTAGTGATTACAACGAGCTATTCATTGACAAACTGAATGAACTTGAATATATTTCATCATATAAAACTGACAAGGGAAAAATACGAGTAAATACAAGGAGATATTAGCCAACGTAAATAGCCATACACATTTGCAATTCACACAAGCCAACGCTCAGACCAAAAATTGCAAAAGAGTATGGCTTGCCAACGCACAGGAAGAAATGAAAGTTGTAGTAATTTTGAAATATAAATAGACTGAAAACATAGAATACCAGTGCCTAACAATGTATATAGCAAATAGGCGAAATAGTAGTAAAATCAACAGTTATAGCTCGTTTCAACTTTCGTTGTATCTTGAAAGTGATGTGCTTCGAAATCGCCTACTTGCCATATACTGAACGTTAGCAGGCATAAGGCAAAAGACAGTTTCACAATCAAATACTTAAAATTATGACATCAAAAAACTCAAGAATAATTACATTGACATTATTACTATTAGTGATAAGAGCTGCCGTTTCTCAAACAGTAACTGTTGATGGACACGCTTTCTTAGAATTTGAAGAACTTCATGATAATATTAAGGTGAAATTTGAAAGATTAGCTCCATCATACCTCATAGATAGTACATACACAGACATAAGTGGATATTTCTCAATAAATTTAGAATCAGGAGTATATAAACCTACATTCTCAAAGATTGGTTATATCGACATTAATTTTGTTGAGACGCCATTTTATCAGAACACAACGCTTAGTACTCAAACCTTAGAGAAATCTGGTTTATCAGGGGAGCTTAACGGTCAATTAACTTCAGGGATCTATAAAGTAGACGCTAACATTTTTATCCCTGAGAACGAATATTTGATAATTGAACCAGGAACAATATTAAAATTTAAACAGGATGTTGTGTTCGATGTATACGGGGAACTACATGCTATCGGAACAGTTGAAGATAGTATTATCTTCACGCAATTCAATGACAGTAGCAATTGGAAAGGAATAGATTTTAAAGAGAATTCATCTGATTTAAGTATTCTAAAATATTGTATTGTAGAATATAGTGATGAAAGAGGAATTAGTGCATTCCATTGCAGTCCTACAATATCAAATTCAGTAATTCAAAAAAACTATCATAAAACAATCTCAAACGGAAGTCAAGAACAAGAAGGTGGTGGGGCTGGTATTTGTTTACAATATTCTAACTCACAAATTGATAAAGTTATCATTAGAAATAATACGGGAAGAACAACTGGTATTGGTATTTACTGTAGATATAGCAACCCCTATATTAGTAATTCTATTATATGCAACAATATAAATCCAATTGCCTATACTGACATTAGACCTGGAGGAGGCATTTTTTGTGAATTCGAAAACACCTTAACGATTGAGAACTCAGTAATTTGCTATAATACTAATAGTTTTGGTGGGGGCATATGTATCGGTGATCGTCATAATACAACTTCAACTGACGTTACAATATCAAACTGTATTTTATTCGGAAATCATGTTGATGGAGATTATCCTAGAGGTGGTGGTATAGCCACGTATAATGAACCAATCTTGTCAGTTATTAACACACTATTTTGGAATAATACACTTGAAGATGTAAGCTGTGATGATCCTTGGTTGTGTGTAAATGTAACAATAAATAATAACTTAGATTCTTGTGATGCATATGGAAACTTAACTCTAGATCCTCAGTTTATTTCGCCAATCACTGAAAACTTTGCACTCGAATCAAACAGCCCTTGTATTGACGCAGGTTTAAATTCAATTGTAACAACGGAAACTGACTTTTTGCATAATTATAGAATATGGGACGGTAATTATGATGGTGATTCAGTAGTTGATATAGGAGCATATGAATATGACTCACAATATAATCCAGTTGGAATAATAACAAATGAATCCAAATCATATAAAGAAATAACTATCTTTCCGAATCCTACTTCAAATTACTTAAATATTAGCTTAGAAAACATTTTGCAAATTGAGATCTATGATATTTCTGGACGCTTTATGTTCAAATCTTGTAATTCTAAAATAGATATATCAAAGTTTAAACCAGGACTATACATTTTGAAAATTACGGATTTAAATCAAAACTTATACTCAAGTGTTATATCAAAATATTAATTACGCCTGCTAACAAAAAATATAATTCATGCCGCAGTTTCATTTTCACAGAAAATGATTTAGTAAAATTGAAAATACGTAAACCTAACACACTTATTGAACAAGATGCGGCACGCATCATATTCAAACCGTTATGCAAAATGCAGAAAAACTTCGACTAATATGAAATATATTGCATTAATAATTCTAGTCTTAGTTTCAGTAATGGGATTCTCCCAAACTCCCATTACAGACGATAACTTTCATCAGGCTATTGAAACATGTTTAAGCACCAACCCTGTGGATGGTTTATGTTATAATTCTGAATTTGGGGCAATGCCTGATTGGAATGTTAGTTCTGTTACAGACATGAGTATGGCTTTCCAATATAAAGACGACTTTAATTGCAATATAAGTAATTGGGATGTAAGTAGTGTTATTGATATGTCCAAGATGTTTTTTTGGGCTTTTAATTTTAATAAGGATATAGGCGATTGGGACGTAAGTAATGTTACAAATATGAGAAATATGTTTTCATCAGCCTATGATTTTAATCAGGATATAAGCAATTGGGATGTAAGTAGTGTTACAGATATGGGGTTTATGTTCCATACTACTTTCGAATTTAACCAGTACATTGGAGATTGGGATGTTAGCAATGTTACTGATATGTCATACATGTTCTCATCTGAGAAATTTAATCAAGACATCGGAGAATGGGATGTTAGCAATGTTACCGATATGACTGGTATGTTTTCCAGTGCAAATAAGTTTAATCAAGATATAGGAGATTGGGATATAAGTAATGTAATATCTATGTATCGGATGTTTATGTTGGCGAGAAGTTTTGATCAGGATATAGGAGAATGGAATGTTAGCAATGTTACTGACATGAGTAATATGTTTGTTGATGCTGATTCATTTAACCAAGATATTGGAGGCTGGGATGTTAGTAACACTGATGATATGAGTTATATGTTTAATATGGCAGATTCATTTAACCAGAATATTGGAGAATGGGATGTTAGTGGTGTAAATGACATGAGCTATATGTTTTCAAGTGCGTTTTCATTTAATCAGGATATTGGTAATTGGGATGTTAGCAATGTTTCGGACATGAAATTTATGTTCTTTTATGCATCATCTTTTAATCAGGACTTAAGTAATTGGTGCGTTGAACAATTTCCTTCAGAACCTGAGAATTTTAGAATAGGATCTTTAATACAAGAAAACTTTTTGCCTAACTGGGGAGAAGAATGTATTACAAATATTTCAGCTTTGGAAGATAATGATGTTCTGATATATCCTAATCCATCAACATCGATAATATTCATTAAGAATAATGGTGAAACAGAAATAAAGGAAGTTACTATAAATAATTTATTGGGACAGAAAGTACTTCACCAGATGGGGATTATTAATCATGTAAATATATCGGGACTTACTGCGGGATACTACAATATTGAGTTGGTTTCAAATAACATAACTTCAAGACATAAAATAATAATTAAGTAATAAAGCACTTTGCATAACAAAAAATATAATTCATGCCGCAGTTTCATTTTCATAGAAAATGATTTAATAAATTTGAAAATACGTAAACCAAAGACACTTATTGAATAAAGATGCGGCACGCATCATATTCAAACCGTTATGCCCAATGTTCAAGACTGAAATTAATACTACAAATATGAAAAACTTAATAATCTTATTTATTTTATTAATCCTCTCAATTAGCAATTATTGTCAACAGACATTATGGGGAGTTACTATTTCCGGTGGTGATAATAATGATGGAGTAATTTTTAAATTTGATTTAAGTTCATCTACATTTACTAAACTTCATGATTTCGCTATAGATGACTCACTAAATGGAGGAAATCCATATTGTTCATTGGTACGAGATAATAACGGAGTATTATATGGTACTACAGCATATGGTGGAATTAATAACAATGGAGTGTTATATTCATTTGATCCCGATAATGATAAATATGAAGTTATTTATAGTTTTAATGACTCCACTGGTGGAACTTTAACAAATGGGTTTATTGATCATGATATAAATTATGATATTCTTCTTGTCAACGACAGTTTATTATATGGAATATTATATAAATCGAATTCTATAAATATTTTTGAGTTCAATATTATTAAAAATCAATTAACAAAATTGATTCAACTACCTTCTGATCTCAACGGAAATATACCCGGTTTAGTTAAAAATGGCTCATTATTATATGGAATAAGTAATAATTGGATTTTCAGTGTTAACTACATAACTAATGAAATAAATAAGATTATTATGCCCCCATCTCCTTTAATGCCCTACTTTAGTAAGCTATACCTTGCCTCTAACAATAAGCTTTATTTTGTTGATTATTACGGTGGTGCAGAATATGGGGCTTTGCTTGAATATGATAGTTTTAACAATGTAGTTAATGAAGTTTATAAATTTATGACGTTTGTTCATCCAGATGCAGCTGTATCCGAATTAAATAATGGCAATATAATAGGTCCTACAAATGGTGCAATTTACACTTACAATGATGAGAGTAAAATTTTTGATATACCATATAAAAATTGGAGCTTTTATCCTAATGGCCCTTTGACGATTAATTCATCAGATGAGGCCTTTGGAATGTGCTGGATTTCTAACAATAACAGCAGAGATGATTATTATGGAGAAATATACAAATATGTTGTATCTACTAACTCATATAATATACTATTCAATTTTGATTCAATAAACGGAAAATTGCCATCATCTAGTTCATTATTACTTACAGGTGACATATTGGGAGTTCAAGACAATTCATATGTGCAAAAAATAGTAAACGTATTTCCGAACCCTGCATCTGATAAGATCTCAATAGATATGAAGGATATAGGAAAAATTAAACTTAGTATTTATAATTTAGACGGGAAGTTGGCATTTCAAGAAACAATATCAAATATTGAAGAATCAATAGATATATCTGGACTAACGAATGGAATTTATCTTATAAAAATTGAATCTGATAATAAAAATATTTATTCAAGATTCATGAAAAAATAAAACACTGGGCATAACAAAAAATATAATGCATGCCGCAGTTTCATTTTCACAGAAAATGATTTTGTAAATTTGAAAATACGTGAACTATAGACACTTATTGAACAAGATGCGGCACGCATCATATTCAAAACGTTAGCAAACATTAAATCAACGCCTTAACAAACAAAAGATTAAAAAAATAATTATGAACAGACTCTGGATTCTAGTATTCTTCACTTACCTGATTATATCTTCATGTGAAAAATCAACTGACAATAATTTTAATGAAATAGACCAAGACTCGACAGAATATATTTATTACAAAGATACAGTAATTGAGACTGTAATATACAGAGAGAATTTTGAGAACCATGACTCCTGGGAATTCTACCCTGATACTTCAATGAATATAGAAGGTATTTGTTATGCTGTTATTGATAATGATAACCTTGAACTTGGGTTCAAGAAAAATAGTGGTATTATTGGAATCTATGGCCAAGACTTCTTTAGCGTAGCGGATTCAATCTATGACAGTCTTGATAATATAGGGATCAGGGTAAAAATGATTAACAGTGAGTTTCAATTTGGGTTCTGGGATGGACCAGATGGGAGTATAAACAAATATTTATCAGTTCGCGTAAAAGACAAATATAAAGTAACAACTAGTTCATCAAATTATCCTGAATTATCAAAACCAGAAGAGAATGTTATTCAAGGAGATTTATTTGATTTTCATCTATGGGGAGACAGTGTTTCAGTTAATATAGATGATGAACAAAGATATTTTGGTCCATATCCGTGGAATCGATATATTACAAAATCTATCTATGCGATTGATGTGATCAAACCCGATTTTTTTATGGTTGAGCTTGGGATTATAGTCAATGACCCTTTGAATTATGCTAGATTTGAGAAAATGAGATTTGATTATATCGAGATTTATACAAAAAGAAAAAAACGTTTGCTAACAAAAAATATAATGCATACCGCCGCTAAGTAGCCCTAAGAAAATGAATTATAAATTTGATGATATAGAAGCCAAAGAAAACTTATTGAACATAATGCGGCACGCATCATATTCAAACCGTTAGGTGCAAGTCGCAAAAACCCCTATTGCGTAAACGCAATCTCTAGGAAAGTTTTTGGAAAACCTGCACCTAACAAGTGCTAAAAAAAATTGGCTTGCGCAGATATAATTAAAAAATATAAAACAAAATCGCAATGCGTTGTAAAGAAAATAGAAGGCGACATTAAGCCGCCAACTATTCTTAGCACGAAACGTTAAGCGCAATTAAAATGACAAACGTTATAAAATTATATTATAGATCATCATTTTTTAATGTTATAATTAGAATATAATCGGAAATGATTTTCGAAGAATCAAGGAGTAGTTTTTAAATGGAAAAAACAAAAAAACCAGGAATTGGTTTTTGGTTTCAAAGTCTAAACGGAAATTCCGTGGAAAGTTAACTTTCAGACGTGAAGGACGTCATAAGACTTTGCTAAAGTACGGAAAATAAATGACAAAGTCAAGTAATTTACTGTATTTTAGGTTATTACCTACTTAAAAACTACACTTTAGGGTAGGAAAAAAATCATTAAATGAAGGATAAATTATAACATTAACTTGATTTACAAAATTCCATGCTGCTACATAGAAAATAATAAATCAATAAAAATGATGATCGAAGATAGGAGTTTGTTATTTTAACTACGTATTTAAAAAGATTGAAATTAACAACTGCGCCTAACAATGTGTATAA
>Ga0209475_10001377_pt1 | contig 31390 bp, 28 predicted proteins | sample tdDd471_FD_187128 | JGI IMG/M metagenome (GOLD analysis project Ga0209475, IMG submission 187128) | Marine sediment microbial communities from the Atlantic coast under amendment with organic carbon and nitrate - tdDd47.1 (SPAdes)... | ecosystem: Environmental > Aquatic > Marine > Coastal >... | reverse complement strand
CTCGGGTCTCCCGAGACGGAAAGTAAAGTGCCGGGCTGATCAGCAGCCCCATACATAGATCGCGGGGTGGAGCAGCCTCGCCCAGGCTTCAGGTTCCCTGAAGCGGAAATCAAAAAGCTCCCGGGCTAAGGCGCGGAACAATATCTTGACGCGGGGTGGAGCAGCCCGGTAGCTCGTCAGGCTCATAACCTGAAGGTCGTAGGTTCAAATCCTACCCCCGCAACCAATTTTGTAGACTCGCCTTCGGGCGGGTCTTTTTTGTTTGAATTATCGGCAGGTCTATCAAGCGTTAAGCGCCCTCCCGCAACCAACTTTACAGACTCATCAAGGTCGCTCTTATTGAGCGGCCTTTTTGTTTCTGCGGCCAAGGAAAGAATACCAGCCAAAGTTCCTTGTAAATCAATAGCCAAGCAGGCTTTGCCATTATTGTCTATTGGGGTAAGGCTAATCTTGTCGATCAAGCCTCTGATCAGATCAACAGCTTCATGACGGCGTTTCTCATCTCTCAAGGCTTCAACGAGATTACTGACTTTATCGCGGTAAATAGTAGACATATTTGGATGTAGCAGAACAGGCTCTTCGTCAGTGTTTTCGATCAAAGATTCCAGTTCGTGTTGGCGACCCTCAAGGGCGATCATGCGATCTTTCACTTTCTGAGCGGAAACGCCACTGCATATGGCATCAACTAATTTGTCTTGCTCTTTATCAATTTTTGCCAGCTCTTCTTTCGCAGCTATTAGTGTGGCGTTTTTTTCCATGCGTAATGTATTTAACTTACTGGTATATGCGTCACAGAAGGTGGCAAAGAGTTCATCGTCCATCAAGTGATTTTGCAGGCCATCAAGGACACGGTGTTCCAATTCATCCCGCATCATGGTGCGGTTGTTATCGCATGTTCCTTTGTTACGATTGTTAGCGCAGCCAACCCGTTTTGAGTTTACATTGACAACCCCGCCGCCACACTTTCCGCACTTAACAAGGCCAGAAAACAAATATTTAGGGCGGCGACGATCCCAGTAATTGGCTTTCGAATTACCGCGAGTGCTGACGCTGACAGCGCCTTGCTTGTCTTTTACGGCTTGCCATTCGGTTTCAGTCAAAATGCGAAGATGGGGAACATCCTGAATTACCCATTCATCTTCAGGGTTTAGGCGGGAAATGCGTTTGCCGGTATCTGGGTCTTTCATATAACGTAGTCGGTTCCAGACCAGCTTGCCTATATAGAGTTCATTATTAAGAATGCCAGTGCCTCGTTTGCGGTTGCCGTGAATAGTGCTTGGCCCCCAGCCTTTGCCTGATGGGCTTTTGACACCTTCATCATTTAGCGCCTTAGCAATAGAGCGAGGAGATTGACCTTTGGCATAGGCGTTGAAGATACGTTTGATGATTTTTGCTTCAGCCTTGTTGATAGTGCGATCACCGCGAATGGCTTCACCATTTGCATCTAGTTGTTTCTTAACATCATAGCCATAACTATTACCACCGCCTGATTTACCGGCTTCGACACGGCCACGCAAGCCACGGCGGGTTTTGTCAGCTAGGTCTTTAAGAAAGAGAGCGCCCATAGTGCCTTTAAGCCCAATATGCAGCTCGTTTACTTCGCCTTCTGCTAAGGTAACTACACTGACGCCAGCGAATTTCATGCGTTTGTAAATACCAGCAATGTCTTCTTGGTCACGAGAAAGGCGATCAATTGCCTCTGAGAGGATAATATCAAACTTGCCAGACTGTGCGTCTTGCAGAAGCATTTGAATGCCTGGGCGCAATAGCGTTGCGCCGCTCTGCCCGTGGTCGGTATAACATTGATGAACTGTCCAGCCTTCTTTGTCGGCACGTTCCTGACAGATGCGTATCTGGTCTTCTATAGAAGCCTGACTTTGCATGTCAGTTGAATAGCGAGCATATATTGCGACAGTAGGCATGATGTTATCCTTTTAGTTTACTCAGGTGACTCCTGCATATTAGTGGCTTTAATGTCTTTTGCAGACTGAGCCTCGTTGAAGTCTTGCTCGGCTGCCCATTCAGCCAGATATTTGACTAAGGCAACAAGCTGAGGATTAGCGCCCCGCTTACGTTTGTCCTTAGTGGACTCCTGATGCTTATGTGATGCGTGTTTAACCATGCATCCATTATCAGGGAGGAAGGTGGGCTAAATCCTCGCGCCTTCCTCGCACCGATTTCGTGCTGAAACCCTATTATGAATCATCGGAATCTGGCTGTCACTAACAACTTTATAGTGTTGCGGCGCAGCACATATCCCTTTGGTATAATTAAGGAATTCTTAATATTCAGCCATTTACCATAAACTATAGGGTGTAAATAAGTTGAAAGTACACGCCATGAGTAGAAAGTTTAGAGATAATGCGTTGATTATTGAATATAGAGGTTTGGGTACAATTTCCGTTGAAGAATTGGCGCATGCTCTCATTGAGGACCTTCAGTGTATCAAAGAAGAATTCAATGTACGATTTTGTACTAATGTACGTCTTCGTATTCCTGTTACCAATGAATATGGCGAACCGCTCAAGCCTCGGCGAGATTGTGGAACGCGGGTCAACAAGATTGATAGCTTTCATTACCGCCCTATGTGTCTGGACTATGATCCGTAAGGAGGGCTGATGACAAATCCGTATTATTTAGATTTAGATGAAGCGCGGTCAGTTCTCGCAGAGATGGGTATAAAATTGACAGAACGTCAAATGCAACGCGCAGCAGAGATGGACGCTGAAGGCAGACGTAAATTGCCTTTCTTTGTTGATCCGATTGAAGGTAGGCTCAAAATAGAGCGCCAAGCACTGATTGATGCCTATTCACAGCTTCACCTGCAAGCAACCAGAAATTTGAGGCCGGTATAAAGTATGGGATAACTGTTCACACAGCCTTGCCACGCTGAATCCGGCCATGATTAAGTGATTCTATGGCTGACATTAGAAAGAGAAATGGCAAGAGAGGCGTGACCTGGCAGGCACGTTATCGGGATAAGAAAACCGGAAAAATCCGCTATAAGAGTTTCCCGCGCAGGATGGATGCAGAAGCTTTTCTAGTGTCCACTCATTCATCAGACTACCTTCATGATAGTGATAGCACCAGCATGGCCGACGCGGCGGATAGGTGGCTTGAAGTCTGTACGACCACCGGCAGGAAGGGCCGAGAGCCTGTAGAGGCTTCAACTGCAAGGAAATATGCAGAACACGCTGAGATTATAAAAGAAATGATGGGCGGAGTGATGTTAAGCCAGCTAACACCACCAATCTGCAATCAGTTTAGAGATGATTTGCTAGGGCAATATTCACGCAGATATGCGAAGAAGATACTGACATCTTTTAAGTCGATTTTGTCTCAAGCCAGAACAGATGAATTTTTGAAAAGTGACCCCGCAGAAAATACAGCCATTATTCTTTCGCAGCGCTACGAAAAGAAGGATGAAATGGCAATCCCTAGTGTAGAAGAAGTGGGATTGCTGTTAAGAAAAGCCGCCGAACTGGCAAATGGTTCTAATGCACAGATCAGGAAGGCATGGAGCCGCTATGCACCATTCTTTTATGTACTAGCTTATTCTGGAATGCGACCTTGTGAGGCTATTGGGTTGCCATGGAAGGACGTAGATTTTGACAGCAGCACAGTTGACGTAACACAGGATGCAACTGAAACCGGTGAAATTGGTTTGCCAAAATCGGCTTCAGCCTATCGGACAATTCATATGCCGCAAGTGGCAATGACTGCACTGAAAAAGTGGAAGCAAGAATGCCCTGATGGTGTACTGGGACTTGTTTTTCCCAACTGGAAAGGCGGCGTTGAAAGTCACGCCAATATAACCAATAGGGGCTGGTATGTTCTCCAAAAAGAGTGTGGCTTGCTCGATCATAATCGCAAGCCGAAATACCCCTTGAAGTCGCTCAGGCATGTTCGGGCATCTCTTGAAATACATAATGGTGCAACCGCTAAAGAAATTCAGATGTTGATGGGCCATTCGTCTGTCAAAATTACCTTTGATGTCTATGGTCATTTGTTCAAAGACCATGAAGAAGAACGTGCAGCCCGCGCCGATTTAATAGCAGATCAGCTTTCTGCGTGTGGCGAATATGTGGCGAGTTAAGTTGTAAATGCCATAAAAACAATAAGTTACATACATAATAATGGGGACTGAAAATCCCCGTGTCGGTGGTTCAAATCCGCCCCCGGGCACCATCCAAAACTCCCAGAAAATATAGTGTTTTAGAGAATTGACGCTTAAAAGGCCTCAGTTTTTGCCACAAAATTGCCACCCGCTAAAACCCGCAGAAATCCGCCATTCTCCGAATGGCTCTTTTTCTCCTTGTGGCAAGTTTGTGGCAAGAATGTATTTCAGAGATCGCTCTATCGACCCCGCCAAAGCAGAATATTCCTCTTCAATGTTTCCGTTATCGCTTGAAAATCGGTGAAAGCGATAAGCGGCTCCATACGAAGCAGGATATATACAGACTTCTATTTTTTATCTGTAAACAATTCTTTACATTGTGTATCCATTGGGTACACTGCTTTCATGACAAAAGATTCGGGCATGCGTATCAGAATAGACCGTGAATTGCGGGACAGGTTTATCGAAATCTGCCGTGAGCAGGACAAGCCTGCGGCTCAGATTATCCGTGAGTTTATGCGAGATTATATTCAGCAATACGACACTGCGCAAAAATCGAGGAGCCGAGGTAGTTGAACGCTGTTGAAATTGAAGAAGCCATATCGCTGCTAGCGGAGCAGGAATTTGACCCTGCTGGCTTCCCATTTGCGTTTCTGGAGGCCTTCGGCAACAAGGCAACCACGATCAAGCGCCTGCAAAGCGGCAATACCAATGCCAGTGATATTGATGGCGCGGTGCTTCAGCGTAACCATATTCATTTGAAAGTTTGCGGCGAAGGTGAGGTCACAAACACACTTAAAGCCCTAAAGGACAGCCCCGCCACAACCAAGGCCAAGGCCAAATTCATTCTGGCAACGGACGGCGTTACCTTTGAGGCAGAAGAATTAAACTCGGGTGAAACCGTCGCCTGCGAATATAAAGATTTCCCCAACCATTTCGGCTTTTTCCTGAGCCTTGCAGGTATTTCAACGGTTAAGCAAATCCGTGAAAGCACATTTGATATTCGTGCGACCAGCCGCTTAAACCGCCTCTATGTGCAGCTTTTAAAAGACAACCCAGACTGGGGTTCGTCTGATCGCCGCCATGACATGAACCACTTTATGGCGCGATTGATCTTTTGTTTTTTTGCGGAAGATACAGATATTTTCAACGGCGAAGACCTGTTCACAGCCACTGTTGAGCAAATGAGTGATCGGGATAGCTCAAACACCCACGAGGTGATTTCAGAGCTGTTTCGTGCCATGAACACCAAGATCGAGGACCGCAAGAACGCCAAGCTGCCCCGCTGGGCTGACAGTTTTCCCTATGTAAACGGTGGTCTGTTTTCCGGCTCGACCGAGGTGCCGAAGTTCACCAAAATTGCGCGGTCTTACCTGCTGCATATCGGCAATCTGGATTGGCAGAAAATCAACCCTGACATTTTTGGCTCAATGATCCAGGCCGTGGCGGATGATGAAGAGCGCGGGGCGCTGGGCATGCACTATACCAGTGTGCCAAACATCCTGAAGGTTTTGAACCCCCTGTTCCTTGATGACCTGCGCGAACAATTGGCAGAAGCAGGCGATAATGAGCGTAAGCTTCTCAATCTGCGTAAGCGCATTGCCAAAATCCGCGTTTTTGACCCTGCTTGTGGTTCGGGCAACTTTCTGGTCATTGCCTATAAGCAAATGCGAGAGATTGAGGCAGAGATCAATAAACGGCGTGGCGAACCTGACCGCCGTACCGATATTCCGCTCACCAATTTTCGCGGGATCGAGCTGAGGGACTTTTCAGCGGAAGTCGCCCGCCTTGCCCTAATTATCGCTGAATATCAGTGTGACGTTCTTTATCGCGGCCAAAAGGAAGCCTTGGCTGAGTTCCTACCCCTGAATGCAATGAATTGGATCACCCAGGGCAATGCCTTACGGCTGGATTGGCTAAGCATCTGCCCTCCAACAGGCAAGGCTGTAAAGCTTGCGGGTGATGATCTTTTTGAAACACCCCTTGATCAAGCTGAAATTGACTTTGAGAATGAGGGCGGTGAGACATATATTTGTAGCAACCCGCCCTATGTTTGGTCCAATGATCAAAGCCCCGAGCAGAAAGCCGATTTAGAGCGGGTCTTTTCTCCGTATACCAAAACATGGAAAAGCTTGAATCTGGTTGCATGTTGGTTCGTTCGCGCTGCGGAGTATGCCAACCATACAAATTGTGAGAGTGCTTTTGTAAGTATCAATACTGTCTGCCAAGGAACAAGTGTAGGTATTCTGTGGCCAATAATCTTTAGACTTGGGCGGGAGATTTCTTTCGCGCACACGTCGTTCAAGTGGAACAATCTTGCAAGCAATAATGCTGGGGTGACTGTGGTAATTGTCGGACTTTCAGAGAAAGGCGCTAATACAAAGCGGCTTTTTTCTGAAGGGCCCGACGGCGCATCTATTGAGAAAATATCGAGAAACATAAACGCCTATCTCATCGATGGCATGGGGGTGATTGTGCAGAAGGCCAATAAGCCTTTATGCGATCTACCGGAAATGAAGTTTGGAAATAAACCGGTAGATGGAGGTTTTTTGCTACTGACTAGACCGGAGTTAGAGGCACTCGATTTAAGTAAAGATGCCCAAAGTCGTATCATAAAAAAAATCATAGGCGCATCCGAGCTAGTCAGCGGCGTCGAGAGATATTGTCTCTGGATTGATGACAATAACCTGGACATTGCTCAGTCCTATGAAGGTGTTGCCAATAGGATTGAACAGGTTCGATCTAAGAGACTGTCGAGCAGGGACAAGGGCGCACAAGGCATGGCTGAGAGCCCTCACCAATTCAGGGAGATGAACATAGGAAACAAAAATACGATCTGTATTCCTGCAGTTTCCTCTGAGGGTCGAGAGTATCTGCCAATATCTCTGGTTTCAGACTCAACCGTTATCAGCAATCGCTGTTATGGCATATATGACGCCGATATCTATAATTTTTCCCTTTTGGCCTCGCGAGTTCACTTGGTTTGGATTGGAGCCGTGTGCGGTCGGTTGGAGTTACGTTTTTCGTACACTAGCTCGCTAGGCTGGAATACCTTCCCGGTTCCCAAGCTTACTGAGAAAAACAAAGAAGACCTGACGCGTTGCGCGGAGGATATTCTGTTGGCTCGGGAAGCACATTTCCCAGCCACTATTGCTGACCTTTATGATCCTGAAAAAATGCCTGATGACTTGCGCCATGCCCATGTGCGCAATGATGAAGTGCTGGAACGCATCTATATTGGTCGCCGCTTCAAGAATGACACCGAGCGGCTGGAAAAGCTGTTTGAACTATACACAACAATGACCACTAGAGCGGAGAGAGCCTCATGAAATTCGCTTTAGTTGACGGATATAAATCACAGCCTCAACCAAAACTGCGCGGGACTTGCCCACATTGCGATGCTGAAATGGTATCGAAATGCGGAAGAACAAAGGTTTGGCATTGGGCTCATAAGTCTAGAGAGAATTGTGATTCATGGTGGGAAAATGAAACGGAATGGCACCGTTCATGGAAAAACCAATTTCCTGATGACTGGCAGGAAATTTCTCATATTGATCCAAATACTGGTGAGCGGCATGTTGCTGATGTTAAAACCCCAGATGGTCTAGTTGTGGAATTCCAGCACTCTCCCATGCCCTTGGATGAACTTGAGGCCAGAGAAGGGTTTTATAAGAACATGGTCTGGATAGTGAGCGGGTTAAGAAATGACTTTGATCTTTCTTATTTCCGTATGGGGGTCAGCCGAGAGCCAATTCAAACCAACCCACTTGCTTACAGCTTTTATTGGGCAGGTCGCAGTCGTCTTATGCATAACTGGTCAAAGGCGAAAGCGCGCGTGTTTATAGATTTTGGAGATGAAATCACTAAAGGCCCTCCGGTTGTGTGGCGCTTGGTGTTTTTCGATGCTGATAATAAGCGTGGTGCAGTTGGGCCTTATCCAAAGCATTTATTGATTGAGGCGATATCCAAAGGGGAGGAGATAGGCGTTACCTATCTGCCAGAAAAAGAAAATAATCAGAAGTCAGTACTAGGGGGAGGACAGCATGACCAAGCATAAATCGGTCCCATCAGTTTCGGTGAATTACGCCAGCAATGGCAGCGCCAAAAAGTCTAACGAACTGGGCATGCGCGTCATGCAGGAACGCGCCCATGAGAAGCGCGGCGAGCAATATCTGCTGATCAAATCACCGCCAGCTTCAGGCAAAAGCCGCGCATTGATGTTTATTGCGCTTGATAAGCTGAACAACCAAGGTGTTGATAAGGCCATTGTTGTGGTGCCTGAAAAATCTATCGGTTCCAGCTTTAATGATGAACCGCTGACCAAGTTCGGTTTTTACTGGGATTGGCAAGTGGAGCCAAAATGGAACCTGTGCAATGCCCCAGGGGAAGATGGTGGCAAGGTTAATTCAGTAAAGGCCTTTATGGACAGTGATGATCAAGTGCTGGTTTGCACCCATTCTACCTTCCGCTTTGCGGTAGATCGATACGGCGTAGAAGTGTTTGATAATTGCTTGATCGCGGTGGATGAATTCCACCATGTATCAGCCAACCCCGATAACAAGCTGGGGGCGCACCTGGGCCAGTTTATTGCCCGTGACAAGGTGCACATTGTGGCCATGACAGGCTCATACTTTCGCGGCGATGCCGTTGCGGTGCTGAACCCAGAGGATGAAGCCAATTTCGATACGGTGACTTATACCTATTATGAGCAGCTTAATGGGTATGAGCACCTGAAGCGCCTCGATATTGGCTATTATTTCTATTCAGGTTCATATGCTGACAGCATTCTGGAAGTGCTGGACCCGAATGAGAAAACCATTATCCACATCCCCAATGTAAACAGCCGTGAAAGCACCAAAGATAAGCATAAGGAAGTTGAGCATATCATTGAAGAACTTGGCGAATGGAAAGGCATTGACCCAGATACAGGCTTTCACCTTGTTGCCCGTGAAGACGGCAAGATTTTACGCATTGCTGACTTGGTGGATGATGACCCCGCCAAACGCGACAAGGTTTCCGCCGCGCTGAAACGGCCAGAAGAAAAGAATAACCGTGATCATGTGGATATTATTATTGCTCTTGGTATGGCCAAGGAGGGCTTTGACTGGATTTGGTGTGAACATGCGCTCACCATCGGCTACCGCGCCAGCCTGACAGAGATCATCCAGATTATTGGCCGTGCAACCCGTGATGCGGAGGGCAAAACCCATGCCCGCTTCACTAACCTGATTGCGGAGCCTGATGCCTCAGAAGAAGCAGTCACAGATGCGGTGAACGATACCTTAAAGGCCATTGCAGCTAGCCTGTTGATGGAACAAGTGCTGGCACCCAAGTTTAACTTCACGCCCAAAAATGCCGAAAGTAGCCCTGTGGAAGGGTTTGACTATGGCGAAGGTGGGTATGATCCGAACAAGGAAAACGTCGGCTTTAACGAGGATACAGGCCAATTTCAGATTGAGATTAAAGGCCTGGCCGAGCCGAAAAGCAATGATGCCCAGCGCATTGTGCAGGAAGACCTGAACGAGGTTATTACCGCCTTTGTGCAGGATAAAACTGCCCTAGAGCGCGGCCTGTTTGATGAAGAAATGGTGCCTGAAGAGTTGACCCAGGTGCGGATGGGTAAGATCGTCAAAGACCGCTACCCAGAACTGGATGAAGAAGATCAAGAAGCCATTCGCCAACATGCCATTGCAGCCCTGAACCTGACCCAGAAAGCCAAAGAGTTTGCAAACTCAGGTAATGAAGGTGAGCTTGGTGGCAATACTGCCCTGATTGATGGTGTACGCAAGTTTGCGATGGACGTGCGGGAGCTGGATATTGACCTGATTGACCGTATCAACCCGTTTGGTGAAGCCTATGCAATTCTTGCCAAGGCTATGTCAGAAGAAAGCCTGAAACAGGTTGCCGCCGTTATTGCAGCCAAGCGTGTTAATCTGACACCAGAAGAAGCACGTGACCTTGCCAAACGCGCCTTGAAATTCAAGCAGGAACGGGGGCGTTTGCCTGCGCTCGATTCTGCGGATGCGTGGGAAAAACGTATGGCGGAAGGTGTTGCCTACTTGGCAAGAATGAAAGCCGAGGCTGCCAATGGCTAAGTCACAGTTCACACATGAAGATGATGCGCTTCTCGCCGAATTGGGCGTAGAGGTTGAAGCCAAGAAGGTCGCGGCCCGTACCTCGCGTGAGGAACGCATTATCGCGGGCTTTGAAGAAATCCAACGTTTTGTGGAAGAGCATGGCCACGTCCCAGCCCACGGCGAGGATAAAGACATATTTGAGCGTATTTACGCAACGCGCTTGGATCAAATCCGCCGCCAGAAAGAATGCTATGAGCTGGTCTCAGATATGGATCATCAAGGTCTGCTTGGTGCAGCGTCGCCAGAAGTGGAGAGCCAGGCGGATAGTCTAAGCGATGATGAGCTTCTTGCTGAGCTGGGTGTTGAAGTTTCAGCCGAAAATGACGTGCGAAACCTGCGTCATGTGAAAACACGTGCAGAAATTCGTGCCGCTGAAGAAATTGCCAATCGCACAAAATGCGAAGACTTTGACACATTCAAACCACTCTTTGATGCCGTGCAGAAGGATATTGAGGCGGGCACTAGGGAAACACGAAAATTCAGAAAAGATGCTGGCTTCTTAAAATCTGACTTCCATAAAGGCCAATTCGTCATCATTGGCGGGCAAACCGCATATCTTGCGGAAATGGGGGAACCAATAAAAGCCCCTAATGGTGAAGAGGATGCTAGGTTACGAGTAATTTATTCAAACGGCACCGAGAGCGATCTGCTTCTACGTTCACTTATTCGTGCAATGTATAAAGATGAGACCAGCCGACTTATCACCGACCCTTCAATGGGACCGTTATTTTCCGATACTCAGGCAGAAGATGACCTGGCCAGCGGCACGATTTATGTTCTCAGAAGTAAGTCAGAGCATCCGCAAGTAAAAGAACACCGTGATGTTCTTCATAAAATTGGCGTTACCGGTGGAAATGTTGAGAAGCGTATTGCGGGTGCGTCAAAAGACCCGACGTTTTTGATGGCGGACGTTGAAATTGTTGCCACTTACGAGCTTTACAATATCAACCGGACCAAGCTTGAAAAGCTTATCCACCGCTTCTTTGAACGTGCCCAGCTAGACATTCAGATCAAGGACCGCTTTGGCCAGCCCGTCGTTCCCCGCGAGTGGTTCCTGGTGCCACTTTTCGTAATAGATGAGCTTGTCGAGAAAATCAAAGACGGGACGATTGGCGACTATTTCTATAACGTTGAAAATGCCGAACTTCAACTTTACTTGAAGGAGAAATAGTGGATGCGAGTTCGTCATTTATCTATAAGAAATTTCCGAGGTATCAGGGAGCTGGATTGGGTTATCCCTGGGCACAATATCTTGTGCCTGATCGGTCGTGGTGATTCTACCAAATCGACAATACTTGAAGCGCTACGCCGGGCCTTTTATCCTCAGTGGAATCTTTCTTTTGACGACGCAGATTTTTATCTCTGTAACCCAGAAAACTCCATCACGATAGAAGCGGTGCTGGGCGATCTACCAGATGCGTTTCGCGATCTTGAAAAATACGGTCACTTACTATGCGGCTGGAATCCTCAAACAAATGTTCGCACCGATGATCCAGGCGACGGCCTAGAAGACGCGCTACGGGTTCGTCTCACCGTCACCAATGAGCTTGAGCCCTCTTGGTCCGTTATCAAAAATAGCGATGATGCGGGTGTGCCATTCAAGGCAACCGACCGTGCCAAGGTTGCAGTTAGCTTGATCGGAGAGGTTTCCGACCGGCACCTCACATGGTCGCGCGGCTCGATTTTGAGCCAGCTCACCGAAACAGAAAACATTTCCTCATCGCTGGCGGGTGCTGCTCGCGCCGCCAAGGCGGCCTTGGAAGCCCGGCGGGCGGAAGATTTGACAGGGTTTGACGAAGTAGCGGGCACCGCCGAGACGACAGCGCGCACGCTTGGCGTTAACGTGACCGCGTCATATAAGGCGCATCTCGATACCGATGCGATTAACGTGCGGATGGCAGGCCTTACCTTGCATGACGGTGACATGCCGTTGCGACAGCTCGGCCTCGGGTCCAAACGCATGCTGACTACAGGCTTGCAAAAACAGGCGCTCCGTTCGCCCCATATCACGTTATTCGATGAGGTCGAAGTCGGACTTGAGCCTCACCGTATCGCTCGGCTATTGCAACATCTGAAAGAAGACGGCACGGGGCAGTACTTTCTTACCACCCATTCACCTGTCGTGCTGCGCGAACTGACCGTCGATGACTTGCATATCGTCCATTGCGACGGCGGCCACATCGATGTGGTCGCTGCCAACAAATCGGCGATTGCCGATTCCATTCAAGGCAAAATCCGCACCGGCGCGGAAGCATTTCTCGCTCCCAAGATCGTCGTTTGCGAAGGGGCAACCGAGGTTGGCTTTTTGCGCGGCTTGGACGATTACTGGGTTACAGCAGAGGAGAAGGACTCTTTTGCTTATAGGGGTATCGGTCTGTTCGATGCGGACGGAGCAAGCAAGATTAAAGAGATTGCCGAGGGCTTGAAGGCGCTTGGTTATGACGTATCCATTTTAGCCGATTCCGATGAACCTGTTCAGTTTTCAAATGAGCACGCGCAGGGACTTCGCGATGCAGGCATTACCGTCGCCAAATGGGATGGCACGCTGTCCATAGAAGAACGCGTATTCGCGGATCTTCCGTGGGAAGGCATCATGGCCTCGTTTGAGGCGGCGCGGGCTATTTGGAATGATGATGATCGTCTCCTAAACCAAGTGCAGACCCAGTTCGGTCAAGGCTTTGACCGCGATTATGAGGCATGGGCGGACACGCCTCCATTGCGTACCGCGATGGGTAAAGCAGCTAAAGCCAGCGGATGGTTCAAGCGACAAAGCTGGGGACGCGAATGGGCAACTGCGATTTCTCGCCATCTGGCAGACGATGCAATCCGTGAAAGCGATCTGGTCCGGCAGCTTACCAGCTTGCGGGGCTGGATCGATAATGTGTGAACTGTCCGCCATCCTTGCTGACCATCAGGGTGCCGGCTATGTCGTCGCGCCTGCCGGGTTCGGTAAGACCTACCTTATTGCGGAGGCGACCGCTCGAAGCGCCGGACGCCAACTGATCCTGACGCACACCTATGCAGGTGTGAATGCTCTGCGGCGAAAGATGCGTGCCCTTGGTGTCAGTGACAGGCTCTACCACATCGACACAATTGCAAGCTGGTCCCTCCGCATCTGTCTGTCTTACTCGCAGACGTCGGGTTGGCGGGAAGAACGCCCAGCCGACAACGAGCAATGGATCGCCGTGTATGAAGCGTGCACGCGAATGCTCGACCAAGCGTTTGTTCGTAGACTAGTACGCGCCTCATATCACGGCCTTTATGTCGATGAGTATCAGGACTGTTCGGTCGCACAACACGGCGTAGTTCTAAAGCTTGCTCGCGACCTCCCGAGCCGGATACTCGGCGATCCGCTGCAAGGCATCTTCGATTTTGACGGTCAGAACCCTGTTGACTGGGCGCGTGATGTTGAGGGGAGTTTTGAGCGTCTTGGCGCACTCGATACTCCCCACCGATGGGTGCAAGCGGGTGCAGATGATCTTGGCACATGGCTTCATAATGTTCGTACCAACCTTGAGCAGGGTCAGCCTGTTGATCTCAACATGAACCGTCCGGCGACGGTAACGTTTAGGCAGACTGACGCCGACCCGCAGGCTCTTATACAATCGCAGGGGAACGCGTGTCGGTATTTTCAGTGTGACCCTACCGATACGGTGATCGCCATCCATAAGGGCAGCCAAGAATACAAGGCCAAGTGTCACAAGTTGTCTCGAAACCTTGGAGGCCGGTTCTCATCAATCGAAGAGGTCGAAGGAAAAGACCTGTTCTCATTCATTCGGAAAGTAGAACGAGCACACTCTGACTCCGCTCGTTTGAAGGAGGCCGTAGAATTCGCCAAAAGGTGCATGACCGCTGTTGAGCAGAATCTTCCTGCGGGCACAGTCCGTGGCGACCACGTGAACATTCGGGCCAACACGCGCAACCCTGAAGCTGCCCGCAAGGCAAATGCCTATCTGGCAGCACCGGGGAGCGCCGCTATGAGCGGCTTCCTGATGGCGCTCAAAGAAACTCAGGGAATAGCAATCGTCCGTGCCGACCTATTCTACCGGGCTTTGGGTGTGCTCGAAAAGCACGCACTGCACCCGGACCTTTCACTAGCGGAAGCTGCCGAAAAATATCACGGCGAGTTCCGCTATAAGGGCCGTCCTATCGGTCGTCGCAAGTTGGTCGGCACCACGCTGCTGGTCAAAGGATTAGAATTCGATCATGCCATCGTTCTCGACGCAGCATCTCTTTCGAAGAAGGAATTGTACGTCGCGCTGACGCGCGGTGCGCGCTCGCTGACAATCATCTCGACAAATTCGGTGCTGAACCCAGGAGCGTGAATGAGTACAGACAAGACTATAAAAAGTAAGGCAGACCAGTGGCTCGACGACTTAAAGAAGCTTGTCAATAAGAAGCCTCTTGTCGTGTTCCAGTTCAGCGGCGCGGAATGGGAGCGGCTGTGTGAATCACGGCGCGGTGCCAACGAGTTCACGATCGCTCGGTCGCATGAGCTGTTTGAGAAGGTTCGCGTGCCGACCGCATGTCTTGTCATCGGCGATGATGAAGACGACAGCGAGGTCTATTTTGGGCTGGCCAGTTCACGCAGTGCTGTCACGACGCTGGAATCGCGGATCAAGGTCAAGCGGGCCTCCCATATACAGCCTGCGACAAAATCCGGAATCCTCAAACTCGTCACCGACAAGAGCCATGCGCGCAATCTTCGCGACCGGCTGGCCTCCGACGAATCTGTTGTTGCACTGTCACCCAAGCTCAGCGTTCACTTGGTCGAAAAGCTCGCAGCTATCGACGCAAATCGCGGCGCAATGCGTGCTGCCGTCGCGTCACTAATTGCACCAAAATACTACCGCAGTATGGACGCCCTACAGGAGGATGCGGTGCACACGGCCTTGCGGGCATTCGGCCTCTCGCCGGGTGATCAGGCGGTTTCGCTTGAACTCAGCAGAGGGCAGGACACAGCACTTGCGCGCGTCAATATCATGGAGGATTCAGTCGTCGAGCACGACGCCCGCACGTTTCCAGAATTCGAACTGATTGACAGCGACATAACTGGTCGGGCTATTTTCGAAAAAGGGCGTGAGCGTCTTGAGGTCTTCACCGCCAACCGCCGCCCGCTTGAAAATGTCTTCGGCGTTGACCTCATATATTTCAACGTCACGCGCCAAAACATCGTTATGGTGCAGTACAAGATGCTTGAGCCTCATAGCCCGAAAGACGAGGATAAAGATTGGGTTTACCGACCGGATTCTAAGCTCGACGATGAAATCGCGCGCATGAAGAAATTCAGCATGGCACATCCGTCTAGTCCATACGAATACCGCCTCAATCCGCAGGTTTATTATCTCAAATTTGTCAAGCGTGATGGAGCATTAAGTAACGCTGGGATCGTCATGCCTATCGATCATTTTGAAAAGTTGCGGGCCGATCCTTCATGCAAAGGCCCGCGAGGCGCAGTGCGTGTGAGCTTCCAGACCCTCGCCGGACGCTATTTGCGTCAAGGGCCGTTCCTCGATTTGATAAGGGCGGGATATATCGGCGCGACCACGGAGACGACGGCTCACCTCAAGGTACTGGTTGAAACAGTGGTTAAAGGTGACAGGGCTGTTGTGGGAGCGATCCAGTCCTACAAGGGCGACGATGGTGCGTTTTCCGGTATTAGCGGTGGTGTTTCTGATTTCGATCCGACCGAGGAAGAATTTCTCGACGAATAAAAATCTGTGACAGCGTTGAAGCGCCTTGGCGATGAGGACCAAGAAATGGCACCCAAGTCCTACTGTTTGGTATGTACTAGCTTGCCCACTGATAGAATAGTCAACGTAACTCCTCCCGCTTTGAGTGATCCGCATAATTAGCGGGTGCTGGTGCGTTCACAACCGACCTTCCGCGCCACGGCCTTGCAGGCCCCGTGAAGGCAATTGTGCCCGCTCCATAAATACACCCGCTGTTCCTTCTGCGTTCAAAGCAAAGGAGGAAAATATGACCAACATCTATCACGCAACACCTTATGACATTTCAGCAACCGGCTTTTATTTCAGCACCTATGATGAATACATAGAGAAAGCTGCTAAGCATAAAAATGAGTATGGTGACCCTGTTGAAGAATATGAAATTCAATTCATTGATGGTGACAATGCTGCATTATTCAAAGCCGTTGGTGTTAATCAGGCGAACCTGAAAGACTGGTTTGATCGCTATGAAACCATGGATGAAGACGATGCTGTAAAAGCCATTTATTTGGCTGACCATCTTGGCTATCGCCTTGATGATATGATCGACCACCTTGAGGACGTTTGCCTCTTTGAAGGCACGGCTATCGAATATGCTGAAAGCTATATCGAGGATACAGGGCTTTTAGAACAAATTCCTGAAAATCTTCGTTTCTATTTTGATACTGAAGCCTTTGCCCGCGATATGATCCTTGGCGGTGATATTTCCGAACTGGATATAGATGGCACTTCTTACATCGTATGGGGGTGCTAATCATGGCATATTCGTCACATATCATCACATGGCAGGCTATAGAGCTAGAAATTCGCTATAACCCTAGTTACAGCACAATGCTTGAAGGCGATCAGGCAATGGCGCATATCGAAGTGTTATCTCTCAAACCCGAAAGGCAGCCCCTTCCTATAACTGAAACAGGCTATAAGTCGCATTTCATTCACCGCAATACCGTTGATAGTTACGGCGGTGCTATAGCATTCGTAATAGCTTGGCTAAAACATGAGGCTAAATCATCTATTTGGCAGGCATATCAGGAAAAAAGCCGTCAAGGTGAACTGTTTTAAGTTGTTCAGGCCGATAGATGCCTGAACAGATGGTGATCTTAAAATCTCGGACGCGGTGGCGTGGGCGCAGCCGCTTTGCGCTTCTTTAATTCGGCCTCCGCCATCGCATATACCTTTTTGATATTGGCATGGCGTTTCTTTTCTGCTTCTTCAAGTTCTTCAGTGTAAACCAGCAAGTGCCAGAGGCGTGTCAAATCATCCAGATATTGAAGACTTCTTTGTTGCGCTTTTTCAAATTCATTAGTCAGATCAAACATAATTTTCTCCTGCTTTTGTGAAGCCCGGAACATCCGCGCTTTTCGCCATCCGCTTTGCTCAGGAGATGGCGCAAACACCCCTTCAGGGTCGAAACACAGAGAAGAAGTCACGGGACTTGTCCCTGCACTTGTTTGCGGCAGCCACACCTGATCGATGCTGATCAGAAAAAGGCGCAGGACGGGCTTTGAAGGCCGGAGTAAAATTTTGATCTGAATAGATTGAAAAAGAGCGGCACCTGATATTTTGGCACCGCTCTTATTGAATTGTTTGATTTATGCTGAGTTCAGAATGGGAAATCATCGTCATCCTCAAAATCTTGGAAGACGTCATAGCCACCTGAGGCTCGGATTAGCGCTTGTAGCCAAAGGGGTCGCCAGTCATTCCCACTAAGGCCTTGATCATCATCATAATTGGTCATGGCTTCCATCAGGCGACCATGCAAAAGGCCAAGCAGATAATCTTCAGCACTAGCAAAACCATCAGGGATGAAGTTATCTAAGGCTTGTAGCCACAGCTTATTATTGACGTTTAGCGACACCTGAATGACACCACGATCCAGAATTTCAGCATCATGCGGACAATCATGTCTAAGCTGAGGCAAAAAATAATGTTGTAGTGAAGAATAGACGTTTTCTTCAGAACGGAGATATTCATTTAGCACTTCTTCTATCTCTATATGCGCACCGGCCAGCAGGGCGGCAAACTCATAGAGTTCAAGGGACATATGTACGGTAAAAATATGCATGTTATTTACCTTTCTTGTTATTGGCGAACAGATGGTCAAACGGACCGCTGTTCTTGGTGAGTTGGGTGATTGTATTGGCAGGCTGAGATGGTTTCAGCGTGTCGGTGCGTGGCATAGCAAAGGGAATGTCACAGGCTTCCAAGGTTAGAAGGTCAGATTTTCTGAGCTTTTTACTTTCTTTGCTAAGGCGTACAGCTTGCGCGTTGATGACATCTTCAAACAAGTTGCGGACATCACGGCCATTGCCAAAATGTTTGCCGCGCTCTGCATAAAGAGTGTCGAGATATTGCCTCAATTTATTGCGGGCTGAATCAGTGAGGGCATAATCACTGTCTGCACATAGCAGCTCGAAAATCTCCAACATCTCTTTGCCGGTATAGTCAGCAAAGTCGAGTGTGGTTTTAAAGCGGGACGCAAGACCTGGGTTTGCAGAAATAAAAGCTTTCATTTCCTTGGAATAACCAGCGACGATCACAACGAGGCGATCACCGTGGTTTTCCATCGCTGTCAATATCTCGGCGATGGCTTCATGACCGAAGTCTTTGTCGGATTTTGGAGCGAGTGTGTAAGCTTCATCAATGAAGAGAACACCGTCCATGGCTGACTGGATCACGGCTTTTGTCTTAATAGCCGTAGAGCCAATATATTCACCGATAAGATCAGCACGGGAAACTTCGACAAGTTGGCCTTTATTGACGATGCCATGCTCTTTCATGATGGCGGCCATAATGCGGGCAACTGTCGTTTTGCCTGTGCCAGGGTTGCCGGTGAATATTAGATGATGAGAATTGCGGCGGACTTTCAGACCTTGCTTTTCACGGGCTGCATCAATCTCTACCCGACTGGCAATCTCATTTACACGTTTCTTGACATTCTTCAGACCAACCAGAGCCTCTAGTTCTTTGGTGGCAGATTGCACTTTTTTATATTCAGTAATTTTGCTCATTGTTATTGGCTCCTTTTGTATCGTGACGGCCTGTAGTTTTTCAGCAGGCGGTCTGCGGCCCGTGAAGCGATAGAACAGGCTTTTAAATAGGCGGTGGACGAGGACAGCAATCGCTGTGGCTATTAAGGCAATAGGCAGTGCGCCAACTATTAAGGCGACTTCATATGGCCAGGCTGCAATACCGTGTATTTCCATCACTGCGATTGCGGAGATTAGGCTTAATCCAGCAGCGGGCCATCCGATGTAGATGCCTGCGACAGCTATGGGATCAGGACTTTCAATGGGCGCTTTCATGCCGGATTTTCGTCCTAGCCAGAGGATCAAATGCATTGCGGCCATAAAGGCCATGGGAGCTGTCGCTGCGAAACCCAGAAGCCATATTAACAAGGCCCCCAGAAAACTTAGCGGTTCCCCTGTTTCTGCAAGGGGGTCACTCAGGAACCAAGGCAGGAAGAAAATATCTATGGGGTTTTTCCAGTTAAACATTTCATTCCTCCTTGTTTGGGGGTAAATCACCGGCAATGACGAACCACTCATTTTCAGGGGAAAGCGGTGTACCGCTGCCGCTACCAGTGATGCTATCGATCACCTGATCTATGGACTTCAGGCGGTCTAGGGCGCGTTTTGCTTCGCGTTCGCCGTAAATTTCTGTGATGTCAAAGCGTTCACCCAGATGCTCAAAAACGAGATGAAAGCTCTTGCCGTAATATTTCTCAGGCTGGACCAGCTTGCCGCGCTGGCGACCGCGCAGGACTTCCATTTGAATAGCTTCTTTTTCGTCATCCCGTTTGTCATGGGGCGGCAGGGTGAAGCTGTGATCCAGTTGACGATCAAAACGCTTAGCAAAAGGCCAGCTTCCCATTTGAAATTGTTCTTTGGTAAAGCGCACCCGTTGCTGGCGTTTGAATTGCTGGCGCATGCTCCATTTGGTCAGAGGATAAAAGGCAAGAGGTACTGCAAAGGCCGCAATCCACATGATCCAGTCAGCGCCAGCCGTGCGGGCAGTGTCATAAAGTGTGTACCCTAAGCCAGCTAGGGTTAGCAGGGATGCGGACTTGTCTGCGAGCTTGGCGCGGAGGGGCGTTAGTTCGTTAATCAGGACATCAACCCGAATGTCGCCGTTACGATTAAACTTCACGGAAGTCTTAGGCTGTCCTTTAAAGATTTGATTTAACTTGCGATTTTTCATGGCTTATCTCGAAATTCATTTGCTTTTCTGTTATGGTCTTTTTGGTTCACAACATGATTGTGCGGGCAAAAGCGCGTGAGTTTCCTCGCGTTTTCCTCGCTTTGGGGAGAAAAGAGTGGCTTTTTCAGAAGCCCAGATAGACAGGCTCAGGGCGCGACTTTGTGCATATCGTGCGCAAAAGGGGGCGAATGGGCGCATGCGACCTTGGAAAGCTGTACTGGATGATCTGTTATTAAGCGAAGCAACAGCCCATCATTATCCAGAGGATGGATCGTTCCCTGATTTTAAAGAGGAAGCTCTTCGCCGTTTTGCCGCAGGATCAAGTGTGCCAAGTCAGGATAAGCTGGAAGATATTTATTCATTTCTGGTGGATTTGAAATTTCTGTCAGAAAACGAGATGAAGGAAGGCATCTGGGATTATGCGGCTGCCTTGTCACTAACACAGCTTTTCAATCAAAAAGCTGGACAGTCCTACTGGTCTACGTTGCACGGTATGTACCGCGCTGAAGTCGATACGAAGCGTCACGAATTGAAAGGCTTTACGCGTTCCGACCTGCATTTCAAAGAGGTTGAAGGCGAGGACATGGTGAGCGCCAAACATGATTGGTTCACATGGCTTTATGATAGATTGCCCGAGGCAGAATTTAAAAAACGGTATGGGGATCAGGTTCGGCAACAAACGGGGTATGGCTTCCCAACATACAATGGCGGTATGATAGCTTTTTTTAAAGACGGCATGACCGGTAATGTTGAGATTTTGCTCGTAACGGATAGTGAAGCCGGTGCAGATCAGGCTGGCTGGTTTCGTGCCGCAAAAATCAATCTGCAAATGACAGCTTCTGCGACAATGCCGGACGTTTCTTTTGATGAGTTCAATCAGCCGCGCTTCTTATATCAGCGCCATCAGGGGAGCAAGGCATGACCTTTGATATTGAAAAATATAATCAAGCGCAGCGACAATTTCATGAAGGGCAGAGAATTGCGTCTGGCTATTATGCTGATCAGGAGGCCATGAATGCTCAAATCCTGATCGATAGTATGAAGGCAGGCATCATCATTGATCCGACTGTCGTTTTTGATAGTGGCATTGATGTAAATCATATGGATGCGCAAACAGGTGGTACTGTTTTACATTTTGCTGCCGCTTACGGCATTCGTCATGTTATCAGATTGATTGTAAAACAGCCTAATACGGATTTTCTGATCACAGATGTTCAAAATCGCTATCCTTCAACGCTTGCTTATGAAGTGGCAAGGGACTTTGCTCTTGGCCGTTACTTGATGAAAAAGGAAACGCTGCAAGCAGAAGAGGATGGTATGATAATGTATGGACCAAATGCAGGAAACATCAAGATTGAGTAGTTAGATGTAGTGATGGCAGTTTATATTGACCAATATTTTATTCCATATGAAAAGCAATTTGACTCTGGATTCAGAGCACTAGCTGACTCGTATATGAGTGCAGCAAATAGCTTAGAGGATGAAAATAAAATGGCAGGTTTTGGACTCATGGATAGTCCAATGCCCATGCTATTTCTTTATCGTCATGCGCTTGAATTATTTTTGAAATCAGCTTTGATCACAGTTCATCGACGATTTACGAGTACATATCCGAAATTCGATAAAGAAGATTTTCCATCTATATCAGGTAAATCTATCAAAAATATTCATTCCATTGAACAGTTATGGAATGGACTTCAAAGTCTGATGGACACACATAAGCATCAACTTCAAAAAATCGCAGACACGGATTGGTATGATACGCCACGAGATTTTGTAAATGCCCTAAATAAGGTGCATAATTTTGACGTGCGAAGTGATGTTTTCCGTTACCCTGTAACTGCATATTCTGCTCAAGATAACCAAAAGAGTTCTTATAAAAAAATGGAGGCAGCGGCTATACAGGCTAGGCTTGATCAGAAGTCAAACCCTGCAATGATATTTGCTTATAAGAATGAAAAGGATGAACTGACAGAAATATATCAGCATGATTATGATGATCTGAAACCAGTTTATACATCTCTCAAACTTGCAGTGGAAACAGCCAATGGGTTGGCTATTGGTTTGCATGCTGAGCTAACAGGCTAGAAATTAGTCAGTCAAACTTCCCTTTGAACAAATGCCAAAACGGGCTTTTCTCATCATAATATTCCACGCGCTGTAAGATCATCGGCTTATAGCCAGCATAAAGGATAAGCTGCCGTCTGCCGGGATCTGCGCGGTTGAATATCCTGCTGATTTCATCTGCGGTCAAAAGATCATAAAGTTCATGTGCATCAGATTTGCCGGAAAGGCCTTTGGCACGCTGGTCGGCACTGACTTCGCCGTCCCGTGTGCTTTCGATGCGCGTTTTGCCAAGGCGCTCACTGAGATATTTGGTGGTTTTCAGGTCTGTATTACCAAAGGCTTGGACAAGACCTGCATTGGCAGCAAAGCTTTCCCATCTTTTGCCATAGAGTTCTTCGCCTTGTCCCCAGTCCTGAATGATGATCCAGAGCTTAACACCAAAACCTGCGATCTGGCCTATCGCATCCTGAAGCTGTTTCATAAACCCTAGTACAGGGAATTCATCAAGACAGACAAGGACAGGCGCTTTAGGTTTCGTCTCTTCAAGCTCCATCGCTTCCATAAGCTGATTGAGAATGATCCGTATCCAGCGATTGCACATGCCCATGCGGCCAGCAGGCAGACACAGAAATATGGTGACACCGCGCTTGTCGGCTTTCAGATCACGAAGGTCAAAATCATGACCTTCCAGAACATTCTTCATGGATTTGTAGTCTAAAAGATCAGTATGGCGGCGGACAGTGGACATCACACCGGCACGTTCATTCTCGGCTTTGTCAAAGAAAGCGCGAATGCTGCCTTCAATGGCGGCGGCGATTTCAGGCTGATCATTGGCTTCAAGGTCAGCTGCCACAGCCATGGCTTCACGGGCAAGGATATATTCTTCTGTTTCCTCATCAGTAACGAGGGCATTGGAAATTATATGACGCACAGTAATCAGGTTGCGTTCTGCTTGCTGAAATAGTCGCGCCGTTGCGACATATAGAAGAACGCCGGTGATGAAAGTTTTGGCGCTTTCATCCCAGTGTGGGTCTTTTTCTTGTGCCGCTTTTACCACAAGGCCGTCAGCGATCAGCATGGCATCTTCAATGATAAAAGGGTTATCAAGCGTCAGAACGGATAGGGGGTTATAGGATGCGCGGTATTGTCGGGCGGTGCCTTTGGTGCGATCAAAAGGATCAAGCACATAGACCTTTTGGCCGAGTTCTGCACGGGCGCGGGCTGTTTTTGTTGCGAGTTCGCCTTTTGGATCAGTGACAACAACACTGCCTTGATAAAAGACCATATTGCCGATGATAGATACGGATTTACCTGAGCGGCTTCCTGCAACGGTTAGTAAATGACGATCATCGGCTAGGCCAAGTAACTTGTCACCCAGTGCGCCGATCATGATTTTGTCGGTCGGGTTCTTGGGATCAAAGGCCATAAACTGATTGTCATAGATAGTCTCAGGCGGAATCCATTGTGACTGGGGTTCAGCTTGAGCTTTCAGAAACCTGTCAGTAGTGCCACGAGGAATATCCCGCGTCAGCATTTTTAGAGCTTCTTTGATATGTTGGTTTTTCTTCATCATGGCTACAGGTTAGTTTCGAAATCCTGCAACAATCCTCGTGCATTCCTCGTTTTTCTCTATGCGTGGGTTGCGATATTCATTCCAAGAACAGCCGTGAACCTGCTTCCCCCAATTCACCCGCTATCGCTCTCGTCAATGGTCTGCCCGCACCAACACCGTGTTGACCATGACAGGACGAATTTGGGGAAAGCTTTTGGGCATCACGGCTGGAATGAACCAGCCCAAGCATTTTAAGGAGAAAGACAATGACGGATGCAATTCAAAATGAATCACAGGACAAAAACAACCTGCCAACCCATGTTGCAAAAACCCGTATCGGTTACGGTAAAAAAGCGACTTACGAACAAATCGGCGTTGCTTGGAAAAATGACGATGGTTCTTTTTACATCAAGCTTTATGGAACGCAGGTTGTCAGCAATTTTTCACTCTACAGCCTTCAGGCTAAAGGTCAGGATGTAGCTTGATCCGTTATCCCATTAACAAAATCGGTCTTGGCAAAAGCCCAGACCGATTTTTTGTGCTAGGATTAAATTAGACGAATGATAGGGGGCAATATGGAAGAAGAGTTAAACGATTTAGCAGTAAATTTTTTTAGAAAATTTTCGCGCATGGAATATGCTTTAAAGGTTAATTCATTTCATTACGGTGATGGTGACGCTAAAGCCAATTGGTCAGCTTTTGCAGCGTCTATTTCTGATTGTTTCAATGAACCGCGAGAACAATCCCTTGCAGATGCATTTGCGTTTCTTGAACGAAACCCACCAAAAAAACAGGTCATTAGAAATGACATATTAGACTGGGATGATGCAGTGCCGCAATCACACTCGAATGTTGATTTGATGCTTCTTTATGTGAGGCGGGTACGTAATAATTTGTTCCATGGCGGCAAATTTAATGGACAGTGGTTTGAGCCTCAACGCAGTTTTGATTTGGTAACCCACAGCCTTGTTATCTTAGATGCCTGCATAGAAGCGAGTGCAGGTGTGAAGGCGGCATTTGAAGGGTAGCGAAAAGCCCTCCGTTTGGCTCCGCGAAATTCTGTATCGCCCTGTCACAAACAGTTTCACGCTGGTGAAATTTGCAGTGGTAAGAATGAGCCTGATAGAATGAAAGATATTAGGCGCGGTTAGGATTAGCTGAGAGTACAAGGTGTGCGTGGTACTACCACGCGCACCTTGCAGGGGGACTTCCCATCCCCCGTTGGCACCCCCAGGGTATCCCTAGAACGCATGCATTTATATGAAATGCCTTTGTTAAGGGATAAGTCAGCCTTCAAACCCATTGAGGGTTTTCTGGCTGAGTGCAACATATCGCTGTTGCATCACGATCAGGGAGACTTCGCCTCTCCCTGAACCCATGGAACTAAGGGCGTATCACTGCCCCTAGTAACCCAGGACCGGCTATTTTGATAGCGGCCAACAAACAAAGGGAGATTTCAATTCTGCCCTTTGTAAACCCATTGACCGGAGTGTGCGTTCCGGCTCCGCGCCTGTTTTTTAGCGCGAGGAAAGCGCGAGGAGGGGCCTGCAATACCAACAGTAAGGTATTGGTATGACAGACCCAAAAAACATAAAAAAGCGTTCAGCGCCCATTTCCTATAGACCCCCTGAAGGCCTGCGCGGCGAGTTGTATGCCCGTCACTTGAAATCAGGGCTATCCATGAACGCTTTTATCACAGAAGCCATCTTTGGCAGGCCCATGCCGCGCCAGACAAGACGGCCACCAGTGGAAGAGGTGGAGCTGGTCAAGCTACTGGCATTAGCCGCATCCATCCGTGATGAGCTGGCAAGCCTGCAAGATGCCCCTCAAGATCATCAAATAGCTGAACGCCTAGTGAAAGCACTAGATGATCTTTCCGTTCTTCGGAGCGCGATATTTTCTGCCATAGGGAGGTCAACATGATACCCTTTGGATCACAGCGTAAAAATGGACAAGACCTTGCCACACATTTGCTCAATGAGCATGACAACGAAGTGATGCGCGTTGTCGATGTGCGTGGCGCGGTGGCTGATGATCTACACGGGGCTTTTGCCGAGTGGGAGGTGCAGGCAAAAGCACTGACCAAATGTCAGAACTATCTTTACAGTCTTTCAATTAATCCAGACCCAGAACAAGGCCGATTAACGCAAGAGCAATATCAGGATTATATTGCCCGCGTTGAAGTAGAGCTTGGCCTTGAGGGACAACCCCGCGCCATTGTGATGCATGAAAAAGAAAGGCGGGAGCATGCCCATGTGGTTTGGTCACGGATTGATGCAGAAGCCGGAAAAGCCATTCAGATGCCTTTTGACCGTGAAAAACTGATGATGGTGACACGCCAGTTTGCGCGAGATCATGACTTGAAACTTCCTGATGGATATAAGCGTGATCGCCAAGAGAACAGAAATTTGGGTCATGATCAGCTTTCTCTTTATGAGAAAGCGCAACAGGAAAAGGTCGGTGTCACAAAAGAAGAAAGGGCGCGGCATGTCACAGAAGCTTGGGTCGGGAGTGACAGTCCGAAAGCTTTTGTTCAGGCGCTGGAAGAGCGTGGGTATATTTTGGCAACGGGTAAACGTCCTTATGTTTTGATCGACATCTACGGCGAGATGAATGCACTACCAAAGCTGATCACCGACAAAACGATCCGTACCAAAGATATTAAAGCCTTTCTTGAAGGTGATTATCCTACAGACAGTCTGCCCAGTGTTGAGGAAGCCAGAAAACTGGCGGAGCAGCACCGCAAGGCGCGAGAGGCCTTTATCAAAGCGCAGCGGAGCCAGAGTAAAATTGAAGAGTTGAAGCAATCACAAGCGGAGCGGCGCATCAAAGTCCTTGATCAAATCGCCGCTCAAAAAGGCAAGCAAGTCAAAGACAAAATTGATCTGGTGATGCAGCAAAAGGAAGAATTAAACGCTTTCAAACAAAGCTACAGTGAGAAGCGGCAACAGATTGAGCAGGGCAGGGAAAATCAAAAAACAGATGGACTTGCCAGTATTTTCGGGAAGCTTTCTGGTGCGAGTATTATTGTCAAACAGTGGTATAAGCTAAAAGATTATGTAGATGATAAGCGCCATAAGCGGGCAGTCATGCATATGAAGAATAGGCATGACCGTGAAGCCGATAGTCTGCTGAAACAGCATGAGATGCAGGACAAAACGCTGCAAAGAAAAATACGCGCTCTTGATCGTCTGGACGCAAGGGAGCAGCGTTCGCTTGCTGTGAAGCAGTTACGAGATGAGCGGCTGAAAGAGCAGCAAGGCTTTGTTCATCTCCCAATAATAGGCAGGCATAAATCGCTTGAGAAAGAAAAAGACGATGATCGTTACGTTGATCTGGAAGAAGACTTTACCAAGGCGGCTGGCGGAACCACTGAAGGGGGTGACAGTAGCAGTGATAGTGGCAGCAGTGAGCGTAATTTCCGTGATGTATTCAGCCGCAAGGGCGACAAGAGTGCGAAGAAAGCTGATAAAGATAAGCCTTTTGAGAAATGAAGGAGGCTTATTTGAGAGTGGTGAAAGGCCGTATGGATTTAACCTTATGGAGTGGAATTTCCCAAAAACAGGCCTGAATGGACTTTTGGGGCGTATCGTTCCAATAAGGCTCTTTCATAGCCTCTAAGTCGAAAATATGGTCCCAGCTCTTGCGTATTTCAGGCAGAAAACCTTTAGGCTTTGGCTGGCCTGATTTCCAGCCAGCCTGTTCTAGCTTTTGATGAAAAATATCATCGGACTTTTCATCCAGCGGCATGTACCCATTGTTCAATACAATATGCCATGCATCAAAGTCTGATAGCAGAACCTGATCATCGGGCAGATCGCATTCCAACAGGACATAGTTGTCCGGCGGTGCCCAATGATGCCGGACACTGCGCAGATCGGGTCGTTTATTTTTTTCATCCATCCATTGATACCAGCCCCACAGGGGAGCAGCCTCATTCACGGGCGAAGGACCAATGCGCTTGGATAGTTGACCAGTGATCCAGCGATATGCGTCAGGCCAGTTGTCGGCCTGATGGTGCGCATGAGCAATCAACCTGCCTTCTCTTTGCAGGTTTTTCCATGCTCTTTCAGTTTGTATCGACCAGATAATCATGAGGTATTTGATTCCGTGAGCCGAATAATTTGCCTATTCGGCTCAAATATGTATTATTGGTGAGCCGAATATATGGTATAATCGGCTCAGAAACAACTGTAAAAGGGCTGAAATTGGCATATGGCTTATATTTGGGAACAAAAGGAATGGCCGAACTTTACTTGGGATGCAGGGGCTGTTGACCAGAATGCTTACGCTTATGCGTTGGAAGCCAGTAGCCTTGTTGGTGAGGTTAAACATCTGTCCGATGAAGAAAAAACAGATGCGCTGATTGACCTTATGGTCTCAGAAGCGGTGAAAACGTCACAGATTGAGGGCGAGAATTTTGACCGTGAAGACGTGCGATCTTCTATTCGTAACCAGCTTGGCCTGAATAAAACGCCCGAAACAGTTCGTGATCCGAAGGCAAATGGCGTGGCTGCGCTGATGATTTCAGTGCGTGAGCATTTTGCAGAGCCACTATCAGAAGAACGCCTTTGTGAATGGCAGAACAAGATTATTGTTGGTCAGATAGAGCGCAGTAAACTTGATGTTGGTCAGTGGCGAACCAATCCTGAGCCGATGCAAATTGTCTCAGGCGCTATTGGCAGGGAAAAGGTTCATTATGAAGCGCCACCTTCTGAGCGGATACCTATTGAAATGGCGCGTTTTATTGAGTGGTTTAATGGCAGCCGCGATCTGAAAGGGGCTGTCCGTGCGGGCGTGGCCCATCTGTATTTTGAATCCATTCACCCTTTCTCAGACGGCAATGGTCGTGTCGGGCGGGCAATTTCGGAAATCGCGCTGTCTCAGGAATTAGGGCATCCGGCTCTTCTCAGTCTGTCCACCACAATCGAAGGGCAGAGAAATGACTATTATGACGCTTTGTCACGAGCCAGCCAGGGTGGGTTGGATATTACAGAATGGCTAGTCTGGTTTACTGGTTTAGTATTGCAGTCTCAGCGTCAGGCCAAAAGGCAGATTGACTTTGTTCTATCAAAAGCACGTTTTTGGGATAGCTTTGAAAGCAAGCTCAATGGCCGACAGGCCAAGGTTCTTGCTCGAATGTTCCGTGAAGGGCCTGATGGCTTTGAAGGCGGAATGAGCGCTCAGAAATACAGCAAGATTACTGATTGTTCAAAGGCCACAGCGACCCGTGATCTGGCAGAACTTTTGAATATGGGTGCTTTTCACAAGCTAGAAGGTGGCGGCCGTAGTACGCGGTATGATGTGGTTTTATGATAGGTAAGGGCTGGTGATGGAGCTTCTGCCATGGACATTTTTTCAATGGTAGAGATTTATAGATTTTAAACAAAAGTAAAAGCGAGGATAAGATGGCGGGGGAATATGAAAAAGCGATAAGTATTAAAGCTGCGATTGAAGCAATAAATAATCGTGATTATTTATTGCCCGCTATTCAAAGGAAGTTTGTTTGGAGTAGCCATCAAATTTGTGTGCTTTTTGACTCAATTATGCGCGGCTACCCAATTAACACATTTATGATGTGGGAAATAACGAATGCAGAAATCAAGAAAGACTATAAATTTTATGAGTTTCTGAAGTTCTATTGCCAAAGATTCAACGAAGAAAATTCGCATGTTAAGACGACAGCAAGTTTCAAAGACTTTAACGCTATCATTGACGGTCAACAAAGATTGACATCGCTTTATATAGGTTTATGTAGCACATACGCTTACAAACAGCCCCGTGTTTGGTGGCCCACAACCCGTGATGATAAGGTTCTTCCGCCAAGAAAATTATATTTAGATTTGAAGAGTCCATCAGTTACTGAAGATGATGATTCTTTGATGTTTTATAATTTTAGGTTTTTGACAGATGAACAAATAGCGGAAAGCTCCACTCATCAAGATGCACTACACCATTGGTTTTGCATGCATGAGATTTTGAATTTGCCGCATCGAGATTCTCCTGATGACATTTTGTTTGAAGTTGTTATGCCAGAACTGACGAAGCGAGGTTTGGACGATAATGAGTTTGCTAGAAAAACATTGTTAAAACTATATGATTCAATTAGGTCGCAGAAAATCATCCATTATTTCAAAGAGACAAGTCAAAATATTGATCATGTGCTTGATGTGTTCATACGAACAAATAGTGGTGGTACAAAATTAGATTTTGCAGACTTGTTGACTTCTATTGCAGTGGCTCATTGGGATGGTGACTTCAGGCAAGAGCTTGATGATTTGACCCAATATATTCATCAAAATATTGATATGGGATTCTATATCGAAAGGGATTGGATTTTAAAAACTTGTTTAATGCTAACTGATGCAGATGTCCGTTTCAAAGTGAAAAATTTCAAAGCAGAACAGGTGCGTAGGGTGCAATTGGAATGGAGCGATATTAAAGGTTGTATCAAAGAAACCTTTCTTCTTGTTCGAAGGTTCGGAATAAATCCCCAGTCATTAACATCGAAAAATGCTGTCATTCCTGTCTGTTATTATTTGTATAAACATAAAGTGAACAATGCCCCTTTATACAAGAGCATTAATAACCTTGCAAAAAACCATGATCACAGAGATCAACTGAGCCAGTGGCTTTACATGGTCTTGCTAAAAGGTGTTTTTGGCGGGCAAGCAGACTCCATTTTATCTAGTATGCGTGATGTGCTGGACAAAAATATTGAAAAATCGGTGTTTCCATTGCATGAGATTATTGATCGATATAAGGCAACAAATAAGGATTTACGATTTGATGATGAATATATCGAAAGTATGTTGAATATTCAGCATGGCGAAGGACGGTGCAGGGCTTTGTTGCATTTATTATTTCCTGAGATGAGTGCCACGGAAATTTTTCACATTGATCACCTTCATCCTCGAAGCGCTTTTGATAAAGCTAACTTGAAGCAGCTTGAATATTTGCAAAATAATGAAGAATTGATGAGCTTTTACAAAAATCCTGAACATTGGAACTCTATAGCAAATTTGCATTTGCTAAATGACTCTCAGAATATGTCAAAAAAGGATCAGTCATTAGTAGATTGGTTAAGTGATGAGAATGTCCACCTAACTAAGCAAGACATTTTAGTGGATGGAGCTGATCTTGAGTTTCATAGTTTTAAGGAATTTTTCCAAGTAAGGCGCAATAATTTAAAAGAAAGATTACAGCGAAGGGTATTTCTGTCCTCGACTATTTCAGAGGAAGATGTTTCATCGGATTTTGATGAGGAGGTAGTCGAGGAAATTATTGTTTAACTGTTAAGTAATTGATTTGTAACTATGTTTTAAAAGTCTACAAAACGTCAATCCTGCCCCCGCAACCAATAAAATCAAGAGGTTAGGCGAAAGCTTGACCTCTTTTTTTATGCATTTTACAGTGACTCATTCGTTACACATTATGACGCATATTCACTGTAAGCGATTGGTAAGCGATTGCCCACGGCCCCCATTTACTAATTTTTTGTATCTGCGATTATGCGTTTTTTGAATTGCAGGCTTTCGCGCCCGCTCAATTTTGATCGGATACATAACCTATGACACATAGAAAGAAC
>Ga0209475_10001374_pt1 | contig 31427 bp, 21 predicted proteins | sample tdDd471_FD_187128 | JGI IMG/M metagenome (GOLD analysis project Ga0209475, IMG submission 187128) | Marine sediment microbial communities from the Atlantic coast under amendment with organic carbon and nitrate - tdDd47.1 (SPAdes)... | ecosystem: Environmental > Aquatic > Marine > Coastal >... | reverse complement strand
TCTCGTGCGCGCCAACCTGATGCACAAAAAACGCATCGACCGGTTATTGGGGCCAGAACCAACAGCAAAAAACAGCACGGAACAAATGGCGTTGAGATGGAACTGAAATTAAACCGGACAGCCGTGGGTCAAGCCCGGCCATGACGGAGGAGTGCGCGGTTCGCCAAGTTCACGAAATTGACAGAATCGCCTGACTCGGTGGGAAGGTCAGATTTTTTCCGACAGATTGATCGCCAGTTTGGTGCCGAACTTGATGGCGCGGCTGAGGACCGGGTAGCCGACGGCATTTTCAGCGCCGTGCTCGTAACCGATGTCGCGGTGTTCCAGCTCTTCTTCGCGGAATTTCGCGCAGGTGTCGCGCAGGTCTTTTTCATCGTCGCCGAGCTTTTTGATCTGCGCTTGATAATGCTCGTCGATGCTTTCTTCGACCGCCACCGTGCACGCCATGGCGGCTTTTTCGCCCAGCAATGCGGTGCCCGCACCCAGCGCAAAGCCAGCCACGTGCCACAAGGGCATCAATGCCGTGGGGCGCACGCGACGATCGGACACCATCTTGGAAAAGGTTTCCAGATGGACGTCTTCTTGCTCTTTCATATGGCGGATCATGTCGCCTTTGGGGCCTTTGCCCAAAACCGCCAGTTGACCTGCATAAATGCGCACCGCGCCGTACTCGCCAGCTTGGTCGACGCGGATGATGCGTTCGATCAGCTCGTCCTTGGTCGGGTCGCCGGGCATGCGTCCGTCGACCGGTGTGGTGGTGGGCGTGGTGGTGGCTTTAGCGGTTTTGCTCATCGTTAACTCTCCCATTTGCGGGTGCGCAGCACATAGAGCGATGCGAGCGCCAGCCCGTTTGAGAATAGTACATTCCACCCCGCCATGGAAATGCCGAACATCGTCCAGTCCACCGCGTCGCAGGGTTTGGGCGGCTTGCTGTCCAGGCTGGCGAACAGATCGGCGGCGGAAACCTGCGTCGCCAGTTGGCCGCCGCAGCCCACGGCGGATGCCCACCAATGCTGTTCGACCCCCACATGGTACACCGCAATGGCGCCATTGATGGCGAAGGCGATGGCCGCCAAGGTGAACACAACACTGAGCCACTGAGGGCGCCACAATCCTACTAAGCCCAATACGATGGCAATGGCGAACGGTACACGTTGGTACAGACACAGCACGCAGGGTTCGAGGTCGAAACCGAACTGCGCGGTATAGGCGGCGCCGAGCGATCCCGCGCCAATCAGGATCAAAAGGGAAGGATAAATACGTATGTTGTTCATGACATATGTCTATACGCGCCTATGAAATGGAAGAAAACCATTTCAAAATTATGGAGTATGATATATTAGGTTATTCTTACATACTATTGTATTTAAAAAGCTAGCGATAGCACTTGCTCGGGGGGGCGAGAATAGAACGCAAGGTACGGATAGTCTAAGTATGACAGAACAAACTCCCCCTGTTTCTTCGCCAGAAAAACCTTCAAAAATAGGCTTTTTTTCATCCGTTCGGTTTGTGCTGATCGGCATCGTTTTGGTGCTTGGTTTCGTTCAACTGGTCAATGGTGCTTACCGTGGTTATAGCGCGTGGACGGTCTACCAAGCCGCATTATACGCTGAGCAGTCGGAAGAAACGTTCAATACACTGATGAAAGCGCTTGGTGCGCTAGATTTTGAACGTTCGCGCACGGCCATCGTGTTGCGCAATTCAAACCCGATATCGGAACGCGATCGCAAATTCATTGATCAAAATCGCGAAATTTTGAGCGCATTGCGCGCCCGTATTGAAAGCAATGAACAGAGCGCATTCAAGATGCCGCTTGCACAAAGTGTGAGTAAACTTTGCGATCAGTTGGAAGATGTGCGTGCGCGTGCTGACGAAAACCTCGCCAAACCTATGGCGATGCGTGATCCAAATATGCTGTTGGAATGGTCGTCGGCGACGTCAAGATTGCACGCGGTGATCGAATCGGAGTTGTTGCAACTGATCGAGCGGCAGTTTGGTGGTGAGAACGAAGAGCTTTTTACGGTTTCAAGGCTGCAAATGTTGCGGTTCTATGGGTCGCAGTTACGCAAATTTGGCGTTGCGGAATCATCGCGTATTCATATGGGGGTGCGTTCCGACAAACCGATCAATATCGATGTTTTGCGCCAGATTTATGAATTCCGGGGGCGCGGAGAGGCCTTGTGGTTGTTTGTTGAACAGCATGCTAAAGCTATCGATCATCCTGAAGTTTTGGCACAAATTGCAAAGGTGCGTAGTCACCTGATCGACCAGTTGCGCCCGCTGCAAGTGAATATTCTCAAAAATGCACCGTATGGCAGTTACGATACCACGGAAAAACAATACCTGAGCGTTGCGATGCCGACGTTCCAAGCGTTGTCCACAGCGATGGACAAGGTCGTTGAGATCAGTCACCAACTGACATCACACAATAAAGATCAAGCTTTGCGCCAGTTGGTGATTTATGCCTTGATCATCATTGGCGATGTGATCTTGATGGTCGGCGCGGTCGTGTTCGTGTCCGTACGTCTGGTCAGGCCGCTGGAAGGGATGAGCAAACTTGTTCATTCTTTTCGTGAAGGAAACTACAAAGTTCAGTTCCCCTGGAGCCGCCGTCGTGATGAAATTGGTCAGCTCAGGGAGGGCTTGGAGCATTTTCGTGAAACCCTAATCGAGCGTGAGCAGGTATTTAAAGAACTGAAAATCGCAAAATCAGAGGCAGAACAAGCCAGCCGGGCGAAATCTGAGTTTTTGTCCAGTATGAGCCATGAATTGCGCACGCCGATGAACGCGATTTTGGGCTTTTCGCAATTGTTGCAGTACGATCCAAACACGCCGTTGACGAAAGGCCAAAACGAGCATGTAGAGACGATCATTTCCGCAGGCCAGCATTTGTTGGAGTTGATCAGCCAAATACTCGATCTCGCTAAGATCGAGGCGGGACACCTTCAACTGTCACTTTCGGACGTAAATGTTCACGAGCTGATGGATAGTTGTCTCACGTTGACGCAAACCCAAGGCGCGCAACGTGATATTCAGATGCATAGCGATTGCGGGGATGTCGATGTTGGAACTGCCATTCATGTGGACTCAACACGCACCCGCCAAGTGTTGTTGAACCTGCTGTCAAATGCGGTCAAATACAATCGCGAGGGTGGTGAAGTGAATGTGAGTTGTATGCACAGCGACAATGGGTTCATCACCCTGTCGGTCAAAGATACTGGTCAAGGCATACCTGAAGCCAAACAGGCGCATATGTTTGAGGTGTTTAATCGTCTTGGCGCGGAAGAGACCGCAACTGAAGGTACTGGCATCGGCTTGGTGGTCACCAAGCAACTTGTGGAAGCGATGGGTGGTGAAATAGGCTTCGTCAGCACCGAAGGCGAAGGCTCGACGTTCTGGGTCAAACTTCCAACCACCGCTGCCGGTTAAAACAGGAATTTGACCGCGACAAACCCGCCCAGAAGCACCACGAAACCAACGGTCACCAAGATGCCGAGGTATTTTTCGACAAACTCGCGGATTGGATCGCCAAAATACCACAGCAGCCACGCCTCAAGGAAGAAGCGGATTCCGCGCGACAGCACCGATGCGATGACAAATGTGCCGATGTTCAGCGCGGTCACGCCGCTGGCGATGGTGATGACCTTGTACGGGAACGGCGTCAGCCCCGCCATGGCGACCACCCACGCGCCCCAAGCGTTGTACATCTCTTGAAACTCGGAGAATTTCCCGGATTTGCCGTAGAATTCCAGCAACGGGCGGCCGAACTGTTCGAACAGGAAATAGCCGATGCCATATCCGGCAATGCCGCCCAGAACGCTGCCGAGGGTACACACGGCGGCGATTTTCCAGGCTTTTTCACGGCTGGCGAGAATCATCGGCACCAGCAAAATGTCGGGGGGAATCGGAAAGACCGAGCTTTCGACAAACGAAATGATGAACAGCGCCCACAAAGCGTTGCGGTGAGCGGCGAAATTCATGGTCCAGTCATAGACGCTGCGCAGCAAAATGGGAACTCCCCCAAAATTAAGGTCTGAAATTGGGCGATATCCCTCCGCCCGGCACTGGTCATAGCAGCCTTAGACACGTTGAGCAATTGCCCGCATATGGCCCACACATGGCTTACACATGGATTGGGCGCGCGTGATGCACAAAACATGTCTATATGTGTTGACCGCGGCGCTTCTCTGAGTATTATGGCGTCCGTTCACCAAACATCACAGTGCCCCTGTGGCGGAACTGGTAGACGCGCGGGATTCAAAATCCCGTTCCTGCAAGGGAGTGTCGGTTCGATTCCGACTGGGGGCACCATTTCTTCTCTCAAGAGAAGATGATCGTGAGCATTGCGCCAGACATGAAATGGTGGCGTATCTTCAGTCCAAAAGAACGATGAGTGGAAAAGCGCGGAATTTGCTTAAATAGAAGCGAGCCGCGCTGAAGGCATGTCCGCTTTGCGGGCTATCGCTTTGCGGCCAAATAAAATATAAATAGCAACAATTATCCTATCAATTGATTGTGCGTATTTTTGAGGCCTTTTTCATGAAAACAGTTTTTAAAACTTTGATCGCCAGCTTTTTTTCGATGGCTGTTTTTACACAATCCCTACAGGCTGCGGATGGTCCCGTTTATGTTGGTTTCGATGGCGCATACAGCGTTAAAAATTCAACCTCCGCCCAGGCGGTCGAATTGGGCCTTAAAGTGGCCATTCATGAAATCAACGCAGGTGGCGGGGTGCTGGGCGGTCGTCAAGTTGAACTGATCACCAAAGACAATCGATCCGTATCCGCGCGTGGCATCGTCAATCTTGAAAGCTTTGCGGCGAAACAAGACCTTGTTGCGGTGTTTGGTGGGCGGTTCAGCCCGGTTCTTTTGCAACAGCTTAAAACGGCCCACGAAAAGCAAGTTCCACTGTTGGACGTGTGGGGTGCCGCGGACGGCATCACCGATCATGCTTTCGTGCCCAGCTATTCCTTTCGTCTGTCGCTGAAAGATTCTTGGGCCATGCCCGCGATGCTGGCCCAGTCCCAAGCCAAAGGAGGGGCGAAGTTCGGCCTGTTGCTGCCCAATACCGGTTGGGGGCGCAGCAATCAAAAGGCCTTGGATAAGGCGCTGGTCAACATGCCCAACGCCGATTTGGTGGGAACGATTTGGTACAACTGGGGAGAGCAGGACATGCTTCAGCATTACCAAGCCCTGGTCGGTGCCGGTGCGCAATCGGTTTTGTTGGTCGCCAATGATCTGGAAGGTTCGTTGTTGGTGCGCCAATTGGGTGAGCACACAAACATCAAACGCGTGCCGATCATTTCACACTGGGGGGTGACGGGTGGAAATATGGTTGAAGCCAGCGGCCCGACGTTGGCGGAGCTTGATTTCACCATAGTGCAAACGTTCAGTTTTGTTACCGCCCAACCCGCAATGCTTGAAACCTTCAAACGCACCGCCGCAGAGATTGCCGGCGTTGACGACGTCACATCGCTACCATCGCCGGTCGGCGTCGGTCACGCTTATGACATGATGCATATTCTGGCCAAAGCGATTGACGTGGCCCAATCCACGGATCGGGTGGCCATACGTGACGCCTTGGAACAGTTGGGAGCGCACGCTGGATTGGTGCGGACTTACCACCAGCCCTTTAGCCCTAAGTCTCACGATGCGCTGTCGCCGGATCTGGTGTTTTTTGCAAAATATCGTGCTGACGGCACGCTTGTGCCTGTCGCACCCTAATAGGGCTTGATCATGACGGATCAAACGGAGACCGGTTCTTTAAGTCGTGATAGGAAACGACGGTGGTGGCAGGGTTTTTCCGCACGCTTGATGCTGTCCTCGGCGGCGTTATCGATCACCGTCATCTTGATCACGTCGGCGATCTCCTACAATGCGCTGCGTGAAATGTCGCTGACGGTGGCCAATCAGTCGCTCGAAGGGCAAGCACGCACCTTAAGCCATGACATTGAGGAGCGCATTTTTTCTCTGCTAGATAACTTGCGAGAGTTGTCTTCCAACGCCCTGATCGCGAACGCGCTTGCCGACGATGTGGGACGTGAAACGTATTTGCGAGATTTTGTGTCGGGCTTGTCTGCGTCTGCGGGCTTTGAGCTCACCGTGGTCATGACCAACTTTCAAGGCCACGCCATCGCATCCAATCGACCCGATGCTGAATTGTTGATGCCACCAGAGTGGATTGCGCAAATTGTTGATCGTGCGGTCGGTCACGGAAAGGTGATCTTGGTCGGTGACGCACCTTACCTGCTGCTCGCCGAACCGATTATCTTTCGTAACACCGGCACCGCAGAGGGCGCACTTATTTTTCAAGTCAACCTGACCGAGTGGCTGAGTTTTGATTTTATTCGGCGTGTGTTTTCTGAAGCGAAATGGCTGTCGATCCTCGACCTTCATACCGCGACGGCCACACCACCATTGCAAGCACGCCATCGTCCATCGTCGAATGCGCCGTTCTTGGATGTGCCTTTAACATTACCCTTAAGCATCAGCGGTGAGTCATTGATCATCAGTCTGGGGGCGCGACCTGATTTCATCGACAAGCCGCTCAACAAGCTGTTGGGCAATGTTTTGGCCATGAGCGGCGGTATTTTTATCGTTGTGCTGTTTGGCAGTTTCGTTTTGTCCAGAAGGCAAGCGCGGAAACTGGCGCGTCTGCAACATGAAGCGAAAAAGGTTTCCGAAGTTAAGAATTTAGATATTTCCTTCACCTCGGACGAACAAGATGAAATCGACGATCTCGCCGATGCGTTCACGGTGTTGGTCGATGAGCTTAAACAGGCCTATCGTCAACTGGAAAACGAATCCCAACGCGAAATCGCATCTCGAGAACAACGCTTTCAAAGCATCGTGCACAACAGCGCCGAAGGCATCATCACGCTGTCCAATAAGGGCATTATCGAAACCTTCAATCCGTCTGCCGAAAATATTTTTCTTTATGGTGCCGATGAAGTGATCGGTCAGAGCATCAACATCTTGATGCCTGAAAGTGAACGCGCGGAACACGATCAATACATTCACGATTCGGATTTACATCAATCGCGGATCATCAATCGCGCTCGCGATTTGCAAGGGTTGCGCAAGGACGGCGAAACGTTCCCGATAGAGCTAAATGTTTCGCCGATGCACTTGGACGGCGAACAAAAATTCATTGGCATCATGCGCGATATATCAGACCGCAAAGAGTTCGAGGGGCGATTGAATGCAGCAAGGATTGAGGCTGAGCAAGCCAACCTCGCCAAGTCGCAGTTTCTTTCATCCATGAGCCATGAGCTGCGCACCCCGCTAAATGCCGTTCTGGGTTTTGGGCAGCTCCTTAAAATGGAAAAATTGACAGCCTCTCAAGGGGCGGCGGTCGATCAGATTTTGAAAGGCGGCGACCTTTTGTTGGAATTGGTCGACCAAGTGTTGAACTTGGCCCGCATTGAAACCGGTAACTTAACCGTGTCCATCGAATCCATCGATGTCACGCCGCTGCTTAAAGATGCCTTGGCCATGGCGCGAACGATGGCCGACAAACGTAATATCCATATTGAGCACAACATCCCTGAAATGCAGTCGGTTTTTGTCTACGCCGATCTCACCCGGCTGAAACAAATTTTGTTAAACCTGTTGTCCAACGCGTCGAAATATAATCGCGAGGGTGGCACCATATCGCTCTCGTGTCGCGTCATCGACGATAGATGTCGTTTTGAAATCAAAGATACCGGACAAGGGATCGCGGAAGAATTGCACGATCAGGTTTTCATGCCTTTCAACAGACTTGGGGCTGAGAACGGCGATATCGAAGGCACCGGCATTGGTCTCACCATCACCAAGGAACTGACCCAGTTGATGAGCGGTTCCATTGGCTTTACGTCCAAAGAAGGCCAAGGTTCGCTGTTTTGGTTTGAGTTGCCGTTGGCGCCGGGCTTGGAGGCTACAACCGCGGTGCAAAGCCAAATTGACGCAATCGATACGTTAGATCAGAGAAACTTGCCCCACAAAACGGTTCTGTATGTGGAAGACAATACGGCCAACCTTCAACTTATGAAAATGATCTTGACCAAATACGACCATGTGCAGATGCTCAGCGCGAACACTGCGGAAGATGGTCTTGTCATGGCGAAAAATGCCCGCCCAGACCTTATATTGATGGACATCAACTTACCCGGCATGAACGGTATCGAGGCCTTGAAAGCGCTGCGCAGTGATATCGAAACCACGACCATTCCGGTGATCGCCATCAGCGCAAACGCCATGGAAAAGGATATCCAGTATGCCCTGGATATCGGCTTCGAAGATTATTTGGTCAAACCGATCCATGTTGGCAAGACGTTAGAAGCGATTGCCAAATCACTGCAGTTTTAACGCAAGGTCGTGAAGTGGTTGCCGAAACCGGTCAGGCATTTTTATCCATCAACACACCTTCAACGGCTTTCAAGACTTCCGCGACATCAAAGGGCTTTGTCAGATAGGCCAAAAAACCCGCTTTCAAGCCTCTTTCAATGTCACTGGGCATCGCGGCGGCACTGATGGCGATCACCGGAATATCGGATAATTCCGAGCGACGGCGAAGTTCCTGAAAGGCCTCGATGCCGTTCATGCCGGGTAAGTTGATATCCATCAAAATCAGATCGGGACGGTTCATTTTCGCTGATGCCAAGCCCAGTTCAGCGGTATGGGCCGAGTCCAGCTTAATGTCGGGAATATGTTCAAGAATGCCTTCCATCAGCTGAATGTTCGCCGGGTTGTCCTCGATATAAAGGACGCTTCCGGCCATGCGGTAGGTTGTCCCCGCTAGAGAAGAGGCTTCATCAGCTTGCTCATTGAGCGTTTCACTCGCGAGTCCGGACAGGGGGATTTCAATCCAGAATGTCGATCCAACGTTCAAGGTACTGTGATAGCCGATGCGTCCACCCATGGCTTCAATCAGGCGCTTGGTAATGGTGAGACCGATTCCGGTTCCTTCGATGTCACTTGTTTCGGCGCCAAGTCTGGAAAAAGGCTTGAAGAGCTCATCTCGCCGTTCGGTGGGAATGCCGATGCCTGTGTCGGAGATGGATATGTTAAGCATGCCATTGGCGGCGTCCGTGTATTTGACGGTGAGCTTGCCGTCATCTCGGTTGTATTTGACGCCATTGGACAACAGGTTCAGTAAAATTTGTCGCGTGCGGGTGTAGTCCGCGCGCACGGTTTTGGCGTGAGGCAGAGCCTCAACCTCAATCGTAACACCGCGCTCATGCGCCATGCTTTCGGCCAAAAGCACGCATTCTTCGATGACGTCGCGGATATCGCAATCGACGATTTCAAGGTCAAGCTTTCCGGCTTCGATTTTCGCCAGGTCGAGCACTTGGTTGATCAGTTCAAGGAGGTACGTGCCGCCTTTTTTGATTTGTCGAACGGCATCTTTTTGTCCGTCTAGAAGCGGTTCTTTCGGATTGAATTCCATCAGTTGGGAAAATCCTAAGATGGCATTCAAGGGTGTGCGCAGTTCGTGGCTCATGGACGATAGAAAATCCGATTTGGCTTGGTTGGCACGATCAGCCTCTTCCTTGGCCTTCAGCAAAAGGCGCTCGTTTTCCTTGCGTTTGGTGAGGTCGTGAAACACGACCACGGCACCAGAAACTATGCCATCTTCATGTATTGGCGTGGAGACGAATTCAACCGGGAAGCTGGTGCCGTCTTTTCGCCAGAATACATCTTCCTCAACACGTTGAGAGGTACCGTTATGCAGGGTCGTGTGGACGGGGCACTCTGCACTTGGATATGGACTACCATCCATTTTTGTGTGGTGCATCATCTCATGTTGGTTTTGGTTGAGGAGTTCCGCCTCTGTCCAGCCTGTGATACGCAACATCTCCGGGTTGACGAAGGTTGTTCGACCTTGCAGATCGATCCCGTAAATACCGTCACCGGCAGAGGCGAGCACTTGGCTCTTTTCTTCCAAAAGGCGGGCGATGGTTTCGGCATCTTCGACGCTTTCGGAGATGTCGTCTTGCGTGCCGACAACGCGTAGAGCATTGCCATCGTCACCGCGGCTCACAGTTTTGCCACGCGCCAGAACCCATTTCCAACCATTGTCCTTGGTGCGGATGCGAAACTCCGTCTTGAAAACAGTCGCCAGCCCCATGCGCTGAGCTTGCAATCTAGTCACGACGTTTTCAACATCATCGGGATGGATCAAACGTTGCCATGATGACATGTCACCGTTCCATGAACCGGCTGCATAACCGCACATGGTTTGCGCTCGTGGGCTGAACTCGATCGTGTCACGATCCACCTGCCAATCCCAGGTGCCGGCATTGGCACCTTCCAAGGCAAAGTTCAGGGTTGCTTCGCTTTCCAGCAATTGCAACGTCATCTTATGACGCTGACGACGATGGTAAATGTTGTTGATTGAAAAGCCGACAATCAGGAAAACCAGGGCACCGCCTAACATGTGGAACGGGCCGGTGAAGGCATGCTTTGCGTCCCAATCTTTTTTAGGTTGCGCAAACAACACCCAGTTACCGTTGGTGATCGAGACATCCACCGAAACCGGGACATCCCCCAATTGATCAAGGTTGCCGTAAATCACGTCGCCGGACAGGCCTAGGCCATCTTTACCTTGAAGCACCAGTGTCAAGTCTTGCTCAGGATCCGACAGGCCGGACAATGCAAAAACTTTGTCCACGTCGATGACGCCGGAAACCAGCCCCCAGAGCTTTGTTGGATCTTGCGGATCCACCACAGGCACGCGACCGATAAAACCACGACCGCCTTGAATAAGGTACACCGGTCCCGCGATGACCATTTCTCTGGTTTCGATGATGCGCTTCACGGCATCCCATTGCGCGGGAATTTTTCGATAATTCAAACCGATCGCGCGTTCATTGCCTTGCAATGGATGAACGAATTGAATGACGAAATTGGGGGCGGCACCAACGTTCTTGATTTCTGGGTGGTCCTCGATCAGCATTTTGGTGAATGCGACAAATTCTTCCTGGCTGATGTTCGGGTTGGTGCTGATATGGGCGGAAACCCCCATAAGCAGCGCCATACTGCCGTTCACCGTGCCCTCAAGTTTGGCCCGGATCGTTGAAATGGCGCTGATCGTGTTTAAGCGCTGTTCCGAACGGTAGCGATCTTGGGAAAGTTGCTCAAAATAATGGGTCGAGGCGAACACAAGACTCGACATCAAAGCCGCGCCCAGCATCACGAGGATGTTCTTGGCAGAGAACCAGCCGTGAAACGTTTTTCGATTGACCAGAGACTGTTTCATACATTCATCAATCAATTATCGACATAGATGCACATATTCACACAGGCGCTTCGTAATTTATATGCTTAATTGCTTTTGATGGGAGGAGGCCGCACGATTTTGGGCCAACCTTACGTTGAGGGCGGATATTGGCACAATACGGCTGAACCCGAAATGAACGTAATGTGATGGCGGCGTGTGGTGGGCTGTGCAGATGACGGAAATGGTGGCTGGATGCTGATCAGGCGAAAGCTTTTTCGTCTTCGTCTGCATCTTCCACTTCCGCGCAAAAACCCTTGATGACGTCTTGTACGGCGCAGTCCTCGCCCTTGTATGGGCAGCTCTTATGGCGTTCGTGGCAGCCGGTGTGTTTTCCGAGAAAGGTTGACGCAAGCATATAGCTGCCCACTTCGATGTGTTTTAAGGCCAAGTTTAAATCCTTAGCGCAATCTAAGTTTTTTACCATCGTGACCATCTCCGAAGCTTCACGGTTTAGCCCTGCGCGGAGCTTGAAATGAAGCATCTGATTTTGACTGGGCCCTTTGTTGTTGGCGTCACTTAAGTTTGAGTTCGGGCTGTGAACGGGTGCGTCGAGCGATACGACAATTGTGCTCTCCAATAGCCTGCAAGTTCGATCCTATGTTCGACTTTGAGCTTTTGCGCATTGTAGCCAATTTGAATGAGCCAAATAACTGGGGGATTTTCCGAACATAGACTAGGGAAAATCCTGGGTGTGACCGGCACGCAATGCGGCATATCATATGGATTAACAACCCATCGTATTGTCGCCGGTGATCTTGTGTACGTTATGCATGTAATTTGTTGGTTGGCGTGATGATGCGTGTGTCGTTTTTTAGGTGTGAGGTGATCAAATCATCGACATTTGTCACAGTGTTGGAGGGGCGGTTTAGAGGTGGACATGCTCAGTTATATTCTCCAGCGAAGTCCCTGGAGGGTTTTGGCGCTTTTCGCAGCACTTGTGCTGTGTGGGCCAAGTCAAGCCATTGCCGAACCTCAACAGCAGCTATCAAGTACCACGCCAGAAATTAATCTCAGCGATGCCGAAAAAGCGTGGCTGGAAACGCACCGGGTGATCCGCATCGCCGATGTCGTTCATTTACCGCCGGTGATTTTCCGCGGTGATGGCTCTGCGCCAAACGGCATGGCCATTGAATACCTAAACCGGATCGGCGATGTGTTGGGACTGCGTTTCGAATATGTATCCGCACCGACCTGGTTCCAAGGTTTGGAAAAATTCAAAGCGCATGAGATCGACGTGATGCCGATGATTGCGGAAAACAGTAACCGTAGGCAATTCGCCAACTTCACCAAGCCCTACATATCCGTTCCGTTTGTGATCTTCACCCGCACCGATGTGCCGTATATCGGTGGTATAGACAAGCTGTCGGGGCGCAAAGTCGCTGTTTCCAAGGGGTCGATCACGCACAGCATTTTGAAATCGAAACACCCCTACATTCGTCTTATGCCGTCCACCAACAACTTAGAAGCCATCGCAAAAATGGAGCAAGGTGAAGCCGATGCGTATATCAGCACCGTGCTCACAACCGCGCGATTTATCCGTAAGGGCTATGACAGCGTCAAAGTTTCAGGGCACACGCCGTACAAGCTTGAATTGCGTATGGGGGTGCGAAAAGACTGGCCCTTACTCATCGGTATGATGCAAAAGGTTCTCGATACCATTTCGCCTGAAGAACATAATTTAATTCAATCGAAGTGGATTGGTGCTCTGGAAGAGCACGAAACCATTCCACCTTACATCTGGTGGACATTGACCGGTATCGCCAGCTTGCTGGTTGTTGCGCTCGTCATCATTGGTGTTTTTCGCCATCAACTTGAACTCAAAACCGTCACACTACGCGAACGCGTCAAGGAACTCAGCGGCCTTTACAATATCTCGTCCATTTTTAATCAAGCAAACCTTACGATTAACGAGGCATTGCAGGAGGTTGTCGATGTGCTTCCCTCCGCGTGGCATTACGCCGACATGACCTGCACACGAATCACGTATGGCGAACATGTTTTCACCAGTTCAAACTTTCAAGAAACACCTTGGTGCCAGGCGAGTGACATCATGAACGACGGTGCTGTGGCGGGCGTTGTTGAGGTTTTCTATACAGCTGAGATGCCGCAATTGTTCGAAGGCCCCTTCTTGCAAGAGGAGCGCAACCTTATCGATGATGTCGCTCTTCGCATTGGCACGCATATAGAGCGCATTCGAAGCCGTAGCGACCTTGAAAGTTTGGTTGATGCGCGCACCGCCGAGATCAATTCGGCACATACGTTATTGCAAAAGACCTTCGACAGCCTGAGCGAAGCCGTATTTGTCATCGATGCAAAGACCCGCAACATTATCGATTGCAACCAGGCCGCTGGCGACATGTTCGGATACAGCCGAAACGAATTTATTGGCAACAACACACAATTCCTGCACGTCAATGAAGAAGCCTATCGGAAATTCGGTGAAATGCTTTTCCCCGCGTTGGAAAAAGAAGGTTCCTTCGACATCGAATACACAGTGCGGCGCAGCAATGGTCGAGCTTTTCACAGTGATCACACCGTTACGGCCATTCGCGAACCATCAGGTGAAATGAATCAACTGGTCAGCGTTGTTCAGGATGTATCCCACCGTAAACACGCGGAACGTGATTTGATGAATGCCAACTGGCGCATGACCTTGGCTGCAAATGCGGCTGGGATCGGCATGTGGGATCTCGATTTGGTCACGAATAAGTTGGTGTGGGACGACTGGATGTTACGGCTTTATGGCATTGATCCACAAGATTTCAGTGGGGCGTACGAAGCGTGGCAAAGCGGTGTGCATCCCGATGACTTAGCGCATTCCATCGACGCGGTGGAGAAAGCCATTTCCGGCGAGCAAGATTTCAACACGACATTTCGAATACGTCGTCCGGATGGGGGTATCCGCCACATCAAAGCCAATGCCGTGGTAATTCGCGACGACCGTGGCCACCCCTTACACATGATCGGTACCAATTACGATATCTCAGAGGAAGAACAGGCCAAGCATGCCCTTGAGAATGCCCTGGAACGGGAAAGGGAATACTCCGTCCTACAGCATCAATTCGTCTCATTGGTCAGTCATGAATTTCGCACGCCACTCACCATTATCGACAGTAGCGCTCAGCGCCTTTTGCGCCATAAGGCGGACATGGGTTCGGATGAACTGATTGAGCGTTGTGATAAAATCCGAGGTGCCGTAGACCGCATGATTCGGTTGATTGAAATGGTGTTGTATTCATCCAGTTTGGATGAAGGCCAAATTACCTTCTCGCCCGAATCCACCGACCTTAAGGCGCTCATCGCGGTTGCGTGCGACCACCAAAAAGATGCTTCACCGGATCATGAAATTCGTATCGACATCGATGAATTGCCGCCGCTTGTCTCCGTTGATCGAAAATTGGTCAACCAAGTGTTTCAGAACTTGCTCTCCAACGCAGCGAAATACGCGCCGGACAGCACGTTGATTGAGGTAAAAGGATGGATGGAACGAGACAACGCCATGGTTTCGGTAACCGATCACGGCGTTGGAATTCCGATAGATGAACAACAGGCCCTTTTTCAGAGATTTTTTCGCGCTTCAAACTCAAAGGGCATTGCAGGCACAGGTTTGGGATTGAATGTGTGCAAACAATTTTTGGAAATGCACGGCGGCACCATTGCCTTCGAAAGTGTTGAGGGCAAGGGTACAACCTTCACTGTAACACTGCCAATCGGGGGAACGTCTGCAACATAAAGGGCAGATACCCTCGGCGGACATCGTTCATAAGCGCTAGGGAGTGATGAGATGACGGTCACGAAAACATATGGTTCCGTAGCCGTTCGAACACTGTTGGCCGCTGCATTTGTTGTTGTGGTGGCGACCGTCTTCTTTTTCACTCAAGATACGACCTTAAATGGGCACGCAAAGCCCTTTGTGATTGGCGCTGTGCGTTTGAGCGACGTGGACACACGAACCTTGAAAGGATTTGAAGCCGGGCTTGAGGCGCTTGGCTGGCGTGTCGGCCAAGATGTCATCATTCAAGACTTTGGCCCCGCCGGGGTGATCGGAAACTTAGATGCCATGGCCGCCAAGCATGTCGCGGCGGGGGTAGATATGATCTTTGTGTCCAGCACGCCCGGCACATTGGCGGTCAAACGCGCCACCGAAGGAACCGACATACCCGTGGTGTTTTCACCGGTCAACGATCCCGTGGGGTCGGGCATTGTTGATAGTTTGGTTGCTCCAGGCGGCAATATCACCGGCATCAAATTGCCATTGGGTGATGATGTCCGGTTTCATTGGCTGACCCAAATTGCACCGGGCACCAGCCACGTGTTCGTGCCCTATACGAAGCAAGATAAAAGTTCCATGCAGTCTTTGGCGGCGGTGCGCGCGGCCGCTTTGCAGATGGGGGTAGAGCTGATCACGGTGGCCACAAAATCGACGGCAGAGGCCCGGGTCACGGCTCAGAACATCCCCGATCATGTCAACGCCATATTCATTCCGCGTGATTCCGGCGTGGGGGCCGCTATTGATGCTTATGTAGATGTTTCCCTAAAACGTAAAATTCCCATTTCCGCACCGCCGTATACACAGGTCGAAGCCGGGGCGTTGTATTGCTTTGGTTTCATTCACGACGAACTTGGCAGGCAAGGCGCGGCTGTTGCCGATAAGATATTGCGCGGCGTAGCACCCGCGAATACGCCGATCGAAACTGGAGCAAGCTATCTGACTTTGAACCTTAAAACCGCTAAAGCCATTGGATTGGTTCTTCCCGACAACATCATCCGCCAAGCCTCATTGGTTATTCGTTAGGGGAAAGTTGCGATGTTTGAGGTTCCAAGTTTTCGCACACGATTAGGTATTGTGATTTTTAGTGTAGGGCTGGTGCCCCTGATGCTGTCGTTGCTGTTGTATATCATCATTCAATATCAAGCGCTTTATCAAGATAGTCGCGATATGCAAGCCCAAACCGCTAAATACGTCGCCAGTGAAATTGAGGCCTACCTAAAAGATGCGGAACGCGTGATAAAGGATTTGGATAGATATCAGGTTTTCGCCACCCAATCGGAACGTCAGCACCAGAAATTTTTGTCTGCTGCAGTGTTCGGCCAAACTTTGTTTCATTCCATTTCGTTTTTCGATGCTCACGGCGCGCAGCCAGAGACCACGTCGCGTCAGTCATTGTACCCCCCACACCATCAACAGAAATTGGTCAAAAAAGTCCTAGACCTTGATGAAGCGCTGTCTGGGGTGCGCTATAGCCAAGTGTATTTCGACCCTCAAACCTCAGAGCCTTTGATCAGCATGGTCATACCGCTGATGATTCCGCAAAGCGGTAAAATAAGTGGCTACCTTGTTGCGGACTTGATGCTGCGCCCGGTATGGGACCTCATTGCGCTCAACAACATTGAGGATGGCGCAAGCATCTTCATCATCGATAATGAAAACCTTGTCGTTGCGCATAAGAATCCTTCGGTGGTGCTGCGCAAGAGCCATTTTGAATATTTACCGGAGTACGCAATACACTCGGGTCTATCGTTTGCGGCCGCAGTCGTGGCCGCGCAGCCCATAATGCTGGGCACGCATCTCTATCAAGTCATCATGGAACGGGAACGAAAAACGGTGTTGAAGCCGTTGTTGAAAATGTTCTGGATTTCTTTGGTGGTGTTGGCGTTGGCATTGCCGTTTATGGTTCTGGCGATGGTGCAATTGCGCCGCTATATCCTGATACCGGTTAAAGACGTGACCGAGGCATCGCGACATATTAAGGACGGCGATTATTCGGCCCGCGTTTCCTATCAGGAACTCGATGAAATCGGTGAGATGGCTCAGGCCTTCAACGATATGAGCGCACGCCTGGAAACGACGACCAGCACCTTGGATGATGAACAAAAACTGCGTACATCGCTTCTCGATACGCTGCCCGACCTCATCACCATCAAGGATTTGGATCTCAACCTCATCGATTGCAATAAGGCGTTTGTCGATCGTGTGGGACGGCCCAAAAAAACGCTGATCGGTAAAAGACTGGATGACATCTATACCAAGGATATTGAGGGCCTGATGCGGACGTACGACCGGCGCGTGCTTGCCAGCAAAAAACCAACACGCTATGAGTTTCGCACCGAATGGCCCAATGGCGACGTACAGCACTTAGATAGCATTAAAGTGCCGATGAGATCGTCCACTGGCGAGATCACTGGGCTGATTAGCATTTCCCGTGACATTACAGCTTACAAGGAAACCTTAAGTTCATTGCGCACCAGTGAACGGGAGTTCCGTTTGGCGATTGAAAAATCGCCATTGCCAATCGCGTTGACCAAGGCCAATGGCGACATCGAACATTTTAATCCTAAGTTTCAAGAAACCTTCGGCTGGACCTCTGACGAAATCAATACCGCTGCGCAATGGTGGTTGGCGGCTTATCCTGAACCTGAATACCGCAGGCGGGTCATGGCGTCATGGGAGAACGCAATCAGTGAAGCTAGAGCGAAGAACGAGGAGATCGCGGTTCAGCAGTGGAGCCTGACCTGCAAAAATGGCGATGTCCGCGAGGTGGAGTTTCGCATGGTGCTGTTGACCCCAAGTCGACACCTGGTTGTGATGAACGACATCACCGAACGCATCCACACCGAAAGAGAGTTAAAAGACCATCGCGATCATTTGGAAGAATTGGTCGCACTGCGCACCACCGAAGTTCAAGATAAGGCCGCGCAGTTGGAAGCCGCTTTGGAACGTGAAAAGGAATACAATACTTTGCAGCAAAAATTCGTGGCGCTGGTCAGTCATGAGTTTCGCACCCCCCTCACCATCATTGACGGCACGGCACAGCGCTTCATCAGGCGTAAAGATAAGCTCGACGCCGATGAGGTGGAGGCCCGCGCCAACAAGGTGCGTTCCGCCGTGACGCGCATGGTTGGCCTGATCGACACAACCCTTTTCGCATCACGATTGGATGCCGGTAAAATTCAAATGCAATGCGTGCTGGGTGATATCGGCGAGTTGTTGCTGGATGTTTGTGAACGCCAGGCAGAAATCGCACCTAATCACCAATTCGATATTGAAATTGAGGGCTTGCCCAATGAAATGTTGATCGATCTCAGGCTGCTCGATCAGGTCTTTACCAATCTTTTGTCCAATGCGGTCAAGTACTCACCCCAGGCTCCTCATATTGACGTCAAGGGGTGGCAGGAGGGGGAGAACGTTGTGATCACCGTATCTGATGGCGGCGTCGGTATTCCGCAAGACGAGTTGCCGCATATGTTTGGGCGTTTTTTCCGCGCCTCATCCGCCGAGGGGATCAAGGGCACCGGCCTTGGCCTGAGTGTGTGCAAAGAGTTCGTTGAAATGCATGGCGGTACCATCGCAGTCGATAGCGTGCCAGGAGAGGGCACCACCTTCACCGTGCGCATTCCGATCAAGCACTGAACCTAGTAAAATACCATAGGTTCATCGGGGCTCAGCCCCAGTTTAAGTCTTCAGTGGTATCTTCTACCCTTACCAAATGACATAGCCATTATGTCCCTCCTGCGTATAGATCTGATTGACAGCGTGTGGGGCGAGCGTGGTGGCAAAGGTGTTTGGGGTGGAGTGAGCATGTGGCAACGGTAGTCTACATCGAAGACGAAGCGGACATCCGTCAAGACGTCGCCGAAGAGCTCCGGGAAGCCGGTTATGATGTCATCGAAGCCGAGAACGGGATCGATGGGTTAGCGGCCATTCGCAGCAACAATCCCGATTTGGTCTTGTGCGATGTTTCCATGCCGGGAATGTCCGGCCTTGAGGTGCTGTCGGAACTTCGTCAAAAGCAAGATCGCTACAATGACTTGCCGTTTATTTTTCTCACTGCTTTGGCGGATCGTGGCGACATCATCCTTGGCAAGAAAACTGGTGCCGACGATTATTTGACCAAGCCTATCGATCTGGAAATGCTGCTTGCGACGATCGATACGCGGCTGTGTCAAATCAATCGTATCGAAGAAAAAAATAACCGCCAGTTGGTTAAGTTATACCGTTCTCTCACCGGTGAGAATGTCATGCCTGCCGATCATGGTGTGCAAGACATCAAGAACAGCGAGGATGAGGAGCCCTCAGTCGGTGGCTTGGCTATCAGCATCGTCGCCAATGACCTCAAAGTGTTTTCGAGTGAGCTGTTCGATTGTCAGGAAGCCATTTCGTTGTTTGAAGTACAAGGCCACAACGTCGTGAGCATGAACAGTGGGCGCAAGTTTCTCGACACGTTGGAGACTGGCACATTTCCCGATCTGGCGCTGGTTACCTTAAACACAGTCGATCTTGCCGCACCTTTGTTGGTCAAAGTTTTGAGGGGCGCCTATGAAGCCATGTTTCCTGTATTGCTGCTGGTCCCACCCGACATGGCCGGTATGGTCGATGAAGAGCAATTGGAGTTGTTTGACGGCATCGTTAACTTTCCCTGTACGGCGCTAGAATTCGCCAGTGAAATTGTAAGACTGCTTCCTCAAGACCACTAAACCAAAGACGCCGTATGGTGTGAGTTGTCACCGGATCGAAAGAATATAGGAGGTGTTCGGTTTGAATTTTTTTCTTGAAATTGTTCGCCTTTTTATTTTGGTGACGATTGTCGTCGTGCTCTGGAAATCCGGAGCAGGCAAAGCCAATCATGCCAAAATAGGTTGGCGCTGCATTCTTGGCGGTTTTTTTATTTTGATCGGAACCGAGTTTGTTTTCATTTTTGATGAGTACCTTCCCATGCATGGAAACGTTCTCAGCGATTATGGGGTCGAGGACGACCTGTTGGGCAAGACCGTCGGTTATGTCGGTGGTTTATTGTTGTTGAGTTTTGGTTTGCTCCAATGGGTGCCGGACATTAAGCGCCTTACAAAAGAAATTACCGAACGTACAAATTCCGAGGAAGAATTGATGCGCACCTATGACAATGTCCGCGTGTTGGTTCGCGAACAGACCGCTGAACTGCAAATGGCGGTGGACGGCCTGGAAGGTGAAGTCAAAGAGCGCAAGTTGGTCGAGGAGGAATTGGGCCGTCATCAAAAACACTTGGAGGACCTTGTCGTGCAACGCACCAAGGAAGTCTATAGTCAGGCGGTGCAGTTGGAAAAAGCCTTGGAACAGGAAAAAGAATATAGTGCCCGACAGCGCGAATTCGTTTCCCTTGTCAGTCATGAATTTCGCACGCCCCTCACCATCATCGACGGTTCCGCACAACGGATGATGCGGCGTAAGGATAAATTGACATCTGACGAGGTTGTCATTCGGGGCTCGAAAATACGCCAAGCAGTGCAGCGCATGACAGGTCTGATTGAGGCGACGCTGTATGCATCCAGCATCGATGAGGGCAAAATAAAACTCACCCCCGGTGTTTGCAATATCAAGCAGATTATCAAAGACGTGTGCACCCGACAGGTGGAAATATCACCCGCACATCCGATCTCGGTGGACATCGATCAGTTGCCGAACAACATCTTGGCCGATTGCAAGCTGTTGGATCAAGTGGTCGCCAACTTGGTTTCCAATGCTGTTAAGTACTCGCCGGATTCCAGCGACATCCATGTGCGAGGCTGGATGCAAGGCGGTGACGCATTTGTGGCTGTGCGTGACTATGGGGTGGGCATTTCCGAAGTAGAATTGCCACGCCTTTTTGAACGGTTTTTCCGAGCCCACACGGCGGAAGGTATTCCTGGAACGGGTATCGGTTTGAGCATTGCCAAGAAAATGATTGAATTGCACAGAGGCGATATCTGGGTGGAAAGCGTCGAAGGCGAAGGCACCACGTTCACCTTCAAAGTTCCCACCCATCTTAAAAATATAAACAGCAATAGCCAGCCGATCGGTTTATTTGAGGGAGCGGGCATTTGACGAAAATTCTATGCGTCGAAGATGAAGTAGGGCTTCGTTCGGATATCGTCGAGGAGCTGCAAGATGCAGGCTATGAGACCCTTGAATCCGACAATGGAGAAGAAGGTCTGAAAACCATCTTGGAGGATCGCCCTGACCTTGTGCTTTGCGACATCACTATGCCGGGAATGTCGGGGCATCAGCTCTTGACGACATTACGTGAGAACCACCCGCAATTCAGTACGGTGCCATTTTTATTTCTGTCCGCGCTGGCCGATCGCAATGACATTGTTGTAGGAAAGGATCTTGGGGCGGATGATTATCTCACCAAGCCGGTGGATTACGATATTTTACTTGCCACGGTGCGTTCCCGTCTTGAGCAGGTCGAGCGCATGGATGGGCAAAAAGCTGTGGAGATGAATGCGCTGCGTGAATCCGTATTGCGCATGTTGCCGCATGAATTGCGCACCCCGCTCAATCATATCCTCGGCTATTCCTCACTGCTCAGTGATGAGATTTTTGGCCCCTTGGGCAACGAAAAATACAAAGATTATGCCGATCAAATTCATCAAGGCGGCACACGCTTGCTGACCATTGTCGAGGATGCCTTGGTGCTGCTCAATATATCCGTCGGTGAGATGAAGCCAACACTTGGGCCTTGCAATGTTGCTGAGATCGTCGGTGCGAGCATTTCTGATATGAGGGCCGATGCAGAACAAAAGCACGTTGATTTTCAGGTCGATGTTGAAAGTGCTCCATCGAAATTCGTGACCGACCCTGAGCTCTTGAAACGCGCCTTTGACGCCATTCTGTCCAATGCTATCAAATACACTGGGGAAAATGGACAGGTTCAAGTCAGTGCTACCAGCGATGAGGATGGTGGGCTTTTGCTCAAGATTGCGGATACCGGCATTGGCATCGCCCAAGATCAAATCGCTCAAGTGATGAAGCCGTTCGAGCAGGCCCAGACCGGCTTGGATCGTTCGCATGAAGGGATTGGTCTTGGACTACCCATGGCGAAGGCAACGACGGAAGTTCTGGGTGGGCGATTTGATCTGCAAAGTGAGGTGGACACCGGGTCTGCGGTTACGATGACTTTCCCTGCTGTGGGTATCAGCGCGAAATTAAAAGACGAGGCATGAAGCCAATGGTCAAAATTTTGTGCATCGAAGATGAGGACACAATCCGTCAGGATATCGTCGAAGAACTGACGGAGGCAGGCCACAATTGTTTCGAAGCCAGCGATGGTGTGTTGGGCCTGCAAGCCATTTACGATCATCGTCCCGACCTAGTGTTGTGCGACATCAATATGCCAAAAATGGACGGTCGCGAGTTGCTCAAGGAATTGCGCACCAATCACCCTGACTTGGCTAGCATTCCCTTTATCTTCTTGAGTGCGGCAGGCAAACAAGAAGATGTCATTTCCGGCTTGGGACTGGGTGCGGACGATTATCTGACCAAGCCGATCGATTACGATTTGTTGATGGCCAAGATGATGTCTTCGTTGCGGCTGCGTGAAGAATACCAAGCCCAGCTTGCACATGAAGCAAACTTCGATGCTGTTACGGGATTGCCCAACCGTGTGTTGGCGCTTGACCGTTTGCTGCAAGAATTAGCCCGGGGGCACCGTGAACAGCAGAACGTAACCGCCTTGTCCATTGGACTGGTGGATTTCAAGAAAGTCATCGACATGCTTGGCCGCGGCGCCGGTGACCAGCTGTTGAAAGATGTCGCGATGCGATTGCTTCCGTGTGTTCAGGAAGACGAAACCGTAGCTCATCTTGGCGGCAATGAGTTTCTCATCATCGTTAAAGATGAAAATTATTATTCCGAGGAAGTCGCCCGCCGTGTGCTCAGTGCTTTTGTCGCCCCATTTAACTTGGAAGAGCATGAAGTCAGGATGAACGTTTCCATTGGACTGGCGACGTACCCGACCCATGCCGAAGATCCTTATTCACTGTTGCGCCACGCTGACATGGCGATGACCCAGGCTAAAGAGGCCGGGGGTTCTGGTTATCGTTATTTTATGCCGTCTCTGACGGAAGAATTGGAAAGCCAACTAGAGCTGGAATCGTTCTTGCTACACGCTTTGGAGCGTGAGGAGTTGTCGATCAATTACCAGCCGTTGGTCGACATCAAAAAGGGCACCATCATCGGTGCCGAGGCTCTGTTGCGATGGAACAATCGTGAGCTGGGTTTTATTTCGCCTGATCAGTTTATCCCCATTGCGGAAAAAACCGGCATGATCGAGGCCATTGGGGAGTGGGTGCTGCGGACCTCTTGCTTGCAGGCGAAAGAATGGCAAGATCGTTTCGGCAAGCCACTGAGAATGGCTGTGAATATGTCGGTTCGGCAGTTTTCTTCAGATGATGTGGTGACGACCATTTCCGATGTTTTAAATGAAAGCCAACTGTCTGCGGAGAATTTGGAGTTAGAAGTCACCGAAGGGTTGCTGTTGGGGGACAGTCCGCTCATTCATTCTTCATTGAATAAACTGCATGAAATGGGGGTGGGGCTCTCCATTGATGATTTTGGCATCGGTTATTCCGCACTTAGCTATTTGAAAAAATATCCGTTCGACACACTTAAAATAGATCGCTCATTTATTTCCGAGGTGATCAATGACGATTCCGACGCGGCCCTTGTCACGGCGATCATCGCCATGTCCCACGGGATGAGCCTGCAAGTGATCGCCGAAGGCGTGGAAACATCGGAACAGCTGGCGTTCGTACGTGCGCTCAATTGTGATTTCGTCCAGGGCTATCATTACAGTAAACCGTTGCCTGCCGATGAGTTCACGGCGCTGCTGGACACATGGCCCACGAAGTAACCATTGAACGTCAACACAGATGTCGGGAGTACCTGTTGACGCTATATAGGGTAGTTATTATATGATTATAGCGTCACCGTTTTGTCGCTATAGACGGAACGGGGAGCGCAAATAAAGGGGAACGGACACATCACGTCCGATGGGGAAGGCCTTAATTTAAGGTTCGTCAAAGGCTGTGTCGCAGCCTATGATGTACGCCCCCCGTCAATAAAAGGGGTAGGGGATGGCGGAGACGATCGTTTACATCGTTGATGACGAAAAAGACTTGCGCGATGATTTGGCGTGGTTGGTGGAAACCGTCGGCCTTAAAGCCTCGGCGCATGCCTCGGCCCAAGACTTTCTAGATGCTTATCAACCCGGAGCACGGGGATGCTTGCTGCTTGATCTGCGCATGCCGGGCATGGGCGGATTGGAATTGCAGAAAGAACTCGAAGATCGCGGCGGGGACCTGCCGATCATATTTTTATCGGGTCATGGTGATGTGGAAGTTGCCGTTCATGCGATGAAAGCGGGTGCCGTTGATTTTATCGAAAAGCCTTTCAGCCATCAGCTTTTATTGGAACGCGTGCAAAATGCCTTGTCGGGGCATGAGGAAAAAAACGCTTTGGGGGCCTCAAAATTGGAGACCGTGTCGGAGCTCAATCACCTGACAGGGCGTGAAAAGGAAATTCTGGAAAAGCTGATCGTTGGCAAGACCAATAAGGTCGTCGCCCGAGAACTTGATATCAGTCCCAAAACGGTTGAGTTCCACCGCAGCAACATCATGAAAGAAATGCACGCTCACTCCTTAGCCGATCTTATTGAAAAAGCGACCGCTGGTTCGTAGATGATTTGGTCCAAGCGGCTTTAAGAGATTAAATCAAAAAATTCCCCATGCTCAGGCGCGTCTATTGGGACTGAATTGTGCGCCCTGTTCATCAGCGCTGTGGTTGCAGGCGTATGCGGTTTTTCTTGGAACCTGGGGGAAAACCATAGCCTGTGCCTAGTGTTCGCCCCCAATTTTCCTCTGCACCCAATTGCGCAATACTAACCCTGGTTTTATCGCTGGTTTTGCGAGTTGACGCTATCCTCTCCCTCAGCCTTCCCCCGGCTTTGAAAGATAGCGTCGCGACAGGGCGGAGCGAAAATGGAATCCCCCCCCTCCATTTTCCGCTCCGCCATCTGCGGGGCTTTTCAAACATAACTAGAAACGTTTGTAGAAATTTTGTCTTTTGACTTGAGGGAAGGATGGACAGATGAAAAGTACATATCTCACCGGCGTGGAACGTTATTTTGACGACAACGAGATCATTGTCAGCAAGACCGACACGAAAGGTCGGCTGACGTATGTGAACGATGTTTTCTTGAGGCTTGCCAGTTACACCGAACAGGAATGTCTCGGTCAGCCCCATAACATGATCCGCAATCCTGAAATGCCGCACTGTATTTTCAAGTTGTTGTGGGACACCATTCAGGACGGTCGGGAAATTTTTGCTTACGTCGTGAACCGTTCGGCAAATGGCGATCATTACTGGGTTCTGGCGCATGTAACCCCAAGTCGTGACAACAATGGCAGCATCGTCGGTTACCATTCCAACCGCCGCACGCCGAACCGCCAAATTCTCGAAAGCACGATCATCCCGCTCTACAAGCAATTGCATGCCGAAGAGCAAAAGCACGCCAACAGCAAGGCAGGCATGGCGGCGTCGATGGCCATTTTGACGGGATTGCTTGAGGGAAAAGGCGTCGAGTACGGCGAATTTATCGCGGGCTTGGTTTAAGCGAGAGGCCAACACCAAAGGGTTTTCCGGCTGCGGTCGGACGATTTGAAAGGATTTTGGGTTATGCTTGGAAATGATAAATCTTCAGCGATTAAAAAAGCACTGGCGGCCTGCAAAGCGGTGGCCGACGGTGATTTCGAAGCGCGTGTGATTGGCATCACCGAAAAAGGCGAAGCCGGCGAATTGCTTCATGCCATCAACTTGCTGATTGACCGTTCTGACGCTTATGTCCGTGAATCACAAGCCTGTTTGGAGCATGTGCGCGACAACAAGTACTACCGCCGTATTCTTGAAAAAGGCATGACGGGTAGTTTCTTAAACGCAAGCCGCACCATCAACAATGCCACTCAGGCCATGGAAGACAAAGTCTCGCAGTTCAGGGGTGTGGCTGAGACTTTCGAAACCGATATGAAGGCTGTGGTGAACACCGTATCCTCGGCGTCGACCGAACTTCAGGCGACGGCGCAAACGATGGAGCAAACGGCCGCGCTCACCTCTGGGCAATCCGTGGCGGTGGCCGCAGCGGCGGAAGAAGCTTCGACCAACGTGCAGACCGTGGCGTCCGCAGCGGAAGAGCTGTCCAGTTCCATTTCAGAAATTTCGCGTCAAGTCGCTCAAAGCACGCAAATCGCCGGTGCCGCTGTTGTCGAAGTCGAGGGTGCCAATACAAAAGTTCAGGGCCTTGCCGAAGCTGCCGAAAAAATCGGCACGGTTGTCGCGTTGATCACCGACATCGCCGGCCAAACCAACTTGCTTGCTCTCAATGCGACCATTGAAGCGGCACGGGCCGGTGAAGCGGGCAAGGGATTTGCCGTGGTGGCATCGGAGGTCAAAAACCTGGCGAATGCGACGGCCAAGGCGACCGAGGAAATTTCCGATCACATCTCGGGTATTCAGGATGCGACCAAGGATGCCGTGCATGTCATCGGTTCGATTGGCGGAACGATCAGCCAAATGAATGAGATCGCATCAACGATTGCCGCGGCGGTCGAAGAACAAGGTGCTGCGACCCAAGAAATCGCGCGCAACGTTGAACAAGCCGCATCGGGCACCACAGAGGTCACCACGAACATCACCCAGGTGACGTCGGCTGCTGGCGAAACCGGTCATGCGGCTGGCGAGGTGCTGACGGCATCCAACGAACTTTCCAAGCAGGGCGAAGTGCTCAGCCAAGAAATGGGTAACTTCGTTATCGAGCTGAAAAAGGTGATCTAAAATTTATGGCCGAGGTCTATCGCTTTGATGAATGCCGCAGCCTCCGTCTGTCGAGAGATATTTCTCAACAAACGGAGGATGTCGTCGATCAATTACGTGACTTAAAAGAACAGTTCAATCGCTTGCGCGCGGGGTGCGATCGTGCTCAGGAAACGGGGCAGATGTTTTATTCGCAGCTTGAAGCGCACCTGTTGACGTTAAAGATGTCTCGGGAATTTGGTCGACGTTGTTCGACGGCTTGTGAGTTGAAGTCCATAGAGAAGATGGTGGAAAAAAGAAACCAGTTGATTGAATGCAGGAGTAAACATCTGTAGCGATAGTTGTCCATTCAGCATAATATTATGGTCGCTTGGAGGCGGTTCTGAGCGTGCTTTTTTTGAAGTGCGATAAGTGGTTTGCCAGAAATGCAGGGCGTAATGTCAGACAAAATCACCACACTGTTGTTGGGGGGGACGCTTCTGATCTCAGAGAGCTTCGTCATGGTGCTCATGCATTTTCTTGGCATGACCAGAGCCGACCATTGGATAAAGTTACTGTTAGACGCAACCGCTGTTAGCGTTGTTGTGATTTTAGCCGTCACCGTCTGGTTGAAATACAGTTTCGACATAAGCCGCACACAAATGAGCACCGTGGCCGCTAAAATAGCGGCCGCTGTCTTTATTGCCGAAAGTGGATTGATGTCCGCACTTCATTTGTCGGGCGTACATTCCGACATTTGGTATGAGGCGCTGTTGGACGGCGTATTATTTGCGGTCATGACGGCCCCCATCATCTACCACTGGGCGCTTAAGCCGGTCATCAGAGAACACCCGACATGGAACCTTTTATTGCCCATTCAGATGTGTGTGGTGATTTCGTTCGCAGTGTTGATGTTCGACCTGTCGCTTCCCCTAGGCGTGGCTGCGGGCGTTCCGTACATCATTTTGGTGTTGGTTGGATATTGGTTTCCTGACCGCCACGCCCCCCTGATCTTGGCGGTGCTGGGGTCCGTATTGACGGTGGTTGGTTTTGTTTTCTCCGAACAGGGTGGCGTTTCTTGGATGGTTTTGGCCAACAGGGGACTTGCCGTCTTTATCATCTGGGTCACTGCTGTTTTGGTGATGAAGTACAAACTGAAAACAAACGAATTGGAACGGTCACATAATGAGTTGGAAGCGCGTGTTGTCGAGCGGACACGCGAACTGCGCGAGAATGAACTTCAATATCGCCGCCTTGTCGAAAATATGCCTCAGATTTTGTATTCATTCTCTGAAGAAACAGGCGGTTCGTTTTATTCTCCTCATGTCGAGGATGTCTTGGGTTGGTCTCCCACATATCTGAGCGAACACCCCCATCTTTGGCATGACAGCATTCATCCTGATGACCTTCCCATGGTGGATAACGCACTTAAGGATCTATGGGACTGTAAGGGCTTTGATCTCGAATATCGAATCCGCGATTCCAACGGCAACTGGCGTTGGTTGCATGACCGCAATATTCTCATCCGAAAAAAGGATGGAAAGATCAGCATCGATGGTTTGGCTGCGGATATCACCGACACCAAAACGTTTCAGATGGAACTTGAAAAAGCGCATGGCGAATTGGAGCAGAGCGAAGCGAAGTTCCGCAATTTTTATCAAATTGTGCCGGATGTGTTCATGGTCACCAATCTGGATACAGGGTTGTGCGTTGACGTGAACCAAGGTTTTTCTCAGGTGACGGGATACAGTCGCGAGGATGTCATCAATAAAACGACCTCAGAGATAGGGCTTTGGGAAGATACAGAAAATCAAAATCGGTTGGTTGAAAGCTTAAAAGAAAATGGCATCATCAATCATTTGGCGGCCAATTTTCGCTGCAAGGATGGAGCTTCGTGGCCTGGTATCATGTCGGCTTGTGTGGTGCAGTTGAACGGTCAGCCGCATATCCTGTCTTCGACGAAGAATGTGAGTGAATTGTACCGGGTGCAAGAAGAACTCAAACTTCACCGCGATCATCTGGAGGAGTTGGTTCACGAGCGCACGTTGGAAGTTTTGGAAAAAACCGTGCAACTCGAAAAGGCCTTGGAAAGCGAAAAGAAATACTCCTCTTTACAACAGCAATTCGTGTCTTTGTTCAGTCACGAGTTCCGCACCCCACTGACCATCATCGATGGTTCGGCGCAACGCATCATACGAACCAAAGATGAGATATCTCCCGATCAATTGATGGTTCGGGGTGAAAAAATTCGCGATGCGGTCGAGCGCATGGTTGAGCTGATTGAAATCACGTTATACGCCTCGCGCCTCGACGCTGGTAAGGTTGAGATGCGCAATACCTCCTGTGATCCCAGGGACGTCATCAAAAAGGCTTGCGAGATCCATAGAGAGGTATCGCCATCTCACGACATCCGCTTCGATTTGGACGCGTTGCCGTTGCGGATCAATGGTGATGTCAAATTACTTGAGCATGTTTTTACAAGCTTGTTGTCCAACGCAATCATGTGCGCCCCTGACACCCCCCTGATCGAGGTGCGTGGCTGGGCGGAAGATGACTATGCCCTGATTTCGGTCAAGGACCATGGGGAAGGCATCTCGACGAGCGACCTGCCGCATATGTTCGAGCGCTATTTCCGCGCCGAAAACTCCACAGGAATGACAGGCACCGGCATCCACCTCAATGTCAGCAAGGAACTGGTGAATATGCATGGCGGAACGCTTGAGGTCAGCAGCGCCAAAGGCGAAGGGTCGACCTTTACCGTGCGTCTACCAATCTGCACCTAAGGCCCGTAAAGCAGGCGGTTTTTAAAGAAAATCCACTCACTTTTTTCGTTCCCCAAACCTAGGGGGAAACCATGGCTTTTGCCTGGGGTTCACCCCCAATTCAACCGTGTGATGGATTGCGCGATACTTCTATTGAACTATGGGGATACTCCAAACGGTGTCACGTGAGTGAGGTGAAGAGTGTGGGCGTATTCTTTATGAAGGATAAAAAAAGTATCGGTTGTTTGGGACAGTTCAGATCATGTCTGGTGAAGGCAGCAAGGTTGGTGATATGTTGGATACGTTGCGTCAGGAATTCGTGGAAACCGCTCGAGATCAGCTTGATGATATTGAAGTAAAGCTCGACTTTCTCGAAACCGAACAAGGCGACGCCGAACAAGAACTGCTCAGTATTCAACGCCATATTCACAACATCAAAGGCCAAGGTGGCACGTTCGGTTTTCCCATAACCGGGCGCACCGCGCATATGCTGGAAGATTATCTGATCAATGCTGAAGGCATTCGCGCAGATAATATTTCCGACATCCGCGCCTATCTGGATTTGATGGGCAATCTCATTATGACGGGTGAGTCCATCGCTCAAGACAACTCCCAAAGCCTGCTCAATGCGTTGCCGACGGGGCAAATGGCTACCTTCAGCACCCAGAAAATCCACGACATCAGCATACTGTTGGTGATGCCGTCAGGACTGCAGCGAAAGTTGGTTGCCAAGGAACTTCTGTCATGCGGTTTTCGCGTCATGCGCGCCTATGACAGCGTCGAAGCGTTGTCGGTCGCGCTCGACATTACGCCAGACATTGTATTCGTTAATTATGATATGGCGCCGTTTAACGGTCGCGAGTTGAGCAACGTGTTCGCCGCCGTAGATCAGTTGCGTGACATTCACTTTGTGCTGTTGACCAGTTACGAAGATGGCAACGAAAATTTACAAAATCTGCCTGATAATATTTCGGTGATTCATAAGCATACGAACTTCACCGAAAGCATTGGCGAGTTGCTGATCCAATGGGGGGTGTTTGGCAACATTCCTCATGAAACAAAGGAAAGCAATAAGGCCATCAGCCAACACCCTAAGACGGTGCGGATTTCCAAGTCCGTCACCCAGCGTTCGCTCAACATTCTTCTCGCTGAAGACAACAGGCTCAATCAGCGGCTCATAAAAGAAACCATCGAAGCCTATGGCCACCGGGTCGAACTCGCCGGAAATGGGATGGAAGCCATCGAAGCCCACAAAGCTGGGGATTACGACTTGATCCTCATGGATGTGCGCATGCCGGAGATGGGCGGGCCGGATGCAACCCGCGCCATTCGTAAATTACCTGCCGACAAATGCAAAATTCCTATTGTCGCCGTGACAGCCGATGCGACGGATGCACACAAAAAAGAGTACGCTGAAGTGGGCATGAACGACTGCGTCACGAAGCCGATCGATCGCGCTGAATTGTTCGCCACCATCAATGAGGTTATGGGCGAAGACATCCATGTTGAGGTCGAAGTGGAGGTTTCCGAAAGTGGGCAGGACGAAATCGGGCCATCGCACAACATCGCTTAGTTTGTTGATCCTCCCCCACTGAATTGGTCCACCGTCTATGATAGGAAACGGAGGATCAGACATGGGTATCAAACGTCACAAACCGGAAGAAATTGTCTCCAAGCTGCGTCAGGTCGATGTATTTGTCGGGCAAGGTATCTCTCGCATTGATGCGATCCGTGAAATCAGCATCACCGAGCAAACGTATTACCGTTGGCGCAAGCAATATGGCGGCATGGGCACCAATCAACTCAAAGAGTTGAAGCGTCT
>Ga0209475_10001373_pt1 | contig 31443 bp, 26 predicted proteins | sample tdDd471_FD_187128 | JGI IMG/M metagenome (GOLD analysis project Ga0209475, IMG submission 187128) | Marine sediment microbial communities from the Atlantic coast under amendment with organic carbon and nitrate - tdDd47.1 (SPAdes)... | ecosystem: Environmental > Aquatic > Marine > Coastal >... | reverse complement strand
CACGCTGGCGGACCGGGTGGGAAAGATGAAGGCGGGATCAGGCTTCGACGATGGTGTCGGTATCGGCCCGCTGGTGAACGCGAAGGCTGTGGACAAGGTCGCCCGCCAGGTCGATGACGCCCGCGACAAGGGTGCTGAAGTCGTGCTGGGCGGCAACCGCCTGACCGACGGCGCACTGGGACAGGGATTCTTCTATGCCCCGACGATCCTGACCGGCGTCAATCCGGCCATGGACATCTATCGGGAGGAAACCTTCGGCCCCGTTGCCCCGATCATCCCCTTCGATGACGAGGAAGAGGCGCTGAGCCTCGCCAATGACACCCACTACGGCCTCGCCGCCTATGTCTATACCCGCGACATCGGCCGGGCGTTCCGCATGTTCGAAGGGCTGGATTTCGGCATCATCGGCGTCAATGACATCAACCCCAGCGCTGCCGCCGCCCCCTTCGGCGGCATGAAGGACTCCGGCCTGGGCCGCGAAGGTGCCCGCGAAGGTATCGCCGAATATCTCGAAACAAAGCTGGGCGGTTTCTCGATCTGAGTTGACGCGAAGGCTGCGAGCCCTCTGGGGAAAGCGGACCCTGAATTGACCGGGGCAGGTCGGGAAGTGATTATCCCGCCTGCCCCCGCCAGGTCCTGCTTCACCGGCTCGGGTGAAGCCTGTCGTTCGGAAGCGCCGGTCAGGTGGTCGCGGCCTCACCGATGTTGTCGACGCCACGCTCCTCCACGACCGTCGTCAGCCAGTCGGGATCCATCTCCGGCACCGACGAGAGCAGCAGGTCGGTGTAGGGATGGTGCGGCGGGGTGAACATCTCTTTCTTTGGTCCCTGCTCGACCACCTTGCCCTGTTTCATTACCACCACCTCGTCCGCGATGGAACGCACCGTGGCAAGGTCATGGGTGATGAACATGTAGGCGAGGTTGAGCTCCTTCTGCAGCCGGTCCAGCAGCTTCAGGATGCCCTCCGCCACCAGCTGGTCGAGGGCGCTCGTCACCTCGTCGCAGATGATGAAGGTCGGGTCCGCCGCCAGCGCCCGGGCAATGCCGATACGCTGCTTCTGCCCGCCCGAAAGCTCCGGCGGATAGCGGTTGTAGTACTTCGACGGCTCCAGCTCGATCAGGTCCAGCAGTTCATCGACACGGCTCTTCAGGGCACCGCCCTTCAACCCGCCGTAGAAGGCGGCGGGCCGCCCGATGATCTCACTGATCAGCACCTTCGGATTCAGTGCCGTATCGGCCATCTGATAGATCATCTGCGCCTGGCGCAGCTGGTCCTTGCTCCGCTTCCGGTAGTCGGCCGGCAGTTCCTCGCCATTGAACAGGATGCGCCCCTTGGTGGGTGGCAGCAGGCCGGTGATGCAGCGCGCCGTGGTCGACTTGCCCGACCCGGACTCGCCCACCACTGCGACCGTCATGCCTGCGTAGATGTCGAAGGAAACATCCTCCAGCACCTTCACGGGGCCATATGCGGCATCGATGTGCTCGACTGACACGACCGGCACGGCATCCCCTGTCGGGCGCATCTTCTGTTCCCGCTGGAAGCTGCGTACCGCCCAGAGGGACTTGGTATATTCCTCCTGCGGGTTCTCCAGCATGGAGCGGGTGTCGGACTGCTCGACCTCATCCCCCTTCAGCAGCACCTTGATGGTGTCCGCCATCTGAGCCACGACCGCGAGATCATGGGTGATGTAGATCGCGGCAGTGTTGTACTGCTCCACGATATCGCGGATCGCCAGCAACACCTCGATCTGGGTGGTCACGTCCAGCGCTGTCGTCGGCTCATCGAAGATGATCAGATCGGGACGGCAGGCCATGGCCATGGCGGTCATCGCACGCTGCAGCTGCCCACCCGAGACCTGATGCGGATAGCGGAACCCGATCTCGCGCGGATTCGGCAGACGGAGCTTTTCGTAAAGCTCCATCGCGTCTTCCTGGCTGTCCTGCCGCTTCCTGATGTTGTAGTGAACCGGCGTTTCGGTGTGCTGGTCGATCAGCCGGTGAGCCGGATTGAACGATGCCGCCGCCGACTGGGCCACATAGGCGATGCGGGAACCCCGCAAGGCCCGCCGGTCGGCTTCCGGCGTCGTGGTCAGTTCCATGCCATCGAATTCGACCGAGCCACTGGCGATCCGGCAGCCGTCACGGGCGTAGCCCATGGCGGCCAGCCCGATGGTCGACTTGCCGGCCCCGGACTCCCCGATCAGACCCATCACCTCACCCCGGTGCAGGGTCAGGTCGATGCCATGGACAATCTCGATCCACTTCTCGTCGGAATATCCCTCGATCTTGAGATCGCGGATTTCCAGCAGGACGTCGCGTTTGCTTTCCATGCTCATCACTCCTTCAGGCCGGACGACCGGTACAGCATCCAGTCGACGACAAAGTTCACGGAGACCGTCAGCAGCGCGATTGCTGCCGCCGGGATCAGCGGCGTGATCTCACCGAAGGAGATCAGGGTGGCGTTCTCCCGCACCATGGAGCCCCAGTCCGCCGTCGGCGGCTGGATGCCCAGGCCCAGGAAGGACAGGCCGGCGATCAGCAGGAACACGAAGCAGAATTCCAGTCCGAACTCCGCCACCAGCGGTGCCATGGAGTTGGGCAGGATCTCCCGGCGGATCAGGTAGAAGATGCCCTCACCGCGCAGTCGCGCCGCCTCGATATAGTCCATCACCACGATGTTGCCCGCGACCGCCCGCGTCAGACGGAAGACACGCGGCGAATAGATCACCGCCACGATGCAGATCATGACGAACATGTTGGTACCGAAGATCGACAGGATCAGCAGGGCGAAGATCAGCGACGGGATCGACATGATCACGTCGGCGAACCGGCCCATGAACTGGTCGAACCAGCCCCCGACCGTTGCGGCCATCAGACCGGCGAACGCCCCCATGACGAAGGCGGCGACGGTCGCGACCAGCGCCAGGCCAACCGTGTTCCGCGCGCCATAGATCAGCCGACTGAACAGGTCACGACCAAGCTGGTCACCACCAAGCAGCAGTGTCTCATCCGCAGGCGCAAAGGCCTCCGTGATGATCTCTGCCTCACCGAAGGGTGCAATGATCGGCGCGAAGATGCCCGCGATGGCGTAGACGCCGATGACGAACAGACCGAAGGTCGCCGTCAGGGGTGCGGTACGAAACGCCTTTGCGATTTCACGCGGCAGCACGATGACCAGGAACTCCCGGAAGGCGTAGGCTGTACCTGCGCAGAACGCGATGGCCCCCGCCGCCAGCGTGATGCTCCAGAGCCAGGACTCGCCGCCCAGAATGCCCACGACGAAGGACACGAGCATCAGCGAGAAGAGCAGCAGGAATGCACCGCGCTTGTTGGTGTAGGCCGCGAGACAGGATGCCCCGATCAGCAGGGCGAAATAGCCGATGACAAAGTAATTCATTTCCCGGCCCTCACTTCTTGTACCGAAGCCGCGGATTGGTGAGGATCGCCCCCACGTCAGCCGCCAGATTCAGCAGGATGAAAGTTGCCGCGAAGATCAGGCAGCAGGCCTGAACGACAGGGAAATCACGCTTAGTCACCGCATCGACCAGCAACTGACCGATCCCCGGGTAGACGAAGACAACCTCCACCAGCACGACACCGGTAATCAGATAGGCCAGGTTCAGCGCAACGACGTTGATGATCGGCGCCCAGGCGTTGGGCAGTGCGTGCTTCACGATCACCTTCCAGGCGGGCATGCCCTTGACCCGCGCCATCTCGATATAGGGCGAGGCCAGGAGGCTGATGATCGCCGCACGCGTCATGCGCATCATGTGCGCAACGACCACGAGGACCATGGTGAGTGCGGGCAGGAATGTCCTGTCCAGCAACTCGAGGAACGTCATGTCCGTACTCAGCTTGGCAATCGCGGGGAATGCACCCGTCTTCACCGAGAGGTACAGGATCAGGATGTAGCCGAGAAAGAACTCTGGCGACGAAATCGATGTCAGGGTCAGCACGTTGGCTACCCGGTCGAACAGCGTGTTGCGCAGCAGTGCGACCACGACACCCAGCAGGATCGCGATGGGCACGGCAATCACGGCGGCGTAGCCGGCGAGGAACAGCGTGTTCAGGAACCGGGGGGCAATCGCCTCCGACACCGATGTCTGCGATACCAGCGAGACACCGAAGTCACCAACAACAGCACCGGCCAACCAGTCGAAGTAGCGTACAGGCGCCGGGTCGTTCAGGCCCAACTGCTCCCGCAAGGCGGCAACGTTCTCTTCCGTCGCTCCCTGTCCAAGAACCGCCTGGGCAATGTCGCCCGGCAGCATTTCAACGGCCCCGAAAATGATGACTGAAATCACGAAAAGCGTGAGCAGTCCCAATCCGAGGCGTTTCAGTACGATGTTCACGACATCGCCCATAACACGTCCCCCTCTGGATACGTCTGAAGTCTTCCCTGCGTTGCCGGACATTCCGGCAGTCCCGAATTTCCTATTGACCCGCCCCTTTTCCCGAAGCGGTTAACGAAACCTGATTGTGTAACAGGGGTGTAACCATTGTCCATCCTGATGCGGCGCTTTCAGACGGACACTATCCTGAATGCGACATCCGGAAGCGCCTGAGCCCGCCGGAAGCGGTGACGGTTCGCCCCAAACGAACAGGCCCCCGGAATCTCTTCCGGGGGCCTGCCAAACCGTTCAACGCCCGAATGATCTCCGGGCCGCATCGGGTCAGGATCAGCCGTCGAACCACCAGCGGCTGACACCACGTGCGCCGTCAACCTGCCAGCTTGCGGCCAGATCCGGGCCATGCATGACGTTCTTGCGACGTGCATAGACGAAGTTCGTGAACATCGGAATGATGGTCCCGCCGTCGTCGCGCGCCAGAACCTGCATCTCGCGATACATCTCCGCCCGCTTGGCCTGATCCAGTTCGGCCTTTGCCAGCAGCAGCAACTCGTTGAAACGCGCGTTCTGCCAACGGCTCTCGTTCCAGGCTGCATCATCCTTGTAGGCAAGGCTGAGCATGACATCCGGCGTCGGACGCGCGCCCCACTGCACCATGCAGAAAGGCTTCTTCAGCCAGACATCGGAGTAGTAGCCGTCGTTCGGCTCACGCACGACATTGATGTTGATGCCGGCCTTCTTGGCCTGCTCCGCATAAAGCACGCACATGTCGACCGCACCGGAGTACACGCTGTCCGCGGTGGACAGGTTGATCGACAGGTTCTCGTGCCCGGCCTTCTTCAGCAGGGACTTGGCCTGATCCGGGTCGTACTTGCGCTGCGGCAGGTCGGCCCAGTACGGCATGTTCGGCGAAACATGTACGTCGTTGCCCGGGATGGCGGTGCCGAAGGCGATCTTCTTGATGATCTCCTCCCGATCCATCGCCAGCTTCAGCGCCATGCGCACGTTCACATCGTCGAACGGTGCGGTGTCACAGAACATCGGCATGGTGATCGCGGCGCCACTCGGCACGTTGTCCACTTCGATGTTCGGGTTCCGCTTCAGCAGGCTGAGGGTCTTCAGATCCACCGCGGTAACCGCATCGACATCGCCCGTCACCAGCGCCGTCTGACGCGCGTTCGGGTCGTTGAGAACCAGGATCTCGGCGCTGTCGAAATAGGCACCTTCACCATGCCAGCCGTCGTGACGCGTCAACTCGTAGCTGACACCGAACTCGGCATTGTCCAGCTTGTAGGGGCCGGAGCCGTCGCCGGTCTGCCAGTTCAGGGTACCGTCGGAATTGCCCGGGCAGATTGCCAGATGATAGTCGGTCATCAGCCACGGCAGGTCGGCATTGCCGGACGCGAGCTTGAAGGTCACGCCGTTGGCACCGGACTTCACGATATCGTCCACATCCTTCAGCAGCGCCTTGGCCGCGGAGGTGCTCTTGTCACCACGATGGTGGTTCATGGAAGCAATGACATCGTCCTGCGTCACCGGCTTGCCGCTGTGGAATGTGGCACCCGAGACAATCTCGAAGGTCCATTCCTTGGCATCCGGGGTTGCCGACCATGAGGCAGCCAGATCGCCACCCAGGGTATTGTCCGGATTGATCTGCGTCAGGTAGCTGCGGAACGTGTGCGCCAGCTGGATCATGGAGAAGGTGACGTAGGTGCCGGGATCATGCGTGTCGCCGGTATTGCCGTCATGTGCGCCGAGGCGGAAGGTGCCGCCCTTCTTCGGCGCAGCCATGGCGACCTTGGACGACCAGGCGCCTGTTGCCACTGCGCCGGCAACACCGGCAGCAGTCGCGTAGCGCATGAAATCGCGGCGTGAAAGACGGCCCAGACGAGCCTCCTTCGCCATCCGCTCGAGAAGTTCCGGATCAAGATTCCCTGACATGTATAGCCTCCTGTTGGCCCGATTGATGGGCGCATTCGTGGTTACGTTCTGAGTTGACCGTAACATCCCAAGGCAAGCATGTCTGCCCGCCCCATGAACGCCCTGTTCAAACTGCGACCCATCCTTGGACATATCCGGCATCACTTCAACCCGTCGAAAAGACGCGGTTTCCTGAATGAAAGACAAATTGTCTTCCTGTCTCAGGGGAGGCAGCGACATGTCGCAATTGGACGTGTTTCGTGTTTCGCCACGCCCATAGTAACGTCCAGCAACCGGCGGCGACGCATTACGCCGACCCCGCCGATCACCACGGAGAGCACGCGTGTCAGGTCTGGCAGAACGCAAGGGTGTCTGGAAGTCCGGCAAGGGCAAGGGACGTCGCACACCGAAGGGGCGGCAGCTTGATGACAGCGCCCTGGACGAGATCCAGACACTGCTTGGCGACCGTCCGCGCCGTCGTGACCTGCTGATCGAACATCTCCATCTGATCCAGGATCGATTTGGCCATCTGTCTGCGTCGCATCTGCGCGCGCTGGCGGAGGAGATGCGGCTGTCGATGGCGGAGGTCTTCGAGGTCGCTACCTTTTACGCGCATTTCGATGTGGTGAAGGAAGGCGAGGCCCCGCCACCACCACTGACCGTCCGGGTATGCGACTCCCTGTCCTGCGAGCTCGCCGGAGCCCAGGGCCTGCTGCGGAACCTGAAAGGCGCGCTGCCTGCTGATCGGGTTCGCGTCGTGCGTGCCCCCTGCATGGGCCGGTGCGACACCGCCCCGGTGCTGGAGATCGGGCACAACCACGTCGACCATGCGGATGCGGCGAAGGTCGATGCCGCGATCCGGGCGGACGACACCCATGCGCATCTGCCCGACTACCAGACCTTCGAGAGCTACCGCCATGCGGGCGGTTACGCGCAGCTGGAGCAGTTGCGTGCCGGATCGAAGACACCGGATGAGGTGCAGCAGACGGTTCTGGATTCGGGTCTGCGCGGTCTCGGCGGCGCCGGTTTTCCCTCCGGTCGCAAGTGGTCCTTCGTGCGCGGTTATCCCGGCCCGCGGTTCCTGGCGGTCAATGGAGACGAAGGCGAGCCGGGGACCTTCAAGGACCGGTACTGGCTGGAGCGGGAGCCGCACCTGTTTCTCGAGGGCGCGCTGATCGCCGCCTGGGCAGTCGAGGCCGAACGTGTCTTCATCTACATGCGCGACGAATATCCTGCGGTGCTGGAAATCCTGCGCCGGGAGATTGCGGCGCTGGAAACCGCCGGACTTGTCGATCCGGGCTTCATCGACCTGCGGCGCGGCGCGGGGGCCTACATCTGCGGCGAAGAGAGTGCGATGATCGAGAGCATCGAGGGCAAGCGCGGCCTGCCCCGCCATCGCCCACCCTATGTGGCGGAGGTCGGTGTCTTTGGCCGTCCCACCCTGGTGCACAACGTCGAGACGCTGCACTGGATCGCACGAATCGTGCGTGAGGGGCCGGAGATCCTGAACAGCGTCGAACACAATGGCCGCACAGGCCTGCGGTCCTACTCCGTCTCCGGTCGTGTCCGCGAACCCGGCGTGAAGCTGCTGCCCGCCGGATCGACGATCCTGGACATCATCGACGCCTGCGGCGGCATGCTGGAAGGTCACACGTTCAAGGCCTATCAGCCGGGCGGCCCCTCCTCCGGCCTGCTGCCTGCCAGCATCAGCGATGTGCCGCTGGACTTCGACACCCTGCAGCCGCACGGGTCCTTCATCGGGTCAGCTGCGGTGGTCGTGCTTTCCGATCACGACAGCGCCCGCGCCGCCGCCCTGAACATGCTCCGCTTCTTCGAGGACGAGAGCTGCGGCCAGTGCACCCCCTGCCGTGTCGGCTGCGAGAAGGCGGTGAAGCTGATGCAGGCGGACACATGGGATCAGGGCCTGCTGGAGGAACTCAGCCAGACGCTGGTCGATGCATCGATCTGCGGGCTGGGCCAGGCCGCACCAAATCCGATCCGCCTGACCATGAAACACTTCCCGGAGGAGATCTGATGCGAAACCTCGCCCTGATCGCCGCCGGGCTGGCGCTGGGTATTGCCGGGACACTCGGGTTTCAGCAGTTCACATCGGGACACGATGCTCATGCGCCCTACGCCGGGCAGCAGTCCCGCCAGGTCGCCAGCCTCAGCGCCAGTGACATCGATGATCTGAGCCTGGGCAAGGGCTGGGGATTGGCCAAACCAGCCGAACTGAATGGCTATCCCGGTCCCCTGCATTTACTGGAACTCGCGGACGACCTCGGCCTTTCCGGGAAACAGCGCGACGCCGCGCAGCGTGCCTTCGAGCGCATGCAGGCCAGAGCCCGCGAACTCGGTCACGCCCTGATCGCCGCCGAAGCCGGTATCGACGCGCTGTTCAGGAAATCAGCCGCCGACCCGGAAAAGCTGAACGCGCGTCTTGCCGTCGCCGAGGGGCTGCGCAGCAAGCTCAGGGCAACCCATCTCCTGGCTCACCTCGAGGTGACGCCGGTTCTGACCGCCGAGCAACGCGCGACCTACAAGCGCATGCGTGGTTACGGCCACGCACATGGGAGTCACTGACATGGCTGACCACATCTCGTTCTCGCTCGACGGTCGTGAGGTAACAGCCGAAGCCGATGAAACGATCTGGGAGATCGCCAAGCGCGAAGGTATGCTGATCCCGCATCTCTGCCACGCCGACCAGCCGGGCTATCGCGCGGACGGCAACTGCCGCGCCTGCATGGTGGAGATCGACGGCGAACGCACCCTCGCCGCATCCTGCATCCGTACACCGACAGACGGGATGGTGGTAAAGACCGCAACCGAGCGCGCCACCCGTGCCCGCAAGTCGATCATCGAGATGCTGTTGGCCGACCAGCCGGAACGGGAAGGCGCGCACGACCGCTCCTCTCATCTCTGGCAGATGGCGGACCTGCAGGGTGTCTCGGAAAGTCGCTACCCGGCCCTGGAGCAGGACCGTGTTCCGCTGCTGGACGGCTCCCACGTGGCGATGCGGGTCAATCTGGATGCCTGCATCCATTGCAATCTCTGCGTCCGCGCCTGCCGTGAAGTACAGGTCAACGACGTGATCGGCATGGCCTACAGGGGCCATGACGCTGCGATCAGCTTCGACTTCGATGATCCGATGGGCAACAGCACCTGTGTCGCCTGCGGTGAATGCGTGCAGGCCTGCCCCACCGGTGCGCTGATGCCCGCGATGGCCCTGGACGCGGCGGAGAGCGGCGACTCCGCCGCCTACGACCGCGAAGTGAAATCCGTCTGTCCCTATTGCGGTGTCGGCTGTCAGCTCAGTTTCAAGATCCGCGACGACCGGATTGCCTGGGTCGATGGTGTCGATGGCCCGGCCAACGAACAACGCCTGTGCGTGAAGGGCCGTTTCGGCTTCGACTATGTTGATCATCCCCACCGGCTGACCAAACCACTGATCCGCCGCGACGACGCCCCGGCGAAGGGGCTGAACGTAGATCCCGCCGACCTGTCCACCCACTTCCGGGAAGCAAGCTGGGAAGAGGCGCTGGAACGCGCCGTCGGTGGCATGGCCAGCCTGCGCGAGAATGGCGGTGGCCGGACCATCGCCGGATTCGGCTCCGCCAAGTGCTCCAACGAAGAGGCCTACCTGTTCCAGAAGCTGATCCGTCAGGGCTTCGGCCACAACAATGTCGATCACTGCACCCGGCTCTGCCATGCGTCGTCGGTTGCGGCACTGATGGAGAATGTAGGCTCCGGCGCCGTGACGGCGACGTTCAACGAGATCGAGAACGCCGACTGCGCCATCGTCATCGGTGCCAACCCGGTGGAGAACCATCCGGTCGCCGCCACCTACTTCAAGCAGTTCGCCAAGCGCGGCGGCAAGCTGATCGTCATGGATCCGCGCGGTGTCGGTCTGGGCCGTCACGCCACCCACATGCTGCAGTTCCGCCCTGGCACCGACGTGTCGATGCTGAACGCGATCATGCATGTGATCGTGGAGGAAGAGCTTTACGACCGCCAGTACATCGACGGCTTCACGGAGAACTGGGACGCCATGAAGGCGCACCTGGCAGACTTCGCGCCGGAGAAGATGGCAGAGGTCTGCGGTGTCGATGCCGCGACCCTGCGCACCGTTGCACGGGAATTCGCCAACGCGAAAGCGGGCATGATCTTCTGGGGCATGGGCATTTCCCAGCACATCCACGGCACCGACAACTCCCGCTGCCTGATCTCCCTGGCGCTGATGTGCGGTCATGTGGGTCGCCCCGGATCGGGTCTGCACCCGCTGCGCGGCCAGAACAATGTGCAGGGTGCGTCGGATGCCGGGCTGATCCCGATGTTCCTGCCCGACTACCAGACCGTCACGGATGACGGTGTGCGGTCGATGTTCAACGACATCTGGCAGAACGAGCGGGACTTCTCCGCCGAGAAGGGCCTGACGGTCGTCGAGATCATGGATGCCGTTCACGACGGGCAGATCCGGGGCATGTACATCATGGGCGAAAACCCGGCCATGTCGGACCCGGATGTGGAACATGCCCGCGCCGCGCTGGCCAAGCTGGAACATCTGGTAGTGCAGGACATCTTCCTGACCGAGACCGGCAACTATGCCGATGTCATCCTGCCCGCCACTGCGTGGGCAGAGAAGGCGGGGACGGTCACCAACACCAATCGCCAGGTACAGCTTGGCCGCCCCGCAGTCGCGGCACCGGGTGAGGCGAAGCCCGACTGGTGGATCACCATCCAGATCGCGCGCGGACTTGGCCTCGACTGGACCTACGAACATCCCCGCGACGTCTTCAACGAGATGAAGCGGTCGATGAAGTCGTTCGACAACATCACCTGGGAACGGCTGGAAGCGGAAGCGGCTGTGACCTACCCCAGCCTCAGCCCCGAGGATCCGGGGCAGCCCATCGTCTTCGGTGACGGCTTCCCGCGCGAAGGGGGCCGTGCCCGCTTCACCCCCGCCAGCATCGTTGCCCCGGATGAGGTGCCTGACAGCGAATACCCCATGGTGCTGATCACCGGACGACAGCTGGAGCACTGGCACACGGGGTCCATGACCCGCCGCACGGGCGTGCTGGACGGGCTGGAGCCGGAGGCCACCTGTTCGCTGAACCCGAAGACCATCCGCGATCTCGGCATCCAGCCCGGTGACATGGTGCGGCTCAGTACCCGCCGTGGCAGTCTGACGGTGATGGCACGTGCCGATCGCGCTGTCTCCGAAGGCAATGTCTTCATGCCCTTCGCCTTCGTAGAGGCAGCGGCGAACACGCTGACCAATCCGGCACTGGACCCCTACGGAAAGATCCCCGAGTTCAAGTTCTCGGCTGTGCGTGTCGAAGCCGCGACGGAAACCGTCGCTGCGGAGTAGGCCTCGGTCATTTTTGACCTTTAGACGGTATCTGCAGACAGAAACCCCAGACACAGGGAGTCCGTGAGCGATGGCCCACATGAGCGACATCGAAATTGCCCGCGCCGCCACCAAGCAGCCCATCCAGGCCGTCGGTGCCAAGCTGGACATCCCGACCGAGGCGCTGCTGCCCTATGGTCACGACAAGGCCAAGATCTCGCAGGACTTCATCAATGCGCAGGCCGACAAGCCGAATGGCAAGCTGATCCTGGTCACCGCCGTGAACCCCACCCCTGCGGGTGAAGGCAAGACCACGACGACCGTCGGACTGGGCGACGGCCTGAACGCCATCGGCAAGCGCGCCGCGATCTGCATCCGCGAAGCCTCCCTCGGCCCCTGTTTCGGCATGAAGGGCGGCGCGGCGGGCGGCGGCTATGCCCAGGTGATCCCGATGGAGGACATCAACCTCCACTTCACCGGTGACTTCCACGCCATCACCTCCGCGCACAACCTGCTGTCGGCGATGATCGACAACCACATCCACTGGGGCAACAGCCTGGGCATCGATGCCCGCCGCGTGGCCTGGCGTCGTGTGCTGGACATGAACGACCGCGCCCTGCGCGACGTGGTGCTGAGCCTCGGCGGCATCGGCAATGGCTTCCCGCGCCAGAGCGGCTTCGACATCACGGTCGCCTCGGAGGTCATGGCGATCCTGTGCCTTGCCACCAATCTCGAAGACCTGCAGAAGCGGCTTGGCGACATCATCATCGCCTACCGCCGCGACCGCACACCGATCTACTGCCGCGACCTGAATGCGGATGGCGCCATGACGGTGCTGCTGAAGGATGCGATGCAGCCGAACCTGGTGCAGACGCTGGAGAACAATCCGGCCTTCGTCCACGGCGGCCCCTTCGCCAACATCGCGCACGGCTGCAACTCCGTCGCCGCAACCCAGACGGCGCTGAAGCTCGCCGACTATGTGGTGACGGAGGCCGGTTTCGGTGCCGACCTGGGTGCCGAGAAGTTCATGAACATCAAGTGCCGCAAGGCCGGACTGGCACCGGACGCCGTGGTCATCGTCGCCACCGTGCGCGCCATGAAGATGAACGGCGGCGTTGCCAAGGATGATCTGGGCGCGGAGAACGTCGAAGCCGTGAAGAAGGGCTGCGCCAATCTGGGCCGCCACATCGAGAACGTGAAGTCGTTCGGCGTGCCCGCTGTCGTCGCCATCAACCATTTCGTCGCCGACACGGATGCGGAGATCGAGGCGGTGAAGGACTTCGTCGAATCCATGGGTTCGGAAGCCATTGTCTGCCGTCACTGGGCCAATGGCTCCGACGGTATCCTCGACCTGGCGCACCGGGTAGTGGAGATCGCCGACAGCGGCATGTCCCAGTTCAGCCCGCTGTACCCCGACGAGATGCCGCTGTTCGAGAAGATCGAGACCATCGCCAAGCGCATCTATCGCGCCGACGAGGTGCTGGCCGACAAGGCGATCCGCAACCAGCTGCGCAAGTGGGAGGCGGACGGCTATGGCCACCTGCCGGTCTGCATGGCGAAGACCCAGTACAGCTTCTCCACCGACCCGAACCTGCGTGGCGCACCGACCGGTCACTCCCTGCCCGTGCGGGAAGTGCGCCTGTCCGCCGGTGCCGGTTTCATCGTCGTCATCTGCGGCGAGGTCATGACCATGCCGGGGCTGCCGAAGGTTCCGGCAGCGGAGCAGATCATGCTGAACGACGCCGGGGACATCGAAGGCCTGTTCTGATCGCGAAACCCGCCCATGCCAGAATGTGTCGTGGGCGGGTCCGGGGTCCCATGTGCCAGGCAGGTGGCTCCCAGGGTTGACTGAAGTCTCCACGGTGATAGGTCGTAGCTTCCCTGCACAGGTTGCAGGCCGGATCACGAGGGGGCGTCAGTCAGCCAATGGGTATCTTCGAGAAATTCCTGTCCCTCTGGATCGCGCTGGCAATGGTGGCCGGCATCCTGCTGGGCAATGTCGCTCCCGGACTGATCTCGGCGATCGGTGCGGCAGAGGTGGCAAGTGTCAATCTGGTGGTCGCCGTCCTGATCTGGGCGATGGTCTATCCCATGATGGTCGGCGTAGATCCGAAGTCGTTGCGCGACGTCGCACGACAGCCGCGCGGACTGCTGATCACGCTGGTGGTGAACTGGCTGATAAAGCCGTTCACCATGGCGGCCCTTGCCGTGCTGTTCTTCCAGCATGTCTTTGCGCCCTGGATCCAGCCCGAAGACGCGATGCAGTACATCGCCGGACTGATCCTGCTCGGGGCGGCCCCCTGCACGGCCATGGTGTTCGTCTGGTCGCAGCTGACCCGCGGTGACGAGACCTACACGCTGCTGCAGGTATCGGTGAACGATCTGATCATGGTCATCGCCTTCGCCCCCATCGTGGCGTTTCTGCTGGGTGTCACCGACATCACCGTCCCCTGGTCGACGCTGGTCCTTTCGGTCCTGCTGTTCATCGCGTTGCCGCTGGCCGCCGGACTGGTGACCCGTCGGAAACTGCGCACCCAGGCAAGGATCGAGGCGTTTCAGGCCCGGGTGAAACCCTTCTCCATCGTCGGCCTGATCGTCACCGTGATGATCCTGTTCGGCCTGCAGGGGCAGGTGATCGTCTCCAAGCCGTTCATCATCGTGCTGATCGCCGTGCCCATCATCCTGCAGAGCTACAGCATCTTCGCGATTGCCTATGCCGCAGCCTTTGCGTTGAAGGTGCCGCACCGCATCGCCGCCCCTTGCGCCCTGATCGGAACATCGAACTTCTTCGAGCTTGCCGTCGCGGTCGCCATCAGCCTGTTCGGTCTGAACTCCGGCGCGGCCCTCGCGACTGTCGTCGGGGTGCTGGTGGAGGTTCCGGTGATGCTGACCCTGGTGGCCTTCGCGAACCGGACGCGTGCCCGGTTCGCCCCCTGACCTGACGCCCCGGGGACGGCAGCAGTCAACGACCGCGATTGCACCATTGGACTGGTCTAGCTCTTCTCTTCCGCCTCCATCTCCGCATAGACCTGCTTGATCAGCTTGATGGCGTGGTTCGCAGCCGGGACCCCGGCATAGACGGCGACATGCAGCATCGCTTCCCGAATGTCGTCCAGTGTCGCGCCCGTGTTGCGGGTTGCCTTCGCATGCAGGCTCAGTTCACCGTCCCGTCCCAGCGCCGCCAGGATCGACAGCGTGACGATGGAGCGTTCACGCAGGCTGAAATGCGGTCGCGTCCAGAGGCCGCCCCACGCCGTCTCCGTGATGTAATCCTGAAACTCCGCGTCCAGTTCCGTTGCTGCCGCCCGCGCCCTGTCCACGTGAGCATCGCCGAGCACCTTGCGACGGACGGACATGCCAGCCTCGAAGCGGTCACTGTTCTGCAGGGGATCATCAGCCAAGGTCATTCTCCCGGAAGAAGGCATCCATCAGCACCAGTTGTTCGTCCGGGCGCTCGATGCAGGGCAGATGCCCCGCGCCCTCGATCACCGCGAACCGCGCCCCGTCGATGAGGTTCGCCAGCGACTGCACCAGCTCCGGCGTCGTCGCCTTGTCCTCATCGCCGACGATGCACAGCGCCGGAACGGTCAGGGCGGATGTGGACTGGGTGAAATCCGTGTCACGGATCGCGGCGGATGTACCCGAATAGCCCGCCACGGGCGTCCGCTCGAACATGTTGCGATAGCCCTGATAGGCGGCGTTCTCAGGCACCCGGTAAGCGGCAGAGAACCAGCGCTCCATCACCCCATCCGTCATGACGGACAGTCCCTTCGTCTCCACCGTCTCGATCCGCCCGTTCCAGAGCGTGTCGTCCCCGATCACGTGGCCCGTGTCACACAGCACCAGCCCGCGCACCAGGTCGGGCCGACTGGCCGCCAATCCCTGCGCGATCATGCCCCCGACCGACAGGCCGCAGATGATCGCGGAACTGACCCCCAGATGATCCAGCAATGCCGCCAGATCACCTACGTGATCAGCCATCACGTAGGGGGCCGCCGGGGCCTCCGACAGGCCATGGCCGCGTTTGTCGCTGCGGATGCAGCGGAACCGCCCCTTCAGCCCCGCGACCACATCATCCCAGATGCGGAAATCCGTTCCCAGCGAGTTGGAGAAGGCGATGACCGGCAGATCCGTCTCCCCCGTGTCGGCATAGTGCAGCACCACGCCATTCAGTCGCGCGAAGTTCATCCCGGTATCCTCCCTGGGTCCCCCGACCTCACCGTCAGAACGGCAGGCCGACATAATTCTCGGCCAGCGACCGCCCCGCGGCCTCCGACCCCGTCAGATAGTCCAGCTCGGCCTCCTGAATGCGCTGACCGAACGCCCCATTGTCAGGAAAGCGATGCATCATCGACGTCATCCACCAGGAAAAGCGTACCGCCTTCCAGACCCGCGCCAGCGCCCGCTGCGAATAGTCACCCAGCGCCGCACCGTCGCCAGCATTGAAGAAGGCGTTCAGGCTTTCATGCAGATAGTGCACATCCGACACGGCCAGGTTCAGTCCCTTGGCGCCGGTGGGCGGCACGATATGCGCCGCGTCTCCCACCAGGAACAGGCGACCGAAGCGCATCGGCTCCGCCACGAAACTGCGCAGCGGCGCGATGGATTTCTCCAGCGACGGGCCGGTCACCAGTGCCTTTGCGGCCTCGGCATCCAGGCGGTTGCGAAGTTCGTCATAGAAGCGGTCATCGGACCAGTTCTCCACCTTCTCATCCAGTTCGCACTGGATGTAGAAGCGGCTGCGGCTGCGCGACCGCATGGAGCAGAGCGCAAAGCCGCTCGGATGGTTGGCGTAGATCAGTTCATCGGAAACCGGCGGCACATCGGCCAGCACACCCAGCCAGCCGAAGGGATACACACGCTCCACAGTCGTGATCGACCGGTCCGGCACACTGGCGCGGCTGATCCCGTGAAACCCGTCGCAGCCCGCAATGACATCACACAGGATCTCATGTGTCTGGCCAGTATGGGTGTAGGTCACGCGCGGCGTATCGCTGTCGAAGTCGTGCACCGCCACATTGTCGGCCTGATAGACCGTCTCGCAGCCTGCGGCCTGCCGGGCCTGCATCAGGTCGCGCGTGACTTCGGTCTGGCCGTAGACGGTGACGGTCTTGCCGCCGGACAGGCGCTGCAGGTCGATACGGTGGCGTCGCCCGCCGAAGGCGAGCTCGACGCCGGTGTGGACCAGCCCCTCCGCCGCGCAGCGCGCGCCTGCGCCAGCGCGGTTCAGAACATCGACCGTTCCCTGTTCCAGCACCCCGGCACGGATCCGTCCCAGCACATAGTCCGCCGTCTGACGCTCCAGAATGACCGCTTCCACCCCCGACAGATGCAGCAACTGGCCCAGCAGCAGCCCGGAAGGCCCCGCCCCGATGATCACCACCTGCACCCGTCTGCTCACACGCGTTCCCCCCGTTGTCGTTTTCGGGACCGTAGCCTGTTCCCGCGCCCTGATCCATGTCCGGCGAACATGTGCTATCCAGCAGGCATCGGTCTGTCAGGGGGAGTGCCATGCTGCACGCGACGCAACGCATCCGGGTCGAGTGGGGTCATTGCGACCCGGCGCGGATCATCTTCAATCCGAACTATTACATCTGGATGGATCAGGGCACGCACGGCCTGCTGGAGGCGGCGGGGTTTCCCTTTGCGAAGCTGACGTCCACACCCGATTTCAGGGGCTGTCCGCTGGTCGCGTCCGGCATGGATTTCCGCAGTCCGGCCTTCTACAGCGATGTATTGCTGCTGACCACGTTCGTGGAGAAGTTCGGCACGAAGTCCTTCACGGTCCGGCACCATTTCACCCGCGACGGGGATCTGCTGGCGGAGGGGCATGAGGTGCGCGTCTGGGCGGTGAACGTCCCCGATGATCCGCGTGGCATGAAGGCAATACCGGTGCCAGAGGAAGTCCGCGCGATGCTGGAGCGTGCGGGCAGCGTCGACGTGACCGCCTGACAACCCGGCATTGGGCATCACCCGGAGTCGGTGGTACGCTGTGGCACGGCAACAGTTGGGGAGGATTTCGGCCATGAACCGGCATCCGGTGCGCGAGATCACGCGCGAGGAACAGGAAACGTTCCGGGAAGAGGGCGTCATCTGCCTGCGCGGCATGTTCGATCCCGACTGGATCACGCGCATGGGCAAGGCTGTCGACGCCGCCATCGCGAAACCCGGCCCGATGGCCCTGAATCTGGATCAGGGGAAGGACGGGCGCTTCCACGGCGACAGCTTCGTCTGGACCTGGCAGGACGATTTCCGGGCCTTTGTCTTCGACAGTCCCGCCGCCGAGATTGCGCAGCAGGTGCTGGGGGCGCAGGAACGCGTGACGCTGTTCTTCGACACCCTGCTGGTGAAGGAACCCGGCTCTCAGGCGCTCACGCCGTGGCATCATGACCAGCCGTACTGGCCCATCGACGGCGAACAGGTCTGCACTGTCTGGACCCCGTTCGATCCCGTGACCCGTGACTCAGGCGCGGTCGAGTATCTCATCGGGTCGCACCGCTGGGGTCGGCGATTTCAGCCCAGAAGTTTCACCGGCGACAGCCGCTATGGCGATACCATGGAACCCGTGCCGGATATCGAGGCGGAGCGGGACCGGCATGTGTTCCGCAGTTTCGAGACGGAGCCGGGCGACTGTCTGGTGCATCACGGGCTGATCCTGCATTCGGCACCGGGCAACAGCCGGGTCGACCGGCGCCGTCGGGCGCTGGCGGCGCGGTTCTGCGGCGACGACTGCACCTATCGGCCGGAGGGCAGCTTCCAGCCGCTGATCCGCGATCCCGGCATCCCCTCCGGCGCGCCGCTGGAGTGTGACCTGTTTCCGCGCGTCTGGCCGCGCGCCGCATGAACAATTCAGGGAGCTGATCCATGGCAATGACCGACCTTCAGACCGACACCCCCCTGACCGGCCCCCTGAGCGCGGCTGAGGTCCGGCACTATCAGGAGCGCGGCTACGTCGTGCCCCAGGGGTTCCGCATCGATCCTGACCGGCTTGACCGGATGCGCGCGGATCTGGACCGGCTGATTGCCGACAATCCACACCTGTCGGCGGACGCCATGTTCTGCCCGCACATCCCGGCGCATGGACCGCAGGCCCTGAAGGGTGCCGACACCTGGATGGACCATGCCGCCATCCCCGAAGTGCTCGACGCCGTGGCCCAGCTTATCGGCCCCGACATCCTGCTCTGGGGCACCACCGTCTTCGGCAAGCCTGCACATTCGGGCAAGGAAACGCCCTGGCATCAGGACGGGCAGTACTGGCCCATCCGCCCCCTCGCCACCTGCTCCGTCTGGATCGCAATCGATCCGGCAACGTCGGAGAACGGGTGCCTGCGGGTGATCCCCGGCTCCCACCGCGACCAGCGCGTGCGCGGCCATGACCGCAACGACAGCGACGGGCTGACCCTGAACCAGCAGCTGAAACCGGAAGAATTCGACGAGGCGGAGGCGGTCGAGATCGAACTGGAGCCGGGGCAGATCTCGCTGCACGACGTCTACATGGTCCATGGCTCCCGCCCCAACCGGTCCCCGCACCGCCGGGCGGGCTATGTGCTGCGCTTCATGCCCACCAGTTCCGTCTTCGACAGGCAGATCGGGGCCGAGATCGTGAAGCTGACAGGCGGTCAGGTCGATTTCGTCACCCGCCCCCTCTACCTGATGCGCGGCGAGGATATCAGCGGTCGGAATGACTTCTCGGTAGGCAAGCAATAGTGCTGCTGAAACCGGTCGAACTGCGCCAGCGTACGGCTGGCAAACGACTGATCGGCCTGGATCCGGGAACCAAGACCATCGGCGTGGCGATCTGCGACTCCGCTCACATGGTCGCGACGCCGCTGCAGGTGATCCGACGCGGCAAGCAGGCGGCGGATTTCGCGGCCATCCGGAAGATCATCGACGAGACAGGAGCGGGCGGGATCGTGGTCGGAATGCCCCTGAACATGGATGGCACATCCGGCCCGAGGGCGCAGTCGGTCCGCGCTTTCCAGCGCAGCCTGGAACGCGCCTTCGACCTGCCCATGGCCTTCATCGACGAACGGCTGTCCACCAGCGCCGTCGAACGCAGCCTGATCAGCCAGGACGTCTCCCGCCGCCGCCGCGCCGAAGTCATCGACGCCCACGCCGCCGCCTATATCCTGCAGGGCGCGCTGGACCTGCGGGTCTGACGCCAGCGGATCAGCTGCTGCCGCCGGTCCGGGCGGAGGCGGCGATGGCGCGAACCGTGCCTTCATGCAGCGCGAAATAGTGCAGTTTCGGCGCCAGATAGATCATCATGCGCAGCACACCGTTCTGCTGGGTGCCGATCACCAGACCCTTCGTCTCAAGCTGGGACTTGGCCACCATGTCGAACTCGAAGGCGAAGCCGGGGCTGCTGAGAAACACCTGCGGTCGCAGGTTCGACGCCGTGACGACAGGTGCCTCGTAGACCTTCACCAGGGTCCCCTCCACCAGTTCCATGACATCCGGTTCGGTCATGCCGATGCGCCAGGTGGGCAGATCCTCGTTCACCTTCTTGTTCAGCGACTTGATGAAGGGTTCGCCGCTTTCCACCCGGGAGAAGAAAAGCAGCTGGTTGATGCTCGGTCCATCGACCGTCCACATGGCATCAATGCCCTCGTTGCCGACAAACTGCCTTGAAACGGCTGCCCAGTCACCGACAGCCGTCACGGTGACCCCCTCACCCACAGGCACCGATTGCCCGGCACTGACGGCGGTATAGGTCTCGCAGGCGGCAAGGCTGAAGAGCAGCAGAACCGAAGCCAGGAAATTGCGCACTCTCATGCTCTCACGCTCCCACGTAGGATTGGATCATCAGTCGGTCCTCCGCATCCGGGACCAGTTCCAGATATCGCCGAAAGGCGTCTGCGGCCTTTTCCGGCTTACCGGCACGCCGATGCAGGATGCCGATGCCGCGCCATGTCGGACCATGCGCTTCATCCAGTTCCAGCGCCCGGCCATAGGCATTCATGGCGCGACCGGCATCGATACCGTCATTGCGGGTGCGATAGATCTCACCCTCGTAGTAGAACGGATCCGCGTCACCGGGATTGGCGGCTTTCATGCGTTCGATGATGACCAAAGTGCGGCTGTACTGATGCAGCCGCAGCTCGTCCTGCATCATGGTGTCCCGGAACGCGCGTGCCTGGGCCAGATAACGGTCCTCGCCCACGACCCGCTTCCCGCCGGGATAGGCCGCGGCCTGCAGTGCCAGCGCCTGGGCACGGTCGGCGGGTGCGGGATGGCTGGCAAAGAACACGTCCTGCTGTCGCGACTGGTCCCGCCGTTCCTCCGCAGTCAGCCCCGCGTCCCGTTCCTCGATCAGGCCGCGCCAGATCTCGGACGCCTGGGTCGGTTCGTATCCGGCGTTGACCATCAGTTCCAGACCGACGCCATCCGCCTCCCGCTCCTGCTCCCGCGAGAAGGCGAAGATGTTCGCCAGGGCAACAAGGCCCGGCAGATTGGCCAGCGCCCCACCGCCCGCCGCAGCAATGGCGATTCCCAGGAAAGCGGCAACACTGGAACTGTCCCTGATCTGCTCGAACCGCTGCAGGGAATGGCGCTTCAGGTAGTGACCGATCTCATGGCCAAGCACCGCAGCAAGCTGCGCCTCGTTCTGGCATCGCAGCAGCAGCCCGGACCAGACCTGCATCATGCCGTTCGGTGCCATGTTGGCGTTGAAGAAGGGCGTACGCATCAGATAGACGCGCATGTCGGTGCAATGCTTGCCCGCCAGACGGCAGGCAATATCGGTGACGTAGCGGTTCAGTTCCGCATCGGTCATGCGCAATGGCGAGAACTTCAGATCGGCCTCTGCCTTGTTGAAGATTTCCCACAGTCCACCCTCAGCCGAGTCCAGCGAGGGGGCATATCCGGCCTTGATCCGAGCGCCACCGCCGCCCTGGCTGACACAGCCGGTCAGCGCCGTGGCGGCGCATCCGCACAACAGATGCCGTCGGGTGAGTTCCATCGGACGATCAGCCGTTCGGCAGGGTGCTGAACAGGCTGCGCACGGAATCTTCCGCAGCTTCCTCCGTCCGCAGATCGCCGGAGCCGCGTGCGATGGTTCCGAACCAGGCGATCTGGCCCGTGTTCAGGTCCACCAGAGAGGCGTACCCAATCTGCTGACCGCCCTGGATCCCGACGCCGAGCAGGGCCATCGCGATCCCCAGCGCCACACGGCCACCGGATGAATAGCTGTCCTCGAGGAAGATGAAGAGGCCGTAGCGGGCACCTGTGGCCTCTGCCACTGATCTGACTTCCGTCCCGATGGACCAGTCGAACCTGCCCTGCTTGGTCGGCGGGCGCCGTTGCGGTATGCGCGCCTGGAGAAAGATCTCGCCACCAACGACACCATGCAGTTTCACCAGCTGGTCCATGACCTTCTGGCGCTCCAGCGGCAGTGTGCTGGCATCGAACGTCACCAGCTGAAGCTGCTTCTCCGCCTGAATGACGCTGATCGCACGGCGCACGTGGACTTCCGCATCACGGGTCCATTCCGCCCTGGGCTCCCGAACTCCGCCGGCTGTCAGCTGATAGAGCTGCAACTCCATCGGCATCAGGGCGATTCTGGTACTGCCGGGGCGCAGATCCGGCCGGACCTGAGCAACCTGTCCGGTCGTCTGGCAGGCGACAAGAACCAGTGCCACGCAGGACACGAGCGCGAATCTGATGACATTCATGCTATTTCCCCCAAGTGGACCCTCTCATGCTGCATAGCGATGCACGTATTGGTTGGCAAGGTGGATGGTGACCACGATCACAAATTCATGGTGCAGGCAGAAATGATCGCAGGACAAATTATTGCCGGGTCCAGTGAAACACCCGTGTGGATCCATCATGCCCAGCGTACCAGCGAGATCACGGAGTCCGACGCCGACGGGCTCCCCCTGGCCGCCATGCTTGCCATCAATGCCGACGAGACGGAGCCCCGTTTCACGCGCTTCGACGGCGCCGACGTCCTGATCCTGCGTGGCGTCAACCTGAACGAGAACCGTCGCCCGGAAGATATGGTCTCGCTGCGGGTGGCCGTGATGGCAGACCATGTTGAATCTGTTGCCCTGCAACGTGTCCGTGCCGTCGAGGACACGGCGGAAATGGCAAGGGCAGCAGGTGACAGGGCGCGGTCAGGCATGATCGTGACCAATCTGGTCGCCAATCTGACCGACAGGGTCAAGGACTCGCTGGTGCATCTCAACCGACAGCTTGCAGACCTTGAAGACATTCTGGAGGCACCGGGACCAAACCCCTCTGCGCAGGAACTCTCTCAACTGCGCAGGCAGGCGATCTGGCTGCACCGGTTTTCCGTGCCACAGGCGGACGCGCTGGAGGCTGTCCTGACGGCGGAACCGGCGTGGCTGAAGGAATCCGATCTGGTCGACCTGCGGGAGAACTGGCACGCGACACGGCGCAATGTGGCGGCACTTGAGGCCATTCGGGACCACAGCCGCCTGATCCAGGACCGGATCGACCAGGCCACGGCTGAGGCGAGCCAGCGCGCGACCTATATCCTGACCATCATCGCTGGCATCTTCCTGCCGCTGAATCTGGTGGCCGCGCTGCTGGGCGCCAACGTCGGCGGGGTTCCCTGGTCGGAGGATGACAATGGCTTCACCTACCTGATCGTCGGATCAGCCGTTGTGACCGTCGTGCAGTTGTGGATGCTGCGCCGCCTGAAATGGATCTGATGCCCCTAGGGTCGTGACCCCAGACTTCAGGTGGCCGTCCGTTCCTCGGCCACCTTCTCGATCGTGGCCTTGAGGTCCGGATTGTCCGCGAGCAGTTTCTGGAACGCCGCACGTTCCAGCACCAGCAGGTCACAGAAGCCCACCGCGAATACGTCCGCGTTGCGGGGCGCATCCTTCAGCAGCGCCAGTTCGCCGAAGAACTGCCCGGAACCGAGGATCACCGGCTCCGGCGCGATATCCACCCGGATGGCACCCGAGGACACGAAGAACATCGCCGACCCGGCATCGCCCTTGCGGACAACTGCCTCGCCCGGCAGGACGAGCTGGGGCTTCAGCAGGGCGGTGATCGTCTGAATGCGCTCCTTCGACAGGCTTTCGAACAGTGGCACACTGGCGACGAGTTCTGCCGGATCGAGCCCGAGGTCCAGTGGCGGGCGCTTGCCCAGCATGGCGTAGCGTTCTTCCAGGTCCCCCTGCAGACTGGCGTGGATCTCCGCGCCGATGACCGCTTCCTCATGCAGGCGATCATAGTCCTGACGTTCCTGACGCAGCGCGACCCGTTCCAGATAGCGGCGCTGCAGCTGCTGCGCATAGTCCGGATACTGCAACCGGACCGCCGTCAGGGCTCCCATGGTCTTCTCCAGTCGCGCATCCAGCATCTCGCAGAGGCGGACTGAAACATCATCTCCCACCAGCGCTTCGATGTCCCCGATACCATCCTCGCGAACCTCCGCCAGCACGGCCCGCATGGTCCGCAGCCGTTCCATCCTGTCGGCGAAGCGTCGCGCAAGTGGTTCGGCAAACCCGAACCGGCGCTGCAACCGCAGTGCCAGCAGGAAGGATCTGTTGAACCCGAGCACCTTGTCACAGGCGCGGGCGTAGCCGTCGAGGCCCCCATGCTTGGTCGCGTCGAGCATCTCGTCATTCATGGCCAGCAGTGATCGCGCAATGGCGGACGACAGATAGCCCTGTGCATAGTGGCGCAGGAAACCCCGCCGCTCCTGACCGAGCGTCGCCATCAGTGCGACCTTCATCCAGTCGTCCGGCGTCAGCGTGCCCTCGTTGGCCGTATCTGCCCGAGCTTCGGCGACGCGCTTCGCATAGAGCGTCGACACCTCCTCCGCCACGGAGGTCGGTATCTTCTGGTTCTCCGCGACCTGACCGATCCTGCCCTGAATACTGTCGAGGGCCGTCGCAATGGCGCGGTTGCGAATGGTGACATCAGCGGGCGAGAGCTTGTCGAGACCGAATGCCTTCATCACCGCGCCAACGGTCGTGGCATTGATGAACAGGGTGAACAGGACGAACGCACAGACCAGCGCCACGACGAATTCGCGAATGTCCTGCGGGATGGCGTCATTCTCCCAGATCGCCAGAGCCAGGGCCAGCGAGACCGCGCCACGCAGGCCGCCCCACCACATCACCGTCCTGAACCCGAGACTGACATTGGCTGCCATGCCGACACTGCTCAGGATCGGCAGCAGGCCATGGGTCAGAAGTCCACGCGCGATGAAGGCCGAAGCCAGCAGGACGGCGAGAGTGAGCCACATGCCGCCATTGAAGACGGACAGGATCGACGGCACTGCAAGCCCCACCAGCACGAAGATCAGCGAATTGGCCCAGAAGCCAAGATTCTCCCAGGTTTCCTGCAGCAGGTGCCAGCCATTCGCCGACATTCCTGTCCGGCCCAAGGACCCCATGACCAGTGCCGCCGTGACCACCGCCATGACGCCGGAGACGTGCAGGTAATGCTCCGCCACCAGAAACGAGAGATAGGCCAGCGAGACCGTCAGCGTCACCTCGACCAGAGCCACGCCACCCATGCGCCCGATCAGCCAGACAAACCCCCGGGCCATGATGAAGCCGACGACGATGCCGCCGAAGAACACCTTCAGGAAACCCAGACCGCCGCCAAGCAGGTCCGCCTCCACATTGCCGATGATCATGGCAGCCAGGATGTTGAACAGCACGATGGCGGTGGCGTCATTGAACAGGCTCTCGCCCTCCACCAGCACCGCCAGGCGCTTTGGCGCACCGAGATCCTTGAAGATCGCGACAACCGCCACCGGGTCCGTGGCCGACAGGATCGCCCCAAGCAGCAGGCAGACAAGGAAGCTCATGCCCGACACGGCCCAGACCGCGCCCCCGACCATGAAGGCGGAAATCAGCAGACCGACCACGGCCAGAAACATGATCGGTCGAATGTCCGCCAGCAGCTTCCGGACATCGATGGCGAGACTGCTTTCGAAGACCAGCGCCGGCAGGAAGATGAAGATGATGATCTCCGACGTGATCTCCAGCGACTCGAAGCTGTGAAACAGGTCGCTGATCACACCCAGATGCATGGCATGCGTCAGTTCACTGATCAGGCCCAGCCCGATGCCCACCGCGGCCAGCAGAACCGTGTAGGGAAACCGTATGCGCTTCGCCAGCGGCAGCATCAGCACCGCGATCGTCATCAGGCCGAACAGGCCAAGTACAGTCGTCCAGATTCCCTCATGCATCGCGCTTTCCCCCTGTGACGATGCAACCCCGTTTTTTTGCCACTATATCACCATTCGCGGCGCGTGATCGGAATGTTCGCCGTCGCAATTGACAGGGGATGGTGCAGAATGCAGCTTCTCCTTCGATCGACCCCCGGGGCGCGAGGACTTCATGCAGACCTATCTGGACTTCGAGAAACCGCTGGCCGAGCTGGAGGGCAAGGTCAGGGAACTGCAGCATCTGGCCCAGACCAACGAGGCCACCGACATTGATGCGGAGGTGGACACGCTGCGCGGCAAGGCGTCGAAATTGCTGGCGGACACCTACAAGACCCTGACTCCCTGGCAGAAGACACAGGTTGCCCGGCACCCGGAACGGCCGCACACGTCGCATTACATCGACGCCCTGATCACCGACTTCACCCCGCTGGCCGGCGACCGGTCCTATGGTGATGACAAGGCTCTGATCGGTGGCATGGGCCGGTTCCGCGGGCGCGGCGTCATGATTCTCGGTACCGAAAAGGGACATTCGACCGAAGGTCGGGTGAAGCACAATTTCGGCATGGCCCGCCCGGAAGGCTATCGCAAGGCCCAGCGCCTGATGCGGATGGCGGAGCGGTTCCGGATGCCGATTCTCACCTTTGTCGACACCGCAGGCGCCTACCCCGGCGTCGGGGCCGAGGAACGCGGCCAGGCGGAGGCGATTGCGCGCTCCGTCGAGGTCTGCCTGAACGTCAAGGTTCCGATCATTGCAGTCATCATCGGCGAAGGCGGCTCCGGCGGTGCGGTGGCACTGGCCGTGGGTGACCGGGTGATGATGCTGGAACATTCCATCTATTCGGTGATCTCGCCGGAGGCCTGCTCCTCGATCCTGTTCAAGACCTCGGACAGGGCCATTGATGCAGCCGAAGCACTCAAGCTGACCGCCCAGGATCTGAAACGACTGCGGGTGGCGGACCAGATCATCCCCGAACCTGTCGGCGGTGCCCATCGCGATGCGGCGGCAACCATGATGCGGGTTGGCGATGCCATCGCCGATGCCCTGTCAATGTTCAAGGACCTGGCGGACGACCAGTTGCTGGAACGGCGGCGGGACAAGTTCCTGACGATTGGCAGGGTACCGGTCTGATGCGCGTCATGGCAGCAACTGGCGCGGACGGCCTTGATGACTGAGCAAGGCCGCCACAGGTTGCTGCTGGTCGAGGACAGCCGCTCCCTGGCCCGCACCTATGAACAATACCTCCGCAACGAGCCGTTCGAGATCGTTGCGGTGGAGACGGGTGCCGATGCCATAAGCGAACTGGATCGCCCGTTCGATGTGGTGCTGCTGGACCTGCGGCTGCCGGACATGGACGGCATGGAGATCCTGGAACGGCTGAACACGCGCGAAACACCACCACCAGTCATCGTCATCACCGCCCACGGGTCGATCAATATCGCGGTCGAGGCGATGCGGCTGGGTGCATTCGATTTCCTGGTGAAACCCTTTTCTGCGGAACGACTGACCTTCACGGTCAGACACGCGACGGAACGGGCCATGCTCGCGGCCAGCGCTGGAGCGGAGGACGATGCGCCGGACAGCAGTGGCTTCGCAGACTTCATCGGCACATCGCCCAAGATGCGTGCCGTCTACAAGACGCTGCGCATGGCCGCGCCCAGCAAGGCAACCGTCTTCGTTGTCGGCGAATCGGGCACCGGCAAGGAACTGGCTGCCGGCGCGGTACACGATCTGAGTCCGCGATCAAACGGCGCCTTTGTCGCGATCAACTGCGCGGCAATCCCGAAGGGGCTGATCGAAAGCGAGATCTTCGGCCATGTGCGCGGTGCCTTCACCGGCGCGGTGCAGGATCGCGAGGGCGCCGCCGCCCGCGCCCACGGCGGGACCCTGTTCCTGGACGAGATCTGCGAAATGGATATGGACCTGCAGAGCAAGCTGCTGCGGTTTGTCCAGACCGGCAGTTTCGAAAGGGTTGGCGACGGACGGACCCGACATGTGGATGTGCGCTTCGTCTGCGCCACCAACCAGGACCCGATGGAGGCGGTTCAGGCCGGTCGGTTCAGGGAAGACCTGTTCTACCGCCTGCACGTCATCCCGATCACGCTGCCACCGCTGAGGGAGCGTGAAAAGGACATCCTGCTGATCGCGGAGACATTCCTGAAGCACTTCGCGCGCGAGGAACGGAAGAAGTTCAAACGGTTCGCACCCGAGACCGCGCAGGCAATGCTGAACCATCGCTGGCCGGGCAATATCCGGGAACTGCAGAACATCATCCGGTCGATCACGGTACTGTTCGACGGCACCGAAGTGACGCCGGACATGCTGCCGCCGGTCTTCATGATACCGCAGGGCCGCGCTGCCCATGGTTCTGCACCCCCGACTGCGCCGCATTCCGACGCGGAGGGCGCAGACGGCGCTGTGACGCCAGTGGGCGTGGCAAGCTGGCAGCGGGAGCACGACATCCTGCCCCTCGAAGAGGTGGAGCGGGAGGCCATCGAGGCGGCAATCCGTATTTGCGGCGGCAACATCGGTCGCGCCGCCGGTTTCCTGGGCGTCAGCCCCTCGACCATCTATCGCAAGAAGCAGGTATGGGACGCGCGCGACGGGTGAGTGTCACCCGACACCCACCGCCTTCCCGCACCGGAAGCGATCAGATCGGCTTCTGACCGATCTTCTTCCGTCCCTGGTTCACGGTCTTCAGGAACTCGATCCCGTCAGCCGCGATGGCTTCACCGACGTGCAGGCCCTCTTCACGCTCCAGTTCATCGATATCCAGCCAGTTGGCGTAGAGCTGACGCGTCCGGTCGGTGACGATGCCCGCATTCAGCAGGGTCTTCACCAGCACGCGCATGATGTTGGTGGGATCCTTCAGGTCGTTGCGCCGCTTGGAATCGCGGTCCGCATAGACTTCCCGCACCGAGTCGCGCACCCATTCCCATTCCAGCCCGAACTGCGGATAGATCGCCCGCTTCTGGCGGATATTGGTCAGGTTGAACAGCAGGGTCTCGAAACAGCGGGCCGCCCAGTCCTCGACGATCTCATGCTCGCGGGTCTCCAGCTTCGGGATCGTCCGGTCTGCCCAGATCTTGCCAAAACGGTGATGGAAGGCCTCGTCCGTCATCACCAGCTGCACCAGACGCTTCAGCACCGGGTCGTTGGTATAGCGATGCAGGCTGGCAAAGGCCCCCATCGCCAGCCCTTCCACAAGCATCTGCATGCCGACGAGCTTCTTGTAGACCTCCGGTGCGGCGACCAGTTCGTTCATCAGCCGCCCGAGTTCGTCACCCACCGGATAGGCCGTGCCCCAGCGGTTGCCGATGTAGCGGGCGAAACCGGTAACGTGACGGGCCTCCTCCCGCGCCTGGTTGGCGGCATATTCCTGCGCACCCGCGTCCACCATGATGTGGCACAGGCTGGCGGAAAGGCTCAGTGCACCCTGTTCCCCGTGCAGGATGCCCGACAGGCCCCAGCGGGTGGACTCATTGGCCAGACGGATGCGCTGCCCCTCATCCAGACGGTCACGCACGGCACCGGAAAGCTCCGGCACCTGCTCCGGCGGCATCAGGTATTCGTTCTCCAGATCGAACGGCTTCGACAGATCGACATAAGCCGGATCCAGCGGATCCCAGAAATGGTCATGCGTGGCGGAGATGATCTCGTCGAACGCATCCGTGCGACGGTTGTAGCGATCAACTTCCATCATTGCCGGAAAGTTGTCCCGGTCGACGGTATCGTAGACGGAGTCACGCGTGATGTGCTGGTTCATGTCTCTCCCCTGACGTCAGTTTCGTGCCTGTCCGGCGTCTCTGCAGGAGGATATTCCGCAGTTTACGTTAACGTCAATCATCAATGTGCCTGTCAGGCGCGAAACGGGCGACGACGACGCACGTTCTCCCCGATCCGGCGCATCGCCTGCAACGGATTGGCATGATTCCCGGCACCGCCCAGCAGCCTGCCCTTTGCCTTCTCGATCTGCATGACATTGGCGATCCTGCGATCCAGGAAGGCCCAGGTGTCGGCATGGTCGTCTGACCTGTCGTTCAGCCAGAACAGCAGCGTGCTCATGTAGACGCCCGCCAGCAGGGTACGCTTCGTATAGAAGTTGAAGTCGGTCGAGGTATCGCCGATCGCCCGCCAGATCAGGTCCACTGTGCGCCAGAGCGCGCGGCTGGCCCGGGGTCCGCGATGCGGCAGGCCGAGATGGTTGAAGCCGCGACGCACCGCCTCCTTGTGCGGTGCGGCGGCTTCCAGGCGCATGCGCACCGCCCGCGTGATCTTCTCCCGGATCTTCATGGTGTCCAGATCCAGCGCCAGGATGCCTTCCACCATGCGGCGGTCGGCCATCAGCAGGTGATGGTCCAGCAGTTCCTCCACGCCGCCCGGAAAGGCGCGATAGATGTCCAGGTCGCTCACCCCCGCGTCCCGTGCAGCAGCACGCAGGGCCTGATCGGTCCAGCCATCGAAGGCCGCATGCATCAGCGCGGCATCGGCGATCCGGTCCCGCAGCGCGTTCAGGTCTGCGGCAACTCTTGCTTCGTCGGATTCGGTCGTCATGGTCATGCGTCCTCTCCTTCTGCCTCGGGTGATGTGTCTTCGGCACCGGCGACCAGATGTTTCATCTCGGACTCGAACATCAGGTGCTTCAGGTCGGGCATGCGCTGCGGATAGAGCACGCCATCCAGATGATCGCATTCATGCTGTACCACGCGTGCATGAAACCCCTCAACGGTACGGTCGATCATCAGGCCGTCGATCCCCTGCCCGCGATAGCGCACTGCGGCGGGCCGAGGCACCAGACCGCGCAGGCCCGGCACGGACAGACAGCCCTCCCAGCCCCACTCGACCGTTTCCGTCACGGGCTCGACAATCGGATTGCACAGGATCGTCAGCGGCACGGTGTCGTGCCCGCGACCGGGCGGCACCTGAAACATGACCAGCCGGACCGACTCATGCACCTGCGGCGCGGCCAGCCCGGCGCCACCGATGTCATCCAGCGTTTCCATCATGTCGCCAACCAGATGCAGCAGTTCCGGGGCCGTGGGATCGGGGACAGGTTGCGCCACGCGCAACAGGACCGGATGCCCCATCCGGGCGATCTTCAGAATGGCCATCAGTCGGTGCCTCGTGTCGCGGTGGCAAAGTAGTTCACGTCCAGATCCCGGCTGTTCAGGGACCAGCCCGTCAGCGGGCTGAACACCAGCCCGGTCAGATCCTCCAGGTGCAGCCCGCCACTGCGGAAGTGGGCAACCAGTTCCGATGGCTTGACGAACTTCGCATGCGAATGGGTTCCGACAGGCAACCAGCGCATCACGCGCTCCGCCCCGAAGACAGCCAGCGCCCATGCCTTCGGGGTCCGATTCAGGGTCGAGAAGATGACCAGACCACCAGGCCGCACCAGCTTCGCGACCGAACCAACGAACAGGCCGACATCGGCGACATGCTCCACGATCTCCAGCGCCAGAACGACATCGAACTGCGCGCCCTGTTCGACCAGCGCCTCCGCCGTGTCATGACGGTAGTCGATCTGCAGGCCCAGCCCCGCCGCATGGGCGCGGGCGGCCTGGATGTTGTCCCCGGCTGCATCGACACCGGTCACATCCCCGCCCAGCCGGGCCATGGGTTCCGCCACCAGCCCGCCACCGCAGCCGATGTCCAGGATCGAGAGCCC